>Ga0315339_1001366_pt1 | contig 22069 bp, 22 predicted proteins | sample ASW17metaG_FD_204514 | JGI IMG/M metagenome (GOLD analysis project Ga0315339, IMG submission 204514) | Ammonia-oxidizing marine archaeal communities from Pacific Ocean, United States - ASW #17 | ecosystem: Environmental > Aquatic > Marine > Oceanic | place: USA: California | collected 2016-12-05
AATGATCGCTCACGGCCGACTTTTCGATGCCGTAAGATTCGGCGAACGCACGCACAGCTTTGGAATAGTTGCGCGTCGACAGCCCTAACATCAGCTTGTACCAGACCGCCGCGTCGAGCGGCTCGCCGCGTGGTCGAATCAGGTGCCGTCGCAACTTGGGGGGAGCTGCGCCGCGGCAATCAGCTCCGTAGTGACCACCGAATTACGGTTGAGCGGACCGTAGATGTGGGGATAGTATTCGCCGCCCGTGCCGTGCTCATACCGGATCTCCGCTCGCACCGCCTCCGGGTCGATCCTTAGTAGCAAGAGCCCGCTGTGACCCTGGAAGTGGTTTCCTATGACCGTTTGGATTTGTTCCTCGGTGCAGCAATGGATGCAGCCCTCGGTCGCGAACGCATCTGGGGCGTAGGTGTCTTGTGGCTGACCCCACGCCTCGGGGTCAGCGATGTGGAAGATGTCGGGCAATGGGAGGTAGAACTCGGTTCCGGCAAGATGAGCGTGCAGGAGTGGCCGGAAGAATCACCAGTGTCGCATGTGACGTGGACTCTATCGAGTTCGCTTGGGGGAAGTAGTGGCTTGTCCACGACGTTGCCGTCGCCGCAGCAGTTGTTGCTCTGCAACGGGTCCAGTAGTGGGCAATAGTGGTCCTCAAACAGTCGGTGGGTCTTCGGACCTGGAAAGGTGTGCCTGCGCCGACTGTGCGTTCAGCCAGTGTTGCAGCACCGGCGTAGCTCGGCTATGCTATCCGTGCTCGGATGGCCCAACTGGAAATCCGAGCTTAGATGGTGCTGCATTAGGATGCCAGAAGCAAGGGCACGGGACGTGCATGAACTAAAGGCAAGAGCTGAGCAAGGCGACGTTAGCGCCCAGCTCCGTTTGGGCATCGCATATGTCAAGGGCCGAGGCGTGCAGCAGAACGATGCCGAAGCGCTGAAATGGTACCGTCTAGCTGCCGGGCAGGGAGAGACGCGTGGTCAGTTGGTGGTGGGCACTATATATGCTTAAGGCCGTGGCGTAGCGCAAGATTATGCCGAAGCCGCCAAATGGTACCGCCTCGCCGCCGACGCGGAAAACGCCACTGCGCAACTCAACCTCGGGGTCATGTATGCCAAGAGCCAGGGAGTGCAACAAGACTACGCCGAAGCCTTGAAGTTGTACCGTCTAGCTGCCGAGCAGGGAGAGGTTCGTGCCCATGCTAACTTGGCTCTGATGTATGAAGGGGGTCTAGGGGTAGCGCAAGACTATGTGGAGGCGCTTAAGTGGGCGAATTTGGCGGCGACGCTGGATGACGAATTTGAGGATTTCAGCGGCCCTATCGCTGACCAACTAACCCCCGAGCAGATAACCGCCGCTAAGCATCTCGCCCGCGAGTGGAAGCCGAAGGCGTGGGCTGACTTGAAGAAGGGCTTGGAGGCGAAGAGTCGCTGAACTCGAAGCGGTGCGGCAATGCGGACTTGGGGCTGCTAGAGCCGGAATTATCGGACTCTTGGTCTTGTATGCACGACGTTGCGTCCGTAGATCGCTGAGCACCTTGAAAGAAAAGACTTGGAAACTTCACGGCAAGGTCCGCAAAACTCTTGTTCGTGGGTTCAACTCCCACCCGCGTCTCCCGACTCGTACTCTCTGGAATCGCCCGACCTGGGGCCTAGCTTGTCTAGCTGATTCGTGCGTCGGCACGCAGCTAGGCAAGGAAAAACACGCGTGTCCGTCACTACCGTGTTGAGCGAGACTCGACAAGCGGGCACGTCGGTGCGGCCGAGCTTCGAGGTACAGTAGACACGAGCCTCCACTCGACCGAGTCTTGAAAGTGCACCGGGCTGCGGACTGGTTGCGTGGCTTCGAAAACCCCGGAGAAACTTCCATGAACGTTCTTGTTTTGTTGCTGCTCGCTCTCACCAGCACTGCCATCGGCTTGGCGGCCGCTGAGAAGGGTCCGGCGCCTACGGTTGCCAATGTCACCTACGGGCCTCACGCGATGAACGTACTGGACTTCTGGAAGGCGGAAGGCGAGGGGCCACGTCCGCTGCTGGTCTATATTCATGGCGGCGGCTGGACGGGCGGCGACAAGAAACAGGCGCCCGAAAACTATCTCCCGTACATCGAGAAGGGGATCTCGTATGCCACCGTCAACTATCGCTTGACGGGCGAGGCGCCGCTGCCGGCGCCGGTGCATGATGCGGCGCGGGCGATCCAGTTCATCCGATCGAAAGCGTCTGAGTGGAATCTGGATACGTCGAGAATCGTGCTTACCGGCGGCAGTGCCGGGGCATGTACATCAATGTGGCTTCTACTGCACGACGACTTGGCGGACCCCAACTCGCCCGACCCCGTATTGCGCGAATCGACCCGAGTAAGCGGTGCGCGGGGGCAAACCTCGATCGACCCGAAAGTCATCGAGCCATGGTTGGGCCCGAACGTGCTGAAGCATCGCATGATCAATATGGCGGTCGGCGAGCAGACGATCGAGGGTGCGCTTGCCAACTACGCCAAGCACCGGGATCTTTACCTGGAATTCTCTTCCTACAACCATTTAACAGCGGACGATCCACCGCTGCTGATGACCTACGGGAACAACATGACACTCCCGTCGGAGAACGCCGGACATGGGATTCATCACCCTGTCTACGGCGTGAAGATGAAGAAGAAGGCGGATCGCGTCGGACAGGAGACGCACCTGCTCATCGAGGGTGTTTCGGAATCCGACAAATATGCAAGCCCGGAGGCCTTCGTGCTTGCGCTGTTGCTAAGACAGTAGCCGCGCAGCCTAGTTCCGTTGCGGGCCGGTCACGTCCCACCACTTTCCACCGTCCTGCGTCTTGAGAACTCCGCCCTCGCCGCCGTAGTAAAGCGTGGCCGGCGTCGTCCGGTCATCGAAGACAAGCGTCCAGGTGCGGTTCGACCATTGCAGACCGGCTGTGCGAAAACTCTCGGCGCTGTCGGTGCTTTGGAAGACGCCCTTTGTCGTGCCGGCGTAGACGTGGGTAGGGCTGTGCGGATCAACGGCCAGCGTGAGGATGTGCTGGATGAGCGGTTTCGCGCCGAGCGTCCAGGTCCAACCGCCATCGGTCGAACGGTAGACACCACCCGGGTCGGTGGCCGCGTAGAGGATTTGCGAATGAGTCGGGTCGGTCGCAAGCGCACGTACGTCGATGTCGTAGAGTCCATCGCGGTTCGCCTTCCAGTTCTCGCCGCCGTCGGTCGTTTTGTAGACGCCGTGCCACGTTCCCGCGTAGAGGGTATCGGGGGCCCGTGGGTCGATGATGAGAGTACGCAGGGTCTTGTCGATCAGGCCGTGGTTGATCTCACGCCATGACGCACCGCCGTCAGTGGTCTTGAAGACGCCGCCGCCATCGGTACCGGCGTAGATGGTTTGCCCGTTGGTGGGATCGATCGCCAGACCACGAATCTTTCCGTTTGCGATCCCGGCGTTGACCGCCTGCCACGACCCGGCCGCATCGGTGCTCTTGTAGACGCCCATCTCGTAGGTCCCCGTGTAGATCACGTCGGAGTTTGAGGGGTCGAGAACGATGTGCCGCGGACTCAGATGCGCGAGGCCCATCGAAGGCCAGTTATCCTTGCCGCCCTTGGTTGTCTTGCAGAGGCCCTTGGCCGCGCCGACGTAGATGATCTGCGCATTGGTGGGGTGCAGGGCGATCGCCTGGGTCTCACCTCCACCGGGCAAACCCATCTGTGCTTCCGCCGACAAACAGAGAATCAGCAGCCTCAGTTGCCAAGTCAAGACTTTCCTCATCAGTGCTGCTCCTCGCGTTGCCAAGGAAATTCGTAGGAGGGCGTGTGTGCGTGACGTCTTGTGCGGATGCGCAGATGGATGCCCGCTCCCGGATCCATCTCAACCTGCATGGTGGAACTGCCGACCGCGGTCGTCTTCGCTTCCGATGCTGGGCCGGGGCCTCTCGATGTGACCTGCTCGATTTCGTCTTCTCCGTATGCGCCCGCTTGCACGAGCACTTGCCGGCGTTCGAAAAGATTGGTATTCACGAGATCGACTTCAACGGCATCTTCGGTGAGGCTTGTCACCAGTGCGGCCACGCCTTGGGGAAGACCCGGCCGTCGGCGGTCCGCATCGAAGTAGCGCAAGCGTGCGTGGAGCATTTCACCCCGCTTGTGAACCGGGATGCCACCGAGCGTCAGGCGGACAAGACTGTCGGTCGGCATCGGGTCGAGCGCCAACCATTTCGCGTCGAACCAGGTTTTGGGGTCACCATGCTCGTTCAAGATGGAGTCCATCTTCGTTCTGACGTACCGCAAGTCATTGCGAAAAGCCTCCTCGGGAAAGCCCACGTTTCTACCCTTGAGGTAGCAGGCCCACCGCAGATCGGCCGTGCGCAAACCGCCCCTGGCCTTCTGGGCTTCGGCTAGACGTTCAACCTGTTTCCAATCACTTTCAGCTTGCGTCATCTGCCAGAGGTTCACGTACGGAGGTGATATCTCGGGAACAAAGTGATGCCAGCCATTGGTGTTGTCGTAGCGAATGGGAACCCTCGGGACACCATCGACCACTCTGCCACGGTCCCTCATCACGCCCATCTGGCTGCGGGGCAACTCGAACCAATGTTTCTCGCCTGTGAGCAGGAAGGCCACCTTGGCGGCGGTGAGCGAGGCGAGTACGATATCCGTGCCACCGCGCACCCATTTCCAGCCGTAGTAGCCGCCCCACCAGTTGCCGTCGTTGTACTCGCCGATCTTGCCACTGAGACCAACGTTATCCGGCGTGATGCCGTTGTTCTGCTTCGTCAGCTCGACCCACTTGCCTAAGTAGTCCTCGACCCACTGGCGATACTTGTCGTCGCCCGTATAGAGAAAGGCGTTCGCGATGAGCGGAGTGGATGTCAGGTTGATCGGGACATCCCCCTTCGCCATACGATCACTCATGACCTTCACGATCGCGGCGAACTGGTCGTTGCCGGGCTGATCGTTGATCCAACCGGTGGACGACTCAACGCCCGGAATGTCGTCGAACGGCAAATGATAGTAAACGAGGTTGGCATTGGTGGGAACCCAGTCACGCTTGCGCCACTCCATCTTGGGACCACGGCTGCCGTTCATCGAAGCCCGCATGAGCTTCAGATCGGGATTGTAGTTGGGCGATTCAGGATCTTCGCCGGTAAACATCGCGGCGAACTTGACCGCTCGGTCGCGAAACTTTTCGTCATGCGGATCGGCCATGCCCATCGGATAGAGCGATACGTAGCCCTCACCGTGGTGCATCCAATCCCAGTTGCTATCGAACTCGCGGTAGATCTGCCCATAGCGGCTGAACTGGTGCGTGATGCCTTCCCATACTTGGCGATGGAGCTTATCAAGCTTGGGAGAGCCTCCCAGGATGTAGTGGAGCGAATAGCCGCGAAATGCCTCGTAAGCGTCGTCGGACGAGTTCATGCCGCCCTCGTAGCGCTCTTTCCATCGCAGCGTGCCGTCCGGCAACACGTATGTCTCGTAGAATTCCTCGCCGGCGCGATTCATCGCCTCGATCAGATGCCGTTCGAGCAGCGCCCAGTCGGGTGCGGCCTGTGGCTCCTCAGCGCTAATCGTGACAGGCTCGTGATCGTTCGGGGCGGCCGGAAGAACGGGCGCGCATAGCACCGCCGCCAACACGTAGCCGCCCCACCGTTGGAAGTTACTCATCGGGATACTCCTGGTTCAGGTCACGGAAAGTCACAGCCACTCACTGCCCGAGCAACTTCCGGCCGGCGCCCTGGGCTTCCACCACGTCAATCCGTGCCACATTGTACGCGGACCATCTACGCCCGGCAATGGAAAGAGTCGCCCTTGATCTCGTAGCGCACATCCAGCTCCGGCGTTTCCAGCTGCTTGTATTGCTGGAAACGGGATTCCATGGCGAAGTGGAGGATGCCGCTGACGAGCAATGTCCGCTCGACGGGGTAGGTGGGCCGGCCGGTGTTGAACATCTTTTCGATCCCCTGCAACATGCAGGTGAAGTGCGGGCGCTTTTCGTCGCTGCTCCAGATCATCGAGGCGAGCGGCTCGCGCTGGCCTTCGATGTCCACGGCGAAATTGAAGTCGCGGAATGCGCCGGGAATAATGAACGTGGCGGTCTTCACACCGTCTCGATGCTCGGTGACGAACACGCCGGGGTCGTTCACCAGATCGCGGACGCGCCCCGGGATACGCGTCTTGCTGCGAGCGAGAGCCACTTCAAATAGGTGACGCGCCCAACCGTTCTCATCGAGAAACTTCCAGACATCATCGCCGTCGAATCCCTGGACCGCTTTGACTCCCGTTTCGCCGCCCTTGCGGCGATCGATGAAGCACTGGATCGTTTCGAGCAAATGGAATCCGTAGCTGTCGCGGTTGCCCCAGCCGAGCGCGACGCAGTGTCGAACCGGCGCGCCGAGTGGCACTTCGACTTCTGGCTCGCGGTACATCACGGGAATCGAGGAGCCCGCCATGAAGGGGAACTTCAGTTCCTTCGAGATGTCATACATGCGCTTGGCCTTGATCCAACTCCAAGACAGATGCTTGTCGTTGAACACCGGCACGGACTTGCTGGTCACGCGGAAGGCGTCGGTGATTTCGAGGAAAAGCTCGAAGCGCGGATAGAGGTGTTGGCCCTTCTCGTTCCACTCGTAGTCGCCATGTTCACCAATGAGGAGGACGCCATCCACCGCAAGGTCCTTGCCGCCGAGCGTGAGCGCTTCGTAGATCGTGGGGAAAACAGGGACGCCAGTTTTGCGGCTCCAGTCGCGGCTGATGTCGCTCTCCGGGGTCTGGTGTGTGAACATCGAGGCGATCTCAAAGCCGGGTCCGGGCGGTTTGCTGTCGTAATTGTAGCCAAACAGACACTTGCCGATGATCGAGCGGGCATGGGATGCGCGTTTCTCCCACAGCACGTTCATGATGGCGGCGATCTTTTTCGGGCGCGCGGCGGGCAGCGGAGTCGCCGCGGCGGCGCTCGCGGCAAGGGTTGAGGTTGCGAAGGTTCGTCGGGTCATTGTGGGCTAGTCTACTCGACTCGTTCCGAGGCCGGGATCTTGAGATGAAACATGCCGGTGCGGCGCTCGCCGCGGCGGAATTGGTCGGCTGGGGTAACGCGGCCGTCGTTTGTCGTGTTGTTGTTCCCAGGCGCGGAGGTCGAACTCGTCGGTTTTGCCGGGCTCGGCGGCGGATGCGGCGTGAATAAGCGCGGCGGCGAGGCCGACGAAGATGGAGCTTCTCATGGCTGTATTCGTTGGCATTGTCGCAAAATCGACCCTATGTCAGCGCGTCCACGAGTTCATCCTTTGTAAAGGTCACTTCGCCAACCTCTTCTCGCTGTAGTCTGTCAAGAAACTGGATCTTCTGCCCATCTTCTCGAAGCCAGTGATAAGAAGGTCGCTGAATGCTAGAATTGGGGCGCGATGAATGGCGAGCGGGTTCATTCGGTCACACGACGAGGCTTCCTGGCGGCCTCAGGCGCGGGAGCACTGGGAGCAACTTCGTCCGGCAAGAAGATACGGACGGCGATCTACGGCGTTGGTCATGCCCACGCGCGGGGCAAGGTGCAGACCGTCCAGGAGATGGCGCAGTTCGAGCTTGTCGGCATCTGCGAGCCGGACAAGCGCCAATCGTTCGACCATGAAGTGTACCAGGGCGTCCCTCTACTCTCGCGGGACGAGATGCTCGGCGATCGGTCGATCGAGTTGGTCGTGGTCGAATCGCGCGTGCAGGAGAATCTCGGGTATGCCCACGAGGCGGTCCAAGCGAACAAATGGGTTCATTTGGACAAAGCGCCGGGCGTCGACCTCGATGGGCTGAAACGGCTTTTTGCCGAAGCCTCACGGCGCGGCAAGATCGTTCAGATGGGCTACCAGTGGCGTTACCACCAGGCGATGCGAGCGGCGGTCGAGGCGGCGCGCAAGGGCTGGCTCGGCGACATCTATATGGTGCGGGCCACGATCAACAAACCGATCCCGCTGGAAACGCGCAAGGATCTCGCCGTGTTCCGGGGCGGCATCATGTTCGAGTTGGGTTGCCACATGATCGACCGCATTGTCGATGTACTCGGCAAGCCGAAGTCGATCAAGAGTTGGATGCGTCATGACGCACCGATCGACGATGACCTGGAAGACAACACGATGGCGGTCTTCGAGTTTGATCGCGCAATGGCCGAGGTCTATATCGCCGCCCAGCAGCCGAACGGGGGCAACTACCGTACATTCGAGATTCTTGGGACGAATGGGACGGCGACGGTGCGCCCATTCTCGCCTTTTCGGTTGATGGTCGATCTCGGGCGGCCCGCCGGTCCCTACAAGGCGGGTTTTCAGAAGATTGAGATGCCGCGCGGCGATGAGCTTCCGTTCGAAGGGGATTTCGCGGAGTTGGCACGGGTGATCCGGGAGGGGGCTGTGCCCTCCTACTCGGTGGAGCATGATTTGGTGACGCATGAGGCGCTGTTGCGGGCTTGTAAGGTGATCTAAAGGGAGCGAGGACGGCATGCCGTGCATCCACGGGCTCCGCCCGCGGGCCCGCTCCTTGACTGTCGCGGCTCTGTTCCTGCTGCCGCGCACGGTGGCAGAGTTGCTGTATAATCAGAGGAAATCAGGTTGCAGTTCCCGCGCTTCCGCGGGCTCCCTAGAAACACAGGTTCCGGTTATGTACGCCATCATTTCGACGGGCGGGAAGCAGTACCCTGTCTCGCCTGGAGAAGAAGTTAAGGTAGAAAAGCTCGAAGGCGACGTGGGCTCGAATGTCGAGTTTAAGACGCTGGCGGTGTCACCCGACGAGGGCGACCTCGTCGCGGGCAAAGCGGCCGAGTCGGCCAAGGTGACGGGTACGATCACCTCTCACGGCCGCGGCAAGAAGATCATCGTCTACAAGTTCAAGCGCCGCAAGATGTATCGCCGCAAAAACGGTCACCGGCAGGATTACACGCAGGTGAAGATCGACGAGATCTCCGTCTAATCGCGAGGAATAGTTATGGCACACAAAAAAGGATTAGGCAGTTCTCGCAACGGTCGCGACTCAAATGCGCAGCGGCTGGGCGTGAAGCGTTTCGCGGGCGAGACGGTAAGCGGCGGATCGATCCTGGTTCGCCAGCGCGGCACGCGTTTTCACCCCGGTGACAATGTGGGGCGCGGCAAAGATGACACGCTGTTCGCGAAGGTTAGCGGCGTCGTTGAGTTCGCGGATCGCGGACGTCAGGGCCGTTTGATTCATATTCGGCCGACCGAAGCGGAAACCGCCTAGCGTTTTCGCGGCGGCTATCTGGGCCGCTGAACAACATCAACGAACGAGAAGGCGGAAGGACATTCCGCCTTTTTCATTTGGGGATACCCCTCAGCCATGCTTGTCGACGAAGCCAAGGTCAAGGTCAAGGCCGGTGACGGCGGCAACGGCTGTATGGCGTTCCGCCGGGAAAAGTTCGTGGCGCACGGCGGCCCGAGCGGCGGCGACGGCGGACGCGGTGGCGATGTCGTGATCCGGGCAACGCGGCAGCACAACACACTGCTGCACTTCCGCCACAAGCGCGAGCAGAAGGCTGAACGGGGCCGCCACGGCCTGGGCAGCAACTGCACCGGGCGTAGCGGCGAAGACCTCATTCTGGAAGTACCCGTCGGAACCGAGATCATTGACCAGACGACCGGCGAGCAGATCGCCGACATGGTCGAGTACGCCCAGGAATTCGTCGTCGCCAAGGGTGGACGCGGCGGACGCGGCAATGCACGCTTCGCGTCGTCAACGAATCAGGCTCCGCGGCGCGCTGATCCGGGTGAGCCGGGCAAAGAGCACGAGCTGCGCTTCGAGCTGAAGTTGCTGGCCGATGTGGGGCTGGTCGGCTTCCCCAACGCCGGCAAATCGACGCTCATCTCGCGGATTTCCGCGGCGCATCCGAAGATCGCCGATTACCCGTTCACCACACTCGAACCGAACCTGGGCGTCGTGTCAGTGGATAAGTACGACAGCTTTGTCGTGGCCGATATCCCCGGCATCATCGAAGGGGCCCATGAAGGTTTGGGGCTCGGACTGCGGTTCCTGCGGCATATCGAACGCACGCGCATGCTGGCCCATCTGATCGATGTCAGCGACTTTAGCGAGCGCGACCCGATCGCCGATTACGAGGTGATCGTAAAAGAGTTGGAAAGCTTCTCGGAAAAGCTAGTCCAGGAACCCATGGTAGTTGTCGCAACGAAAGCCGATTCGGTGCAGGATCCGAGCCGGATCGACGCCTTGCGGACGTTCTGCGAAGCTGGCAAAATGTCCTTTTTTGTCATCTCCTCCGTGACTGGTGAGGGCGTGGACGAGTTGAAACGCTATCTCGGTGAGAAAGTTCGCGCGGTGCGTAGTGAAGAGATCGAGAACAGTCCGCGCGGCGCCGCGATCGACACCACGGAAGAAGAGTAGCGGTTTGCCCGGCGATTGGTACAGTCCTCGATTCTTCGTGACCCGCGTAAGGCGGCCCTCAACCCAGTGAACATCGCGCTCTACGGCGGCACGTTTGACCCCGTTCACAAGGGGCATTTGGAAGTGGCGCACGCCGCGGCAGATACGCTCGGGCTGGATCGCGTTCTGTTTATCCCTGTCGGTGTGCCGCCCCATCGCGGAGGACGGCCGGTAGCGTCCCACAACGACCGGCACCGGATGGTTGAGATCGCTTGCGAGGGCGACGCGCGCTTTGAAGCGTCGGACCTGGAGGCGGAACGGACGGATGGCCGGCCGAACTATTCAATCGATACGATCCACGCGGTGAAGGCAGATCTGGCGACGGGCGACCGTTTGTTCTTCGTGATCGGCTGCGACGCATTCGCCGACATTCGGACGTGGCGTCGCTGGGAGGACGTGGTCCGCGAAGTGGAGTGGATCGTGGTGAGCCGGCCCGGCTCGGAATGCTCGGAGGAGGCAGTTCCCGAGGGTACACGCGTTCACTGGCTGCGGGACGTGGCAATCCCGATTTCGTCAACGGAATTGCGCAAGAAGCTCGGCGCGGGTGAGGACGTCGCTGAGTCGCTTCCCGGAGCAGTCACTCGGTATATCGGGCAGCGTGGGCTGTATCGATCCAGCGGCGGCTGATTTCTCTCTGGGACCCAAAAGGGGCCGGCTCGCCTGGGGCGGTGTTCCCTACACCGTTTCACAGCTTGTTTCGTCCCCAAGACTCCAACCCACGCCTCAGAACCCTCCTTTCGTTAAAGCACCTTCCCTCTTGAGCCGATTTATTGGTGTAGAGCCCCTGGCGCTCACGCCAAACCTATGTCGACCCACAGCCGTCGTGCCCTTTGTTGTCTCACTGTGGCGGCGCTGATCGTGCTGCTGGGATTCCCTCTACAAGCGGCCGAGGAGAGCCAAATCGGCGTTCGCGGCCCTTATCGGGTTGGCGCGGGCGACGTACTGGACATACTTGTCTTCGAGGTAGAGGAGTTGAGCCGTCCCGCGGTGGTAACACCCCGAGGGACGATTTCATTGCCACTCATCGGCGAGATTCCGGTGAAGGGCAAGACGACGATGGAGATCGAAGCCGTTCTCAAACAGCAATATGACGGCGACTATCTTCGCGATCCGCAGATCAGCGTAAGCGTCACGGACTTCCGCAGCCAGCCGATATCGGTGGTGGGCGCGGTGCAAGAACCGGGTGTTTACCAGTTGCAGGGCGAGCGGCGTTTGGTAGAGGTGCTGGCAATGGCCGGAGGTCTCACCGAGGAAGTTGGTGAGTCGATTACGATCAGCCGCCATGACGACGGGATCGGAAACGCCTCGGTGGGACCGGGAGCGGATCTATTGGGAACGGCGGCGGCACGCTTGCTCATCGATTCCGGCGACGCCGCGGGCGGTGAGATCGAAGTATCCATACGTGAACTGCTGACGGCCCGCGACGGCGGTGACGCCAACCCGATCGTCGAGCCACACGACGTGATCCGGGTCTCGAAGGCCGGGATCGTGTATGTGATGGACGCGGTCGAGAAGCCAGGCGGTTTTGTGATCAAAGACCAGGAGCAGATGACGGTGCTGCGCGCCATCTCACTCGCCTCTGGGTTCGGCCGCCATTCGTCGCTGCAGAAGGCCCGGGTGATTCACCAGTACGAGGGCGTGAAGCGCGAGATCCCGATCCGCATTAAAGACGTGATCGAGGGCAGCGAAGAAGATCTCAACCTCCAGGCCAACGATATTTTGTACATCCCCGACAGCCGCGCCAAGAGCGCCATTAGTCGCAGCATCGAGGCCATGATTCAAGTCGGCACCGGGGTGGCGATCTTTCGGCGGTAGACGCGGCCAAGGACCTTCGGATGAACCAAAAGCTACAAAGACTCTCACAAGCTCTGGCCCCCACCTCGCCCGTCGAGCCGGGAAGTGCCGAGATCACCGTACCGTTCCAGCGCTTTGCGGCGGAAGAGCCGGAACCGCTCGGCGAGTTCTCACTTCGCGACTACTGGCATACCATTCACGCCCGCCGGTGGACGATCATCTCGATGGCCGCGATGGCTGTGGCCTTGGCAGCGGTCTACAACTATGTGCAGGTTCCAACCTATCAGGCGAGAGCAACGATACTGATCGACCGTGAAGCGCCGGACATCTCACAACTCGACGAAAACTACGGACAGGTTCTCGAGCAGCCCGACTACATCGAAACCCAGTACAAGGTGCTTCGAAGCCGCAGTCTGGCGAAGCGCGTGATTACCGCTCTCGGCCTCCAGGACCGCGTCGAGTTTCAGCCGGAGACAGATCAGTATCCGAGCCAAGCCGTCAAGGCATCGTTCGCGGATGATCGGATTGAGCCCGCGGTGGTCGATAAGTTTCTCGAACGCCTCGGAGTGAGCCCGGGCAAAGGCACGCATCTGGTGGACGTGAGCTTTGAATCGGTCGATCGGGAGCTGGCTCCAGCGGTCGTGAATACTTTGGCGGAAGAATACATCGAACACAACCTGGAAGCCAAATGGAATGCGACGCAAAAGGCGTCGACGTGGCTACAGCAACAGCTCTCCACCCTGAAAGCAAAGCTGGAGGCGAGCGAAACCCAGCTCCAGGAGTACGCCGCTCAGCATTCGATTCTATTCGTGGAAGAGCGCAAAGACATTACGACCGAGAAGCTCGCGCAACTCGAAGACGAACTTACGCGGGCTGAAGCCGACCGCATTCATAAACAGTCGCTCGCGATGTTGGTGGAAGACGCGATGCGGCAGGACGCGCCTCTGCCGGGCAGTCTCAACAGCAAGACCTATCAGGAGCACCAATCGAAGCTGGCCGAGTTGCGCCGGGAATACTCGCAGTTGCTCGTCACGTTTGCTCCGGGGTACCCGAAAGTACAGCGGATTGAGAAGCAGATCGAAGAAGTCGGGCGCGCTATCGGAGTAGAGACCGAGCGGATGCTCAGCAACGTCCGCGAAACATTCGAGGTCGCCGAACGCCGCAAAGAGCTTCTGAAGCAGGCCTCCTGGAGCCAGCGGGCCAGGGTGAACCGGCTGAGCGACGACTTCATTCAATACAACATCCTCAAGCGGGACGCAGAGACGAATCGTGAAGTCTACGAGGGTTTGTTGCAGCGACTCAAGGAAGCGGGCGTTTCAGCCGGTCTGCGCGCGTCGAACATTTCGGTGCTCGACCCGGCCGAGGTTCCAGGTGGTACGTACCGCCCTAAGAAACTACGCAATCTATTGCTGGCCCTCGCGTGCGGTTTGCTGTTCGGCATCGGCCTGGCATTCGTCAAGGAGCATCTCAACACGATCGTCCGCACGCCGGAAGAAGTCGAACGGATGACCGGTCTCGGGCTATTGGCGGTGATCCCGAAAAGCCGTCAACAGATCCAGAAGGTGAAGTCAAAGAGGATCGGCGGGGCAGGCGATCGAGGAGCCAGGTGCTTGCGCTGACCAGCCATACCAACGGCGCCGGCACCGAAAAGCCCCAGGAGAATGCCCTCGTTCGATGGGCGCCGGAGCAAGGCTTGTCGGAAGCCTACCGGACACTTCGCAGCTCGGTACTACTGGGCTGGGACGAATCAATGCGGCGCATCCTGGTAACGAGTTCGCAACCGGAGGAAGGCAAGACCTCGGTCAGCCTGAACCTCGCGTGCAGTCTGGCTCAACTGGGCCGGCGCGTTTTGGTCGTGGACGCCTATATGCGGCGTCCGAACTGTGCGCGGCAGCTTGGAGTCAAAAGCGACTACGGTCTAACCGACTACTTGCAGGGAATGACCGATCTGGACCAAGTCGTGGTCAAAACCCGGATCGAGAACCTCTCACTCGTTCCCACCGGCCGGTCGAACTCGGTTCCGAGCGACTTACTCTATTCGCCGCGCTTGTCCACCTTACTGCAAGAGGTTGGCCGGCGCTTTCAGCACATTGTCGTGGGCTCGCCGCCATCGCTCGTACTCTCCGATGCGCGAACGATCTCGCGGCTCGTCGAGGGCGTTGTGCTTGTGGTCTCTGACGCCACCGAGCGGAACTCTCTGCTGCGCACGAAGCAGATGTTCGACGACGTGGGTGTTCACTTCCTCGGGTTCGTTATGAATCGAGTCAATCTCGACTATGGGTACTACAGAAACTATGGCTACTACTACTCCTGCTCCGACCGAGAAGAATAAGGCAGCAGCAATCCATATCGATCCTGAGATGAATCGAGGGAACGACGGAGTAGTCGAGTCGTTATGCGCGCTGGTAACGGTTCTTGACCACGCCGCGGGGCGAACAGGCAACCAAACCGGACCTGGACGCTGAACGGACCGGCGCGGGCAGGGTCTCGCGGACGGTTGCTACTTCTTCTTTTTAGGCTGGCCCGCCGCCCAGGCGGCTTGGACTCTCCAGCCCAAGTAGCCAAAGCAAATCAGCGCGAGCAGCAGACAGGCGAGGACCATAAATAGGTCGTCGATCGAGTTGATGATCTGCCCGGAAACGATCAGCCAACCGGCGGCCCCGAGCCCAAGCAGTCCGAAGATCAAGCAAAAAAGATAGCCACTGAGGGTGTCCAACATCGCCGTACTTTCTACCGTCGGCATCGAATGTATTCCTTTGAATGAGTCCCTGTGAGAGGGTGAGTAATGGATAGAACTAACTTCTCGTATTGTGTCGAACCTAAGGGCCTGGATGCAAATCGGGCCCGGCCGGTCCGCTTCAGGGCTTTAACAGAACCTTGCCTGTCGTGAGCCGACCCGCGAGCCGTTCGTGAGCGGTAGCCGCTTCGGAAAGCGGCAGCGTTTCGCCGATTCGCACCTTCAACTGGCAGCTGTTGACCCAACCGAAAAGGTCGGACGATCGTTTCTCAAGCTCTGCCCGTGAGGCGACATGACTGGCTAGTGTCGGGCGCGTCATGAACAGCGAACCTTTGGCCGTCAAGGTCAGCGGCTCGATCGCGGGCACCGGGCCACTCGCGTTGCCAAAAAAGACCATCATGCCGCGCGTCTTGAGGGAGTCCATACTACCCTCCCAGGTTGCTTTGCCGACTGAATCGTAGGCGACATCGACGCCCACGCCGTCGGTGAGGCGCTTTACTTCTTCGAGGAAGTCATTCTCGGTATAGAGGATGACCTCATCCGCGCCCGCCTCCCTGACAAGGGCGGCTTTCTCTTCCGTCGAGCACGTGGCGATGACTCGCGCGCCGCGCATCTTCGCGACCTGAACAAGCAGCAGGCCTACGCCTCCCGCCGCGGCGTGAACGAGCGCGGTGTGCCCTTTGCCGAGCGGAAACGTCGAGTGGCTCAAGTAGTGAACCGTCATGCCCTGGATCATCAAGGCGGCGGCGGTGGGCGCGTCGATGCCCTCCGGCACGCTGACCAAGCGCTGGGCGGGTACCGCGGCGTATTCGGCATAACCGCCGAGGACACCGCAGTAAGCAACGCGATCACCGGGTTTGACGTTCGTAACGTCGGACCCGACGGCTGTCACGACACCCGCCGCCTCCTGGCCGGCGGTGAACGGCAGGTCGGCCTTGTAGAGCCCGGTACGGAAGTAGATGTCGATGAAATTGAGGCCGGCGATGTCGATCTTGACGACCGCTTGATCCGGCTTAGGCTGGGGTTCTGGAACGTCCTCGTAGGTGAGGACCTCCGGCCCGCCATGCTGATGTACACGAACAGCTTTCATAAGGGAACCCGTTGAAATCGAATCGTGAATGGAAGTGCAATTGTATCAGAGCGGTTCTTTGTCGGAGCCCGGTCGCGGGCGCTATTCGGCGGCTTCAACGCATATGTTGTGAGCGGAGAGGCTCGGGAGAACCTCGGCATTGACCACACGCCCGACGATGTTGACCGGGCTGGCCGCGCGGCACTCGTCGCTTTCACTAGCGGGAGTCGGCCCCCAGAAAACGCACAGACAGTGGCCGTCGGGCCAATAGGCGACCGTTCCCGGCTCCACAACCTCGCGGGCGCTCTCGTCCCGTTGCGCTAGAACGGAGATCTCGAAGTAGATCTCACCGCCCCAGTAGCTGCCGCGGGCATCGATCGGGAGCGCTTCGTGGATGAGTTCCGCCGTCGGCGAGTCATTCCACTCGCAGTCGAGATCGACGTCGCCAACATGAATACGAACTGGCCGCATGGATGCTTCGCCCGGTCCGAGCACTTGGCCCGTTCAGCTACCGTTGGCGTTTGCGAATCTGCTCGTCGAGCTTCTGCTTCTCTTCGATGTCTTCCTTCAATTCCTCGGCTTGCTTCTTGAGTTCCTCGTTGTCGGATTCAAGGGCGGGCTCGACGGACTTGGTGGCATGGGCGACAAAGATCTTCTCGATGTCGGGCTGGTTCAGATGTGCTCGGTCGAAAATCTCCGAAACGATCCACATCGTGCGTCCGAGCGCGTTCATAAAGACCTGCCGGGGGACCTCCACCGGGCCGGCGCCGAACTTGGTTCTCGCCGCGCTGACATCCTCGCCTGCTCCGGACAGCAAGGCAACCTGCAGCAGCACCCCGCGTTTGACTTCCTGCTCGGTGGCGTCGGCCTGCTGCGCGGCCGGGAGCACCTCGCCGCCCTCAACGCGCTTTGCCAGAGCGGATTCATTGGGGCTACCCGTCGGGAATGCGAAGTCAAGCGTGACGCTGGTGTCGTCACCGAGAAGCTTCAGATACTTTGGCAGAGATTCCGCCAAATCGATGCCGTACCGCCGAGCGTCTCGCTGATTCTGTTGGATGCCGTTCCGGAAGCTCGAAGTCTTGGCCGGAGAATTCTTTGCGCCCTTGGAGTAGGTGTCGCTCAACAACCGATGTGACCGCGAGAGTCCGCTCAGCAGGACGATGCGCCACATCACAGCGCGCTTTTGCCATTCGCTTTCGGCGTTGGCGAGCCCGTCCAGATGCTGGTCGGTCTTGGCGTAGTCGCCGGCCTCAAAGTTTTGCTGGGCGGCGAGCCAGAGCCATTCGGGCGATCCTTGTCGCGGAGCGCTGGGGCCGCCGCCCGAGCAGGCGGAGAATACAAGCGTCCATCCAAGCACGAGTGTCGAGAGCAAAAGAATACTGGTTCGCATATTGCCTCCTAGCGAACATGATCTACCACATGCACGAACACAACCGCAAGAGGCGGAGCGGTGTGCATCCCGCCTGGGGACATAGACGAAGAGATGCCCTGACCCCGATCAGCGAGGTGCTTACTGCTGCTAGGATAGAGTTGGCTGGTTTCGCGCGAGTTGAACCTGCAAAGGAATAGAGACAGCCTCGACAAGTTGAGTAGACGGAGCGAACCACACCCACAAACCACTAATAAGACAATACTTGTGCAGCCCTCTCCGTTCGGGACGATCCTTCCGCTGGCCAGTGTGCGCCGTCGCGGTTAAAACGAAAACTTGCGCTAGCTGAGCTTCCATTGCCAAGCAGGACTTAGGACATCATCCGCTGCCTGCTTGTTTTCCCTCCTAAGGGTATGGCAAAAAAGACACGAAAATCACTCAAGATCCCGTCGCGAGATATCGAACGGACCGTACTTGACAACGGAGTACGCGTCATCAGCGAGAGGGTCAAAGGGTCGCCGGCCGCAATGACAAGTCTTTGGGTCGATTCCGGGGCTCGCTACGAGAATCTCAACGAAAGTGGCGCCACGCACCTGATCCAACGCCTAGCGCTCCACGGGGCCGGAGGGCGCTCCGCCGACCGCATTGCCAAGGAAATCGGTCGCCTCGGAGGAGAGTTCGAGGCGCAAACCGAGCGCGATTCCGCTGTTTATCAGATGCGCGTCAGCCCCGACGACATCTCGGCTGGAACAAAACTGATCACTGACATTGCGTTGCGGCCGAGTCTGACCCAGGCCGCGCTGACCGCTGAATCCGAGAAGCTACTGGAAGCACTGCGCGCGCTGGATAAAGATGCGGATCTCGTATTGGAACGCATGTTTCTTCGGAGCCTGTGGAAGGGACACGGGCTTTGCCGCGAGCCCCGTGGCCGGCTACTCACGGTAAGAGGCCAGACGAAGCTTGAGTCGTTCAAGCCGAATAAGCTTAAGAGCTTCCATACGCACAGCCACCACCCGAATGCCCTTACGTTCGTGGCCGCCGGAAACGTCCGCCACGATGCGATTGAGAAACTGGCCGGGCGCCTGCTCGGCTCGTTGGAGCACCCGAAAAGCACGGCCTCCACGATCACACCCAAGACTTACAAGTTTCTGGCGCTACGCAACCGTCCGCAATTCTCGAAGGTCCGTGTCGAGATAGGCTTTCCTGCTTGCGCGGCCGCCGACAAGGAACGCCACTCGGCCGCGCTATTGAACGCAGTCATCGGGGGCGGCCCAGATTCAAGACTGGCGCTCTCGGCTTCCAAAGGCAAGCTGCCCACTCTTGCCATCTCGTCGCAGCTTCGCATGTTCTCCGACGTCGGGTGCCTCTCCATTCGCGCGCGGTCCGATCGCCAGAACACGGAGAAGGTCATCCAGCAGATCGGGGACGAGCTGTGGCGGATTGCCGACAAACACGTCGACAAGAACGAGATCGAACGCGCCCGCACCGTCTGCAAAGCCGCGCTGCTCAGCGAAGTCGATTCGCTGTCCAACCGAGTCACGGGCCTGGCGTCCGCTGAGCGATACCACAAGCGTTTGCTGTCGTTAAAAGAAGAGTTCGAGGCCTTCGATCAAGTCACGGCGAAGGCTGTCCAGCAGTTGGCGTCTCTATGGATTAACCCCTACGAGCTATCGATGGCCGTGCTCGGGAATCTGGCCGGCTTGAAGATCGGCCGCCGCATGCTCGAACGTCACTGAGAGAGGTCTATTGGCGAGCGGTTCTAAATCCGCGAGACCTTCGTTAGCGAAAGCGGTCGTGTGGAGCCCCCCGACCTCGATGAGAGCCTGATATGTATCAGAGAGCAACGTCCATCCTTCTCTATCCACTACTCGTAGTCGGTCTATTCGCGGCCGACTGGCCTCAGCTTCGTGGCCCGAACGGCTCCGGGCTGTGCCCTTCCTGCGGCGGACCGCCAACGGAGTTCGGGCCTCAAGAAAACGTTTTGTGGAAGACCGATCTGCCGGAAGGGAAGTCCTCTCCCGTTGTGGTGGGGGATCGCATATTCCTGACCGCCGCCGAGGGCGATGAATTGATCACGATGAGCCTGAGCCGCACTACCGGCAAGGTTCAGTGGAGACGATCCGTCCGCTCTGCCAGGCATGAAGCCAGACACAAACTCAATCACCCGGCCGCGCCTACCGCGGTAGCCGGTGAAAACAGCCTCTTCGTCTTCTTCGCTGACTACGGCTTGGTCGCCTACGATTTCGAAGGCAAACAGCTATGGCAGTTACCGCTCGGACCATTCAATAGCCAACACGGCCTGGTTGCGTCGCCGGTCTACGCCGATGGACGAGTGGTCCTCGTCGCCGATCAGGACACCGACGCGTACATCATCGGGGTAGACGCGGAAAACGGCGAGATCGTCTGGAAGAAGCCGCGTAACGTCATCAACGGGTATTCCGCCCCGATCGTTCACCGACCGGCTAGCGGCCCGGCACAAGTCATCGCACCCGGCTCCTACCAGCTCACCGCGTATTCAATCGTGGACGGCGAAACTCTCTGGTTCGTTCGGGGCCTCACGTGCCAGCCAAAATCGGCGCCAACCATTGCCGGCGACGTGCTCTACTTCAATGGCTGGACTTCCGGGAACGATCCGGGACAGCAGGTCGAGCTACCCGTCTACGCCGAAGTGGCTGCGGCAGCCGATGCAAACCACGACGCGAAGTTCTCTCCGGATGAGCTTCCGAAGCCCTGGCAGCCCACGGGAAGCTGGCGAGCGGTCGACTTGGACCGGGATGGTTTTCTGAACGAAAGAGAGTGGACGTTCTTCCGCACTCGCCGCGCCGCGCGCAACGGTTTATTGGCGGTGAAGCTCGGTGGCAGCGGCAACGTGACCGATACGCATGTGCTCTGGCGATTCGAGAAGTCTCTGCCCGACGTACCAACGCCCCTCGTCTACAACGACGTTGTGTTCCTCGTCCGAAATGGCGGAATCACGACCACCCTCAACGCTCAGACGGGGAAGATGCTCAAGCGAGGGCGTTTGACAGGCGCGATCGAAGACTACTACTCCTCACCCATCGGCGTTGACGGCAAGGTGTATATCGCCAGCGAGCGAGGCAAAGTCGTCGTGCTGAGCGCCGCCGGCGACTGGGAAATTCTGGCGGTCAATGACTTCGGCTCGGATATCTACGCGACACCTTCGATCAACGAAGACAAAATGTACATCCGGACCCAGAACGCCCTCTATGCCGTTGGGTTGCCGAACTAGCGCCTGCCCCTCGCCAAACTCGACGCCGCTGGTTTCACGGGGTCGCAATTGCCGTGCAGCAGCGGATCCGCGACAGTTCAAGGCTGGGGCTCCGAGTTTGACGGAGTGACGATTTAGACGCACGTCGGGTGCACGGTGGGTGGGGTGGCAGAGGTCGGCGGGTGTTGTCAGGTGGGGGATTTACTTTTGGGCCTCCTGGGGGCCGGGCTGGCCGGTGTTTGCGTGGCGGTCGCTTAGAAAACTGTCGATGCGCCGGATGGCCTCTTCCGGAGGGAGTGTCTCAAATTCGTCCCAAGGGACTGATTCCAGGTCGCTTTCGCTGTATTGAGTCTGTCCGGCTGGTTCGACGTTGTCGCCCCGGTTGGTGTGGGGGGCGGCAGACCCGTTGGCCGTAGCGGCGGCCGGTTAGCGTTTCGGTTGCTCGGGTGGTGGTTGTTATTCTGGGACCCTGACCAATATGTGCCGGGTAAAAGCACGCACGGCATCGTTGCATCGGCAGATGGAGACGGCAAACCGCTACAGGGCGAAAATACCTACCGGCTGCACGTCCCTGCCAATGTCCCCGCTAAGAATTTCTGGGCGGTTACGGCGTACGACGTGCAGACGCGCGGTGTGATCGAGAGCGAAGCCGGGAAGTTCGAGGTTGCGTCCGCCGCCCCGAAATACAAAGCCAAGGCCGATGGCTCCGTGGACCTCTACATCGGGCCCGAAAAACCTGAAGGCGTTCCAGCCGGGAACTGGATCCATAGTGTGAAAGGCCGCAGCTTTTTCGTTTACTTTTGCGTCTACGGTGTCGAAGACGCCTACATGAACAAGACGTGGCTGGTCCCGGACTTTGAACGTATCGAATAATGAAAACAGGAAACACGAAGAACATGAGGGCCATCGAGATGAACGTCTTGCCGTCTGCGTCATCGATCTCATGGACGGGGCAGATGTTCGGGTAGTGCAGAGCGGCGGCGGCCTTGGCTTCACGGAGGAAGCGTTGCTTGGCCTCAGCATCATCGAGCAGATGAGCCGCGAGAAACTTGAGGGCGACGTGTCCTCGGCTTTCCACACATCACCCATCATGTCCCCGTAGCCGAGCTTTTCGAGGATCTTGTAATGACTGATAGTCTGCCCAACCAAGATGCGTCGATTTTACCGCTCAAGGCCATCGGCTCGGTTACGTGGTGAAAGCAACTGCGGGCTCAACCGATCGATGCAACACAAGCGCTAAATCTTTCCACAGGCGTTTCAAACTCTAGCGTCTGGCGTGGCCGTCCGTTGAGCTGCCGAGCGACCGCGTCGAGATGCTCTTGTGAGTGTACGGATAAATCGGTTTTTTTTGGGGAAGTACTGCCGCAACAACCCATTCGTATTCTCGTTCGATCCGCGTTGCCAAGGGCTCTTGGGATCGCAGAAGTAGACAGCGATGTCGGTCGCCAGCGTGAAGCGTTTGTGGTCCGC
>Ga0315339_1001368_pt1 | contig 22045 bp, 19 predicted proteins | sample ASW17metaG_FD_204514 | JGI IMG/M metagenome (GOLD analysis project Ga0315339, IMG submission 204514) | Ammonia-oxidizing marine archaeal communities from Pacific Ocean, United States - ASW #17 | ecosystem: Environmental > Aquatic > Marine > Oceanic | place: USA: California | collected 2016-12-05
CAACCATCCTGGCCAACTTGTGGCGAATCACCTCGAAGCTACCGATCGGACGTCCAAACTGTCGGCGCTCCTGCACGTAGTCAACTGCCGCATCGAGCGCCACCTGCCCGATGCCGACCGATAACGCACCGATACTGATGCGGCCGCGATCGAGCACCTTGAGAGCGTCGACAAGACCTCCACCTGACTCGCCGAGCAGACTTTCTGGCGGCAGGGCACTATCTTCGAATACCAATCCGACCGTGGCACTGGCGCGCATGCCGAGCTTGTCCTCCTTGCGACCGACGCGGTAGCCGGCGATGCTGCTCTCGACCGCAAACGCCGAGATCCCTTGCTTGCTTCGTCCGACCGTGGTCGCTGCATGAATCACCGCAAGGCCAGCGCGACCGCCGTTGGTATTGAAGGTCTTGGAGCCGTTGAGAATCCATTTGCCACCGGAGTCATCGAACTTCGCCCGCGTCTGCGTACCCGCTACGTCGGAGCCGACGAGCGGCTCGGTGAGCCCCCAGCAACCTATCCAAGCACCGGTCGCCAGCCTCGGCAGATAGAGCTGCCGCTGATCTTCATCGCTGGCGATCATCAGGTGCCCGATACAGAGCCCGTTGTGGGCCACCACCGACAGCGCCACCGACGGATCGACGCGGGCGAGCTCCTCGATCACGGTGGCGAGCTCCCGGGCTCCCATACCTGCGCCACCGTACTTCTCCGGCACCATCACTCCCATGAGCCCGAGGGCGCCCATGCGCTGCAGCAGCTCGTCCGGAAAATACTGCGCCTCATCCCATTGGCGCACGTAGGGGCGGATCTCGGCCTCGGCAAACTCCCGCACCGTCTGCGCGATCAAACGCTGATCTTCACCCGTATCAACGACACCGTTCACCGGTGGCATCAGAACGCTCGCGGTCTGAGGACGAGAAGAGTCGTACGGAAGACGCTGGGCAGAATTATAGCCGGCACCGCGTAGCCGGGACTCCTGACTTGACCACGGCGCCACGCTACTGAACACTCGCCACCGGCGGCCACTGGGGTGGGCCGCCCGTATCGCCTGGGTGGACGAATCATGTCCAATGAACAATCGGCTGATCTGCATGCGCACACCACGTGTTCGGACGGCGTACTGACACCCGAGGAGCTGGTGGCCGCCGCGGTGGAGGCCGAGCTTACCGAGTTCGCCATAACCGACCACGACACGGTCAATGGTGTGGCCCGCGCCCAGCGAGCCGCCAGTGAAGTCGACGTCGAGGTGATCCCCGGCATCGAGCTGTCGAGCTACGCGGGGGGGCGAGAGATCCATATTCTGGGCTTGTTCATCGAACCGGAGACCGCCGAGCTCAGCGAGCTAACCAAACGCCAGCGGGCCTATCGCGGGGAGCGTGCGGAAGTGATGCTGGCACGCCTCCGGGATCTCGGGATTCCGATCGACCTCGAGGCGGTCAACGATATCGCGGCGGGCGCGCCGATCGGGCGGCCACACATGGCGGTGGCGTTGGTCCGAGCCGGGATCGTCGACGCCCCACAAGAGGCCTTCGACCGTTATCTGGGCATCGGCCGGCCAGCATTCGTACCCAAGCGGGCCACGAGCTCAGCCGCTGTCATCGACACGATTCACCGAGCGGGTGGAGTCGCCGTGGTCGCCCACCCGGGAAGTAGCCGCGTCCGCGCGACGCTGCTCGGCGAGCTCGCCACGCTGGGTCTAGACGGTATCGAGGTCCGCCATCCTCGGCACCCTCCGCGACGCCAACGAAGCCTGATGGAATTGTGTGACGGGCTTGGTTTGCTACCCTCCGGAGGGTCCGACTTTCATGGTCCGGGGCGCGGCGATACACAGCTGGGCCAATACCGGATTCCCATCCAATGGAGTGACCGCTTGCGCAATCGAGCCGAACAACACCGCGCAGCCGGCGAGGAGTTCAACGAATGAGCATCAAGCCTGATACCTGGATCAGGAAGATGGCGGTCGAACAGCGCATGATCGAGCCGTTCGAGGAGACTCAGGTGTCCGACGGCATCATCTCCTACGGCGTCTCGTCGTACGGCTACGATCTCCGCATCGCCGAGGAGTTCCAGATCTTCACCAACACGCGAAGCACCGTAGTTGATCCCAAATCGTTCGACGTCAATTCCATGGTGGTCGAGTACCAGGGAGCAGAGTGCATCATTCCGCCTAACTCGTTCGCGCTGGCGCGGTCGCTCGAGTACTTCCGCATACCGCGCAACGTACTGGTGGTCTGTGTCGGCAAGTCGACGTATGCGCGCTGCGGCATCATTACCAACGTCACCCCGCTGGAGCCCGAGTGGGAGGGACACGTGACCCTGGAGATCTCCAACACCACCCCTTTGCCCGCACGAATTTACGCCAACGAAGGCATCGCCCAGTTGCTGTTCTTCGAAGGCAGCCCGACTTGTGAGACTTCGTACGCCGATCGCAATGGCAAGTACCAGGCCCAGACGGGCATCACCGCACCTCGCATTTAGCCTCGACTAGCCGGAGCTGACTCGATGACCGAACTCGACCTCCGTGTGGGCGGCCCTTTGTCGGCCGACCTGGACACTGATGCCCTGATACTGCCCTACCCTGCGTCTTCCGACCCGACTCCCTGGAACGATCTGGATGAGCAGGTGGGAGGCCTGATCGCCTCCGCTTTGAGCAGCCCCGCCTTCAACGGCAAGGCCGGCCGGTGTCTCCATGTTCCGCTTCGTGCCGAGAGTGGACCTGATGAGATCATCCTCGTCGGGCTCGGCAAGGCCGCCGACGTCGACTTGGAATCATGGCGCAACGCCGTGGCCCGTGGCGCGGCAGCAGCGCGCCAGCACGGCGCACGTCGCTTGGCCGTGGCCTTGCGTCCCGACATCGCCTCCGAGGGAGCCACCGCAGCCGCAGCGGCCGAGGCAGTGCTGCTCGGTGAGTATCGCTTCACCGAATTCAAGAAGCCGGCAGACGACGAGGCGGTGATCGCTGAGCTCCGGATTCTGGAGGTGTCCGACAGCGCGGAGCCTGAGGTGAGCATCGCAGCCACGGTGGCGCGCGCCACCCGCTGGGCCCGCGACCTCATCAACACCTCACCCAGCGACAAGCGTCCCCCTGCGCTCGCCGCGCTGGCGCAACAGATGGCCGATGAAGCCGGCCTCGGTTGCGAAGTAATCGGCGAGGTCGCGGCGCGCGATTTGGGGATGTCGGCGCTCCTGGCAGTGGCACGTGGCTCCTCGACCGAGCCGCGGATCGTCGTACTCGAGCATGCCGGCGCGGATGCCGACTCCGACCCCATCGTCATCGTCGGGAAGGGCGTGACGTTCGACACCGGCGGCATCTCGCTGAAGCCGGCGACCTCGATGGACGAGATGAAGTCCGATATGTCAGGGGCCGCAGCCATTCTCGGGACCATGCGCGCCGTCGCAGAGCTCGATCTGCCCGTACGGGTCATTGGTGTCGTGCCGATGGCGGAGAACATGCCTGGAGGTGACAGCTACCGCCCCGGTGACCTGATTCGCGCATACAACGGCACGACGATCGAAGTAATCAACACAGACGCCGAAGGCCGATTGATCCTCGCCGACGCACTGGCGTACGCATGCGAGCGCTTCAAGCCACGCTGCATCGTCGACCTCGCCACGCTGACCGGCGCCTGTGTGGTGGCGCTGGGCGAGGAGGTTGCCGGGCTGATGGACAACGACGCGGATCTCGCTGCCGAGCTCGTCGCGGCCGGTGAGTTCGTCGGCGAGCCCCTTTGGCGCCTACCGATGTTTCCGCACTACGCCAAGATGATCGAGAGCAAGGTCGCCGACATCAAGAACAGTGGCGCCCGTTGGGCCGGCGCCATTACCGCCGCCAAGTTCCTGGAGCGCTTTGTCGACGATACGCCGTGGGCACACCTGGACATCGCGGGCCCGGCCTATCGGACAAAGGCAACCCCCTGCGTCCCACGCGGCGGGGCTGGCTTCGGCGTACGGTTGTTGGTGAGCTGGTTGCAGAACCGAGCGCCGGCATGAAGCAAACAGCATCGGGATCAGCTGCGCGTCTCGAGCAGCTACTGCGGACCTTTCAAGGGGCACCGTCGGTAGTCATATTGACGCACGACAATCCGGATCCTGATGCGCTTGCCAGTGCCTTCGCTCTCCGGCACCTCCTCGAGAACCTCTGCGATACGAGGGCCCGGGTGGCGTTCTCGGGGCTGATCGGGCGTGCCGAGAACCGCGCCATGGTCAAGGTGCTCGGCCTGGAACCGGAGCCGCTATCCACGCTTGACCTCAGCGGCGTAGCCGCCTTCGCAATGGTCGATACACAGCCCGGTAGCGGCAATAACTCATGGGTGGACGAATGGCCCCTGGTTGCGGTTTTCGACCACCACCCGCTGAAGTTCGAGCCCGATACGATCGCCTTCGCGGACGTCTCGGAGAGCTACGGGGCCACCGCAACGATGATGCTCCGGTACCTCGATGCGGCAGAGCTCGAGCTACCGACCAACCTTGCAACCGCCTTGTTCTACGCTCTCCGGTCGGAGACGCTCGACCTGGGACGTGAAGCCGGAGAAGCGGATCGGGAGGCCTATTTCCGATTGCTCGAACAGGCTGACCTGGTTTCGGTTGCGCGCATCCAGCGGGCGCGAGTGCCGCGCGAGTACTTCAGGGCGTTCCACCAAGCCATCGAGCGCGCTGTTGTCTACGACAAGGTCGTGATGACCGACCTGCAGGTGGTGGCCGTGCCCGACATCGTTGCCGAGATCGCCGACTTCCTTCTGCGACTCCAGGGCGCTGAGTGGTCTTGCTGCATCGGTCAGTACAGGAACGACCTGGTCGTCTCGCTCCGCACTACCGATCCCTTCGCTCACGCCGGGCGCTTTATTCGGCGCATCGTTGCTGGGCTAGGAACGGCCGGCGGTCACGGCACCATGGCAGGGGGGCAGGTGCCGGTGGCCGAGGGAGCCTACGAGGAAATGGCGACGACGGTCACCCAACGCCTGCTCGCCGCGCTCGGGCAGGACCTGAGCCCCGGTGAGGCCTTGGTGCGTAGCGGATAGAGCAGCAGTACTGACCGGACAGCGGTCTTCAATCAGCGTCATCGCTCGGCAGCGCCGATGCGGTTCCAGAAAACGATGAAATACTGCGCCGCCGACACCGCCGCCAAGAACACAACCACCCACAAGGCGATCTGCCCCGGCGCCTCGAGCCAATCGAATCGTTCTCGCAGGATCAGGATCGACACCGCCACGACCTGAGCACCCATCTTGTACTTGCCCAGCGTGCCGGCCGGGATGATGATGTTGTGCACCCCTGCGACCGCCCGAAGACCGGTCACGGCAAGTTCGCGACCAATGATCACTACGACCATCCACGCCGGTGCCAGACCGAGCTGAACCAGCGAGACGAACGCCGCAGAGATCAATAGCTTGTCGGCCACCGGGTCGAGCAGTTGCCCGAGCGTTGTTACCTGCCGGTGCTTGCGGGCCAGATGCCCGTCTAGCCAATCCGTGAACGAAGCCGCCAAGAAAACAGCCAGGCCGGTCCAGGCGTAACGGGTCAAGAGAACCGCCACCAACAGCGGTACCAGGAAGATGCGCAGCAACGTCAGTGCGTTGGGCACAGTCCACAACCCGCTAGTGGTTGTGGAGGCATCCCCCGCAGCCGTTTCCGAGTATTTTGAATCAGGATTCATCGTTGTGGACTCGAGATTCTGGCGGAACTACCCTGAGTTTAGCTGGCGAAGCGTCCCGAATAAAATAGACCCATGTGCCCGACGATGACTCGCATCCGCGTCCGCAACAGTTTCCCGGCGGCCCACCGCATCAGGATTGACGACCACGGAACCTACGAGCCTGTCCACGTTCACCATTGGCGCGTCGTGGCGCTGTTCGATGCCTCGTCCGACAAGCCCGAGGCCGCGGCCCAGGACGCGAGAGTCGTCATCGGCGACTGGGTACGCCGGCATCGCGGGCGAAGCCTCAACGATGTGGCGCCGTTCGACCAACTCAGCCCCACAGCGGAAGAAGTAGCGCGGCAGATGGCACGCCTGCTCGCCGAGGAGCTACCGAGCCTACGCCTCATCGAGCTAACGATCGGCGAGGCGGCCGGGTTCAGCGCGACGTACCATCCCTGCTAGCGTACTGTCGCAAAGGTTCGTTACAGGACGCCGTTGGCCTGTAACAGATCATCGCGCGTCGCTGATCATCCGGCGGCGCTCGACGAAATTTTCGATGCCGATGTGGATCGCGTCGGCGACTTGCTGCCGATAGGCGTCCTCGTTCAGCCGCGTCTCCTCCGTGGGGTTGCTGAGGAATGAAACCTCGACGAGCACCGCCGGCATCTGCGCGCCTACCAGCACAATAAACGGGGCGTGCTTGACGCCCAGATCGCGGACGTCACCGTACTCCTTGCTCATCTGCATGACCAAACTGTCCTGGATGGACTTGGCCAGGTCACGCGACTCCCGCTTGTTGGCGTTCTTGACGATCTCGTCAAGCGCCGCGTCGAGTCCACCAACACCGCCCCGAGAGCTCAGGTTCTCTCGCGCCGCGGTCTCCGCGGCCGTCGGATCGGTAGCCAAGTCAAGGTAGTAGGTCTCGAACCCGGACAGGTTGCGATTCGTGCTCGAATTGACGTGGATCGACACGAACAGGTCGGCGCCGCTTTCGGTGGCGAAGCTCGCCCTGTCCTCCAGATCGATGTTGGTGTCATCGGATCGTGTCAGCGAGACCTCGTATTGGCTGTCGCGCAGGTTGTCCACGACGCGGCGGGAAATGTCGAGGGTGAGCTCCTTCTCGGTGGACCCGGAGCGGCCGATAGCTCCGGGCGCAGTTCCTCCGTGACCCGGGTCGATGACAATTCGGCGCACTCCGAAGCCAAGCTGCCGCGCCTCCGAGCCTCCCTCGGGCACATCTGGGCGTCGGGCGCTGGCGAGCTTTGCCGACATCGCGGGGCTCGGAACATCGAGAACCAGCCGCGGGGGCCCGGCCAATGTGAAAAAGCTGTACTCGGCGCTGCTGGTCAGGTCGAGTACGACGCGCACGACGCCTGGACGGTTGACAGCCAGACGGATCTGTCGAACCCCGGAGCCGTTGACCGTCAGGCTGCTGGGCAAGCTGCGCGCCAAATCGGCTCCGATCAAGTCGATGAAAACGCGTGGCGGCGAGAGTGCTTCGCCGACGCGGTGCTCCACCGCCTTGTCGAGATCGAAGACGACGCGCGTATGGTTGCGGTCCGAGAAGTGGCGCACGCTCAGCACCCTGCCGATGAGCGCAGGTGGCAATGCCGATGCCGCGCCTGCAGACGTCTCGACCGCTGCGGCCTCCTCCGGTGCAGCACCAGCGCTCGCCACCGTCGCAACGATTGACGGCTCTGGCTCGGCCTCATCGGCCGCGACGCGCCCAGCCGAGGGGGCGGAGGCGGGGGTGGGCATCGCCTCCAACTCCTCGACGGGCGCCAGTTTGTCAGCAACAGGCGCCGGCTCGTGCACCGCGGGCAGGTCCACCACCGAGCTATCCGTGACGGCGGATTCGAACGCCACGGGACTACGGCGACCGGTAATCCGGCGGCTCGCCTCCTCGGCCTGCGGCGTGCCTGGGAAAGCCTCCAGCAAGCGATAGTAATAGCCTGACGATTCGCTTGGGCGTGCCAGGTCTCCGAGACGTAAGTACGCCTCGGGCGCATACACGTTGCTCGGATAGCGCTTGGTCAGCGACTCGTACGCCGCCTGTGCGGCAACCGCTGCATCGACATCCCCGGCAACGAAGCGCCGCGAATGAATGTCGCCGATGCGCCAGAGCGCATCGCCAGCCAGCGGATCCGCCGGAAATTCAACCGGGATCCGGCCGAAAGCGGACAGCAGACGGCCCCACGAAGCGTCGTCAGCACATTCCGGGTCGACGGTTCGCAATTGCCTGTAGAGGGTCTCGGCGCGTTCGAACAACCCGCCGGCCGACGTGACTTCTCCCGTCGACGGACTCGCCGTCAAGGCGATTCCGACCAGACATGCGACAGAACACAACAAGGTTCGCTTGATGGCCATGGCCAGACTCCGCACCATGCCACCCTTTACGCAACCTCTCCCTGACTTTCACCCCGATCAAGTCAAAGTATAAGACGGAAAGCGCGCCGACTGCAACGGGGGCTGGAAAGTCACTCAGCTGGCCAACCTCAGTCCCGCCTAGTCACTGAAGCATACCAAACATCCCAATAGCTATGGGACACCGCCCCCATATCTCTCGTAGTAATTCAGAACGCGCTGTACGTATGTCCGCGTCTCGCGGAACGGCGGCACCCCGCCATGTCGAGCCACGCTCCCCTCGCCGGCGTTGTAGGCAGCGAGCGCAAGGGAAAGATCGTCATACTTGGCGTACAGGTGAGCAAGGTAGTCCGATCCACCACGGATGTTCTGGCGGGGATCCCATACGTTGAGCACACCGAGAGAGGCCGCGGTTGCCGGCATGAGCTGCATCAATCCCTGCGCGCCTACCGGAGACACCGCGTTGGGATCGAAGTTCGACTCGGCGGCGATCACCGCGGTGATCAGGGCCGGCGCCAGGCCGGTACGTGCCGCAGCGCTGGCGATTTCAGCACGGTATCGCGGCGCCGTGATGTCGACGGACACCGTGCGCCCCGGTCGAGCCCCGTGAAGGGTGCGCATGAATACCGCCGCGCCGGGCTCTGGCGATGTCGTAAAGCGCTGTGATCCGTCCGCATCGGTCACGACCCAGATCTGCGCGATCGCTGGGCGCACATCGGCGAGAGCCAACACCAGCATCGTGGCTCCGACCAGCACTGCATTGAACGCGCCACGCCGCCAAGTCACGGGCATGACCACACTCCTGCTTGCCCCCCAAGCGGTAGCGTAGGCCCATTATCGCATCGCGCGCGTTCGATACAGGATTGACGTCACGCACGAACCAAGTCTTACTGTAGCAGATCAGCGATCAGTTTCGGAGTCCTCTCCAGCGCTTCAGTGACTTTTCCTGCTTCGGGACCACCTGCTTGCGCTAACTCGCGGTGGCCACCCCCGCCCCCACCGACAATCGGTGCGATTGCTCGGATCACGTCGCTTGCAGCGATCCGTGACGCCAGGTCGGCTGTAGTACCCACCACCAGCGACGCCTTGCCGCCACTCCTCATGCCGACGACGACGACGCCGGATCCCACCTTCGCCTTGAGCTCATCGACCAGGTTGCGCAATCCTGAGGCCTCCAACCCTTCGACCTCACGACGCAGCACCCGGACACCCTCTACCTCGATCACGTCGGCGTCCACGTCGCTGCCGGCCTCGTGCGACGCCAACTTCAAGCTCAGGCGCTCCACCTCTCGCTCGGCGTCTTGGGTTCGCTGCACTAACCTCCCGACACTGTCGGGCAGACGGTCTTCGGGGGTTCGCATTCGGCCAGCCGCGTCGCGTACCAGCTCCCTGTAGTGCTGCAGCATGCGTAGGGCCAGCTCGCCGGTAACCGCCTCGATCCGGCGGATTCCGGCTCCGACGCTCTCCTCGCGCTGAACGACGAAGGCGCCGATCTCCCCTGTTCGGCCCACATGCGTACCACCGCAAAGCTCGGTCGAGACGCCAGGGATGTTGACCACCCGCACTCGATCACCGTACTTGTCGCCGAAGAAGGCGAGCGCGCCTCGCTCGATAGCGTTGTCGTAGTCCATCTCCTCGATATCGAGCGCCACGTCGTCCCGAATGGCGACGTTGACCTCGGCTTCCAGATTCTCAAGGCATTTCGAGTCCACCGGCTCGAAATGCGCGAAATCGAAGCGCAGGCGATCATCGTCCACTAGCGAGCCTGCCTGACGCACGTGCTCGCCGAGCAGCTTGCGCAACGCCGCGTGCAACAGGTGCGTGGCGGTGTGATTGCGCCGAATCCTCTGGCGGCGCGTGACGTCGACTTGCAGCGACACCTCTTGCCCGAGCTGCAACTCGCCTTCCTGCACTTCGACGGAATGCAGGATCGTCCCGGTGACCGGGCGCTGCACGTCGGTGATGGAGCCCGAACCCCCCGCCCAACGCAGCTCGCCAACGTCGGCAACCTGACCGCCCGATTCAGCGTAGAAGGGCGTGCGGTCAATCAGCACGCCGGCGCTGTCTCCGGCGACGAGCTTGTCAACAGACTCCCCGTCTCGGAGCAGGAGCACAACGGAGGCTTCACTGACCTCGGTGCTCACGTAGGCAAGGAACTCGGTCGGCGCGCTGGCAGCAGTCAGCTTTCGCACGAGGTCCCGCATCGGCTGATCATCGGCGCCCTTCCAAGCCGAGCGCGCCCGCGTCCGCTGCGCTTCGAGCGCGGTAGCGAATCCATCCTCGTCGATGGTCAATCCCTCCGCCGTGGCGAACTCACGCGTCAACTCGATCGGCAGGCCGAAGGTGTCATAGAGACGAAAGGCATCGTCACCCGCAATGGTCGACTCCGACGCCGCTTGCAGCCCGGCGGCGAGCTCGTTGAACATCTGAGAGCCCGACGCGAGCGTTTGCAGAAACCGCTCTTCTTCGCTCTGCACGACGCGGGCGATCAGGTCGGAATGCTCTTCGAGCTCCGGGTAAATGGTTCCCATTCGATCCACCACGGTCAGTGCGGTGGTACGTAGGAACGGTTGATCGAGTCCCAACTTCATACCGAAACGCATGGCGCGCCGTAGCAGTCGCCGCAGCACGTAGCCTCGGCCCTCGTTGGCCGGCATCACACCGTCGGCGAGCAGGAAAGCCAGCGCCCGACTGTGGTCACCGATCACTCGTAGCGCCACATCACTCTCGGCAGCATCCCCGTACGCATGTCCGGCCTTATCGGCCACCGCATCGATAATCGGGCGAAACAGGTCGGTGTCGTAGTTTGACCGAGTTCCCTGCAACACTGACGTCAGCCGTTCCAGACCGGCGCCGGTGTCGATGTTGGGACTAGGCAGTGGCTCGATGCTACCGTCGGCGTTAGCATTGAACTGCATGAACACTAAGTTCCACAGCTCGACGAACCGATCGGAGTCGAGATCCACCGGGCCCTGCGGCTCCCCAAGCTCGTCGAGCTCATAGTCATAGTGGAGCTCGGAGCAAGGACCGCACGGTCCGGTATCGCCCATCGACCAGTAGTTATCTTCTTTGCCTAATCGCAGAACGTGCCTCGGCTGGATGTCGGTCTCCCCTACCCAGAGATCTTCGGCCTCGTCGTCCTCCTCGAACACCGTCGCCCACAGGCGATCTTTGGGAAGCTGAAACTCCTCGGTCATCAGCTCCCAGGCCATGACGATGACCTCGACCTTGAAGTACTCACCAAACGAGAAGTTGCCGAGCATCTCGAAGAACGTGTGGTGATACAGCGACGGGCCTACGGTCTCGAGGTCGTTGTGCTTTCCCGACACGCGCATGCACTTCTGCGATGTGACGGCACGACCGTACGGGCGGCTAGACTCCCCCAGGAAGGTCGCCTTGAATTGGTTCATGCCCGCATTGGTGAACAGCAGCGTCGGGTCGTCGGCGGGTACGAGGCTGCTGCTGGCCACATGGGTGTGGCCGTGCCCCGCGAAGTAATCGATGAATCTCTGGCGGATGTCGTCGCTACTGAAACTCACGGAAGCTACCCTCTGGTGGTCAGATCATCGAGCCAGCCGGATAGCGCCGCCTGCACGTCGCCTCCCGCAAACCCACGCCGTTCCAGGTGATTCGAGCACTTACGAATGCTCGGCCAATCGACCGGCTCGCCGTATTGCTCCACCCAGCGATGCACGGCATCGGCAAGAATCCGGCTGGCGCCGCCGGCCTCCTCGTACGCCACGTCGGCGACCCGCCGGATCATTGTCCGAGGCAGCCCTTGACGCTGCAAGTCGCGATGCAAAGCAAGTAGGCCACACGGGCGACGCCTGAGGATGGCACCGGCCCGATCAACGCCGAACGTGTAGTCGTTGATGTAACCAAGCTCGACGCAACGACTTACTGCGGCGGTGGCCTCGTCGGCGGTGTACTGACGGACGAGCAACCTCTCCTCCAGACGCCGCGCGCTCAGGTCGCGCAGGCCGATGATACGCAGCGCATCCGCGAAAGCCGTGCGCTTATGCTGAAGGCTCAACCCGACCGGGATGGACTGGCCCCGTGGCGGCCACGCCCGGCGTCGAGGCCCGATACGATGCCGGCTAGCGCCAGCTTGAGGTTACTCGGGACCGTGGCGGCGGCAACGGCCACTTCCTCTGAGATGAGCTCGCGCTGGTATAGCGAGAGGATCGACTGGTCGAAGGTCTGCATTCCGTATCGGCCACCTCCGTCTGCCATCGCGTCGCAGATTCGATGCGTCCGCGTGGTATCGCGGATGCACTCCGATATGAACTTCGTGTTGATCAGCACCTCGACGGCAGGTACCAGCCCTTCACCGTCGATACGGCTAAGCAAGCGCTGGGATATCACCGCTCGCAGCACATCGGCGAGTTGGGTACGCACTTGCTCCTGCTGATAGGGCGGGTACGTCCCCAGGATGCGATTGAGTGTCTCTGGCGCATCGACGGTATGCAGCGTCGAGAAAACGAGGTGCCCCGTCTCCGCAGCGAGCACCACCGCATCGATGGTCTCGCGATCGCGCATCTCGCCGATGAGGATCACGTCGGGGTCTTGCCGAAGAGCAGCGCGCAGCGCGTCGGCAAACGAGTTGGTATCCAGCCCGAGCTGACGCTGGGTGATAAGGCTGCTTCGATCGATGTGGATGTACTCGATCGGATCTTCAATCGTAACGATATGTCGCGTCCGATGCCGATTGATGTGGTCGATCATCGCTGCCAACGTCGTCGACTTGCCGCTGCCCGTCACCCCGGCCACCAACACAAGGCCGCGATTGTTCCCGGCGATCTCGGCGAGCACAGGAGGCAAGTTGAGTTCGTCGAATCCGAGCGGCTCGGGCGGCATGATCCTCAACACGATGCCGATTTGACCGCTGTTGGTGAACAGGTTGACGCGAAAGCGGCCTAGCTCGCGTACGGCGTAGCCGACATCGACCTCGCGCATAGCCTCTAGATTGACATGGTGGTCCTGCAGGATCTCCTTGGCTACGGCGCTGGTATCCGCTGCCGTTAACGCCGACTCGCCTTCCATCAGTTCGATCTCGCCATCGACGCGGAGCATCGGCGGGCTGCCGGCGCGCAGGTGCAAGTCGGAGGCACCGCGATCAACCGCATCCCACAGCAACGTTTCGAGGTCCATGCGCTTCCTCAGACGGCCGAGCTTTCGCCGGCCAACGCCGGCGATCGCGAGCCGCGCGTCTCTGGGTATACCCGCGTAAGCCATCCGTACAGATCGTCGGTTCGACCCTGCACGATCTCAAAGAAGCGTCGTTGGATTTGCTCGGTGACCGCGCCGCGCCGCCCCGCGCCGATCTGGATGCGATCGATCGATCGGACCGGCGTGATCTCGGCAGCCGTACCGCTCATGAACACCTCGTCGGCGATGTAGAGCATCTCACGCGGAACATCCGTCTCGCGGACCTCGAACCCGAGATCACGGGCAAGCGTGATGACGCAATCGCGGGTTATTCCGGGGAGAATCGATGAAGCCGTGCTGGGTGTATGGATGACTTCGTCACGGACGATAAAGACGTTCTCGCCGCTACCCTCCGATACCAGCCCCGCCGGGGTCAGCGCGATCGCCTCGGCGAAGCCTTCGGTCACGGCCTCCATCTTTATGAGCTGCGAGTTCATATAGTTCGCACCCGCCTTGGCCATGAACGGCAGCGTATTGGGCGCCACACGATTCCACGACGACACTTTCAGGTCGGCGCCGGCCTCGAGCGCCTCCTCACCGAGATAGGCGCCCCACTCCCAGACCATGATGTACGTCTCGATGGGGCACGGAAGCGGATTTACGCCCAGCGAATGGTAGCCGCGCAGAGCGATCGGCCGGACGTAGCAGTGCTCCATCTCGTTGGCACGGATGGTCTCCAAGCAGGCCTCGGCGAGCTGCTCAGCGTCGTAGTCGAGCTCCATCCGATAAATTCGCCCCGAATCAACCAGGCGGCGACAGTGTTCCGGCAGGCGAAACACCGCCGGCCCGCGCTCCGTCTTGTAGCAGCGGATCCCCTCGAAGACCGACGAGCCGTAGTGGAGCGCGTGCGATCCGACGTGAACCGTGGCCTCGGCCCAAGGGATCAGCTTGCCGTTGTGCCACAGGTACGGAGTTGGCTCGAGAGCAGCCATGCGAGGCCTCCTGGGAGCTGCGAGAGTAGGAACATTAACACGCAAGCGGCTCCATCCACGGACGTCTATACATCGCCGATTTCCACTAGAGGGGAGGACGAACTACCGAACCGAGCACCGCCGATTTCGCCGCTCCGGTGGCGCTGGGAACGTTCCCTGGCCGTCCTGCCAGTGTTTCCAGCGCCAGCATGGCGAAGGCTGCGGCCTCTTTCGCGTCGGGTGGGATTCCGGCTTCCGGCGGCACCGGCTCAACAGACGGAAGTCGAGCCCTCAGTCCGTCCATGAGCGCCCGGTTGTGCACTCCCCCACCAGCCACGAGCACCTCGTCGACTTGCTGGTGCGGCGCAATCCAACGCTCCACCGCATCCACCACCGACATCACCGCCAACTCGGTCGCGGTGGCGAGCACGTCCGCCGTGGCCAGGCTCGCAACGCTTTCACCATCTAGCCGCAATACGAACTGCCCGGCATCCGCCGATTTTGGCGGCACCCGTGCGTAGTAGTCGTCCGCCAGCAAGACCTCCAGCAATTGCGGCACAACTCGACCCGACAGCGCCAGCTCCCCGCCGCGGTCGATCCCACCTGGCAAATCGCGATCGCGAGCCACGGCATCGAGCAGCACGTTGCCCGGCCCCGTATCGAACGCGATCACCGATTCCAGCGGCGCCCCCGGCGGCAACCCGGTAACGTTCGCCACGCCGCCAAGATTCAAGAGCACGCGACCACGGGTTGCATGGCTGTACAAGCGCCAGTCGAGCAGCGGCACCAGCGGCGCTCCCTCGCCGCCGAGCGCCATGTCCATGGAGCGAAAATCGGCCACCGTGATAATTCCGGTGCGCGCCGCGATAACCGCTGGATCGCCAATCTGCAGCGACGCACGTACCACCTGGCCACCCAGGTCAACAGCGACGGGAAGATGCACCAGAGTCTGACCGTGGGAGCCGATGCATCGCACTTCGTCGGCACGCACCGAGAGCTCGTCGAGCAAGCCTAGCGCCGCTTCAGCGAACGCCTCTCCGACGGCGACGTTGAGGCGCGCCAGGTGCGCGACGTTGCCGTGTTGTTGGGACAGGCGTAGCTCGGCGCTCAGATCCGCGTCGTACGGCTGGGTGCGAAACCCGGCGAGGGTCGGCAGCGCCAAAGGAACACTGTCAGAACCGATGAGGGCGACGTCGATGCCGTCCATCGAGGTTCCCGAGATGAGCCCGAGCGCCAGATCCATGGTGGTCAACCTACTCCACGGACTCGTCGGTGCCGAACTGCTGCTTCCAACGAGTCAGGTGCTCGAGGGCCTCGAGCGGCGTCATCGACCCCGGCTGTAGCTGGCGTAGCTTCCCCACCATCGGGTGCTCCGGCACAAAGAGGCGCATCTGCGAGGCATCCACTGCGCTCTCCGGAAGCCCCGGCAACCCTTTTTCATGCCCTTCGAGCTCGGCGAGTATCTCCTCAGCCCGCAACACCACGGCGAGAGGTAGGCCGGCCAGCCGCCCGACGTGGATTCCATACGACCGGTCCGCGGCTCCAGGCTCGACGCGATGCAGGAACACGACCTCGGCGGCGGATTCATGAACCACAACGCTCAGGTTCGTCAAACCAGCCAGCCGCTCTTCGAGCCCGGTCAGCTCGTGATAGTGCGTGGCAAACAGGGTCCGCGAGGCGAGTTCGACGGTATCGTGTAAGTGTTCTACCATCGCCCACGCGATCGACAGGCCATCGTACGTGCTGGTTCCCCGTCCGACCTCGTCTAGCAGAATGAGGCTGCGCGGAGTGGCGTTGTTGAGAATGTTGGCGGTCTCCTGCATCTCGATCAGGAACGTCGAAGCACCCCTCGCCAGGTTGTCGCTGGCGCCAACGCGCGTGAACACACGATCGACGATTCCGACCCGGGCACCCTCGGCGGGGACGAAGCTACCCATCTGCGCCAAGATCACGATCAGCGCCACCTGGCGGAGGTACGTGGACTTCCCCCCCATGTTGGGGCCGGTTACCAACTTGATGCGGTGCTGGCCGCCATCCAGATACGCGTCGTTGGGCACGAACCGCACATCAGGCTGCAACGCCTCGACCACCGGATGGCGCCCAGCCCGGATCTCCAAGACCAGCGCATCGTCAACCACCGGCCGAACCCACCCCGCACGCGATGCGACATCGGCCAGGCCAGCGAGCGCATCGAAGGTGGCGAGCACTTCGGCAGTGCGGCGCAGGCGCTCTGCCTCGGCGGCGACTTCTTGGCGCAAGGCGCTGAAGAGCTGCTGCTCCAGAACGGCGATCTTGTCCTCGGCGCCCAACACGGTCTCCTCGAACTCCTTGAGTTCGGGGGTTATGAATCGCTCCGCGTTGGTCAGCGTTTGCTTCCGGTGGTAGTGCTCCGGAACCTTGGCGAGATTCGACTTGGAGACCTCGATGAAATAGCCGAACACCTTGTTGAACCGCACCTTGAGCGAGCTGATACCGGTGCGTTCGCGCTCGGTGGACTCCAGCGAGGCGATGAACCCTTTCCCCTCGGCCCGCGCTCTTCGCAACGAGTCCAGACGCTCATCGCAGCCCTCGCGTATCACTGCCCCGGCGCTGAGGCTTGCCGGTGGCTCGTCGACCAGACGGTCAGCGACCATCGCAATCACGTCTTCGCAGCGATCGAGCCGATCGGCCAATCGGCCTCCGAGCTGAGTATCGGCAAGCTCGCCCAGGCCGTCAACGACGGCTGGTAGCGCCTCGAGTGATGCACGCAACGCATAGAGGTCGCGGGGGCTCGCCGAGCCGATGCTGATGCGTGTGGTGAGTCGTTCGAGATCGTGTACGGCGTGCAACGCTTGACGCACCGCGTCGCGAAGCCGTGTCGCCGACACCAACCTGTCGACCACCTCGAGACGCGCGCCGATGGCTTCGGGATCGCGTAGCGGGCGCAGTAGCCATTGTCGTAATCTCCTTCCGCCCATCGCTGTCGCCGAACGATCGATAACGGCGAGCAGTGAGCCCTCGCGCCCGCCTTGTTGCCACGAGGTGGTGAGCTCGAGCGAACGTCGCGTGGCGTCGTCGAGTTGCAATACCTCTCGGTCGCGATAGCGGCGAATCGATCGCACGTGGCGCAGCGGCGCCCGGTGGCTTTCCTCGGATGCATAACGCAGCAGCGCACCAGCCGACGCCACGCCGACGTCACAGCCGGCAAGGTCGAAGCCGCCCAGCGACGACACTCCGAAATGCTCGCACAAGCTGGCACGTGCGCGGTCTGAGTCGAAGTTCCAGTCGGGTAGAGGGCTCCACGTCCGGACTCCCCGCACCGACGGCAGGCTCCGCTCTTCCGGCACGAGCCAGGTTGCCGGACTATCCGACTGCGGGTGACACACTTCGCTCGGAGCCCATCGACCAACCTCTTCGCGCGCCCGCACACGAGGGCTCTCGCCGTTGAACTCGGCGACGATGAACTCGCCGGTCGAAACGTCGAGCACGGCGATCCCGACCTTTTCGCTACGCTCGCTCACGGCGATGACATAGTTGTTGTCCCGGCTATCGAGCAGGTCGTCCTCGACCAGCGTACCGGGAGTCAGCACCCGAACGACCTCACGCCGCACCATGCCCTTCGCCTGGGCCGCGTCCTCGACCTGCTCAGCGATGGCTACCTTGTGCCCGGCCTCGAGCAACCGAGCGAGGTAGCCGTCGGCGCTGTGATGGGGCACGCCGCACATCGGTGCCTCGCTGCGCGTGCCACGATTCCTCGCCGTCAAGGTAATATCGAGCACACCGCTGGCAAGCTCGGCATCCTCGAAGAACATCTCGTAGAAGTCACCGAGCCGGAAGAAGAGAATGGCGTCGGGATGAGACGCCTTGATGCGGTGGTACTGCCGCATCATCGGAGACGACGCTTCGGCCATGATCCTTTATGCAGTAGCGGCGGGGCGCCGGAGCCAGCATCGCGGCGGGAGCGGAACATTATCACGCGTGCCCGGACGCACAGGCATACACGACGGGGGCATTCGGGCTCTATGACCAGCTCGTCGATCGCACCCCTCGTCCTCGGGCTAGACGCGGCCACACCGCCGGCCAGCGTCGCCCTCGTCCGCGGCCGCCACCTGCTCGCCAGCGCCACCGGACCGTTCGGGCCCAAGACCGACGCGTGGATCCTCGAGGGGATCGATTCGGCACTCGACGACGCCGGCGTCTCGCTGGAGCAAGTAGACCGCATCGCATCGAGCATCGGGCCGGGGACCTTCACCGGAATCCGCGTCGGCATCGCTACCGCCGGCGGCCTGGCTCGCGGGATGGAAGTGCCCGGCATCGGCATCGGCACGCTCGAGGCGCTCGTCGAGGCTGCGCTGCTGGCAAGCGACGGCGTTGCTGCCGCGGTGCTGGCCGTCGTCGACGCGCGGCGTGGTCAACTGTACGCTGCGCTCAGCGTCGCCGACCGCGCACCGGCAACCGGCATGACATTCGAATGGGGTCCCGACCTATTGACGCCGGCCGATCTCGTTGACCGACTCGGAAACTGCGCACCCATATCGGCCGGCACGGGTGCAGCTGCGTACGATCAGGTCATGGACGCCACGCGACCGATCGAGACAGCACCGCTCGCAGTCGCCGTGGCGCGGCTCGCGGCCGCCGCTGATGCCAACAAGCTGCCGGCGCTGGAGCCCTTCTATATCCGTCCGGTAGATGCCGTACCCGGTCCATCGCCGCTGCGCGACAACCCACGGAGCCTCCGCGGTAGTGGTCAGGAAGACGTGAGATGAGACAGGATTGAGGCCTTCCGACAGCGTGATACGATAACTGAACTAGACCTTCCAACCTGTAACGAGGAGGACGGGATGGGGCTGCTCGAGACCGAGAACGGGGCGCAGCTGATCGACTCAGATGAGGAGTTCAGGCGCCTGGACCAAGAACACCGCGAATACGAGCAACAACTCGAGCAGATCGCCAACCGAAGACCTTTTACCCAGCAGGACTGGTTCGAAGAGAGCGTCGTCAAGAAACGCAAGCTCCTGGTCAAAGACCACATGGCTCTGCTGGCGCGCGATCCGGAGTGCGTCAAAGTCGGGCACTGACGACCCCGGTCGATCTCGCGAAACACCATCTTAGGCCCCTCGCATTCGCGTGGGGCCTCTTGTTTTCTCGGGGGTAGCATGCGCATCGACTGTATCCGCCCAGGGCTCAGGGTCGCTCACCGGTCCCGGCGCGCATGAGCGCATCGACGAGGCTGGCCCTGGTGGGCTCGTCGAGCGTCCTCGGCGCCGATCTCAAGGACCTGCTGGCGAGGACTGGCTACCCTGGCCGCACCGTGGAGCTACTGGACCTCGACGACCAGATCGGCCTGATCACGAAGTACGGCGATGAGGCTCGTGTCACGCTCGAAGCCGCCGAGGACTCCGTTCGCGAGTATCAGCTGGTTTGTTTTTGCGGCGACCCGACCGCAGCAGAACGTTTCGCACCGGTCGTCGTCGCCGCCGGTGGAACGGCCATCGATTGCACGTCCGCCCACAACGCTGCAACGGACGTTACTCTGATCAACGCTGAAGGCAGCCCCGAAGCCACCGGGTTGCTCGCCGTTCCGCAAGGGGGAACCCTGCTACTGGCCATACTGGGCAGCGCCCTCGGCGAACGCTTTGCCAATGCCGTTGCGACGGTCCTGCTGCCCGCCTCCGAGCTATCGGACGCCGCCACTGAGGAATTGGTGGGCCAGGCTACGTCAATGCTGAACTTCGGCGACAGCCCACAGGATACGTTCGGGCGGCGCCTGGCGTTCGATGCCTGGCCCGATGCCACACCACCCGTCGGCGCCGCCGCGGCGATCCGGCGGCAGCTCCACAGCCTGACCCTGCCGCAACCGGCGCTGACCGCATTGCGTATATCCGTATTTCACGCCACCGCCGCCGCCGTCTACGTTCCCGAGACTTCAATCGAAGAACTGCGGGACATGCTCCATCACGGGGGCATCCGAGTCGAGGTAACGAACTCCGACGGTGAAATGATCGATTCGCCGACGCGCGTCGCCGGTCGCCCGGAGCTACACGCCTGCGGCATCCGCCAGGAAGCGGCGGGCAGCTGGTTGTGGGCGCTGCTGGACAATCATCTTGCCGCCGCCGCGGTAGCCCTGGCGGCCATCAAGTCGCGCATTCCATTGCCGGAGTCCGCCGCAGGCTAACCGCCGAGCGCCTTACTACTGCAGCTCGAGGCCACGCTCCCCAAGCGCTTGGATGTAGTCGTCGGTGGCACCCGCCAAGCGTCGCAGAACGAGGCTGGGATCCGCTGTATCGATCGCCACTGCTGCCTCGGCGGCGAGGCGCCGCAGCGACACATCGGCCTCGACGTCGAGCGCCAGATCGACCAGCTCTGCAACCACGACCGGGTCGCCGAGGGCAGCCAGCTGCTGCATCAGCGCACCACGGGTGCTGGCGGGCAGCGCCGCGTCACGGGCGCGCCGCAGAATCGCTGGCGCCGCGTCCTTCACGCCAATCTGCGCCAGACCCTGCGCCGCCAGGACCACCTGCTCGGGTGCAGAGCTTTCCAAACGCTGCAGGAAACTCTCTGCTGCGACGCTCGGTTCGATGCGTATCAGGGCATCCAGCGTTTGCTGCCGGACGCCGCGCGACGTGTCATCGAGCAACTCAGCGATCCGGTCCACGTCTTCGACGGCGCCGATGCGTGAGAGCGCGTCCACCGCCCACTCGCGAACCGTCGCATCGGAATGCGCCAGGGCACGCCGCCAGACTGGAGCGGCTTCGATGGAAAGCACTTCGGACTCGAACATCCGATAGCGACTCGATGCAGCGCCAAACTCATGCGCCACCAGGTCGTCGACAATCTCGCGCGTGCGCTGCACCGAGACCGACTCGGCCGCGCAGGCGAACGTCGTCATCAACGCCGCCGCAACGGCTCCGATGCGTCCCGCATCCGCCGCCCTGCGGATCAACCTAGCGCCACGCGGCGCAGCAGACTATCACCCGCCAGGAGTCCGGCCAGCCTCTCGATATCCACCGCAAGCGGCCGATCGGTCGCGCCACTCTTTCCACGTCGGCGAGCCGCAACGTAGTGCCGTCGAGCTCCAACATCGTCGCTTTGCCGCCAGTCGCTAGGTCAGCCAACGTCCGACCACCAAGAAGACCACCCCCGCAACCATTGCCACGAAACCAAAGACCCGTAACGTCCCTGGACCAGCATCCTCCAACTGACGCAACATCGCTACGGCACGCTCGGGGAAAAGAAAGTACGGCAACCCCTCGATGATCAGCACGAGGCCGAAAGCGATCCAGACGAGCTTCCAATCGAGATTCATCGGCTGATGCTCTCGCCGCTGGCACCGAACGTGCCGGTGCGTCACGGCGATCGAGAAGCGGTTCTTGCCGCCGATCCGACGGCAGTCCCGTAGCATACCGGCTACTTGTCGACCTGTCGGCCGCTTGCTACGATCCCCCAGTTGAATCCCTCTCTCTTCGCACCCGATCGGTGTGCGCAGTACGCGCTCGAGCGCCCCCCGGAGAGGCACATCACACTTGCGCCGCTGGTGCGCGCGACGAACCTCTGACTCGGGAAGCTAGATGCCCAACATTGCGTTGGTCGGCACGCAGTGGGGAGATGAAGGCAAAGGCAAGGTTGTCGATTGGCTGGCGGCGCGCTTCGACATCGTGGCGCGCTACCAGGGCGGCAACAACGCCGGACACACCATCATCCACGATGGCAAGACTCGTGTTCTCCACCTGATCCCCTCCGGCATTCTGCATACCGGCAAGATCTGCGTGATCGGCAACGGTGTGGTGGTCGATCCGAAAGCTTTGTTCAAGGAGATCGACGGTCTCGAGCAGGAAGGCGTAGCCACGCGCGACAGGCTGTTCGTGTCCGACCGAGCGCACCTGATTCTGCCCTACCATCACGGCATCGAGCTCGGCGCCGAGCAACGGCGCGGCGACAACGCCATCGGAAC
>Ga0315339_1001369_pt1 | contig 22029 bp, 16 predicted proteins | sample ASW17metaG_FD_204514 | JGI IMG/M metagenome (GOLD analysis project Ga0315339, IMG submission 204514) | Ammonia-oxidizing marine archaeal communities from Pacific Ocean, United States - ASW #17 | ecosystem: Environmental > Aquatic > Marine > Oceanic | place: USA: California | collected 2016-12-05
CGCCCAAGCGGCGACCTTACCGAGCGCGCCGGCCACCCGACGCTGCGCGGCATCGCCGCCGCCGAGGGCGGCCACATGATCATGGGCCAGGGCGCGGTGCCGATCATGCGAGATGAAGCTGTCGAGGGTGCGGTCGGCGTTGGCGGTGGCACCGGCGAGGAAGACGAGGTGTGCGCCCGCGCCGGTGCCGATCTTCTGTAGCAAGTTGTTGGGAAGCGAAAGAGCCCCCTCCCGCGCTGGGGACGAGAGCCTTAGGTGCAAGCCACAGCGTAGACGCCTTGGACGTTGGCGGGAAGTGGGTGCTCGCGCCAAGTCTCGCCACCGCCCTCGGTGCCGAGGATTTGGCCTCGCCGTGCCGCTGCGTAGGCCCGCTGCGGATTGTACGGGCTGAGGGCGATCTTCATCACCGTGCTGGCAATATCGGCGCCGTGGTCCCAGCGCCGCTAAAAGCCGGTGGCGGCCCGCTCGGGTAGCGCCAATCGGCGCCTTCGGACAAGCGCCAACGGCGTCCCCAAACCCAGCCGGCGCCACGCGTCTAAGCATTGGAGCGATAGTCACTCGCGGCCACGAAATCAGCGAACTAGCGGTTCGTTACGTCGTACCGCATGATGCGGAATGGTTCGACAGTTACCGTTGTCGACGCTTCGTTGGCGTCGCCCCAGCATCGCCCATGACGAAACGCCCGCCCGGGACCGACACAAGGTCGAGGCCGGTCTCGGCCCTCGCGCCGCCCGCGCCGCACACCGCGACCAGGCCTGAGGTCAGCATGGCCCGCCGCCACATCGTCGGAGTCTACGCGGGGCGGCGATCCCTCACTAGCAGGTTGCCGGCATGCGTTGCCTGATCGAGTCCGCGCGCTATGCGGTCATTCTGCTAGCGGCGGGCTTCGCCCTGCTGCCGGTCGTCTGGATGACGACGCTCGCCTTCAAGCCGATTTTGGAATGGAACGTTGCCGGAGGCGCCGCGACGTGGCTGCCGAAGACGCCAACGTTGACCAATTTCGTGGCTCTCTTCGCCGGTCCAACACCTTTCGGGAGCGGCGCCAGCCACGCGATCCTCGCGAGTCTTATGTCCGCCACGATCGGCACGCTGCTCGCAGGCGGCGTCGGCACCCTCGCCGCCTACGCCGTCTCGCGTTTCAAGCTGTTGCCGTCCATCGGCCTAGCGGCGCTAATGCTGCGGCTGTTTCCGCCGCTGGTGTTCATCGTGCCGGTGATGGTCATGTGGACGCACCTCGATCTGATCGACACGTGGATGGGGATGGCGCTGATATACGGCACGCTGAACGTCCCATTCTCGTACTGGCTTATGAAGACTTTTTTTGACGAAGTACCGATCGAGATAGAAGAAGCCGCTCTAGTCGAGGGCTGTAGCCACTGGCGTGCGTTCGTGCGCGTCACCCTGCCGATGGTCAGGGCGCCGTTGGCGACGACCGGGTTGTTCGTCTTCATCTTGTGCTGGAGCGACTACAGCGTCGCGCGGATCCTAACCAACCACCAATGGGTCACGGTGCCGGTTTTCCTGGACGGCTTAACCACGTACGGACCCAAGGCGGCGATGGGCGTGATCGCGACCCTACCGCCGATCGTCCTCGGCCTATTGATTCAGCGCGATCTTGTGCGCGGTCTCACCTTCGGAGCACTGAAGCAATGACGAGGGGTCCTGGCAACGGCGTCCAGGACCAATGGCTAGCACAGCTGAGGGCGGCCGATGCGTACAACGGTTGGATTTTCGGGCAGATCGAGGCACACTTGGGCGCCGACGTGCTTGAAGTCGGGTGCGGTGCGGGCGCATTCACGGCGCGGTTGGCGGCGCACACACGCCAGGTCCATGCCATCGACATCGATGCCGCCTCGGTCGCCAGCGTGCGGCGCGCCGTCAACCTCCCGAACGTCCAGGTCGAGCAGGCCGACATCACGCGCGTGAGTTGGTCGAAGCGTTTCGACACCGTCGTCATGCTCGACGTGCTGGAGCACCTGGAGGATGACGTGGCGATGGCGACCCGGTTGCACCAAACCCTGGCGCCGGGCGGACGACTCATCGTCAAGGTGCCTGCCATGCCATCGCTCCACGGGGCGCAAGACCGTGCGGTCGGTCACTACCGCCGCTACACCGCACGTGGCCTCGAGGCGGTGCTGAAGGCGGCCGATTTCGCCGACGTCCAGCGCTGGCACTTCAACGTCGCCGGAGTCGCCGCTTGGTGGCTAAACGGCCGGCTGCTGCGACGCGCTGGGCCGCCATCGGCGCAGATCAGCATTTTCGAGACGCTTGTCCCGGTGTTACGCGGCCTCGACGTCTTGACCCGATTCGGCATCGGATTGTCACTGTTCGCTGTCGCGGTGAAGCCGCGCTGAGCGGCGTGCGTGTAGTGTGATGGAATCAGGTGTCGCCGGGGGCATTTGGTTAATGCAAGGACTGGCGGGATTGGCGGATTAATGGCTATCAAAGAGCACGCATCCCCGGGGACCGTGCTGCTTTGCGTTTTTTGTTATCCGACCGTTGGTGGTGCGTTCGCAAAGCCTGAGATAGTCAAGGGCCGTCCAGTAGTTGTGCTGAGTCCCAAGATTGCGGCGCGCCCGGACCATGCACAATTGTTTGCCTCAGCACGCCCGAGCCAGACCCTATACTTCCTTTCCACAGGCTGATTACTATTGATCTACCTGGCCCCTGGGGCAATGTGCCGCGTTGGACCAAGGACGACATGCTCTACTCCATAACATTTCGCCGGCTGGACTTGATTCGATTGGGTAGGCGGCCAGATGGCAGGCGCTTTTACCGCTATGAGGCCCTGACAGCGGATCAAATGCGACACGTTCGTGGTTGCGTGTTGAAGGGCCTCGGCATAACTCATTTAACACGGTATCTCTGAGCGCCCATATACATGATGTTTGCTGCTCTCTCCCCACACGGGGAGATCAGCGTCTAAGACGCCACCAGGGGCACCGCCGGCTTGGGCAATTTCAAGCTTGGCACAGCCCATTCTCGGCTGCGGCCTCGGTCGGGGCTTTGTCTGTTTCGATCGTCTAACTGCGGGACCACCAGATGGCGGCGTGCCTTTACCCAATCGCGGCGGTTGGGGCATACTGCGCGCGCGGCCCTACCCGTCATCCCTTCAGCACGCTCGGCCCATGCCCAAAGTCAGCGTCATCGTGCCCGCCTACAATGAAGAGGCGACGGTTCTCGATGTTCTCGATCGCGTCAGTGAACAGCGCATCGATGGCGTCGAGTTCGAGATCATTGTTGTCGATGATGGCTCGACCGACCGCACCGGCACACTGCTGGAGGACAACCCCCACCTCTACAGCGAGCTGATCCGCCTGAAGACCAACTGCGGCAAAGGCGCGGCGGTGAAGGCGGGAGTTGAGCGCGCGCGAGGCGATTATGTGCTGTTCCAGGACGCCGATCTTGAATACGACCCGGCAGATTATGCCAAGCTCATGCTTCCCGTGCTGCGCTTCGACGCCGATGTCGTCATCGGCAGTCGCATGCTGGCGCCGACGTTCACGCGGGTCGGTTATTATTGGCACATGCGGGGCAATCGATTCCTGACGTTCCTGTTCAATATTTTCTACAACACCACCTTCACCGACATCTACAGCTGCTACGTCCTATATCGCAGCGAGCTCATCGAACCGGCAGAGCTGCGAAGCACCGGGTGGGAGCAACACGCCGAGATTCTGTGCCGGGTCGCCACACGCGGTGTCCACCTGTTTGAGGTGCCGGTGAGCTATAACGGCCGCACCTATGATGAGGGCAAGAAGATCCGCGCCCATCACATCCTGCCAGTGCTCGCCACGATCATCCGCAGCCGGTTTTCGAGGTCGAGACCGGTCAAAGTACCGGCCAACGGGCGCGCCGCGCCCCGGCCATCGTACAGCCGACGCAGGACGTGAGGGAGCAGTGGACGAGGTTCTGATTCCGCTGGAGGCGCCGTTCGTCGATGCGCGCGGCACGATTCAACCGCTCGTCGATTGCACCGTGCAGGGCGCGCTGTTGATTACGTCTAAAAAGGGCAGCGTGCGCGCCAACCACTATCACAAGACCGACTGGCACTACTGCTACGTTGTCGAAGGACGCATCGAGTACCACCACCGCCCGCATGGCACCGACGAGGCGGCCACGGTCGTTACGATCGAAAAGGGGCAAGTGTTCTACACCCCGCCAATGGTCGATCATGCGATGGTATTTATCGAGGATACGGTGTTCTTGGCACTGAGCCGCAACGCGCGGACACAGGAACTCTACGAATCCGACGTCGAGCGTGTCGAGCTGGTCGCGCCATAGCGGTCGCTGCTGAGCGCGAGTCCTGCCGGCATCGAGACACCTGCCGGCTGTGCGGCGGCGGCCGGCTGGTCAAGGTCCTGGCATTGACGCCGACGCCACCGGCCAACGCGTTTGTCGCCGAGGCTCACCTGGCCGGGCCACAGCCCGCCTATCCGCTCGACGTGTGGTTCTGCGAAGGTTGCGCGCACGTGCAACTCCTGGATGTCGTCGACCCCAAGGTGTTGTACGAGAATTATGTGTATGTCAGCGGGACCTCGCCAGTGTTTGTCGCACATTTCGCGGACTATGCGGGCACCGTTATCGCGGACTTTGGGCTCGCGCCGGACGATTTGGTCGTCGACATTGGGTCCAACGACGGAACGCTGCTGCGCGCGTTCCAGTCGGCGGGGATGCGTGTGCTGGGGGTTGAGCCGGCGCGAGACATCGCGACTGCGGCCAACGAGGCCGGGATCGAGACCCGGGCGACATTCTTCGACGTTGGCGAGGCCCGGGCCATCCGCCGGGAGCGGGGTCCGGCCAGGTGCATCACCGCCAACAACGTGCTCGCCCACATCGACGACTTGGCCAGTGTGATCGAGGGGGTGCGCGCGCTGCTCGCGCCGGACGGGGTGCTAGTCTTCGAAGTTTCCTATCTCGTCGATGTGTACGAACAGACTCTGTTCGACACAATTTACCACGAGCACCTCGACTACCATTCGCTGGCGCCTCTGGTTCCGTTCTTCGAGCGCCACGGAATGCGGATCATCGATGCTCAGCGGACGCCCACCCACGGCGGCAGCCTGCGCGCCTTCGCCCAGCACCATGACGCGCCCATGGTGACTCACGCCAACGTCGCGCAGTTGATCGCCGACGAGCGGCGATTGGGCCTCGACGATCCAGCTACATTTCAGCGCTATGGCGACGACATCGATCGCCTAGGCAGTGAGCTCACGGCGCTGGTGCGCAAGCTGCGGGATGAGGGCAAACGCGTCGCCGGCTTCGGCGCGCCAGCCAAGGCGACAACGCTGATGCATCATTTCGATCTCAGCGCCGATGACATCGCGTTCATCGTCGATGACAGCCCGCTCAAGCAGGGGCTGTACTCGCCGGGCCTCCACATTCCAATCGTGCCGTCGGCCGAGATTGCGCGGGCGAAACCCGACTACCTAGTCGTGCTGGCGTGGAATTTCGCCGAATCGATCATGGCTAAACAGCAAGCGTTTCGCGACGCAGGCGGTCATTTTATCGTGCCGCTTCCGCACCTCAGCGTGCACTAGGCACGGGCTCGGGATGAAGACTTACCTCGACAGCGACATCCGCGCCATCGCCGAAGCCGCCAGCGACATCGTCGATGAGTTCGCGGGTAAGACCATATTGCTGGGCGGTGGGCGCGGCTTTCTTGGCCGCTATTTTCAGGCCGTAATTGATCATCTCAATCGCGGGTGGCTGGCCACCCCGTGCAAGCTGATCGTGATCGACAACCTGATCACCACGCGCGCCGACGAAGCCGACGCGCTGCCGCCGTCGCCCCACTACACGTTTCTGGAACGGGATGTCTCGGACCCGGTCACGATCGATGACCATCTCGACTTCGTGGTCAATGCCGCCGGGATCGCCAGTCCCTACTATTATCGCGCCCACCCGCTGGAGACACTCGCCGCCGCCATCAACGGTACCCGCAATCTGCTCGACGCGGCCGCCGCCAACAGCGCGCGCTTCACCTTCTTCAGCTCGAGCGAGATTTACGGCAACCCCGATGCCACGCACGTGCCAACGCCCGAGAGCTATCGCGGCAACGTCTCATGCGTCGGGCCGCGCGCCTGCTACGACGAGAGCAAGCGACTTGGCGAGACCCTGTGCCACATCTATCACGGCCACATGGGCGTCGCGACGAACACCATCCGACCGTTCAACGTTTATGGTCCGGGCATGTCCGAGGCCGACTATCGGGTCCTGCCCAATTTTGCCAGCGCCATCAAGGCCGGGCGGCCCCTCAAGGTCTACGGCAGCGGCGCTCAGACGCGCACCTTTTGCTATGTCGCCGATGCGATGAACGGATTTCTCCGCGTGATTGCCCGCGGCGTGCCCGGCGAAGCCTACAACATCGGCAATCCGCAGCCCGAGACCAGCGTTACCGGCTTAGTCAAGCGCATCTCCAAGGTGCTCGGGCGTACGGTGCCCCACGAGGTGATTGAGTATCCCGATACCTACCCAGCCGACGAGCCGTTGCGCCGCTGCCCCGACATCCGCAAGGCGCGGATTCAGCTCGGCTACAGACCTGTGGTGGGCCTCGACGAAGGGTTGCGGCGGTTCTTCTCGTGGACCGAGGGCGTCTATCAGGGGACGCCGGAAGGATGACGCACCAGCCGATCCAGCTCGGGCTGGTCGGCGCCGGGGCTTGGGGGCGGCACTTCATCGATACGGTGGGCGGCCTCGACGACGTGCGCCTGCGCCGACTGGCAAGCCACAACCCGGCCAGCCGCGACCTCATCGAGCGCTACTGCACGCTCCACGAGTCGTGGGCGGAGATGATCGAGGCGGGCGCGTTGGATGGTGTGATTATCGCCACGCCGCCGGCGACTCACGCAAAGATCGCCACCGCCGCACTGGATCGCGACCTCGCGGTTCTGATCGAAAAGCCACTGACGCTAGACCTGGCGGAGGCCACGGCCCTACTCGATCGCGCCAGAACCGCCAGTGCGGTCGCTCTCGTCAATCATACCGACCTGTGGAATCCCGCCTGGCAGGCTCTGAAAGAGCGCCGCGCCGAACTCGGTCGCATCCGCACCATGGCCGGCACATGGGCGAATTGGGGGCCCTTCCGGCCCGATACCGCCGGCCGCTGGGATTACGGCGCACACGCGCTGGCTGTGTGCATCGACCTCGCTGACGCCGAACCCAACCACGTCGAAGCACGCCATCTGTCGCACGCCGGCGGCGGTGAGCTGGTGGAGGCCGTGCTCGGCTGGGATGACGGGCTCACCGCTACACTGCGTTTCGGCAACGCAAGCTGGAGCAAGGCACGTGACCTCACCGTGCAGGGCAGCGCGGGCATGCTACGCTACGACGACCTGGCGGCGCACAAGGCGTTACTGAACGGGGCGGCAGTTTCTTACCCGCCCGCGCGCCCTTTGGCGGCCATCGTGACGCGGTTCGTATCAGCTATCCGCGATCAGACCGTTGATATGACGAGCCTCGACCTCGGGGTCCGCGTGGTCGCCACTTTAGCGCGGATCGATCACGCCCTCGGCATAGGCCGCACCTGATGACTGCCGAGCGTCCTAGGATCTGGCTTCATGCCCTGGCCGTCTTGACGTTGTGTCTGGCGGGATATCTGCTCGCACAACGCGAGATCGACGATCAACGTCCGGTCGCCGATGAAACGCAATACGTCGTCATGGCCCACAACGCGTTTTATCGCGGCGTCATATCGCTGACCCCACTCGACCAGGAACGGGCCGTGCCCAGCGCCTACCGAGAGCCCGGCTACCCGGTGCTGCTGGCAGCCGTTATGGCGTTGGACTCGCGTTTGGCGTCGTCCGCCGTGCGGTGCCTGGCAGCGGACGCCGACGATTGCGAGCAGGTCTATGCCGGCCCACGACAGGCCAACGTCATCTTGATGATCGGCGCGGGCGTGCTGGTGTGGATTGCGGTTTGGCGGCTAGTGCGCCGGCCCGGCGTCGCACACTTGGCGCTATTCCTGTTGCTCGGCAACCTAGAGCTGCACGAATTCAACACGTTCCTGATCTCCGATCTACTGGCGCTGTTTCTCACAGCGCTTCTCAGCTTGTTGCTGTTGGTGAGCCACCAATCGGGCCGACCGATAGCGGCGGCGGCCGTAGGCGCGGTCCTCGGTGTACTCGTTCTCACCAAGGGCGCCTTCGTGTTGCTGGCGGTCGCCGTGGGGGCGCTGTTCCTCGTGCGGCTGTGGCGAGACGCGGGCGCGCGGCGCCGTCACGGGATGAGTCTAGTGCTGTTCGTGGTCGTGCACGGGATGGTCGTCGGCACATGGGTCGCACGCAACGAGATCGCGCTGGGTCACCCCGTGTTGACCGAACGCGGCGGCCACGTACTGGCGCACCGTGTCGAGCTCAACACCATGACCGCCACCGAATATGGCGTCGCGTTTCTGTGGTGGACACGGGGCTTTGGCGACAATTTTGCGCGCCGCTGGTTGCCCGAGGCGGCCTATCGGCGCTTCGAGCTAGACCGGCCCGAGGGCTTCTACAATGCGGCGCAGACCAACTGGCAGGCCGCCGTCCAGCGCGAAAAAACCTCCGGCCTCGGCGACTGGGCAGCCGAGCAGGTCGTGACCGACCGGATGTTCAATGAGATCCTTGGGCGGTTACCCAAGAATGTGGTGACGACGCTGCCGATCGCCTATCGCGGCCTGTTCATTGACGAGTTCATTGTGCTGACTCTTCCAGCCCTGATCGTCCTGTTGATCGGCGCGGCGCGACGGCTGCCGGCCTACTACTGGTTCGCGCTGCCCGGTCTTTACGTGATCGGCTTCCATTCCTTTCTGACGTTGAACTTGCCGCGCTTCAACATCCCGGCGCTACCGGCGCTGGCGGCGGCGGGGGCGATTACGCTGTGGTGGGGCCTCCAACGCTGGCGCGCGGCACGATCCGATCAGTGAATGCGGTCTTAGATCAGAGGCTTGAGATCGCCCAACATCGTCGGGATCAGTTCGGTGACAGTCGGGCGGATGTGCATAGCGCGCTAGATCGAAGCTGAAGGTTGTTAGAGTATTAATAATAAATCACAATATCGTGGATATTGTTAAGGATTCGTGCGTATTCAACGAGACTGAAGAAACGGACTTATTCTCCTTAGGCATTGATGGGAATGATTTGTTTTTTGACGAATTTCTTCGAGCCTTTTCACCGAAGCTCATATGCGTCGAATATAACGCTGAGTTTCCGCCGCCGACTCGACTATCCATCGCCTACGATGCAACGCACACGTGACCGAGAGATGACTATCGGGGTGCGACTCTGCCGATGATCTGCGATTCGTTAGAGGGCTATTGTCTAGTTTGTTGTAATATTTTCAGCGTCAATACGTTCTTCGCGCGGAAGGATATCGCGGAACCGTTCGCGCGTTACTCCATCGCAGAATTGTATCAACCATCCAGGTACGAGTTGATGCACCGCGCTGCAGGGCACCTAGCTTCACTAAAGTGGTTGAAAGACGTCTTAAAGGCCGGATGATGAGAGGCCTGTTGCCAACGTACGAACTATGCCCGCAAGCGCTGGTTGGCCGGATCAATGGGCGAGTCGGCGATCACGATCGCCGGGCGCCGGGTGCCCAGGACCTCGATTTCGAGCGCCGTGCCGAGCGCACCGGAGCCGCGCGCCACGTAGCCCATCGCCAGGCTCTGGCCGAGGACGTGGCCGAAGACGCCAGAGGTGGCGCGGCCGACCATGGCGCCATCGCGATAGATCGGCTCGTTGCCCCAAGCATCGGCGTCCCCGGCCTTGACGGCCAGGGTCACGAAGCCTTGCGGCACGCCAGCGTGCTGCTGCCGGACCAAAGTCGCGCGGCCGACGAAATCGCCCTTGTCGAGCTGAACGAAACGATCGAGGCCCGCCTCGAAGGCCGAATACTCGGTGGTCAAGTCCTGGCCCCACATGCGGTAGGACTTCTCTATGCGCAGCGAATCCATCGCCCGCATCCCACACATGCCAAGCCCCAAGGGCTCGCCCGCCTCCACCAGCGCATCGAAGATTTGATTCTGGTAGGCGATCGGGTGGTGCAGCTCCCAGCCGAGCTCGCCGACGAAGTTGACGCGCATCGCTCGCACCGGCGCTAGCCCGATCTCGATCGGGCGGCCGGTGAGCCACGGGAAGGCGGCATTCGAGAGGTCGGCGTCGGTGACAGCCGCCAGCACCTCGCGGGCGCGTGGGCCGGCCACCACGAGTACGCCGTGGCTCATCGTCAGGTTGTCGATGCGCACGCCATTCTCGGACAGCTGACGTCGCAGGAAGTCGTAGTCGTAGCGTTCGGCGGCGCCCGAGCTAACCAGGTAAAAGCGATCCGGGCCGTCGCGCATGATCGTGAACTCGCTGCGCACCCCGCCCGATGCCGTGAGCGCGTGGGCGAGGCGGATCTGGCCGACCGCACCTGGCAAACGGTTAGCCACCATTCGGTCGAGCGCCGCCTCGGCGCCCGGCCCTGAGACCGCGAACTTCGCAAAGCTAGTGATGTCGATCAGGCCGCAAGCCTCGCGCACGACACGACATTCTGCGCCGACAGGCTCGAAGTCGTTGCCGCGCCGGAAGCTCGGCACATCGTGCGGCGCGAACCCGTCCGGCGCGAACCAGTTCGGCCGCTCCCAGCCGTAACGCTGGCCCCATACCGCACCGCGCGCCGCCAGCCGCTCGTGGCACGAGCTGGTCTTGGCCGGCCGTGCTGCCGGCCGCTCTTCGTCTGGGTAGTGGATGACGAAAATGTGCTCGTAGGCTTCCTCGTTCTTGAGCTTGGTGTACGCCTTGGTGGCGTAGGCGCCGAAGCGGCGCGGGTCGACATCGAGCATGTCGATCGAGGCTTCGCCCCCAACGATCCACTCGGCCAGAACCTTGCCCGCCCCGCCGGCAGCGGTGATGCCGAAGCTGAAGCCCTCGGCGAGCCAGAAATTGCTCAGCCCAAAGGCCGGGCCGAGCAGGGGGTTGCCGTCGGGCGTGTAGGGGATCGGGCCGTTAATGCAGTCCTTAACCCCGGCCTTGCCGAACATCGGTACCCGCCTGATTGCCGCCTCGATGTGCGGTTCCAGCCGGTCGATATCCGCGGGCAGTAGCTCTTGGTTGAAAGCGCCGGGCACACCATCCACTGCCCAGGCCTTGGCCCCTTTTTCATAGGGACCGAGGATCAGGCCCTGGCGTTCCTCGCGCATGTAGTAGGAGGCATCGCTCTCACGTAGCACCGGGAGTTCTGGTAGGCCGGCGGCGGCGCGCTGCTCGAGCTCAGGAATCGCCTCGGTAACAATATATTGGTGCTCGACCGGAATCACCGGCAGGTCGAGCCCGACCATGGCCCCGACCTCGCGCGCCCATGAGCCGGCAGCCGTCACGACAGTCTCACAGACGATGTCGCCTTTGTCCGTCCGCACGCACCACTCGCCGCTTGGGAGCGCATCGATGCCGACCACCCTGGTCGCGCGGTTGATCTCGGCGCCGCCCCGGCGCGCGCCAATCGCCAGGGCCTGGGTGACATCAGCGGGCGCGACATGACCATCATCGGGATGGAAGAGCGCGCCGATCAGGCCGTCCGTCTTGCACAATGGCCACAGCTCGGCGATCCGCTCCGGCCCGATCAGCTCGAACGGCACGCCGATCGTATTGGCAGTGCCGCAGTATTTGCGGTACTCGTCCATCCGCTCCTGATTGGTCGCGAGACGCAGGTTGCCGGTCTTGTGGAAGCCCACGGCCTGGCCGGTCTCGGCCTCGATCGCCTGGTACAGATCAATACTGTATTTGTGCAGTTGGCCAACGCTGTAGCTCATGTTGAACAGCGGCAGCAGCCCCGCCGCGTGCCAGGTCGAGCCCGCCGTCAGCTCGTATTGCTCAACCAACACGACGTCCGAGCAGCCGACCTTGGTCAGGTGATAGGCGACGCTGCACCCAACGATGCCGCCGCCGATCACCACCACTTGTGCGTGCTGCTTCATGGCGCTCCGCCGGCGGAAGTCGACCTCATGCCAAGCCGAGAAAGACCAGGATCGCCCGGTTCAACCGCACCACATCCTCGTCATCGAGACGTCCCATCCGCTCCCCAAGCCTCACTTTGATAACCGTAGTGAGCTTGTCCACCATCAGTCGGGAAACGGACCGCAGGCCGTTGCGGTCGCTCGGCGTAATGGGGAGGCGGAACAGAGGTGCCTCGGTCTCGTCGGTGGTGAAGACGCAGATGGTGATTGAGGCGGTGGCATCGACTCGGTCGTCCTGAATGATGACCGCCAGTCGCGGCTTTCCCGCGTAGCCGGCGCCGGAGACTGTCCAGACCTCTCCGCGCCTCATGCCTCGCCAACGTCGGAAATCGTGTCGATAAAGTCCTGATCCTCGCGCGCTCGCGCACTCTCGGCCACAACCAGCGACTGGCTGTGAGCCTCGGAGCGGAAGGCCGCCGTACGGGTGTCGGGAACCCAGACCTGGATCGGTCTCAGTCCGCGCGCGCGCATGCGCGTGCGATAGTCGCGGACCTTGTCGCGGGAGCGTTGTTTCCTGTCCGTTGTTACCTTCATGTCGGACCCTTCGAGTATGGTTACATGTAACCTAGTCGGGACGAACGGCGAGCGCAAGGCCATCGGCCAACGAGGCCCCCGCCGGACTGCCCTGTCTGCCTTGGCCTAGAAGGTGTGGTCGCGGCCCTTGGATTTGGCAAGTTCGCGCGCGCTCGGGTTGGCCGAGGGTCGGAACGGAATCTCGACCACCTCGGCCGGCACCGGCTGCCCCGGCGTCTCAGCGTAGGGTTCGGGGAGGTGAACCGTGAGCTGGGTGCCGAGGCCCGAGCGTGCCACCGGCACGAAGCCCATCGCGATGTTGCTCTCGAGTTCCGGCGAGTACCACGGCGAGGTGACGTAGCCAAGCGGCGCGCCACCCTCATCGCCGATTAGCCAGAAGTCGGGCGCGTAGTCGTCGATCGGCTTGCCACCCAGACGCAGCCCGACGAGGATCTGCTTGAATGGCGGAGTGCCGGCCTCGATCTGATCTCGTATGCGCTCCAACGCCGCTTTGCCGACGTAGTCGGCGGTTTTCTTGCGCGGCACCTGATAGCCGAGATTGACTTGGAACGGCACATGCTCCCAGTCCATGTCCTGGCCCCACGATAGGATACCGGCGGCGATGCGGCGGTGATGGGCGGGGGCAATTACCATCAGCTGGTGCTTCTCGCCAGCCTCGATCACCGCGTTCCACATGTCGTCGGCATACAGTGTTGCGTTGCGCAAATAGATTTCATAGCCCTTCTCGCCGGAGAACCCGCTCTGGGAGATCAGGCAATCGCGGCCGCCGACCTTTGCAGCCAACATGCCGTAGGGCGGCACCTCATGGATCGCTGGCCCTACCAGGTCGGCCATAAGGGCTTCGGATTTCGGGCCCTGAATCTGCACCGGCGCGACATCAATCTCGGCGATCTCGACGCCGAACTTCATGCCGGCGTTGACGCCCTGCAGCCACAGCAGCATGTCGGAATCGGCGAGGCTGAACCAGAACTCGTCGACCTCCGGGCGCAGCAGCACCGGATCGTTGAGGATGCCGCCGCGTTCGTTGCAGAGGATAACGTAGCGCCCGGTCATCGGCTTGATGCGGGTGGCGTCGCGGGTGATGACGAAGTCGACAAACGCCTCGGCGTCGTGCCCCTTGACCTGGACTTGGCGCTCGACGGCGACGTTCCACATAGTGACGTGGTTGACGATGGCCTCGTACTCGACCATCGCGCCGCCGTCCTCGAGCCTCACGTAGCCGCGCGGGTGGTACATGCGGTTATAGATGGTGGCGCGCCAGCAGCCGTGCCGCATCGAGAGGTGCCAATAGGGGGATTTGCGCACCCGCGTCGAGATCAGGAGCTCAACCGCCGTCGGCCCGCTCTGGCGCAGGTTGTAGGGCACCTCGCGATCGCTTTGATCGACTGAGTCCTGGTAGTTCCGATTGCTGGGGCTGGTGGCAATGCTCATCACTGACCTCTCGAAAATGGGCGATCCGGCGGCGGCCGGCCGGCACGATGCTCGCCACTATGTCAGGTCTCGGCCCCGCGATGAACCCGCGATGAACCCGCTCGGTCCCGATAGGCGATGGCCGGCGCCGAATGCTAGTTTGATTGATGATCTAGACGACATCGCACGTTCATCGCGGCGGCTGCTCGTGCGGCGCGGTCCGCTATGAGGCCGAAGGCCAGCCGCTCGTGGTCGCTCACCGTCACTGTGAAGAGTGTCAGCGAGAGAGTGGCGCTGGGCACGCGAGCGGCGCGATGTTCCCTGTCGACAGGTTTGGGATAACCGGGCGCATCGCCGAGTACTGGACCAAGTCGATTACCGGAAACGAGGTCACGCGAATATTTATCCCGCGTGTCGCAATCCCATTCTTGGCCGCAATAGCGACATGTTGGGTCATCTCACAATCACCCTCGGCACATTCGACGATTCTTCCCAGCTTGCGCCTCAAGTGGTTGTTTTCGCCCGCAATCGAAGGCCTTGGGACGCCGTGGATGACAGCCTTCTCAGCTTTGAAACGTAACTTGATTGGAAGCCGGGCGATCAAGGTCTGATGAGTGCAGCCTCTTCCGTGAGGCGTCGGCCGCAGTCGCGGCAATGGCGTGGTGGGCCCGGCAGGACTCGAACCTGCAACCAGACCGTTATGAGCGGCCGGCTCTAACCAGTTGAGCTACGGGCCCTGAACGCGGGACCAAGGGCCTACGTATCGAGGAAGCTCCTCAGCTTGCGCGAGCGGCTCGGGTGCTTGAGTTTCCTCAACGCCTTGGCCTCGATCTGGCGTATTCGCTCGCGAGTGACCGAGAACTGTTGGCCAACCTCCTCGAGGGTGTGGTCGGTGTTCATGCCGATACCGAAGCGCATGCGCAAAACCCGCTCCTCGCGCGCGGTAAGGCTCGCGAGCACCCGGGTGGTGGACTCGCGGAGGTTGAGCTGAATCGCGGCATCGATCGGCAACACCGCGTTCTTGTCTTCGATGAATTCGCCCAGGTGGCTGTCTTCTTCGTCGCCGATCGGCGTCTCCAGGCTGATCGGCTCCTTAGCGATCTTGAGTACCTTGCGGACCTTTTCGAGCGGCATCCCGAGCTTGACAGCGAGCTCCTCGGGTGTCGGCTCGCGGCCGATTTCGTGAAGAATCTGGCGCGACGTGCGCACCAGCTTGTTGATGGTCTCGATCATATGCACCGGGATGCGGATGGTGCGCGCCTGATCGGCGATCGAGCGCGTGATCGCCTGGCGAATCCACCACGTTGCATAGGTCGAGAACTTGTAGCCGCGCCGGTATTCGAACTTGTCGACGGCCTTCATGAGACCGATGTTGCCTTCTTGGATCAGGTCGAGGAACTGCAGCCCCCGGTTGGTGTATTTCTTGGCGATCGAGATGACCAGCCGCAGGTTGGCCTCGATCATTTCCTTCTTTGCCCGCCCCGCCGCCCGTTCGCCCCGCTGGACGATGTGCACGATGCGCCGGAACTCCTCAATCGGCAGGCCCGAGGTCGCCGAGATCTCGAGGACCTGTTGGCGAATCTCCCGGATCTGCGGCGTTTTCGCCTTAGCTAACTCAGACCACCCTTTCTCCTTGAGACGGCGCACGCGCCTGAGCCAGTTGGGATCGAGTTCGTTGCCCATGTATTGCTTGAGGAAGCTCTCGCGCTTGACGGCGTAGCTCTCAGCGAGTCGCAGTAATCGGCCCTCAAGGCCAACCAATCGCCGGTTGGTGCCGTACAGCTGATCCACCAGCGCTTCGATGCAGTTGTTATTGAGATGGACGCCACTCATGAGCTCAATAAGCTCGCGCTTTAGCTTCTCGTAGCGCAACTCTTGCGGGCGCGAGATCGAGTCGGTCTTGAGGGCGACGGCGATGCGCAGCTCCTGGAGCCGGCCGAGCCGCTTGTAGGTCGAGGCTATCTTGTCAAAGGTCAGCAACACATCGGGCTTGAGGGCGGCTTCCATCGCCGCGAGCGAGAGACTGACCTCCTCTTCCTCATCGGCGTCTCTCTGGCCGTTCCGGCTCTGGCCGTTTTGGCCCTGGCCGTTCTGACTTTGGCCATTCCGACCTTGGCCGCTCTGGCCTTGACCGTCTTGGGCGCTCTCAGCAGCTCCGGGCTCCGTCGTGGTCTCGGCCTTGCCCTCGGGCGCGACCCCCGTTTGGCCACCGGGCTGCCCCAGGGCGTTGGGGTTAGCGGCCGCTGCCGCGTTCGGCTGACCGGGCCCGCCGCCATAGGTCGTCTCGAGATCGATGATGTCGCGCAGAAGGATCCGCTCTTTTTTAAGGTCCTCGCGCCACTGGACGATTGCCCTCATAGTCAGGGGGCTTTCGCAAATGCCGCCGATCATATCATCGCGCCCCGCCTCGATACGCTTGGCAAGCTCGATTTCGCCCTGGCGAGACAGCAGCTCGATGGAGCCCATTTCGCGGAGATACATGCGTACCGGGTCGTCCGTGCGCTCAGCCATCTCCTCGGCCGGACGGGCTACGACTTGGGTCGCGGCGGGTGGCCCAACCTCCGTGCCGGTCTCCTCCGTGTCGTCGGCTTCCACCAAGTTGATCCCCAATGCGTCAAGCATGGCCATCGTGTCTTCGATCTGCTCGGAGGACACGCGATCGGGTGGCAGCGCCTTGTTCAGCTCGTCGTAGGTGACGTACCCGCGTTCCTTGGCGGCCGCCAGCATCCGCTTGACGCCTTGGTTGGTGGCGTCGAGGAGGGGGCTGTCCGCCGCATCGTCGCGCGTCTCCTCCGTTTCGGCCGCATTCGAGGTTTGAATTGCCATTCGACCCGTTTCTCCCACGCCAGATCACATTCGTGCCCGCCCGTTCGCCGCGTACCTCGGGCCTCGTTTGGAGGCTACACTAAAGTACCCACTCGCGCCGGCGCCGCCTCAATCTCGACTTCGCTGCCCTCGCCTGCCTCCCACTGCACCTGCAACGCACGCAGGCGCGCCAAGCCGACTTCCGTCATGTCCTCGGCCAGGGCGCTCACGGCGGCGCGTCGTTCAGCGGTGAGAACCACCGCCAATAGACGGTGCAGCGCCAGGACATGGCGCCAGCACTTCTCCGCCTGCGTATCATCAGTGTCCGGCCGCGCCCAAGGTTCAAGCACCCCCAGCCGTGCGTCCGCCAAACGCCCGATCACCCCGCCCAAGCCGCGCTGACTCAGGTGGTCACTGATCTCCGTCAAGTCAAGGGAATGCTCGCTCGTTGCCAGTTCTAGGAGGGCGCTGGCCACACTGTCAAGTTCAGGCGTCACGAAGCGCACGCTGGCCAGCTCTTCGGCGAGCTTGGGCACCAGGTCTGGATGGTGAATCAAGGTGGCGACGAGAAGCCGCTCGCGGGCGGCGGGCGAGGCCACCGCTCCGGCCCCCAGGCCATGATTGCGAGGCAATCGCGCCCGAGCCCGCCGACCGATATTCCGTGACCGCCCGGCCCCACCGCGTCGTTGATCGAAAAGATCGCCGAGCCGGGCCTGGAAAAAGTCGTGGTAATAACCCCGCACCGCACTGTCGGAGACCTGTCCGCTGAGCTCGTTAAGCGTTTCACGCAGCGCGGCGCGCCGCTCAGGCGTCTCAAACGCTCCCTCACTGGTCGCCTGGTCCCACAGAACCTCCGAAAGCGGGGTCGCCGCCACGACTAGATCCGCAAATGCCGGAGCGCCCCGCTCACGCAACAGGCTGTCAGGATCCTCGCCCCACGGCAAAAAGGCGAAGCGCAGAGAATGCCCAGCCTTGAGTAACGGCAGCGCACGCTGGGCCGCGCGCTCGGCGGCGCGCCGTCCAGCGGCGTCGCCATCAAGGCACAGCACCGGTTCGGGCGTGAGGCGCCACAGGAGCCCGATTTGGTCCTCGCTAAGCGCGGTGCCGAGCGGGGCCACGGCATGGGGGAAGCCGGCCTGGTGGAGGGCGATCACGTCCATGTAGCCCTCCGCCACCAGGACGGTGCCGACCTTTCGCGCGGGCGCGCGGGCGCGGGCGAGGTTGTAGAGTACGCGGCCCTTGTGAAAGAGCGGCGTTTCCGGCGAGTTCAGGTACTTGGCCCGGGCCTCGCCGAGCGCCCGGCCGCCGAAAGCTATGATTCGCCCGCGCGCATCGGCGATCGGGAACATGATTCGATCGCGGAAACGATCAAAGCTCGCACCACCGTCCTCGGGCTCGATTAGGAGGCCGGTCTCGATCAGGCGCGGCTCCTCGATGCCGGCCAGCAGCATCGCCTGCTTCAGCGCGGTGCGCTGGCCGAGCGCCAGGCCGAGCCGGAATTCGGCCACGGTCGCGTCGGTGAGCCCGCGGGCTTCGAGGTACTGGCGCGCGGCCAAGCCTTCAGGCCCCCGCAGTTGGGCCGTAAACCACTCGGCGGCGCGCTCCATCACCTCGTGCAGGCTCGCCCGATGCACTTCCTGGGCCCGCGCCGCCGGGCTCACGACCGGCACCGCCACGCCGGCATCGCCCGCCAGCCGCTCGACCGCTTCGGGGAAACTCAATCCCTCGGTCCGCATCACGAAATCGAAGTGGCCGCCATGGGCGGCGCAGCCGAAGCAGTGGTAGAATCCCTTACCCTCGTTGACCGTGAACGAGGGCGTCTTTTCGTTGTGAAACGGACAGAGGCCGACATGCTCGGCCCCGCGCTTGGTCAGCCTGACCCGACGCCGGACCAGGTCGGCGAGCTGGATGCGGGCGCGCAGTTCGTCGAGAAAATCGGGTGGAAACGCCATCGCCATGACTATACCGCGCGATGCAGCGGAAGAGTCGGCCGATCAGTCTGCGGTCAGCAACTCCTTGACGACGCTGCTCGCCTTGGCAAAGTCCATACGCCCGGCATAGCGTTCCTTGAGCGCGGCCATGACTCGGCCCATGTCCTTGACGCCAGACGCGCCGACCTCCGCCGCTACTTCCTGGCTAGCCTCGCGGATCTCAGCCTCGCCGAGTTGCGTGGGCAGGAAGCTCGAGATGATCGCCGCTTCCTCCTCCTCTTGACGGACGAGATCCTCGCGCCCGCCTTGGCGATAGAGCGCGATGCTCTCGCCGCGCTGACGCACCATGGTCGCGAGTATGTTGAGGACATCTTCATCGCCGATCGTGCCTGGCCCGCCATCACCGCGCGCCGCGATCTCGCGATCCTTGAGCGCGGCAAGGATAAGCCGCAGCGTCGAGGTGCGCCGGGTGTTCCTGGCCTTCATCGCCAGCTTCAATTCCTCGCCGAGCCGCGCGCGGAGCATGCTGATTGTCCAAGTTGTCAGAGCAGACTCCCATGCTAGCCCATGCCGAGCCTTCGAGGCAATCCGAAAAATTTGCGTAACTCGTTGATTTTATGCGGTAAACTTGGGAAGCATAGGGTTGACGATAGCACGGTATATGCCTATGTTCCGGCTCACTCAGCCCGCCTGAGCCGGCTCGACGGACCCCGTGGCACTGCGCCATTCGGCATCGACCGGTCCCGGGAGTCGACATGCCAGAGCCTGCCAGCCCGTCGATCGCGGCGCGCACCAGGGGTGCGAGCGCGGTGCTAGTATTGGCCGACGGCTCGGTGTTCTGGGGCGCCGGCCTGGGCGCTGTCGGTATCGCGACCGGTGAGCTTTGCTTCAACACCTCGATGACCGGCTATCAGGAGATCATCACTGATCCCTCCTATGCCGGCCAGATCATCACCTTCACATTTCCCCACATCGGCAACGTCGGCGCCAACGCCGAGGATATGGAGGCGCGCGCGCCGGCCGCGCGCGGGATCGTGTTGCGGACGCCAATCACCGCGCCCAGCAGCTTCCGCGCCACCGGCGACCTCGATTCTTGGCTTAAGCGCCACGGTCTGATCGGCGCGAGCGGCATCGATACTCGCCGCCTGACGCGCCTGATTCGTGACGGCGGCCCGCGGACAGCGACCATCCGTCACGCCCCCGATGACGCGATCGACACTGCGCCCCTGGTGGCGGCAGCGCGTGCCTGGCCTGGGCTCGAAGGCATGGACCTGGCGCGCGAGGTGAGCTGTGCTGAGACCCATAGCTGGAGTGCGGCCCGATGGCATTTGGGCCACGGTGAAGGTGAGGTGGCGGCGGCGCGATTCCGCGTCGTGGCGATCGACTATGGCGCCAAGCACAACATCCTACGCTGCCTGACCTCGGCTGGCTGCGACGTGACGGTGGTGCCGGCGACCGCCAATGCTGAATCAATCCTCGCCCACCGGCCGGATGGTATTTTCCTGTCGAACGGGCCTGGCGATCCCGCGGCCACCGCCCAATACGCCGTACCGACGCTGCGGCACTTGATCGACTCCGGGCGGCCGATCTTCGGCATCTGCCTCGGTCACCAGCTGCTCGCGCTGGCGCTCGGCGCGACCAGCCACAAGATGGCGCGCGGCCACAGAGGCGCCAATCATCCGGTCAAGGACCTCGACACCGGACGGGTCGAGATCACCAGCCAGAACCACGGTTTCGTGGTCAAGGCCGATTCGCTGCCCACCGGCGTCACGGCGACCCATACCTCGCTGTTCGACGGCAGCCTCGAGGGCCTGCGCATCGAGAACAAGCCGGTCTTCTCGGTCCAATACCACCCCGAGGCCTCGCCCGGCCCTCAAGACAGCCGCTATCTGTTTGAGCGCTTCACCCGTTTGATGGAGATCGGCTGAGCCATGGTGTTCGCCCCCCCACCCCTACCCTCCTCCACAAAGAGGGGGGGAGTTAAGCGAGGCTGGAGTGCTTCTTGCTGTCCCCTCCCCCCTCACGGGGGAGGGTTAAGGTGGGAGGTACGCTGGTGGAGAGTGCGTTGGCGGGAGGAGCGCCGTGCCGCGCCGTACTGATATCGAGTCGATTCTGGTGATTGGGGCAGGGCCGATCGTCATTGGCCAGGCGTGCGAGTTCGACTATTCAGGCACCCAGGCCTGCCAGGCCCTTAAGGACGAGGGCTATCGAGTCATACTGGTCAATTCCAACCCCGCCACAATCATGACCGATCCGAGCATGGCCGATGCCACCTACATCGAGCCGATCACGCCGGAGACGGTGGCCCGCATCATCGAGAAGGAACGGCCCGACGCGCTGCTGCCGACCATGGGCGGGCAGACCGCGCTCAATGTCTCGGCAGCACTGGCGGCGGAGGGCATTCTCGGTCGGCACGCCGTCGAGATGATCGGCGCCTCGCATGAGGTCATCGACAAGGCCGAGAACCGCCTGCTGTTCCGCCAAGCCATGACCAATATCGGCCTCGAGTGCCCGCGTAGCAGAATCGCGCACTCGGTGGCGGAAGCGCGCGCGGCGATCGCGACGTTGGGGCTCCCGGCCATCATCCGCCCCTCCTACACGTTGGGCGGGCTCGGCGGCGGCATCGCCTTCAACCGTGCCGAATGCGACACCATCGTCGCCACCGGTCTCGATGCCTCACCGACCGACGAGGTGCTGATCGAGGAATCGGTGCTGGGCTGGAAAGAGTACGAGATGGAGGTGGTGCGCGATCGCAACGACAACTGCATCATCGTCTGCTCAATCGAGAACGTCGATCCGATGGGCGTACACACCGGCGATTCGATCACCGTCGCCCCGGCGCTGACGCTGACCGATAAGGAATACCAGCTGATGCGCGATGCCTCGATCGCGGTATTGCGTGAGGTCGGCGTCGAGACCGGCGGCTCGAACGTGCAGTTTGCCGTCAACCCCTACGACGGCCGGCTGGTGGTCATCGAGATGAACCCACGGGTGTCGCGTTCCTCGGCTCTCGCCTCCAAGGCGACCGGCTTTCCCATCGCCAAGGTCGCGGCGCGCCTCGCGGTCGGCTACACCCTCGATGAGCTCGATAACGACATCACCGGCGTCACGCCGGCCTCGTTCGAACCGACCATCGACTACGTAGTCACCAAAATCCCGCGCTTTACGTTCGAAAAGTTTCCCGGCGCCGAGGTGATGCTGGGGACGTCGATGAAGTCGGTCGGCGAGGTGATGTCGATCGGGCGCAGCTTCGCCGAATCGTTGCAGAAGGGTCTGCGCTCCCTGGAGACCGGGCTCACCGGCCTCGACGAAGTCGCGATTCCCGGCCTATCGAGTGGCGCCAGCGAGCCCGATCGGCGCGACGCCGTGCGCGCCGCG
>Ga0315339_1001371_pt1 | contig 22012 bp, 24 predicted proteins | sample ASW17metaG_FD_204514 | JGI IMG/M metagenome (GOLD analysis project Ga0315339, IMG submission 204514) | Ammonia-oxidizing marine archaeal communities from Pacific Ocean, United States - ASW #17 | ecosystem: Environmental > Aquatic > Marine > Oceanic | place: USA: California | collected 2016-12-05
CTCTTGAAACCATAATAAGGAGTGGGGCGAGAAACGGGGCTCGAACCCGCGACAACCGGAATCACAATCCGGGGCTCTACCAACTGAGCTATTCCCGCCATAATATCAAAAAGTGGTGCGCCCAATACGATTCGAACGTATGACCTACGGCTTAGAAGGCCGTTGCTCTATCCAGCTGAGCTATGGGCGCAATAACTTTGCTTTTATAAAGTTTAGGCTTTCACTTTTAACAAATTTTGGTCGGAGTGGAGGGATTTGAACCCCCGACCACCTGGTCCCAAACCAGATACGCTACCAAACTGCGCTACACTCCGAAAGATGTGTAATTATACTTTGATAGACTCCTTAGTCAATCCCTAATTCAGACCATATTCGATCAATTTTATTTATTATTTATTAAAATAGTTTTTATGTATTTTTACCTCTTCTGAATTTGCATAAATAACCTTAATATTGTCTTTATTCTCTCTATTTTTTTTAACTAGAGATGGGTCACTCATCTGAGGCTTAGTGTTTGTTTCTTCATTAAATAGAATTGATTGACCACCAGTCATTGCAATATAGACTTGGGCTAGTATTTGAGCATCAAGGAGTGCTCCATGTCTAGTTCGTGCACTAGTGTCGATACCGAAGCGTCGACACAAGGCATCAAGGTTATGCATTGTGCCAGGACGCTGCTCTTTAGATAATTCTAATGTATCAATTACAAGACATAAGTCTTCAATTTTTTTCTTTATGCCAATCATTTTAAGTTCGTTATTAAGAAAGCCTAAATCAAACGGTGCGTTATGAATTATTAACGTTGCATCATCGATAAAAGAAAGAAGGTCTTCAGATATTTGATTAAATTGAGGTTTATTAATCAAAAATTTATCTGTTATTCCATGAATGTTAACGGACTCACCAACATTTCTATTGGGCTGAATATATTTATGAAACTCTGTGTTTGTTATTTCCCTGTTTAGAATCTGTACGGCACCAACTTCAATAATACGGTGACCTTCTTTAGGGTCAATACCAGTTGTCTCTGTGTCAAGTACAATAAGTCTTTCCATGTTGGGCATAATAACGTAAAATTGATTCATTTTATCATCTGATTTATAAAGGTTAATTAAGATTATGGCAAGAGTAACGGTAGAAGATTGTTTAGACAAAGTAGAGAATAGATTTCAATTAGTTTTGATTGCTGCAAAACGTGCGCACCAGTTAAATTCTGGAGGATACAGGACAACCCTTGATGTTGGGAAAGATAAGCCAACGGTATTAGCCTTGAGAGAGATAGAGGCTGACCTAATTGATGCGTCTATTTTGACTGATGATTATGCAATGGAAGAAGAGCTTAATGCTCATGATAAACTCACCCAAGAAGCTAAGATGAGTGAGGTAGAAGCTGAGCTATCTGAAGTAACTCTTGATGCTAAAGCAGAAAGTGATGATCTGGCAATAAAGGAAGAGGACGAGTAAAACTTTTTTCATTAGCTGATTAAAAATGACGCATTTGCGTCATTTTTTTTTGCAAGATTCAATTTATTTTTTTCTTAATTCATTTGGATGACTTTGGTAACATGGTTTTTTTGATACATCAATATTAAGAGGAATGATATGACATACCCAATCATGCAAAGTGATAGAGAGCCATTAATTAATGCTGATACTTATCAGTCTATGTATCAGCATTCAATAAATAACCCAGATGAATTTTGGGCAGAACAAGCTGAGACTTTTATTGATTGGGATAGAAAATGGGATAAAGTTTCTGACGTTGATTTTTCAAAAGGTAAGATTGCTTGGTTTGAAGGTGCAACTTTAAACGTTTCATACAATTGTCTAGATCGCCACTTACCTGAGCGTGCTGATCAAGTTGCAATTATTTGGGAGAGTGATGATCCAAATTCTAGTGAGTCAATAACCTACAAAGAGCTTTATAAGAGGGTTTGCAAATTTGCAAATGGTATGAAAGATTTAGGTGTTGTAAAGGGCGACCGAATTTGTTTGTATATGCCAATGATTATTGAGGCAACTATTGCTATGCTTGCATGTGCAAGGCTTGGAGCAATTCATTCAGTTGTTTTTGGTGGATTTTCACCTGAAGCACTCAGAGATAGAATTCTTGATAGTGAGTGTAAATTAGTCATTACCGCTGATGAGGGGGTTCGTGGTGGTAAATCTGTCCCATTAAAAGCTAATGTAGACATAGCTACAAAAGATTGCGATTGTGTTGATTTTATTGTAGTTGTTAAAAGAACTGGTGGAGAGGTAAGTTGGAATGAGAGAGATATTTGGTATCACGATCTAGTAGAAGATGCATCAGATAATTTTCCGTGTGAAATGTTTGACGCTGAAAATCCTTTATTTATTCTCTATACCTCAGGCTCAACAGGAAAGCCAAAAGGAGTTCTTCATACTTCGGGTGGTTATTTGCTCTATGCTGCTATGACTCATAAATACACTTTTGACTATCAAGAGGGTGATATCTATTGGTGTACTGCAGATGTTGGTTGGGTAACAGGCCACTCTTATATTGTCTATGGGCCACTTGCAAATGGCGGGACAACTTTAATGTTTGAAGGAATTCCTACTTATCCAGATGCATCAAGGTTTTGGCAGGTTGTTGATAAACATCAGGTTAATATTTTTTATACTGCTCCAACAGCAATTAGAGCTTTAATGGGTGCAGGAAATGAACTTGTTCAGAAAACTTCTAGGGCTAGTTTAAAGATTTTAGGTACTGTCGGAGAACCTATAAATCCTGAAGCATGGGAATGGTATTACAACGTTATAGGTGAAAAAAAGTGTCCAGTTGTTGACACTTGGTGGCAAACCGAAACAGGTGGTCATATGATTACACCGATGCCGTTTGCAACGCCTTTAAAGCCTGGTTCAGCAACAAGACCATTTTTTGGAGTCGAACCACAAGTCTTAAGTGAAAGTGGTGAAGTATTAGAAGGCGAGGCTTCAGGAGTACTTGTACTTGCTCGCTCTTGGCCGGGTCAAATGAGGACTTTATATAACAACCATGATCGATTTATGGAGGCATATTTTACAACCTACCCAGGGAAATATTTTGCAGGCGATGGTGTTAAGCGCGACTCTGATAGCTATTACTGGATCACTGGAAGAGTCGATGATGTTTTAAACATATCTGGACATCGTCTTGGAACAGCAGAAATTGAATCTGCCCTAGTTCTTCATAGAAATGTCAGCGAAGCTGCAGTAGTAGGTATGCCTCACGATATAAAAGGCCAAGGCATTTATGCTTATGTATCTCTTATGGCTGGAGCCGATGGTACAGATGAGCTTAAAAAAGACCTTGTGGCTCTTGTTAGAAAAGAAATTGGACCGATTGCGACGGTTGATAAAATTCAATTTGCACAAGGCCTACCAAAAACAAGGTCAGGAAAAATTATGAGACGCATTCTAAGAAAAATTGCTGAAGATGATTATGCAGAGTTGGGAGATACATCAACTTTAGCAGAGCCAGGTGTTGTTGACGATTTAATTTCAAACAGAGTTCTATAGGTTTTTTTCGCCAATTAATCTACTTATAGAAGATGAATGCAGCCCTTTATTTTGTTGTGCTTCTTGCCTGGGGATCATCTTGGTTCGCTATTAGCTTTCAGTTAGGCGATGTGGAGCCACAAGTTTCAATAGTATGGCGCTTTCTTCTGGCATCATTGATGCTTTTTATTTGGTGCTTTTTTAGAAACCTCACGCTTTCATTTTCTTGGAGAGAACATTTAAATTGGGCTATATTAGGGTTCTTTCTGTTTTGCATTAATTATATCTGCGCCTACTTTGGAACCTTCTATTTAACGACTGGAGTGGTATGTCTTATTTTTTCAACGCTCACTTTATTCACTGTCCTTAACGGGTTTATTTTTTTTAAAAAGCCAGTAAGATTGCCAATACTCTTTGGAGCGCTAATCGGAATAACAGGACTATCCATTATATTTTCTAATGAAATTAGTAGTGCTGACTGGTCGCTCGATTCAGAAATTGTAAAAGGTTTTTTGTGGATGCTGCTTGCAACTTTCTTTGCATCTATAGGGATGCTACTCTCTGGCCAAATGCAGACTAGGAAAATTCCTTTAATACAGAGCAACGCGTTTAGCATGCTTTATGGCTCGCTCATCTTAACAACCTATATATTGTTCAGTGACATTAGCTTTAGTTTTGATGCGAGCTATAGCTATGTTATCTCTCTTATTTATCTAGCCCTAGTAGCCTCTGTAATTGGTTTTGGTGTTTATCTTAAGCTTGTAGGAAATATTGGCGCAGATAAGGCTTCATACGTTAATATTTTTACCCCTACGATTGCATTACTTCTCTCAACTTTATTTGAAAACTACCAGTGGAGTTGGGCCGGTCTAGGTGGCGTTGCTTTGATCATAATTGGAAATATAATAGTTCTTTATACTAAGCCTGATAATGCATAGTTAATAACTGGTCTTTTATTTATCTGGACCATTTTTTTTGTTCATTTCAGATTCAATTTTATCCATTTTAGAGTTATGAGCTTCATCATTCCAGTCATTGGTATTTGTTGTTGATTGATTATCTTTCAAATTCTTCTCATTTTCCCTAACTTTAAACATGGGGGCAAATATTAACCCTGCTTCAAATAAAAGCCAAATAGGTATTGCTATAAGTATTTGAGAGATTACATCAGGTGGTGTTAAAACCATGCCAATAACAAAAGCTCCTATGATTATGTAGGGACGGTTTTTCTTGAGTTGACTAACTGTTGTTGCATTAAACATGATTAACAAAATTGTAGCAACAGGAACCTCAAAGGCAACTCCAAAAGCAAAAGAAACCTTCAAAATAAAATCTAGATAGTACTGTATATCTGGAGCAAACTCTACTGAAGATGGACCAACAGAAGATAGGAAATTAAATATCACTGGGAAAACAATATAGAAAGCAAAGAATAGTCCTGTATAAAACAAAATAGTTGAGGATATTACTAAAGGCAGTACTAATTTTTTTTCATGGAAATATAGTGCTGGTGCGGTGAATTGCCATATTTTGAAAAGTAAATAGGGCAGAGCTAAATAAATAGCAAGTATTAGTGACATTTTAAGTGGCGTTAAAAAAGGTGAAATAACACCAATAGCAATTAGATTTGAGCCTGGTATGACAGCTAAAATAGGTGCTGCTATAAAGCTATATATACCATCAGAAAATGGGAAAAGAGCGGTAAAAATTAAAGCAATTGCAATAATAGACTTTAAGAGTGCGCTTCTAAGCTCAACTAAGTGTTGAACAATAGGCATTTTATTTTTCATCTTTTAAGGAATTAATAACTTTGTCGCCTTCTTGTATTATGACATCACTGATATCACCAACTTCTGAAAGAGACTGAGAGATTGATGAACTCTCATCTGAGAAAGAAACTGCGTCTTTAAGATTCTCAGTTTCGATTTCATCATTGATTTCATTTTTAATTTTAGTTGTAAAGGCTTTTAGTTTTCCTACATAGAGACCCGCTTTTCTAGCAAGTGCTGGCATTTTTTCAGGACCTACAACGATGAGTGTAATAACAGCAATTAAGCTAAATTCCCAAAAGCCAAAATCAAACATAGTCTAGTGTTCGTATTAATTAATATTAAGTTGATAGAAGAAAAGAATCTTATTGAATTAAAGCAAAAAAACTATTGAAATTAAAAGTATTTATAAACAAGAAAAAGATAAATCTTTTTTATTTATTTTCAGAGCTTTCATCAGAAGCTTTAATTTCACCTTCAATGACATCTTCTTTTTTTTCAGTTTCTTTCATAGTTGACTTGAAGCCTTTAATAGCTCCACCAAGGTCACTACCAATATTTTTGAGGCGTTTACCACCAAAAATAAGTAATACAATTGCTAGGATAATAATCAGTTCAGTCGGCGAAGGCATCATTTTCTACTCCATTATTTATTTGCTACAAAAGTATTTAATCTAATGTTGATTTTATCACTTTATCCCTGCATTTATATCAAATATAACTATTGGGCTTGTAAATGCTCCTTTGCAAGTTCAAGCTCAAATAAAGTTATCTCGAGATCTATTTCAGAATTTGATAAAGAATCTTTTGTTATTTTTAAAGCATTTTCAAGCTCTAAAAGTTTTGAATTACTTTCCTTTAAAGTTGATTCGAGTAGATTATAACTTTCCTGACTTGATCTTAATTCGTCTTCAATTACCTGTACTTTGCTTGTAGAAAGGATTAGTTTTTGCTTTGTTGTATTTAGTTCATCTAGAGAAGTTATAAGTTGACTATCAAGCTTATCAAGCTGCAACTGAAGATTTAAGAGGTTGGATTTATATTGTTCAACTTCAGTGCTATTACCGATAGTGATAATTACAGGCTCAGTAGGTTTCGTGTTGAATTGTGAATAGGAGTAACCAATAAAAAATATTACAATTATTGAAAGTAAATAAAAGGCTTTTTTTTGGTTCATTTGTATCTTCTATTTCATTAAGTCTGAGTATATAGTAGATTTTTTAATTAAGATTTATCATCAACCTTGTATCCATTTAGCAGCATCTTTAGCATAGTATGTCAATATGGCATCTGCCCCTGCTCTTTTGAAGCAAAGCAGCGTTTCAAGCACAGTTGATTTTTCATCAATCCATTTATTTTGACTGGCTGCTTTTAGCATGGCATACTCTCCACTTACATGATAAGCGAAAGTTGGAACGCCAAAAGTTTGTTTTACATTAGATATAATATCAAGGTAGGGAAGTCCAGGTTTAATCATAACCATGTCAGCACCTTCTGCAATATCAAGTTCAACTTCACGAAGTGCCTCGTTTGAGTTTCCAGGATCCATTTGATAAGTTTTTTTATCAGCTTTACCAAGGCTTTCTGAAGAGCCAACAGCATCTCGAAAGGGACCATAAAATGAAGAGGCATACTTGGCAGAGTATGCCAAGATATTTGTGTGAATAAGACCATGCTCCTCTAGTGCTTGTCGAATAGCGCCAATTCTTCCATCCATCATGTCAGATGGAGCAACAATGTCAGCACCTGCTTGAGCGTGTGATATTGCTTGCTTGATAAGAACTTCTACCGTTTCATCATTCATTACATAGCCGTTTTTATCTACAAGCCCATCCTGACCATGGCTAGTGAACGGGTCAAGTGCAATATCGGTAATAACTGCTAGATCTGGAAAGCTTCTTTTGAGCTCTCTAATAGCTCTCTGAATAAGGCCATCAGAATTATATGATTCTTCTGCATCAAGTGATTTTTTTTCAGAAGAAATAACAGGAAATAAGGCGATTGCCGGAATTTTTAAATTGACAATTTCTTTAACTTCGATAATTAATTGATCGATACTTAGCCTTTCAATTCCTGGCATTGAGTCGATCTTTTCCTTTTTGTTTTCACCCTCTACAATAAAAAGAGGATAGATAAGATCGCTAACACTTAAAGAGTTTTCACGAACAAGTGAACGATTAAATTCGTGTTTCCTCATTCTTCTTGGTCTATGAGTTAAAATGGACATTTCTACTTTTACAGTTACATTAACTAAATTATACAATAATGAAGCAATCATCCGAAACACTTACCAGTCTATCAAGCATTAATGAGTCATTTATCAAGCCTTTTCCTAATTCAACTAAAGTATTTACAAAGGGTTCTCGTGATGACATAATGGTCCCAATGAGGCAAATTAAGCTTACCGATACGATCGGTGACTTAGCTGAAAAAAATGACCCAATTCACGTCTACGACACCTCAGGTCCCTACACAGATCCTACCAAATCAATTAGCTATAGAGATGGCATTGACTCTCTTCGCTCCAACTGGATAGAAGAACGAGGTGATACAGAAGTGCTTGATGGTGTGAGTTCAAGTTTTTCAAATGAGCGACTTCATAATAAGCAGCTTGATGAGTTAAGATTTGAGCATCTTAGAGCTCCAAGAAGAGCAAAAAAAGGAAGAAATGTTACCCAAATGCATTATGCAAGAATGGGTATTATTACTCCGGAAATGGAATTTATTGCTATTAGAGAGAATTGTCTTTGGCAAGAATATCAAGATCAAATTGGACAGCACAAAGGTGAAAATTTTGGTGCTTCAACACCAAAATTAATAACTCCTGAATTTGTAAGAGATGAAGTAGCTCGAGGGCGTGCTATTATTCCTAATAATATCAACCATCCTGAGACAGAACCGATGATTGTTGGTAGAAACTTTTTAGTTAAGATTAATGGTAATATTGGTAATTCTGCACTAGGTTCATCGATTGATGAAGAGGTTGGAAAGATGGTTTGGGGGGTTCGCTGGGGAGCTGACACAATCATGGATCTCTCAACGGGGAAAAACATTCATGAAACTCGTGAATGGATTATTCGTAATTCCCCCGTACCAGTAGGAACTGTCCCTATCTATCAGGCACTTGAAAAAGTTAAGGGTGTTGCAGAAGATTTAACTTGGGAGGTGTTTAGGGATACGTTGATTGAGCAAGCTGAACAAGGAGTTGACTACTTTACAATACACGCAGGCGTTAGACTTAAGTATGTTCCCTTGACTATGGAAAGAGTTACAGGAATCGTTTCTCGGGGCGGCTCAATTATGGCTAAATGGTGCCTTGCTCATCACACGGAAAGCTTCATTTACACTCACTTTGAAGATATTTGTGAAATTATGAAGACTTACGACGTAACTTTTTCATTAGGTGATGGCCTAAGACCAGGCTGTATAGCGGATGCTAATGATGCCGCCCAGTTTGGTGAGTTAGAAACACTGGGTGAGCTAACAAAAATTGCGTGGAAACATGACGTTCAAACATTTATCGAGGGTCCCGGTCATGTGCCAATGCATATGATTAAAGATAACATGGAAAAGCAATTAGAAGAGTGTGGAGAGGCACCTTTTTACACATTAGGTCCTCTGACAACCGATATAGCGCCAGGTTATGACCACATCACCTCAGCTATAGGAGCAGCCCAGATAGGATGGTATGGCTGCGCGATGCTATGCTATGTGACTCCTAAAGAGCACTTAGGCCTGCCTAATCAAGATGATGTTAAGACAGGTATAATTACCTATAAGATTGCTGCGCATGCTGCAGATTTGGCAAAAGGACACCCTGGAGCCCAGGTACGCGACAATGCGCTTTCTAAGGCGCGATTTGAGTTTAGGTGGGAGGATCAGTTTAATCTGGCATTAGACCCTGATACTGCTAGAAGTTTTCATGATGAGACGCTGCCAAAGCAGGCCGCTAAAACTGCACATTTTTGTTCTATGTGCGGACCGAAGTTCTGCTCAATGAAAATCTCTCAAGATATTAAAGGCTTGAACAGTGCAGAAATTAAAAAAATTCAAGAGATCCAAATTGAGATGGATAAAAAATCTGAAGAATTCTTAAGTAATGATAGTGAAATCTATTTAAAGGAAGGTGCTTAAAAGTTTTTTATTACATTTAATTTTTAATATGGGGCTTTATTAAGTTCATTAACCTTGTTACTGCGCCGCGATGACTTTCGAAGCATGCTTTTGCGTTGAGTCCTAGTTTTTCTCTTTTTTCGTTATCTAAAAGCAGATCAGAAATGTTCTGCATTAGTTCATCGGCGTTATTAACCTGAAGTGCTGAGTTACTTTCTAAAAGCATCTTAGAAACCTCTTCAAAGTTAAAAACACTTGGTCCATAAATGATTGGTTTTGATGAAGCTGCTGCTTCAAGCATATTTTGACCGCCAGTATTTGAAAGACTTCCTCCAATAAATGCAATATCACAGATACTGTAATAAGACATCATTTCACCCATACTGTCACCTATTAAGAACTCAGTCATATCATCACACTTAAGTTCATCAGATCTTCTTTTTACATTGAGTTTATTTTCATTAACTAGATTAAAGACCTCATCAAACCTTTCAGGGTGTCTTGGAATAATTATCATAATAGCTTGAAGCTTATGTTTAAGCTTCTGGTAGCTTTGAATAATTTGCTTCTCTTCTCCATCTCGAGTGCTTGCAAAAACCACAATCTTTCTTTCTCCGACTATATTTTGTAAAGATTTCGTGATCTCAGGACTCGATAATTCATTGCTATCAAACTTTAGATTTCCAGTTGTAATAACTTTGTCTTGTTGAGCTCCAAGTAATAAGAAGCGTTCACTTGATTGGTTATTTTGAGTCGCTATCAAGGTTAATTTATTGATGGTTTTACGAATTAGATTTGATGAAAATTTTTGATATTTTTTGAAAGAACGTTCAGAAAGACGCGCATTAACAAGTGCTATAGGTATCCTTTTTTTATTAAGCTTATGAACGAGGTTAGGCCAAATCTCTGTTTCTAGCAAAATACAAGCAAGGGGATTAATTTTTTTAATAAAAGACTCCAAAATTAATGGTTCATCAAAAGGGAAGAAGTGGTGTGTTACTCTTTCATGGTAATACTTTTTTACTGCTTCTGCACCAGTAATAGTGGTTGTAGTAATTACCAATTTGTGATCAGAGAAATCTTTAAAAAGTTGATCAATCAAAGGCCTAGCTGCATTAAATTCACCTACCGAAACACAATGAATCCAGATCACTTTACCTGTGGTTTTAGTGACAAAGCCTAGTTGATTTTTTAGTTTAGTTTTCCAGAGAGACTTTTTTCGATCTTTCGTTATTATTTTAAGAACTGCAATTTCGATGCTTACATAGAGTAATAGTGTGTAAATAAATCGGTTCATCTAATGCTTATAAGGACCCATCTTTTTGTTATTGATAGTTATTTTCAATTGTTTTAGTTTGCATTACTTGTGTAGGGTGCTGAGTAAGGAAAAAAGGTATAATAATTGCCTAGTATTATAGCTTTATCATTAAACTTTTATGACATCTATTTTGTTTTACATTAGAGAGTCATATGGGTCTCACGTGGTTACTTAATATTGTTATTAAATGTTATGAATTATCGACTATTGAAATTATGAAATTTGTAGACTCGGCAAGCGTTGTTGTAGAAGCTGGAAAGGGTGGTGCAGGATGTTTAAGCTTCCGTCGTGAAAAATATATTCCAGATGGTGGACCGGACGGTGGTGACGGTGGCGATGGTGGTAGTGTTTTTTTTCGAGGTCAGGAAGGACTTAATACTCTGAGTGAATTTCGTTATAACCGTTTATATAGAGCTAAAAATGGACAGCCAGGAATGGGAAAAGATCGGAGAGGAAAGTCTTCTGATGACCTCTTTGTAGAGGTTCCACTTGGCACTAAGATCGTTGATCTAGCAACAGATGAGGTGATTGGTGAAATCACTACTCATGAACAAAATCTTTTGGTTGCAAAGGGTGGTTTTCATGGTCTAGGGAATGCAAGATTTAAATCTTCTATCAACCGTGCCCCTAGGCAAACTTCTCCGGGAACCCCTGGTGAGGTTAGAGAGGTTGCTTTAGAGCTAAATGTAATGGCTGATGTAGGACTTTTGGGCATGCCTAATGCAGGAAAATCTAGCCTTATTAGGCAGATTTCTGGGGCAAGACCAAAGGTAGCCGACTATCCATTTACCACTCTTCATCCGAACTTAGGAGTTATAAAAGCAGGAAATAACCACTTTGTAATGGCTGATATTCCTGGATTATTAGAAAAAGCCAGTGAAGGTGTTGGTCTAGGTTTTGATTTTCTGAAGCACCTTTCAAGAGCAAGAGTACTTCTTCATGTTGTTGATATTTTGCCTGCCGATGGATCAGACCCTGTAAGCAACTATTTAACCATTGAGTCCGAGCTAAGAAAGTTTAATGATGAACTTTTTGAAAAACCTCGTATAGTTGCAATTAATAAGATCGATCTCATTGAAGAGAATAATCGAGATAAAGTAATAAAACAATTTCTCAAAAAAGTTAAATACAAAGGCAACTCGTTTAACATATCAGCATTAAATGGTATGGGGTGTAAATCCCTAGTTTTTGGTTTATATGAATTAATTGAGCAAGAAGACAATGAAGAATAAATGTTGGGTTGTAAAGATTGGTTCCGCGTTATTAACTAATAATGGCAAAGGAATTGATAAGGATTTGATCTCTAGATGGGTTCAGCAGATTGTTCTTATCCAGTCTCAAAATGTTGATATTGTTATAGTCTCTAGTGGATCAATTGTAGAAGGTATGAAACGTCTTGGCTGGAAGGATAAGCCAAGTGACGTTCACAAACTTCAGGCAGCCGCAGCAGTTGGACAAATGGGATTGGTTCAGGCTTATGAATATTTATTTGCAAAGCATAACGTTCATACCGCTCAGATTCTTTTGACTCAAGACAATTTAACCAATACTCAACGCTTTGAAAATATTTCTGCAACCTTAAACAATTTATTGGAGTTAGGGACTATCCCAGTTATAAATGAGAATGATACTGTTGCAACAGAAGAGATTAAGTTTGGTGACAATGACACCCTGGCAGCACTTGTTGCAAACCTTCTTGGGGCTGAAAAACTAATAATTCTAACAGATCAAAAAGGTGTTTTTGATGATGATCCGCGCAACAACGCCTCAGCAAATTTGATTGAAAAAATCCACTTTGATGATGAAAAATTAGAGCGAGTTGCAGGTAAGACGGGTGGCTCTTTAGGTTCTGGTGGTATGCACTCAAAGGTCATGGCTGCAAAGCAAGCCGCAGAATCAAAAACCTCTACAAGAATTGCTTGGGGAAGGGAAGAGAATGTTTTGTTGAGGATTTATCAGGGTGAACATATAGGAACTATAATTCATTGTTAGCTTATATTGGTTTAGGGTCTAACTTAGAGGATCCGAGGCGACAAATAGAAAAAGCGCTAGATGCTATTCGTGAAGCTAACAAAACTAAACTGACTTCAGTGTCTAGTTTTTATGAGTCTAAACCACTTCTGGATATGCCTGGACCAAAATATCTCAATGCAGTGTGTAAAATTAAAACTGATTTAAGTGCACTTGATTTGCTAGATGTTTGCCAACAAATAGAAAGTGACCAGCATAGGGTTAGAGAAGTAAAATGGGGGTCAAGAACAATTGATTTAGATATACTGCTTTATGGCGATCAGGTTTTGTCAACTCAAAGGTTGACTATACCTCACCCAGAAATGATAAATCGATCTTTTGTATTAGTGCCCTTGTTTGAAATTGAGGCAGGATTAGATGTTCCTTTATTAGGTTCACTAAAGGAGCTTTTAGATAGAATTGATTTAAAAGATGTTAAAAAACTATGAAACATTTAGAACTAAGTTTATTTAAAGAGAGCGGCGAAAAGATTACCTGCTTGACTGCATATGATGCATCAATTGCAGGATTAATTGATAGTGCTGGAGTTGATGTTGTGTTAATAGGTGACTCACTTGGAATGGTAATACAAGGGGCTACAAATACTCGCTCAGTTACAATGAAAGACATGCTATATCACACATCAATTGTGTCAAAGGCTTGTCAGAACGCTCTAGTTATCGCTGATATGCCTTTTCAGAGTTATGAAAATACTGAGCTCGCTTTAACGAACGCTAAGCAATTGGTAAGTGTGGGTGCAGATATGGTTAAAATTGAAGGAGGACGAGAGCAAGAGGAGATTTTTCGAGTTTTAGCTTCTAATGATGTTAATGTTTGTGGTCATTTAGGTTTACAACCTCAATTGGTTATTGATTCTAGTGACTATAAAATTCAAGGTAGAGATAAAGATTCGTCTGAGTTAATTATGAGTGATGCAATATTGCTTGAATCTCTCGGAATAAGCTTACTTGTATTAGAATGCATTCCAAGTGATTTAGCCAGAAATGTGAGCTCCAAAATTGGAATTCCGACAATTGGAATTGGAGCAGGAAAAGGCTGCGATGGTCAGGTTCTAGTTAGCTATGATATGCTCGGAATTTCATCAGGAAAGCAACCACGATTTGTTCGAAATTTTATGAGTTCTGAGGACTCAATCTTTTTAGCAGTGAGTGCCTTTGTTAAGGAGGTCAAGGCGGGAACTTTTCCTTCAGAAAACGAGAGTTATTGATGCAAATATTTAAACATGTTGCCTCACTTCAGAAATTTCTAGATAGTTGCCGTAAAGATAGTAAAAAAATTACCCTTGTGCCTACAATGGGCGGTCTTCATGATGGACATATGCGCTTGATTAATAGAGCAAGAGATTTGTCCGATGTGGTGGTTGTAAGTATCTATGTTAACCCTACTCAGTTTTCAGCAAGTGAAGACTTTGAGACCTATCCTAAAACTCTTGCACAGGACAAGGAATTTATAAAGTCAAAAAAAATAGATGCCCTCTTTATTCCTTTGAATTCTGAAATTTATCCTGAAGGAATGTCAAGCGATTATGACGTTGGTAAGTTGGGTCAAATACTGTGTGGTATTACAAGACCATCTCATTTTAATGGAGTTGCTCAAGTTGTAAATCGACTATTTGATATTGTTAAGCCCAATTACTCAGTTTTTGGGCAAAAAGATTACCAGCAACTACTAATCATTAAATCTTTAGTAAAAAGCAAAGATTTAGACACAATTGTGGAATCAGTTCCCATTATTAGAGAAGAAGATGGATTGGCGATGAGCACTAGAAACAAATATTTGAGTAAAGATGAACGGGCTAATGCATCACTTTTTTATCGTCAACTCGTTAAAGCAAAAAAAGCAATAGAGTCTGGCGTAGCTATCGAATTAGCTAAGCAGCAAGCACTATTTTCGTTAAGTGATCTGTTTGAGGTAGAGTATTTTGAAGTACTAGATGCAAATAACCTTACACAAATCACGACTACCACCGAAGAAATTATTATAATATCTTCAGTAAGGTTGGGAGAAACTCGACTAATCGATAATATTTTATTTAGGAGTTCAAATGTTTAGTATTACAGAAGAAGCTGAAATTTATGTCGCTGATCTCTTTGAGCAGCAGGATGAGAAAGACCTAGGTTTGAAGGTGGACGTTGAAAAAGCTGGAACACCGGTTGCAACTGTGACATTTAATTTTTGTATCAAGAGTGACCTTCCTGAAAGCTATAATGAATTTCCATTTGTTGGTTTTAGCTCCTTTATTGATGAAAGCAATAATGAATACTTAAGGGATTCTCATGTAGCACTAAAAATTGATGGTACCAATAAAAAATTAACTATCACTGCACCTAATGCTAAGGGTGAGGCGCCTAAAGATGATGCGCCACTTGAAGAGAAAATTTTATTTACTATCGTTACCGAGGTTAACCCTAGCTTGGCTTCTCATGGAGGCTTTGTAGATCTAGTTGAAATAACCCCAAAAAATGAAGTAGTTCTAAATTTTGGAGGAGGTTGTCAAGGTTGCAGCTCTGTAAATCTGACACTAAAAGATGGTGTAGAGAAGCAACTTAAAGACCTCTACCCTGAAATAATTGCCGTATTAGACGCTACTGATCACTCTTATAAAGAGAACGCATACATGTAATTTTGAAGATTCCGCTCGGTTCTTTAAAATAGATTACAACGAAACTCTATAGGGTCAGTATATAAAACAAGGGACTTGAATGGAAAAATTAACTGTTTATTCCCATCCTGATTGCCTTTCCAAAGATAATGGCTTTAACCACCCTGAAAGCAAAGAACGCTTAGAAAGTATTCTAGCCTCTATAGAAGAAATTGACGAACCTCTAATAGAAATCAAAGAGGCTCCTCTGGCTGATTTTGATGACATTAATCTTGTTCATCCGCAGTACTTTCTGGATGATTTATTTTCAATGATTCCTGATTTAGGGCTTGTTGGTGTTGAAAATGAGCCTTATGCTGATACACTACTATGTGTCAACAGCAAAGACGCGATATTAAGGGCTTGTGGGGCTGGTATTGCGGCAGCAAATGATCTAATTAATGGAACTAAAAAAAGGCTTTTTTGTGCAGTTCGTCCTCCAGGTCATCACGCTGAAACGACCAGAGCAAATGGCTTTTGTTTTGTTAATAATGTGGCGGTTACAGCTAGATATTTGCAAAATCGATTTAACCTTAAAAAGGTAGCCATTCTTGACTTTGATGTTCATCACGGTAATGGCACTCAAGAAATTTTTTATTCCGATGACAGCGTCTTCTATGGCTCAATCCATGAGCACCCCTTGTTTCCAGGAACGGGCTTAGAAAATGAAACAGGAGTTGGAAATATATTTAATGCGCCGATTTCTTCAGGGACAAGTTCCGAGGATTTTTTGGAAATATTCAGTAACAAGGTATTAAAAAACGTTGATAAATTTAAACCCGAAATAATTCTTATTTCTGCTGGATTTGATGCCCATAAAAGGGATCCTTTGGCAAGCATTAATTTAGAATCAGAGGACTACTATACATTAACAAAAAGTATAGTAGAAATTGCAAACCGGCATTGTAATGGAAGAGTTATCTCTTTCCTTGAAGGTGGTTATGACTTATTAGCCCTTTCTGAGAGCATCAAGGCCCATCTCAAAGGGTTAAGTCAATAATAAATATGAATGAATTTGAATTAATCCAAAGCTACTTTAATTGGCCAATAAAAGACCCAAGTATTACAATTGGTGTCGGCGATGATGCAGCCTTATTTAGCCTTAAGAATGGAGAACAATTGGTAACCACTACGGACACCCTTTCTGAAGGCATTCACTTCTTTAAAGATGCCTTACCAAGTGATATTGCTTATAAATCCTTAGCAGTCAATCTGAGTGATATTGCAGCGATGGGTGCATCTGCGAAGTATTTCACACTTGCACTAACCTTACCAAAAATTAATCACGACTGGATAGAAGAATTTGCAAAATCGCTTAAGCATTTATCTGAGTTTCATAAGGTCAGCTTGATTGGTGGTGATACGACAAAGGGCCCTCTAAATATTACAATTACAATGATGGGTGTGGTTGAAATCTCAAGAGCATTACTCAGGTCAGGAGCAGGCACTGGAGATGGGGTCTATGTTTCAGGTACTATCGGTGATGCAGCGTTATGCTTAAAGAAGCTCAGAGATGGCTTAGTGCCGAGTAAAGAAGAACTACTTAAACTTAACCGACCAACACCTAGACTGGAGCTCGGTATGGGGCTTAAAGGTGTTGCGAGTTCCTGTATTGATATTTCTGATGGGCTCGAGCAGGACCTCTCTCATATCCTCATGGCTTCAAATGTTGGAGCAGTTATCAACGTTAAAAAGTTACCATTAAGTGTATCAGTCCTAAGTTATATTAAAAATAACGAAGACTTGTCAATACCACTATGCGGAGGTGATGATTATGAGTTATGTTTTACCGTTCCTGAAAGTAATAAGAAAGCTTTAAAAGCACTTTCACAGTCTTGCAATACTGATATTACCAAGATCGGCGAGATCAATGACTCTAGGGTACTAAAAATTGATGGCTATGATGGGACTAGGAATTCATACCAGCACTTCTAAAGGCTAGCTTTTAGATTTCTTTTTTCTCAGAAACTGTTTTGCAGTCGATACACTGATCAGCAGTTGGGCGCGCTTCCAATCGGTTAAGTGCAATCTCAATACCACAGGTTTTGCAGTAACCGTAGTCACCAATATCCATTATGTGGAGTGTTTTATCAATCTTATTGATGAGCTTTCTTTCACGGTCTCTAGTTCTAAGTTCAAGTGCAAACTCCTCCTCAATAGTTGCTCTGTCATTAATATCGGCAACAGGAGCAGAGTCTTCTTGGATATGATTGATGGTGTTTTCTGCTTCAAAAACTAACTGATCACGCCAAACATTGAGCTTATGAATAAAGTGTTTAAGTTGGCCATCAGACATAAAGTCTTCACCCTTTTTTGGAATGTAGGAAGGGATTTCATTAAAGTTAGGCTCAGTTGTCATTGAAGTTAGTTTGTAAAAAAATGTAGTTTTTACCAAAAATTGTCTAAAATAGCAAATCATTTTTTCAAACTTTTTCGATTTTTTTTATTAATTATGTCACTTCAAGCATTAATATTTGATGTAGATGGAACTCTTGCTAATACTGAGCACGATGGACATTTGAGAGCATTTAATGAAGCTTTTGAGATCTTTGGTCTTGATTGGTACTGGGATAGCGATCTCTATGGAGATCTTTTGTCTGTTAGTGGGGGTAAGGAAAGGTTGACCCACTATATTAGTGAATACTCTCCAAGCCTCGATCGCTCTCTTAGCGTTCAAGATATTACTGAGATTCACAACAAAAAAACAGAAATCTTTATTAGTAGTGTTACAAACGGTCAAATAACCTTACGGATTGGCGTTGAGAGGCTTATCAAGGAGGCTTTAGAGAATAATTTAAGGCTTGCAATAGCAACAACTACCTCACTTAAAAATGTTGAAGCATTGATGGAATCAACCCTTGGTAAATCTGCACTAGAATATTTCGAGGTTGTAGCTGCTGGAGATATTGTTGATAAAAAAAAGCCGGCGCCTGACATTTATCAGTATGCTCTTGATCAGTTAAATTTAAGTTGCGATGATTGTGTTGCTTTTGAAGATTCCCAGATTGGTTTTCACGCAGCAATTAGTGCAGGACTTAGGACAGTAGTGACGCTTAGCGAGTATACTAAGGCTAATAATTTTGAGGGGGCCTTGGTTGTGCTTGATCATCTTGGAGAAGAGGATAAACCCTTTCTAATAATTAATGGAACGCCGAGCGATTATTCAATGGTCAGCGTGGACTATATCAAGGAGCTCTATGAACGAAATCGTTAACTTAGCAGACAACAGCGCTGTGTACGATGTTGCCCAGGTTTCACCATTATCGATTGCAGTTCAGTTAAGCAAACGAGTTGCTAATCAGGTTTATTTAAAGCGTGAGGATGATCAGATTATCCACTCGTTTAAGCTTAGGGGTGCTTACCAAAAAATAAGCTCACTTAGCGATGCTCAGAAAAGAAAAGGGGTGATTGCATCTTCTGCTGGAAATCATGCACAGGGGGTAGCTCTCGCTGCTAACAGGTTAAAAATAAAAGCACTCATCATAATGCCGACGAGTACACCAAAGATTAAAGTACAGGCGGTTCAGCAGTTAGGTGCTGAGGTAATTCTGCATGGTGATGTTTACGATGATGCCTTTGATCATGCTAAAAAACTTGAATCTGAAAAAGGTTTAACATTTATTAGCCCCTATGATGACTTCGATGTTATCGCAGGGCAGGCTACTGTTGCAAAAGAAATTCTATCTCAGCTTGAGGAGGTTGATTTGGTATTCATACCAGTTGGTGGTGGTGGCCTGATTTCAGGTATGGCGAGCTATATAAAACACTATTCACCTCACGTTAAGGTTATAGGTGTTGAACCGATTGATTCGCCAACGCTATTTAAGGCTCTCAAAGCCAATGAGAGAGTGATACTTGATGATGTTGGTAGATTTGCAGATGGCGTTGCCGTTAAGCAGATTGGTGAGTTACCGTTTGAGATTGCAAAGGATGCCGTTGATGAAGTCGTTTTGGTGAGTAATGACGAGATGTGCGCAGCAATAAAGGATATTTATGAAGATGTGCGATCAATCTCTGAGCCTGCCGGCGCACTTGCAACTGCAGGGGTTAAAAAATACATCATTGAGCATGACCTTAAAGATAAAAACATTGTCTCAGTGGTTTCAGGCTCAAACGTTAATTTTGACAGACTTAGATATATCGCTGAAAGGGCTGAATTAGGTGAACTTAACGAGGCCATTGTTGCAGTGACAATTCCAGAGGAGCCTGGCAGTTTTTTAAGGTTCTGTGAGCTGCTAGATAATCACTCTGTAACTGAATTTAACTACCGATACTCGACAAAGAAAGACGCTCACATCTTTGTTGGTATTCAGCTTTCGAATGGTGAATCTGAAAAGCAGACTCTCATTACTAAACTGAGTAAATCTTTTGAAGTTATTGATATGAGTGATAACTCGATGGCAAAGACTCATATCCGATATATGGTAGGTGGTCATGCTACCGCTGAGAACGAGGTAATCTATCGTTTTGAGTTTCCTGAAAGGCCAGGTGCGCTTTTGAGTTTTTTGAAAAAAGTGAAAACGAAGTGGAATATTTCACTCTTTCATTACCGCAATCATGGTGCCGACTTTGGAAGGGTTTTGATTGGTCTTCAGGTTGATAACGTCCAGGAGTTAGAGGCGCGATTTGATGAGCTTGGATATTACTATAAAAACGAAACTGACAATAAAGCCTATCAGTATTTCTTATAACAAGCTTGGTTCCAATGAGATTGATTCTATTGTCATTATAGAGCGGCAAAATTCAGAGAACCCTTGGTCTAAAACTCAACTCCTTGAAAGCATTCAAAACCCAACTAATTTATGTTACTCATTTAGCATTGATAACCAAGTTCTTGGATTTTTGATAGCTATGCCTGCAGTCGATACTGCTGATATTCTAAATATAAGTATTAATGCAGATTATCAAAGAAAAGGTTACGGTAAAAGATTATTAAATTTGCTTATTGAAGATCTTAAAAATAGGGAAATTAGACAGATTTTATTAGAAGTAAGGGAGAGTAATCAAATAGCTATTTCTTTCAACTTAAAACAGGGATTTGAGAAAATTTCTGTAAGAAAAAATTACTATATGAATGGCTCGAAACACACTCATCCTAAAGAAGACGGTATAATGATGAGTCTGAAATTCTAAACAACATAAATCACAATGACCTATAAAAAAATTACAGTACCAAGCACTGGTGAATCAATCACAATCAAGAATAACGCACTAGTTGTCCCTAGTAAACCTATCATTACATATATAGAGGGTGATGGTATTGGTGTTGACATTACACCTGTCATGCTAGATGTCGTTAATACTGCAGTTAAAAAAGCATATAACGACGAGAGGGAGATACAGTGGATGGAGATTTTTGCAGGTGAAAAGGCTGACAGTATTTATGGCGAGTACTTGCCAGAGGAGACAGTTAATGCAATCAAAGAATTTGCAGTTAATATTAAGGGTCCCTTAACAACTCCAGTTGGTGGTGGTATGAGATCTCTTAATGTTGCTATTAGACAAATTCTAGATCTTTATATTTGTCAACGACCTGTTAAGTATTTTGATGGAACACCTTCGCCAGTTAAACATCCCGAGAAGGTTGATATGGTAATTTTCAGAGAGAATTCGGAAGACATCTATGCAGGTATTGAGTTTCCTAAAGGCTCTAAGGAAGTTAAAAAGGTTATCGAGTTCCTTCAACAAGAAATGGGTGCTACTAAGATCCGATTTCCTGAGACTTCAGGGATTGGTATTAAACCAGTTTCAACAGAAGGAACGTCAAGACTTGTTAGAGCTGCTATACAGTATGCGATTGACAATGATAAGCCGTCTGTAACGATTGTTCATAAAGGTAATATTATGAAGTTTACTGAGGGGCTTTTTCGTGACACAGGCTACCAACTAGCTAGAGATGAATTTGGTGCTAAAGATATAGATGGAGGGCCATGGTGTAGCTTTAATAACCCTATTACTGGAAATGAAATTATAATTAAGGATTGCATCGCTGATGCTTTCTTACAGCAAATTCTTATTCGCCCCGATGAGTATTCAGTTATTGCGACTCTGAACCTTAATGGTGACTATATTTCTGATGCTTTAGCAGCACAGGTCGGTGGTATTGGTATTGCCCCTGGTGCTAATCTATCTGATAGTGTTGGAGTATTTGAGGCAACTCATGGAACTGCACCTGGATATGCTGGTAAAGACATGGTTAATCCATCTTCTTTAATTCTTTCTGCTGAAATGATGCTTCGTCATATAGGTTGGACAGAGGCTGCCGATTTGATTCTTAATGCAATGTCTAAAACAATCAAAAATAAGACTGTCACTTATGACCTTGAGAGACTTATTGATGATGCAACCTTGCTCTCATGTTCTGACTTTGGAAAAGCTCTTAAGGACTCTATAAAGTAAGTAAATTAATTAAACATCAAGTAAGGAATATAAAAGCAAAGATTTGATTGACTCAAAATTCATAGCTAGTTATAATCTCACGCTATTCCCTGATAGCTCAGTTGGTAGAGCAACGGACTGTTAATCCGTGTGTCCCTGGTTCGAGCCCAGGTCGGGGAGCCAAATTACGTAAGGACTTCCGCTAGGTAGTCCTTTTTTTTCGACTCTAAATCTTCGTATTTCGTGCAGATTTTGTGCACTTAA
>Ga0315339_1001372_pt1 | contig 22003 bp, 22 predicted proteins | sample ASW17metaG_FD_204514 | JGI IMG/M metagenome (GOLD analysis project Ga0315339, IMG submission 204514) | Ammonia-oxidizing marine archaeal communities from Pacific Ocean, United States - ASW #17 | ecosystem: Environmental > Aquatic > Marine > Oceanic | place: USA: California | collected 2016-12-05
TGGCGCGCGCCGCCGGCGCAGCCCTGGTCGTAGCTTTGTTACAGGCGACCGCGCTCGAGCCGGTCCGTGCCGACGGGGGCTTGGCGCCGCTCCTCACGGGTTGGATGGAGAACTTTACCCCGACGGCGCCAGGCAAGCCAATGCCCAAGGCGAGCTTCGCTCGCACGGACGACTCCGTGGGCACGCTAGGCGACTACGCCGGCCACATGGTGGTATTGAACTTCTTCGCGACGTGGTGCGTACCGTGTCGACGCGAGATGCCTTCGCTCGACCGTCTCCAGGCCAAGCTGGCCGATCAGGGCGTCTTGGTAGTCACCGTATCGGTGGACCGCGGAGGCCTCGATGTCATCACGCCGTTCTTCGCGAAACTCGGCGTTGGCCATCTCGATGAGGTTCTGCTCGACGTATCGATGCGGGGTATGCGTTCCCTGCATGTCCTCGGGCTCCCCACGACTATCGTATACGGCGCTGACGGTGCCGAACTCGGCCGCTTGGCCGGACCCGCCGAGTGGGACAGCCCGGAGGCCCTGGCGCTCTTGCGATATCTTATGGAGCGGTCGCCCCAAAACGAGGGCACCTGACGCCGCGTCAGCGCGTAGGTACCGGCTCGTCTCCGGAATAATCGTAGAACCCGCGCCCCGCCTTGCGTCCGAGCCAGCCGGCCTCGACATATTTCACCAGCAGCGGACACGGCCGGTACTTGGAATCGGCGAGGCCCTCGTAAAGCACTTGCATCACGGCGAGGCAGGTGTCGAGACCAATGAAGTCGGCGAGCTGTAGTGGCCCCATCGGATGCTTGGCGCCGAGCCGCATCGCCGTGTCGATCGAATCGACCGAGCCTACCCCCTCGTAAAGGACATAGACCGCCTCGTTGATCATCGGCAACAGGATGCGGTTGACGATGAAGGACGGGAAGTCCTCCGCGGCAACAGGCTGTTTGCCGAGTTCGACGGTGAGGGCACTGATCGTGTCGAACGTCGGCTTGTTGGTGGCGATACCCCGGATCAGCTCGATAAGCTCCATCATCGGCACCGGATTCATGAAATGCATGCCGATGAACTTCTCCGGCCGGTCAGTCGCGGCGGCCAGCCGTGTGACGGAGATCGACGAGGTGTTGGTGGCGAGAATCGCGTCCGGTTTCAGCACCGGGCAGACAGCGCCGTAGACCGAGCGCTTAACCTCCTCGTTCTCGGTCACCGCCTCGATCGCCAAGTCGGCGTCGCCCAGATCATCCAGCTTGGTGGTCGTGGCGATGTGCCCGATAGCGCTCCGCTTGCCGTCCTCGGTGATCGTCCCGGCCGCGACCTGGCGGCCAAGATTGTGCTCGATCGTCGCCAGCGCTTTGTCGATCTGGGCGTGGTCGATGTCGAAGAGCACCACCTGATAGCCCGCCAACCCGAACACATGGGCGATCCCGCCACCCATCTGGCCGGCACCAATCACCCCTATCGTTCTGATCTTGCTCATGGTTCGCGTGTGCGGCGTCCGGGCTATTCCGACAACTCGCGCTCGAGTTCGGGCAGCGCGTCGAAGAGATCGGCCACCAAGCCGTAGTCCGCGACCTGGAAGATCGGCGCGTCCTCGTCCTTGTTGATGGCGACTATGACCTTGCTATCCTTCATGCCCGCGAGGTGCTGGATGGCCCCGGAAATACCGACCGCGACGTAAAGCTCCGGCGCGACGATCTTGCCGGTCTGGCCGACTTGGTAGTCGTTGGGCACGAAACCCGCGTCCACGGCCGCCCGGCTGGCGCCCACGGCGGCGTTGAGCTTGGCGGCCACCGCATCCAAGAGCGCGAAATTGTCACCGCTCGCCATGCCGCGCCCGCCCGAAATGATGACCCGCGCCGATGTTAGCTCGGGCCGCTCGGTGATGTTGAGATCGCGGCTCACGAACGAAGAGAGCGCTTGCGCCTCGGCGGCCGCGACGGTCTCGATGGTGGCGTTCCCACCGGTGTCAGGTGCGGTCTCGAATTGGCTCGTGCGCACCGTGATAACCTTGATGGGATCGCTCGAGCGCACCGTCGCCATGGCGTTGCCCGCGTAGGTCGGGCGTACGAATGTATCGGCGCTCAACACCGCCGAGATGTCCGAAATCGGCGCCACGTCGAGCAAAGCGGCAACCCGGGGCATCACCGCTTTTGCCGCTGACGATGTCGAGGCGATGATGGCCTCGTAACCCTCCGCTAGGCGTACGAGGAGCAGCGCGAGGGATTCGGCAAGGCCATGCTCATAGGCAGCGTCTTCGCAATGCAGGACCTTGGCCACGCCTGGGATCCCGGCTGCGGCCGTGGCCACGCCGCTCGCGCCTAGTCCCGCGACCAGCACGTGGACGTCCTGGCCAAGCGCCGCGGCGGCGGTGACGACGCTCATCGTCCCCGCCCCCAGCGCGGCATTGTTGTGATCGGCTACGACCAGTGTCGGCATCAAATAACCCCCGCCTCGTCGCGCAGCTTGCTCACTAGTTCTTGCACCGAGCCGACCTTGACCCCCGCCGCGCGCACTGGCGGTTCCTCGACCTTCAGCACCTCAAGCCGCGGCGCGATATCGACGCCAAGATCCTCGGGCGTGACCTGGTCGATGGGCTTCTTCTTAGCCTTCATGATGTTGGGCAGCGATGCATAGCGCGGCACGTTAAGCCGGAGATCGGTCGTCAGCACGGATGGTAGGCTAAGGGTCAGGGTCTCAAGGCCGCTGTCGATCTCGCGGGTAACCTCAACCGCGCCGTCGGTGATCGTTTGCTTCGAGATGAAGGTGCCCTGGGACCAGCCGAGCAGCGCCGCCAGCATCTGCCCAGTGGCGTTGCTATCGTCGTCGATCGCTTGTTTGCCGGTAAACACGATGGTCGGGCCTTCGCGTTCAACCACCGCCTTGAGGAGCTTAGCCACTGCCAGCGGCTGCAACTCGGCCTCGGTGTTGACGAGGATCGCGCGATCGGCCCCCATGGCGAGCGCCGTACGCAGGGTCTCCTGGCACGACGGCCCGCCGGCGGAGACGGCGATGACCTCGCTCGCCGCGCCCGATTCCCTCAGGCGCACGGCTTCTTCCACGCCGATCTCGTCGAACGGATTCATCGACATTTTGACGTTGGCCAACTCGACGCCAGTCGCGTCGGCCTTGACGCGGATATTGACGTTGGCGTCGACGACTCGCTTGACAGCTACAACAATTTTCATTCGTGACCGCCTCATCGCCGCCTGCGGCGGCACTTCCCCGACGACGAACGGGGCGCCGCTGGTCACGCGGGCCGCGCGCGCGGCGTGCTCTCCTAATCGCTAGAGGCGGCGCGACGATAGGGCCAAGCGCCAAGACCTGTCAACGCGACAGAGAGCGCTCACGCTGGCGGGCCGAGGGGCGCTAGACTTTGCCCTACAGCGCACTATTCAAACTTGCGGTCAACCGCGCCCAAACCACTGAAAGAGATATCATGTCCCAAGTCGCCTTATTCGTCGATATCGAGATTGAACCGGGTCAGGTCGATGCCTTCGCCGCCCTGATCCGTGCCCACGCCGCCGGCACTCTCGCCGAGGAGGAAGGCTGCCTTGCCTTCACCGTCGGCGTCGATCGCGAGGCGCCTACGCACTTCTGGCTGTTTGAGCTGTACCGCGACCAGACGGCCGTCGACGCGCACCGCGCCTCGGCCCGCCTCGTGAGATTCCGCGAGTCTCTGACCTCGATGCGTCGCGGCATGCGCCGCATCGAGACCGACATTCTGGCGCCCTAGTCCCGTGGACAGGTCGTCAACGAAATCTGGCCGACTCGTTTCGGCGTACTATTTATGACATTATGGAGTTAGTGGCCGCGCATACCCCCCCCCCACGGGCAGCAGCGGCAGCAACACAGGGAGCAACCGATGAAACTAGCGAAAAGCCTTGGAACCGCCGTGCTCGGCATGGCCGTCGGACTTGGTATGGGAATTGCAAGCGACGTCGCTTCGGCTGCCGACAAGTACAGAATTATCTACATCGCACCGCAGCAGAACAACGCCGCCGACATCGTGATTGCCAAGAACTGGCAGGAAGTAGCCGAGAGTCTTGGGATGGAAGCGGTAATCAAGAACGCCGAAACCGATGCCAAACGGGAAGCCGATGAGTGGGCGACAGCGATCGCGCTTGGTTATGATGCGATCGTCGGTGGGCCGGTCGACAGCTTCGCCGCCACCATATCGGTCAAGAAGGCCAATGCCGCCGGCATTCCGGTCTTCATGCTCGGTCGGACCTCGGCCGGGGGCAAGGTCGAGCTGATCGCGCGCGCCGATAACTTCTCATTGGGCACGATCGCGGCCGAGGAGCTGGTGAGGCGCGTCACGGTTCAGCGTGGCGAGGCTGCCGGCAAGGTGCTCGAGCTGCACGGCCCGATGGACCAAGTCAACGCGCGCCAGCGCAGCGAGGCAATTCAGGCGGTAATCGCCAAGTACCCGAAGATCGAGTTGATTCGCAAGGTGCAGCATTGGACGCCGGAAGAGTTCTTCGACATCACGAAGTCGGTCGCCAGCGCCAACGATCTGGTCGGCATCACGATGGGAAGCGATGTGATCCCCGGCGTCGATGCCGCTCTCGACTCGATCGGCCAGCTGAAGGCGATCGGCCACCCCGATCACATCGTGCTCACGGGAATCGACGCGGACCCGCGTATTCTTGATTTGATGGGCAACGACATGTGGGACGCCTCAGCGCTCCAGGACATGGTCGGCTACGGCACGATGCTGGCCCACTACATCAAGGATTACCTTGACGGTAGCTTCAAGATCACCGCCGCCGGGGTGATCGACAACCCGGGCGCGCCGTATAACGGAATCGAGGCGCGGCCGGCTCCGGACACCGAGGGTTGGGAGATTCAAACCCCGAGCCGCGTTGTCGATAAGTCGAACCACACCGATCCGACGCTGTGGGGCAACGCGATCAAGAGATACCAATAGGCCAAGAGAGCTGGATCGCGGGTCGGGTGCGCCCATAGCGCGGCCCGACCCGCGGCCAGATCGTAATCCGCCAGGGCAGCAGCCGCGAACCTTGGCAGCCGCCGCGCTAACTGACCGCCACGCTCGCCTCATTGACGATTAGAGACATTGACTAGATTCCTGCTTCGGAACGCGGTTTGGGTCGTGCTCGCGGTCGTCACAATCGCGTTCATCATCGTCGAGCCGCGCATATTTTCGGTTCGCATCCTCATCAACGTGCTGGAGCACTCGTCGATCCTCGGCATTTTGGTGATCGGCATGATCTTCTGTTTGTTAGCGGGCCGCTTCGATCTGTCCTCGGAATCGACGCTTGGTTTCACCGCGTTGGTCGGCGCCTGGATGGTCTCGACCAACGTGAATTTTGGGTCGGGCTGGTTGTTGCCACCGCTGGTGGTCGTCATCCTGATGCTGGCCATGGGCGCGGCGATCGGTTGCCTCAACAGCTTCTTCATCATCAAGCTCAGGGTGAACGCCTTTATCGTGACCTTGGCCATGCTGTTGGCCTTTCGTGGCTTTACCTACGTCTTCACGGACGCTAACACGATGTACGATCTGCCGGGGTCGTTCATCGGCCTCGGCAGCTACAGCATCGGCGGGCTACTGCCCCTGTCGGTGATCTTGTTTGTCGGCTTGTTCGTCGTCAGCCAATTCGTCCTGTCCTATACGAGCTTTGGTCGCGACCTTTATGCCATCGGCGGCAACCCCGATGCGGCCTTCGCCGCCGGCATTAGAGTCGATCGACGCACCCTGACCGCCTTCATCCTGTCCGGCATGCTCGCCGCGTTGGGGGGCTGGGTGCTCGCCGGTCGTTTGCAGGCGGTGACCATTAACCTCGCCCAAGGCATGGTGTTCGAGGTCTTCGCCGCCGCCGTGATCGGTGGGGTGAGCCTGGCCGGCGGCAAGGGCAACATGATCGGCCCACTCGGCGGCGTCCTGCTGTTGGGCATGATTACGACCGGTCTGAGCGTGATGCCCATCTCCAGTTTGTGGGTCGACGCCGTGCGCGGGGTGCTTATTTTGGTGGCGGTCGTGCTGTGGCGCGTCACCGAGATTTACGAAGAGCGATGGCGGGCGAGCACACTCTGACGCCGACGACGGAGGCGAAGTCCGCGCTCCTGCGGGTGCGAGGTCTGTCCAAGCACTTCGACCATGTCGTCGCGCTGAGTGACGTGAGCTTCGAGGCGCATAGCCACCAAGTGCTGGGCCTGGTCGGTGACAACGGCGCGGGCAAATCGACCTTGATCAAGCTGATTTCGGGCGTCCACAGGGCCAATGCGGGCGAGATCTACCTCGCCGATCAGCAGATCGCCTTCGAGACGCCGCGGGAGTCGCGGGACGCGGGGATCGAAGTTATTTACCAGGACATGGCGCTGGTCAACGAGCTCGAAGTCTGGGAGAACGTTTTTCTGGGCCGGCTGCTGCGCAACAACTTCGGCATCATCCAGCGCAAACGCATGATCGAGGAGGCCGCGCATCTTCTCGAACGTCTTGGCCTCCACGCCCTCTCGCCGACGACCCAGGTCGGCTACTTGTCCGGCGGGCAGAAGAAAGGTGTCGCCATATCGCGCGCGCTTTATTGGGACACGCGGCTGATCTTCATGGACGAGCCGACGGCCGCGCTCGCTGTCTTCGAGATTCGCAAGGTGTTGGAGCAGATCGAGACCTTGAGGCAGGGCGGCGTCGCCGTCGTCTTCGTCAGTCACAATCTAAAAGAGGTCCTCGCCACTGCGGATCGGGTCATGGTGCTCCACCGGGGACAGCTCACAGGCATCCGCAACGCCAAGGAAACGAGCGAGGACGAAATCATCAGGCTTATGATGGGCACCGCCTAGCAGCAAGATCGCGGTGTGTGCGCCTGACCAACGGAGGAGAAGAATGGCACTCAGCGAAGCACAGGTGGCGCAATACGAACGCGACGGCTTTCTGATCGTCGAGGACCTTCTCCAGGATCGGGATTTGCAACCGGTCATCGATGAGATAGCACAACAAGTGGATAACATGGCGCGGCGGCTCTTTGACGCCGGAAAGATCAAGAGCGCCTACGCCGATCGAGATCACCACGTGCGCATGGCCGCGATCGCTATGGATTTCGACGAAGCGCCCGGTTTATTTCAGATCAGCACGCCGATGGGTCCCGAGCTTGCGAAGCTGTGGTCCTCGGATGTATTGCTCGCCATCGTCGGCCAGTTCATCGGCCCCGACATCGAGGGCGGCGCAGTCTGGAATGTGCGGCCGAAAGTGCCGGAGAATGCGCTGATGACCGTCCCGTGGCACCAAGATTGCGGCTACCTTGCGCCCGACGCCCAGCACACGCCCCAGCCGGCGTGCTGGATCCCCCTGCTCGATGTCAGTGAGGAACTTGGCTGCCTGCAGGTGGTGCGCGGCGGGCACCGCCCCATGGGCAACGCGACCCATCATGTCGAGAGGAAGGTCGGCGACCCGCGGTCTTGGTACCTTTACATCAAGGAGGAGGACCTTCCGCGTGGCGAGATCGTCACCTGCGAGATGCGCAAGGGATCAGTTCTGTTCCTGAACGAGAACCTGCCACATTGCGGCGTGCGAAATCGCTCGGACAAAGTGCGTTGGGCGATCGATGTGCGGTGGCTGCGGCCGAGCGACCCAACCGGGATCGACGTGCTGAACCGCGGACCCCGCATGCGCAAGGCGGGCGATCCGAGCTTCCGGCCCGACATGATGCGATGGGCGCGAGAGGAGCGCGAAAAGTACAACGAGTGGGTGAGCCGTGGCGACGGCGACCCGCTCGACCCGACCATCGACGGCTCATGGTACTTCTCCCGCTGGGACGCCGATTTTCGCGACTTGCCACCAGACGCGGCGGGTTAACGGTTGGCAAAACAATTGGGCTGGCGGCGGTGACACAGCACGTGTTCGACGGCACCGCGATTTGCGACACCCGGGGAGCGATCGCCCCTTCGCGCCAATAGTCGTCGTGGCTGGGGTGGTCCAGGTAGTCGCCCAGAAACGGCATGATCGGCGGCTCGACCAGAAACGGCAGCTCGCGCAGCGACTGGGTCGGGTGCCAATTGCCGCCGCAATCGCTCAGCTTACGGAGCTGGGCGGCCAGCACCTCGTCCCGGGTGCGCGCCGCCACATCGCCAGCGAGAATCAGCGCCCAGTCTAGCACCGCCGCGAGCGCAAACGTGCCACCGATGTGCGTGAAGCCTTCATACATGCCGGAGAGATAGAAGCCCGGCATCGTCGCGCCGAGATGCGGCGGCCTCTCGGCGGCCGTAAGAAGCTGGTTAATGCCGGGATAGGAGAAGCCGTAGGTGCCGATGTGCCCGTTGCTCCAGGGTTGGGCTGCGCACCACTCGATCGTGTCGTAACCGTCCTCCGCGTCCAGGCGGAGCGGATAGAACTCGCCTTCAGACGCTTAGCGCCCCCGGGGGTCCTGCACCACGACCGCATAGCCGCGTCATGCGTACCAGGCCGGGTGGGCGTAGACATAGGTCTGGGCGAGATGCTTGTTGTAGGGCTGGCGCTACAGAAGCGTCGGATGTGCGCCGCTGTCGTCGGGGCGGTAGATGTTGCAACGCAGCGTGACGTCGTCGCGCACACGAACCGCCACGTCGCGCTCGGTGACGACGCCTGCCACGCCGTCCGGGTCTGTTGGCATCAGCCCTCTCTCCACGCGCACTCCGCGAAGGGATAACACCAGACGTTTGTTTACGCGAGTCGAGTCCCCGATCTGGACTCGGGCGGCCGTGCGCTACATCCTGCGTTGCCGTAGTAGGCGCATCGAGGGGAACCACGATGAACTTGGTTAATCATCAGATCAGATTGGCGGGTCGGCCCGTTGGTCTACCTCGGTCAAGCGATTGGGAATTGACCGAGACACGGGTGCCCGATCTCCAAGACGGTCAGGTGTTGGTCAAAGTTCACTACATCTCGGTCGACCCGGCGATGCGCGGCTGGATGAACGATAGGGAGACCTACGTGCCGGCGCTCAAGCTGGGCGACGTAATGCGTGCGCTCACGGTTGGCGAGGTGGTTGCCAGCCAAAATGCGGCCTTCACCACAGGCGAGTTCGTGGCCGGTGTCGATGGAGTGCAGGAGTATGCGATCTCCGACGGCAACTTGTTGGTGAAGGCGGATACCGACTTGGCGCCGCTCCCCGCATTCCTAAATACCTTGGGAATCGCCGGACTGACCGCCTATTGCGGCCTGATTGAGGTGGGCGGACCGAAGCCGGGGGAGACCGTGGTCGTGTCTGGCGCCGCCGGGTCGGTCGGCACGCATGTCGGCCAGATCGCCAGAATCAAAGGCTGCCGTGCCGTGGGGATCGCCGGTGGGCCCAAGAAGTGCGCCTACCTCATGGACGAATTGGGGTTCGATGCCGCCATCGACTACAAGAACGAGGCCCTCGACAGCGGTCTCGCCCGCGCCTGTCCTGACGGTATCGATGTGTTCTTCGACAATGTCGGCGGCGAGGCGCTGGACGCGGCGTTGGTGCGGATCAACTTCCACGCCCGCGTCGTGATCTGCGGCGCGATCTCGCAATACAACAACACCACGCCGATCAAAGGCCCGCACAATTACCTCAACCTACTCATCCGCAGCGGGCGGCTGGAGGGCTTCATCTACTTCAATTATCGCCAACAGTGGCCGGCCATAATGGCCGAGCTCGCGCAATGGCGCGCCGACGACAGGCTGAAATGCGCTGACGATGTGGTCGAGGGCGGTGTCGCGATCTTCCCCGATACGCTGCCGCGGCTCTTTTCGGGCGACAACTTGGGCAAGTTGATGATCAAGGTAGCCGACTGATCAAGGATAAATTGATGCCATGTGCCACCGGTGCGCAAGCGATTCCCGCGCCGAACGCCCCAAGGCTGTCGAGGCCCACACCTCGACCGTAGTGAACCGCCCGGCGGTGATGATGGATACTCGCTATGGGCGGTAGCAGCATCAGGTGGGCGACAGAGACACTCAAGGGCCTGTGTTATTTCCGCAGCGCTGTCATTTGATCGCCGTAACCATCGGGGTCCGCGGTCACATCTATCACACTCGGTACTTGTGCCGAAAAGGCCATTGGCAATACCTTCTCGATTGACTCGTCAGTACCAACGGTCCATGCCTGACAACCCAAACCTCTGGCTGCCGTGGCAAAATCGACCGCCGGATATCTCACGCCGCTCACCGGATGTTGGAGGCGTCGCTGTTTGATATCGATAAGTGACAGCGCCGCATCATTTACGACGACAACCGTCAGCGGGATGTTCAGGTGGGCGGCGGTCGAGAGCTCAGCCAAACACATCAGCATGCCGCCGTCACCGATAAGCGCGATCACCGGGCGGCCGGGATCGTTCAGATAAGATGCGATTGCCGCAGGTAGCGCAAAGCCCATAGTTGACAGGCCGTTCGATTTAAGAACGTCGTGGGGCTGCGCTGCCGGCCAGCGGGCCATCGCCGAAAACATATGTGCACCGGCGTCAACCGCCAATCGGGTTCCAGAGGGCGCCGCTTTCGCAAGAGCATCAACAATGCTGCCCGCCGTGTGGCCATGCCCTCTAAGGGCCAGTCTTGCGCGCAGGCGCGCGCGCAATTCCCCGACCTCCGAGGTGTGCCAATCAGATCCGGACGCATTCTCGGTTAAGGTTTCAACGTTGGCCGATAGACTACCGTCGAGACAAACCGCCGGCGTAAACGGAAACTCTTCCGACATTCCCTGCAAGACCACACCAACCGGCGCGACGTAAGTCCACGGTGCGGGGATCGTTTCGATGGGATCAAGACCAAGGGTCAAGATCAGGTCGGCCTTTGAAAGGGTATCGCCTTCGGCCGTCCCCCCCGTAAACAGGCCCACGAACCATGGATCATCATCAGGTATGACTCCCTTGGCTTTATAGGTTGATAAAACGGGACAGCCAATTCGATCGACCAAATCGCGTAATTTCTCGGAAATCCCGGGCCGCCGTGCCTGATGCCCGACAATGATGACGGGTCGGCGGCTGCGTGATAGCAATTGAGCCATGTTGCCCAAGGGTTCATCAATGTCGGGATACGTCTCCAAAGACGCCATGTCTCCGGGATTAAGTTCTTGCACAACTCTAGCGCGGGCCTCTTTCACCGAGAGATCAAAATGTATCGGACCATAAGGATCAACGAGCGTGGATTGGATAAGCGAGTCCATGGCCGTCCCAGCGTTTCCGGCGGTAAGGCGCAGGGTACCCTTGGTGATCGGCGCGAACATCGCTTGCTGATCGAAAACCTGATGGGGAGACAGGGTGCCATCCCTGTCGGCCGCATCAGTAATCAGTATCAGGGGCGCGCGTTCCAATGATGCATAGGCCACGCCGTTCACCACACTCGCAGCGCTCGGGCCGATGCCGGTCAACACTACACCTGGCACGCCCGTCAACTCCGCGCTGACCGCGGCCATCAAAGCCGCGGCGGTTTCGGTCTTGCAGAGAACAAAATCGATGCCGACGCGCCCTGCGGCTTCAATAAGTTCGAGGCTCGATCCACCGCCCGGAACGCCGAACATTCGCTCCACCCCAAGTGTGCGGAAACGGGCGACCAGCTTATCGACAAGCGTTTGCGTCATACTCGTGTGAACTTCGTCATGGTGGGTAAAAATAGTCCAACCGCCACTGTCATTGCCGTGCGGCAGCCAACAACCCGTTGATCTCAAGTGTTAACATTATTCCTTCCCAATGTTCCCGCACGAAGCGGCGCGCCGATGACGGCCCGCGCTAAAGCCTCCAGCACAGCTTCGATGTCCACGTTTGGGTTGGCGGCGACGGTACGTAACCATAACTCGCCGTTGATGTTGGCGGTTGACGCCAGTCCCGCCGGCAACTGAGCGATGACATCTTCACAATTTCCGGCCGTAGGACGAAAAATAACGACGCCGGTTTCGGGCAGGGCGAACAAATCCCACGCCGGATTTCCCGCGAGGGCACGGGCCAAAATAGCCGCATTAGCCATACAACGGTCGATCCGTTCGGCGAGGCCAGTGCGGCCCCAGGCGAGAAGGGTGGCGATCAGCGGAACGGCAACCGCGCCATGGGATCCCAGGATGCCTACATTAGGCACAGCAAGATAGCTGCCCCCGAAGCTGATCGCATCGTGGCAACGCTTTTCGTCACGGAAGAATACCAACGCGGACTCTTTGGGCTGAAAAAGCCATTTATGTGCCGACACGGCAATTGAATCGGCACGGTCTATACCGGAAAGGAGCGCACCGTGATGGTCGGAAAAAACCAGCGGTCCGGCCCAAGCCGCATCTACATGGGTCCAAGCAGAGCGACCACACAGCGCGAGAGAATCGACCACACCTGCACCGGTGGTTCCCGCCGTGAGAACCAATATCGCGTTCGACAGGTCGCCGGTTAGATACTTCGCGTCTAGGTGATGATTCTTGTCGACTGTAATGCTATCGAATTCCAGCCCCAAGATCCGGGCAGCCTTGGCGATACTAATATGAGCCATATCCGACGCCATGACTCGCTTCGCACCTGACAATTCACGTGCCACCCATAGAGCCGTCAAGTTAGCAATCGTGGAGCCGGGCGTCATGTGTCCGCCGCCCATTCCGAAGTATGGCGCAAGCCACTTCACGACCTGACGCTCGGCGTCGCGTGCAAAGGGCGCCACGGCGGGATGCAGCAGGTTCTGGTTTAACCGCGCATTCCACAGACTCGTGGCCCAGCTAATCCAGGGCGTGGGCGGGTCCATATGTGCGAAGGCATGCGACGCATCTAGGCGCGCGGCGCCGCCCAGCACGGCCGGGGCAAGAAACTCCAGAGCCGCTTCTTCTCCCATGCCCATCTCGTCCAATTGATCGGGTAGGTCCGAGGGGGCCGGAAAACCCGCGTCGCACAGCAAATCCAGCGCACGCCGAAGACCGGGCTCGTTCACCTCAAAGCTTGTATCCAACTCCTCGCCCCCTCCCCCACATCAATCGCATCGATACACTAATGTCTGAACCGCTCAAGCGTCAGGCCACCAAGGTCAATCTTGGCGGACCGGTTGGAAACGAGATCGGCGACGATCCACGCGGCGCCGCAGAAGAAGGTCCAGCCCAGATGGCCGCCGCCCTCATTGATGAAGAGGTTGCGAATGGGGATGGCACCAGGGATCGGCGACCGGTCGGGCGTCATGGGCCTCAACTCCGCCCACCGGCGCGCCGTGCCGGCCGCGAGCACTGGCAAAATTCCGAGGTGCCAAGACTCTTCAAAAGTTCGCCTCCGTCCACGCCTCGATCCACAATCACTTCAGTCAAGACGGTCATCTGTACCGCCGTGACACCTTCAAAAAACCGCTCCGCAGCGCTGGCCGAGTGGCGACAAGTGCGGTTACGACGGAAAAATGTTAGCAGAACACCTCTCTGCATTTCAGCACATCCACTCCAACCTGATATATTGCTTTCATGGATTACTAGAATTTTCTGGATTTATTGGATTTTCCTACCTTTGGGTGAGCGAGATACTCTTAATGATGATAAATTACTATATTGATTAGATTTAATCGATGGAGTGGTCGTCCCTCGACGGCATCATTGTGCCAAGGGTGACCGACACTCCCGGCCACATCATCAACCACAAAATAAACCGGATCGACTAACTCCTTTCGGCCCCGGTAGATGGGTCACGTGACAGAAGAGCCCCTACACCCTCAGACTGAGTGACCTTCAATAACTTAACTGGGACAAAATACCGAAGCCCCCCATTGATCCTCGGCGACCTATAGGGGCTTATGGGGACTTATGGGAACTTAGCTGGCATATCAATCCCTATGGGTGACCCGATCGAACTTATGAGGGGGAAACGTGTCATCACCTTTCCTTTGCGACCGACGAAATCTGGGTAGTTGGGAAGTGGCGCGCCCGGCGGGATTCGAACCCACGACCTCGAGATTAGGAATCTCGCGCTCTATCCAACTGAGCTACGGGCGCATATTTTCTCACTAACTCTTTTAGAATTTTCCCATAAGAACGAGTGGCATGCATTCTTCACAAATCATTCACCAAGGATTATCGGATGATTTATGACATCATGAACTATTGTAAATATTATATAAAACATGTCAGTAGGATGGAGTTATAAGTTAGGAACCCTGTGCTCTATCCGGCTGATCTACGGGCACCTGGCTTGTGGTGTAGGGCGCGTACGCCCGCGCCGTCAACTTGCGTGATCAGCTCGTGGGGCCGGCCTGGCGTGCAAGCGCGGCAGCCCGCACCGCGCTCAAGCTGAGTCGGGTCGAGATCGCCTCCGGGTCGATCTTGAGATCGATGACAGCCGCACCACCGGCTGCCAACGCGGCCTCGAGCGCGGGCGCAAACTCCGCGGTCTGCGCCACCGTCGCGCCGAAGGCGCCGAACGCCCGGGCCATCGCCGCGAAGTCTGGATTGCGGAGTTCGGTACCGGTGACACGGGTCGGGTACTCGCGCTCCTGATGCATGCGGATGGTGCCGTAGAGCCCGTTGTTGACTATCAAGATCAGCGGCGCGAGGTCGTGTTGAAGCGCGGTCGCGAGTTCCTGTCCCGTCATCAGGAAGCCGCCATCGCCGACCAAGCACACGGCTTGGCGTTCGGGCGCCACCACCTGGGCCGCCAGGGCTGCCGGCACGCCATAGCCCATGGCGCCGTTGGTCGGTGCGAGCTGCGATGGAAAGCGCCGAAACCGGAAGAAGCGCTGCACCCAGCCCGAGAAATTGCCGGCGTCGGTGGCGATGATCGCGTCGCCGGGCAAGCGCGCCTCAAGGGTCTTGACGACCGCGCACATGTCGAGGTCGCCGGGACAGTCCACCGGCTCGAGCGCACGCAAATAGTCGGCGCGGGCCGCCCCCGCCCAGTCCCGCCACGGCGCCTCCGGAAGCGGCGCGAGCTGGCATGCGGCGGCGGCGAACGCCGCCATGCCGGCGTTGATCGCCAGCTCGGGTTGAAACACCCGACCCAACTCCTCGATGCCGGGATAAACGTGGATCAAACCTTGCGCGCTGCGCGGCGGCGCGATGGCGCCATAGCCGCCAGTGGTGACCTCGCCGAGCCGCGTGCCGACGGCAAGAAGCAGATCGGCGGCGCGCAACCGGGCGCCGAGGGCCGGGTCGACGGCGTAGCCGAGATCGCCGGCATACAAGCGATGGGTGTTGTCGAAAAGGTCTTGGCAGCGAAAGGTGCAACAGGTCGGCAGCTCAAAGGCCTCGGCGAAGGCGACGATGCCCTTGGTCGCTGCTTCGCTCCAGCCGCCGCCGCCGATGATCATCAAGGGCCGTCGCGCCGCCACTAGCCGCGACCGCAGCGCCTCGAGGTCAGCGCCTCCCGGGTGCGGCTGAACCGAGCGGTAACAGCCGACCTCGGTGGCGACGCCGGTCTCGGTCAGCATGTCCTCGGGCAAGGCGAGCACGACCGGGCCCGGGCGCCCCGAGGTGGCGAGGTGAAAGGCGCGGCTTACCAGTTCAGGAATACGTTCGAGATCGCTGATCTCGCCCGCCCATTTGGTCGTCCAGCCAAACATGCGCTCGACGTCGACTTCTTGGAACGCCTCGCGCCCGCGGGTATCGCGCGGCGCTTGACCGACGAACAGGATCATCGGCGTCGAATCCTGAAAAGCGGTGTGCACGGCGATACTGACGTTGCAGGCGCCGGGGCCGCGGGTTACGAACACAATGCCGGGGGCGCCGGTGAGCTTGCCCCAGGCCTCGGCCATGAAACCCGCCCCCTCCTCGTGGCGACAGCTGATGAGGCGGATCTCGGTGGCGTCGTGGAACGCGTCGAGCGCGGCGAGATAGCTCTCGCCCGGCACACAGAACACCGCGCGGACGCCGTGGATGCCCAATTGGTCGATCAAGATCTGACCGCCGCTGCGTGCATTCGAGGCCATGTGAGCGACCGGCGAGAGCTAGTGACCGAGGAAAACCGAGAACGGCACGGCGTAGGTGAGAACCAGCGCCTCGGTGCCCGGATTCTTGTCGTCGAGCCCGGCGTTCGAGAGGTGGTCCAGACTCAGGCTGAGCCGAGACCGATCGTCGAAGCGGAAGCCGACCTCAATCTGCGATCGGAACTCGATCGCGCTGCCGAGGTCCTTGCTAGCGCCCTCATGATAGGCGCCAACGGCGAGGCTTGGCGTGACTACCAAGCGCGGCCCCAGATAGAGGTCGAGCAAGAGGCCGCCATAGCCATAAACCACGGAATCGTAGTTGGCCATCACGCCGCTGAACGGCTTGAACCAGAACAGCTTTAGGTCCGAGCGGTACTCGAGGCGAGCCTCAAGCGAGCCCTCGTCGTCGTTCACATCGAAGCCACCGAGCGAAAAAGCGAGGAAGTCGGGATCGTCGGCCGCCGCCACACATGGCGCGGCGAGACCGACCAGCATAATCACCAAGTGGAGTCGCAAGGGAGTGGGGCTCTTCATCGGCTGCGGCGCGCAGTGTAAGGGAAAAGGCAGGGGCCACCAAGGCGATCCGGCGGTGCTAGACTTGTCAGCGATGACCCGCCTCGCCGCGGCGGCCGCCCCCTTGTGTATCGCGGCCTTAGCCACGCCGGCCGCAACCATCGAGGGCCTGCGCGGGGCCGGAGCGCGGTGGTCGCGGATGCCGTCGACGGTAATACGGTGGTCCTCGATGACGGCACCGAGGTTTGCCTGGTCGGCATTCAGGCGCCCAAGTTGCCGCTCGCGCCCGAGGCCCAGGCGACGATGCGCGAACTGGCGCTCGGCCAGCGCGTGACGCTCTACTACGGCGGCCATCCGGTAGATCGCTGGAGCCGGACCCTGGCCCATCTGCGTGACAAGGCCGGCCGCTGGTTGCAAGGCGAGATGTTGAGCCGGGGTCTTGCCAGGGTCTATAGCTGTGTCGTCAACTGGGCCAAGGTGGCCGAGATGCTCATTCTCGAGCGGGCAGCGCAAGTGGCTGGACGCGGCATCTCGGCGCATCCGTTCTATACCGTTCGCCCGGCCCTTGAAACGCCACGATTTATCGAGGGACGGGTAGTGAGCGCGAGCATCATCAAGGGCCTGGCCTACATGAACTTTGGCGATGATTGGCGCGAGGATTTCACCGTGACGATGGCGCCCCGAGTCATGTCGTTGTTTCGCGAGGCGGGGCTGGATATCGAAGCGTTGAGCGGCCAGCACGTCCGCGCGCGCAGCTGGCTCAAGGACTTCAATGCCCCCCAAATCGAGGCCACCCGCCCTGAACGGATAGAGGTGCTGGGACCGTGAGAGGTCGGCGGCCGCGTGGGCGAGCGGAGCGGTGGACGTTGGTCGTCGTCCTCGGGGCCTTGGGCGCGGCTTGGGGCGCCATCGCGACGGCGAGTGAAGCGCGCGGCGAGTCGTCGTTCACGCCGTTCATGTCGCCGGCCCAGGAGGCCCGGATCGGCGCCGAGGAGCACCCCAAGATCCTCACCCGCTTCGGCGGCGTCTATCGTGATCGGCGCGTTTCTGGCTATGTCGCGGAAATCGGCGGCCGTCTTGTTCACAACGCCGGGGTCGCCGACCGCCGCTTCACGTTCACGGTTCTTAACACCCCCGTCGTCAACGCATTCGCGCTGCCGGGCGGCTATATCTACGTCACGCGGGGGCTGATCGCGCTCGCCAACTCCGAGGCCGAACTCGCCGGCGTGATCGCCCACGAGATCGGCCATGTCGTCGCCCGGCACACCGCCGAGCGCTATAGCCGTTCCGTGGTCGCCGGCCTCGGCGAAGCGATTCTCGGCGCCCTCACCAAAAGCAGCGAAGTCGGGCGCCTGGCGCGACTCGGCAGCGAACTCTACCTGCGCGGCTTTTCACGCGAACAGGAATACGAGGCCGACCTGCTGGGTGTACGCTACCTACGCCGCACCGGCTACGACACCTATGCTCAGGCCGCCTTCCTGGAGATTCTCGGCCGCCATAGCGCCTTGATGAACCATATCGAGGGGCGGCCGGGCGCCGAGCGTGAGCTCGACTTCTTCGCGACCCATCCGCGCGCGGCGGATCGCGTCGAGCGCGCGATCGCGGCGGCGGGCACGGGCGTCCCGACCATTGACGCCCCGCGGCGGCGCGCGGCCTTTCTCGCGACCATCGAGGGCATGCTCTATGGCGATGATCCAGAGCAAGGCTTCGTGCGCGGCGAGCGCTTCTCACACCCGAGCCAGCGCTTCACCTTCACCGTGCCGCGCGGGTTTCGGCTGATCAACACAATGCAAGCGGTGTTCGCCAAAGGACCGGAGGACGCAACGCTCCGTTTCGACGCCGCACCCAAGATCGTGGCGTACGATCCCCTGCACTATCTCACGCGCGAGTGGGCGCGCGGCGCCGCAATCGCCGAGATCGAGCGGATTCGCGTCAACGGATTGGACGCTGCGACAGCGCGGGTGCGAGTGGTCGGGCGCAATGGCCCGGCCGATCTGCGGCTGGTCGCGATCCGCTTCGACGACGAAATCATGTTCCGCATGTTGTTCATGACGCCGCCGCGCCTCACCGCTCGCCTCGCAGCGGATCTCCGGCGCACCACCTTCAGCTTTCGCCGCCTGAGCGAGCGCGAGGCCGCCGCACTGAAGCCACTGCGCCTGTGGGTGGCCGTGGTGGACGCCGAAGATACGCTCGATTCGTTCGCCGCCGAAGCGCCATTCGAGCCCTATATGCGCGAGTGGTTGCGGGTGCTGAACGGCCTCGCGCCCGATCAGCCGATCAAGGTCGGCCGCCGCATTAAGTACGTCGCGGAGTAGCCGGCGCTCAGTCCACGGCGAATGCGGCGCAGCGGCCCCGCTGGTCGCCCAATGGCCTGCCCGACGGTCCGCCGCGCGCCGCGCGCAGCTTGTTGAGCGCCTCGTTTTCGATCTGGGGCACCCGTTCCTTGTCGAGCCGCCGCGCCCGGACAATCATCCGCTCGCGCGTCGTAAGCTGGGACAGCGCACGTTTGAGCAGGCCTCGGCGGCGGCGCATATCGCTGGCTTCGGCGACCTGCTCCTCAGGGCTTGGAGCGTCATCGGCGATGAGATCCTGCCGCTCGGTGTTGCTGCCCTCGGCGAGCCCGACGTTGAGCGATGTGTCGCCCGCAAACAGGCGCTGCTCCACCGCTTCGACCAGCCCGCAATCAACGCCGAAGGCCCGCGCCAACCGCTCGCGGATCTGATGTATCGGCGCCTGGCCGGTGACCGCGTCGATGCGTGCGTAGGCCCGGCGTAGGTTAAAGAACATGGCCTTTTACGCCACCGGCGTGCCGGTTCGCACGATCGACCAGTTACGCATCACTAAATCCCGGATCGCCTAACGGATGTACCAGCGCTCGTAGGTGGAGAAGCGAATGTCGCGGTCAGGCTCGAACTGTGACGCCGCCTGCAACAGCCCGACATCGCCTTCCTGCACGAGATCGACAGGCGGTAGACCGTAGCCGCAGAACCGGGCCGCAATGCCGACCACTAGCCGTACGTAGGCGGAGACGAGCTCGTGCAGGGCCGCCTCGTCGCCGCGATCGCGCTACCGTCGGGCCAATTCACGTTCGTGTTCGCGCTCGAGATAGGGCTGACGCATCGCGACCCTGACGAAATCGCGATCACCCTCACCAACATTCCGTGCATCGGCGCTTGCCATGTTCGCAGCTCACGTGCCCGGCGCGCGCGGCAAGGCCAATATTAGAACCATTCTTTACTGTTTCCACGAAACCGTACAAGTCACGGATCATCGGGCGCTCTTCAAAAAATCGTGCAGGCGACCGCCGGCTAAGCCTCGATCCAATCCACGGCAGCGCCGGCGGTATCGAAGCAACCAGCGGTCAGCCGTCCGCCATAGCCGCAGCCGCCATCCACCGTCGCTGCGAATGTACCGTCCACTACCCCGAGGTGAGCGCGATCATAGCCCCGCACCACCTTGTGAAATTCATCGTAGGGATCGACAATATCGGCGAAGTGCCCGCTACCCCACCAGAACGTATCGCCCTGCTCGGTGAGCGGTCGGGCGGGGTCGATGCCAGCATGAACGAACAAGAGCTCGCCGCCGCTTGTGTAGGCGGCGCGGCGCAACGTCGCGATGAGCTCGTCATGCCCCAAGCGGGCGTGCACCGCGTTGCGCAGCGTGCTGGTCCAGCGCGTGATTGCCACCGCGCCCTCACGAAGTATGCTGCGCGCCGCCTCGACGTCGCCGCCGTAGGCCTTGAGCGTCTCGCCAAGCCCCTGTTTCAGCATCCACTCCAGCACCGCCGCCGGATCGGCGGCGAACTGGAGCTGCAGCAGCTTGTTCCACATTTGCTCTTGGGCGCCCCGCAAGTACGCGATGTCCCAGGGCTCCATTCCGGCGCGGGTCATCAGCTCGCGGCGAAACAGCAACAGCTCGTCGACCGTGTCAATGACATCGGGGCCAGGTCCGTAGTAGTTGCCGAGATAGACCAGCCGGTCGCCGTGACGAAAGCGCTGGGCGAGCGCAGCGTGCAGGGAGCGCAAAGCGTCCACATTGGCATGCACTGCGCCGACCGCCCAGACTCGCCGAGCGCCCGTCAACGGGGCGAAACGATCGGGATCGAGAACCTTCGCGTTCACGCGCGTCCTAACCTCACTCGGCGCGAGAGGTCGTGGACCGACGTGGCGTCATGCCGCCCGCAACACCCCCACGAGGCGCTCGGCCGCGGTCTCCTCGTCGGTCTTCTCGACCGCCGCCAGCTCGCGCGCCAGCCGCTCGAGGGCCGCCTCAAAGATCTGTCGCTCGCTGTATGATTGATCGGGCTGGTCTTCGTTGCGGTACAAATCGCGAATGACCTCGGCGATCGCGACCGGATCGCCGGAATTGATCTTGGCATCATACTCCTGGGCGCGCCGGCTCCACATGGTGCGACGCACCCGCGCCCGACCCTTTAGCATCTTTAGCGCCACCTTCATCTCGTTCGGCGTCGACAGCTCCCGCATACCGGTCGTCTCGGTTTTCCCCACCGGGACCCTCAGCGTCATCTTGTCCTTCTCGAACGAAATGACGAAAACCTTGAGCTTGGTGCCGACGATCTCTTGATTTTCGATCCCGACGATCTTGCCCACGCCATGGGTGGGGTACACGACGAAGTCGTTGAGTGAGAATTTAAGCTTACGAGCCTTTGTCATCGCGTCCTTCTCGTCGAAGTTAATTGTTCCATGACACTACCTGGCCGCACCACCAGGTGCGCCGCTGACAAGCCTGCCGGTTCGGTAATTGTGCGGCCCGAAGCGCGCCCACGTATGGGCCGCGTATGGGCCGCTTCGGCCACCAATGCTCGGCGAGAGCCTACCACGAAATCGACACCATTCCCACTAGATCCGCCTCGCCCATCGCCAATCCAGGCTCTCCACCACACGCCGTTTGGCTTAGTGGCCAGCCCCGGTTAGGTTAATTAACTAGCGGCCGCCAGGCGGGCGAGCACCCGCTTTCGCGCCGCGCCGCGATCGCGGTCGGAGACATACAACAGCCCGCCGATTCGGCGCATCAAATTGGCCTCGTAGTCGTGTAGTTCACCATCGGCGTAGACGACCTCCCATAGCATCTCAATCAGCTCGATGCGCTGCTCGGCCGAACAGCCGTCCTTGACGGCGCGGGTGAACCGCAACAGATGGTTAGCCTCGTCCTGCGCGCCCTCGGCCAGGACCATCAGGCTCGCGATCTCGTCGTTGTCGAGGCCGAACCGAGCGCCAAGCGCTGCCTCGATCGCGGCCCGCTCGGACTCATCGAAGTGGCCATCCATGGCGGCCGCCTCGACCAACAGGACGGCGGCGGCTAGATGCTTATCCTCGCGTGGACCCGCCGCTGCGATCTCCGCTTGCTGGCCGCGGGCGAACAAACTACTGATTCGGTTGATCATTGGCCCGCTTCCCCTTTAGGTCCGCCGCCCGCCAAAGCCATAGCGCCAGGCGCTCGTGACCTGAAGTCCTCGATGACGCGGCGATCCTGCTTGGTCGGGCGGGCTCCGCGCCGCGCCGCCACCTCGATCGTGCGCTCGCCATCGGGAGCGATGGGCGGCGCGATATCCTCGTACAGGAGCGCGGCCTCGGGGGCTGGCCCGCGCCGGCTCCCCACCGCCGCTACCCTGATGACACGAATGCGCGCGCTCTGAGGAAACGTCAACACATCGCCGACCCGCACGACGGCG
>Ga0315339_1001373_pt1 | contig 22002 bp, 16 predicted proteins | sample ASW17metaG_FD_204514 | JGI IMG/M metagenome (GOLD analysis project Ga0315339, IMG submission 204514) | Ammonia-oxidizing marine archaeal communities from Pacific Ocean, United States - ASW #17 | ecosystem: Environmental > Aquatic > Marine > Oceanic | place: USA: California | collected 2016-12-05
GGCGCGGAAAACTTCGGCGACGTAGCCAGCCTCGAACATGCCTTTGCCGAACCATCCGCCGCCCTCGTGTTGGGCGGCGGCGACGTAGTCTGGCGCGCGTTTTTCCCAGATGTCAGCGATCTTCAGCATCAGATGCGCGCGTTCTTGGAACGGTAGATTTGACCATGCGGGAAAGGCGCGTTGCGCGGCCTCAACTGCTTGTTTTACCTCGGAAACTCCGGCGTCGGGGATGCGGGCCCAGAGGCTGCCGTCAGAGGGGTTCATATCGTCAAACTGCTGCGCGGGGGCTACCCACTGACCGTCGATGAAAAGGCCTTTGATCTTTGGGGCATTGTTGGCTGTGTCGAGCATTTTGGGGTCCTTTAGTCGCGGTCAAAGCTGCCGTTTGGACGGCGGCGATAGATTTCAACGCGGGGGCGTTTGTAGATTTCGATGACGGGCAAAGGCGCGTCGGAATTCTGTCGGACTTTCATCGGAATACCGTCGGACTTTTGCACCGGTTGATTTTGCGGGGTGGTATGCTGCCGGGCCTCTGCGGCGGCGCGTTCGATGTCGTGCAGAACGGCCTTTAGGCGAGTGTCATGGCCCGGGCCTGCGGGGCTGGGCGTAGATTGCGTGTGCGGTTCGGCGGATTGCCGTGTTGCGGTTTGCACCAGATCGTCGATTGACAGGCCGATCTGTTGCTCGGCGGTGCGCCGGGGGTGTGGGCGGGTCGGGGCGATGGGCGTGTTGGGCAGGGCTGCCTGTTCGGGCGTTGCGGCGGGCGTGGTCGGCTTCGGCTTGGCGCTGACGCCAAGATAGGCCTTTTGCACCGCCGGGTCGCGGGCCAGATTTGCGGCGGTGTCTTCGGCGCTGATCCTTGTGTTTTCCAGCAAGTAGCCGCGATCTGCGATGGCGAGGCTTTGCTTGGCGTTCTGTTCGACCAGAAGCACGCCGATGCCAAGCTGTTTGACCTCTTTGAGGTTGTGAAACAGCTCTTTGCACAGCAGGGGCGACAGGCCTAGCGACGGTTCGTCCAGCATCAGGATCTGCGGATTTGACATCATCGCGCGGCCAATGGCGACCATCTGTTGCTCGCCGCCTGACATGGTGCGCGCGATCTGGGTTTGGCGTTCTTGCAGCTTTGGGAACAGCCGCAGAACGCGTTCCAGATTGCCGACTTCATCAGCGCGGGCACGTTTTGAATAGGCCCCAAGCATCAGGTTTTCGCGCACGGTCAACTCGCCGAAAATCCCGCGCCCTTCGGGAACCAATGCCACGCCACGTTCGACAATCTGGTCGGGGGACAGGCCTTGAAGGGGGTGAGAATCCAGCGAGACTTCGCCGGTCAGCGCGCCCTCGCAAACGCCCGAAATCGCCCGCAACAAGGTGGATTTCCCCGCGCCGTTGGCCCCAAGAATTACCACGATTTCGCCGGGCGTCACAGTCAGAGACACGTCCTGCAAAGACGGATGTTTTCCGTAAGCGGCTGATAAGGAACGCACATCAAGCATCGTCATCCCCCAGATAGGCACGGATGACTTCGCGGTCTGACAGAACGTCGTCGGTGCTGCCCTCGGCAATTTTAGTCCCGGCGGACATCACGACGCAGCGGCTGCAAAGCGCGCGAATGGCGTCCATGACATGTTCGACCATCACGACGGTGCGGCCTTCGTCGCGCAGGGCGTGGATCAGGTCTATTCCGGTTTCAAGTTCGGTCGGGTTCAGGCCGGCAAGCCATTCGTCCAGCAGTAAAACTTCTGGTTCCCCGGCAAGAACGCGGGCCAGTTCAAGGCGCTTTTGGTCGATATAGGTCAGTGAAGAGGTCGGCGCGTAGGACATGGCGTCCAGCGCGACGCGTTCCAACATTTGATGCGCGAATTCTTCGGCCTCGCGGCCCCAGCGGCGGCGATGGCCGAAGACCGCGCCCGCCTTGACGTTTTCCAGCACATTCAGGCCGGGCAGCAGGCGCACTAGCTGAAAGGTGCGCCCTACCCCGGCGCGGGCAATCGCCTGTGCGGGCAGGTCGGAAATCACCCGGCCCTTGACGGCGATGCGCCCGGCGGTGGGTTTGAACGCGCCGGAAATCATGTTCATCATCGTCGTTTTGCCCGACCCGTTAGGGCCGATGACGCCGATCATCTCATGTTCCGCGACGTCAAAGCTGATGTCGTTGACGGCGACCAACCCGCCGAAACGTTTGGTGATGCCTTTGACCGAAAGGACAGAGCCGGAATGGCGCATCAGTGGCCCCCATTTGCGCGGGCGCGCAGTTGTTCGAGGCGGCCAACGACGCCATGTGGCAGGACGTAGACGATCAACAGGAAGGCAAGGCCGAGGAACAGCGTTGTCTGGTTGGGGAACTGGATCGACACGATCTCCCATATGATGGTGAAGGGGATCACGCCCACCAGTGGTCCCCACAGGCGGCCAGAACCGCCGAGCAAGGCCATGATAACAACCAGAAAGCTAAGCTGGGGCGAGAAGACCTGATTGGGTTCGATATAGCTATAGCGCGGCGCGATGATGGCCCCGACGAGGGCGGCGAAAAAGCCTGTGGTGGTGAATAGGATCACCTTGGCGAGGGCGGTGTTGATGCCGACGTGGCGGGCGACGACCTCGTCGTTGCCGATGATGCGCAGGGCAAAACCAAGCCGCGAGCGGTTGACGAACCAACCCAGAAGATAGACGGCGAAGGCGACGACAAGCAGCATCCAGTAGATATGCTGGTCGCGGAAGTCCGTCAGCACATACAGCCCGCGCGAGCCGAGGAAGTTGTTTTGCACCCAGCTGACCAGGTTTCGGATCATCTCGGCCAGGCCCAGGGTGAAGATGACGAAATAGACGCCGGACAGGCGCAGGGTGGCAAAGCCGATCAGGGCGGCCAGGATCGTTGCCACCAGCGGCGCGATGGCGGCCATCAGCCAAAAGCTAAGTTGGTAGTCAGACATGCCGGTGGCCACCAGGTAACCGCCGACGCCAAAGAACGCGCCGGTGGCGAGCGAGATATAATGCGTGGGGCCGGAAAACAGCGCCCAGCTGGTGGCCAGCGCGATATACATCATCGCGGTGACGGCGATCGACAGCCAATAACCATTGACCATAAAGGGGATGAAGGCGGCGAGGGCCACAAGCATGGCAGCCAGCAGCAGTTCCTGAATTCCGGATGGTTTCATGTGCTTGCCCGCCCAAACAGGCCCTGTGGGCGAAACAGAAGGATCAGCACAAAGATCAGATAGGCAGAGGCCAGCGTCAGGCCGGGGTCAATCAGTGTGGCGACGGCAGTTTCGACAAGCCCAAGGATGACGGCGGCGACGATGGCACCGCGAATATCGCCGACGCCGCCAAGGATAACGATGATCAGCGCCTTTAGCGTGAACACCACCCCGATAGAGGCATCCAGCGTGATAAAGGTAGAGATCAGCGCGCCGCCGACGGCCGTGATGGCCCCGCCCAGGGCAAAGGCCATGGCGGACACGCGCGGCACGTTGATGCCGACCAGCCCGGCGGCTTCGGTGCTGACGGATACGGCGCGCATGGCGGTTCCGGCGCGGGTGAAGCCAAGCCAAAGATACAGACCAAGCCCGATGGCGACGGCGATCAAAAAGGCGACGAACCGGTTCAGGCCGGTGGTAGAGCCAAGGATGCTGATGGGTTCGGACAGGTATTTATAGGCGAAAAATCCGCCCTCTATGCTGACCATGACACCGATCAGAAAGAACGACATCCCAAAGGTGGCCAGAATTGCATCAACCTCTAGCTGGCCTTGGTTCTTGGCGCGGCGCACCAGTGGCGTCAGCAGAAAGCGGTAGATCAGCCAGTTGCCGACAAAGGCCACTGGGGCGACAAGCAGCACTGTCAACAGCGGTGAAATCTGCGCGGTGGTGTATAGCCAAAATGCCGCCAGCGCGCCCAGCACCAGAACCTCGCCATTGGCCAGGTTCATGATCCGTGCGACGCCGTATTGCAGGTTCAGACCCATGGCGATCAGCGCATAGGTCCCCGACAGCAGCAGGCCAGAGACGAGAATGTCGAGCATTGTATTCGGTGCAGTCCTAAGGTTTCCCGGCAGTTTAAGCCGCCGGGAAACAGGTTGGTTGGTTCAGGATTATTCCCAGCCGTCTTTCAGACGAACCGGCACGGCACCGTCAACGTCAGAGCCTTTGACGCCGCGGAATACACCGTCTTGCCACTGGCCCACGCTCCAGAACTTGGCTGAATTATTCCCCTCAAACGTGATGTCACCCATCACGGTGTCAAAGGTATTGTCCTTGATGTATTGCGTGACAACTTCGCGGTCGAGCGTGGCCGCGCCTTCGATGGCTTGTTCCAGGATTTGCAGACTGGCGTAGGTGTTGGCGCTGGCCCAGAAATCGGCGACCTTGCCGGTCAGTTCCTCATGGGCGGCGCGGTATTCGGCGATCTTGGGATCGTCGACATTGGTGCCGCCTGCGCCCAGAACGTTGTTGATCTTGGACCCGTAAGCACCTGAGAACGCTGGAAAGCTGGTGGCCACGGCGGAATAATAGATCGACACATCAAGGTCTTCGATGATCGCCTGCTCGGCCAGACCAAAGCTATCGGGCGGGTAGGACCAGGCGATGAAGGCGTCAGGCTCGGCGGCCTTGGCCCCCTTCATGACGGGCGACAGGTCTGGTGTGCCCAGCGGGTAGGATTTGTCATAGACCAGTTCAAACCCGGCCTCTGTGAACAAATCGCGCGCGACATTGGCCAGTTCGATGCCAAAGGCGTCGGCGACGTTGACCATGGCGACCTTATTGCCGATGGCACCGGCGTCACGTTGTTCGACCAGAATGTCACGTACACCGCCAACAAAGGCAGTCGTGGATCCCAGCGTGAAGAACAGGTTCGGGTAGCGCGTCGTCAGCTCGTCGATCTTGTCGGTGATCGCCGAGACGGCAATCATCGGATAGCCATAGCGGCCATAAATCGGCGCGGTGGCGATGTTGAAACCGGTGCCATAAGGGGCAACGACGAAATCAACCTTGTCCTGTTCGGCCAGACGCTGCGCCAGCTTGATATGCTCGCCCGGGTTGGTTTTGTCATCATATTCAATCAGCTCTAACATCATCTGCTTGTCGCCAACATTCAGGCCGCCACGGGCATTGACCTGCTTGACCCATAGTTCGACGTTCGGCCATTGCGTAACAACGGCCCCCCCGGCAAGCGGGCCGGTTTTTGGCGCGATAGAGCCGATCTTGATGGTATCCTGCGCCTGGGCGGCAGCGCCCAGAACGGTGCCCGATGCCAGTGAAGCGGCGGCCACCAAATTCAGTACATGTCTGCGTAGCATATTGTCCTCCCAATGATTTCCCCGACCTTCTGTGTGGCCGATGGCTGAAAATCCACACTTTGCTGGCTTGGGCAAGTTTGACCCTAGCGATGCCTCCCTTGGTGGAATCATCTGTATTCTGGATGCATAATTTCAAAGAAACAACAAAAACCGGCAAGTTTCGGGTGGATTTTTTTGATTATGGATACATAATTGGGGGTGAGACCGAAACCTGCGGAGAATTCCTTGGACGATCTAGCGCCAGAGCAGCAACAGGATACGACATCTGACAAGCGGGTGGTGGCGGCGCTGCGCCAGATGATCATGGACGGGACGTTGGCCGCGGGTGAGAAAATCAGCGAAGTTGGCGTGTCAAATCAGTTTGATGTGTCACGCACCCCGGCGCGGCTGGCACTGCGCGCGCTAGAGGTCGAGGGGCTGATCCGTAAACGCCAAGGGCGCGGGTTTACCGTGCTAGAGCTGAACTTTGGTGATGTTTCCAAGGCCTATGAGGTGCGCGGCGTTTTGGAAGGCTTGGCGGCGGGCACGCTGGCGCGGGCGGGGCTGACGCCCGAGGTCGAGGCCAAGCTGAGCGCGGCGATAGACCTGATGGATGCAGAATTGCACAGTTCCAAGCCGATCGAGCAAAAGGTTGCCGGATATCAGGACGGCAATACGGCGTTCCACGAGACCATTATGCGCCATTGCGGCAATGAATTTGTCGGGTTCGCCTTTGTCCGCATGGACAGCCTGCCGCTGGTTGGGCTGGGCACCGTGGTGTTCAAATCTGACAAGGCCGAGACAGAGCTGATGCGGCTGAAGTTCGGCAATATGCAGCATCGGCTGATCTTTGATGCGCTGCAGAAACAGGATCCGCTACGCGCCGAGGCGATGATGCGCGAGCATGCCAATCAGATTCCGGTCTATACCAAGCTGTTGGTCTAGCTACGCATCCGCGCATAGTCCGGGTCATAGGGCGAAGGCGCGATGACTTTGGCGTCGAACAGGTCTCCGTACATATCTATCTGCAAAGTGCTGCCTTCGTCCGCTAGGTCGGGTTGCACAAAGGCGTAGGCCAGGTTCATGCCCACCCGGTGGCCCCAATCGCCTGACGTGACGGTGCCCACGACCTTTCCGTCGCGCATCAGTGATGCGCCGCCGTGGGCCGGTGCGTGGCTGGCGTCGATTTGCAGGGTCACCAGCTTTTTGCGCGGGCCGTCGGCGTGGCGTTTCAGTAGGGCGTCTTTGCCGATGAACCTGGGCTTATCCAGTTTGACGAAACGGTCCAGCCCGGTTTCAAACGGGTCGAATTCGGTCAGCAGATCGGCCTTCCAGTGCAGGAAACCCTTTTCCATCCGCATCGATTCAACCGCGCGGGCCCCGAACAACCTCATGCCGAGGGCCGCGCCCGCCTTTTGTAGCGCCAGCCAAGCGGCGTATAGCGACGCGTTGGGCACGTGGATTTCATAGGCCAGTTCGCCGGAAAAGCTGACGCCCAGCACGGTGGCCGGGGCGTAGCCGATGAAACATTCGCGCGCGCTGAGCCAGGGGAACGCCGCCTTGGACCAGTCGCCACGGGCGCAGGCCGACAGCACATCGCGCGCATTCGGGCCTGCCAGAACCAGAATGGTCTGGTCGTTGGTCAGGCTGCGGATTTGCACGTCTTCATCACTGCGCAGATGCTGCGTCAGCCAATCCATGTCATGGGATTCGCTGGCCGCGGCAGAGCCGTACCAGACGCGATCAGGGCCGCGATCACTGGCGGGCAGATTGGCGACCGTGGCCTCGGCCTTAATCATGCCGTGCTGGTTCAGCAGATAGCCCAGCCCGACGCGGCCGTCGCGTTTGGTGACGTTGCCGCAAAACATCCGGTCCAGGAAAGCGTGGCGATCGGGGCCGGTGATTTCAAAGCGGTTGAAACCGTTGACCTCGGCCAGGCCGACGTTTTCCTGTACGTTCTTGATTTCACCGGCGACGACGTCGAAGGCCTCATCAAAGTTGAACGACAGGGTGGGGTGGAAATCTGGCGTGGGCTTGATGTAATCGACCCGCTCCCAGCCGTTTACGACGGTGAATTCGGCACCCTCGGCGGCCAAAATGGGCGTCAGGGGCGTGGTTTTGGCGGGGCGTCCGGCGGGGCGGTGTTCATGCGGGAAGTGAAAGCGGAACTCGTTTTGGTAGTCCTCAACGGCCTTTAGCGCGGTCAGCTCGATGTTGGCATGCGTGGTGAAGCGGCGCGGATCAATGCACCAGGTGTCATAACAGGCCTCGCCATGCACGATCTGTTGCGCCAATAGCCAGCCGTGGCCGCCGCCCTCGCCAAGCCCCGCGCGCAGGCCGATGATGCAAAAGGCGTTGCGCTTTCCCGGGATTGGGCCAACCAGCGGCGCGCCGTCGATGGTATAGGTGATCGGGCCGTTGACAATGGTGTGAATGCCGACCTCTGTCAGCGCAGGCATCCGTTCAAAGGCCCCTTCCAGAACGTCTGTCACCCGGTCCAGATCGTCGGGGCAGAGCGCGTTGACAAAATTCGGGTCGATGCCGTCGAGGCCCCAGGTCTTGCAGTCTTGTTCATAGAACCCGACCAGCAGGCCGTTCTTTTCCTGACGGCAATAATAGTCAGAGATCGGACAGCGCAGCAGAGGCATCCGGTGGCCCGCGTCTTTGATCGCGGGGATCTCTTCGGTCAGGAAATACTGATGCTCCATCGAGGTGACCGGGTGATGCACCCCCATCATCGCGCCGACCTCATTGACGCGGTAACCACCGGCATTCACGACGATGTCACAGTCGATATCGCCATGTTCGGTGTGTACCGTCCAGGTGTCGTCTTTGTGTTGCGTCAGCGCGGTGACGGGCGTGTTGCGATACACCTCTGCCCCGGCTTTGCGGGCGCGACGGGCCAAGGCCTGACACAGCTGCGCCGGGTCGATGTCGCCATCCATCGGATCCCAGAGGCCGCCGATCAGATTGTCGGTGGAAATCAACGGGTGACGGCGGGCGCATTCTGCGGCATCTATCACCTCAAAATTGACATCCATGCCGCGCGCCATAGAGGCAAAGTGGCGATAGCCCTGCATTTGTTCGGGGGTGTTGGCCAGGCGAATGCCGCCATCGCCGTGGTGATAGTTGATCGGATACTCCGGGTCATTCGCCAGCTCTTGATACAAGTTGATCGAATGGGTTTTCAGGCCGACCATCGTCTGGTTCATGCCGAAATTCGTCACCTGCGCGGCCGAATGCCATGTGGTGCCGCTGGTCAGCTCGTTGCGTTCGACAAGAACGACATCGGTCATGCCCTCTTGGGTCAGATGATACAGTGTCGAGCAGCCAGCAATGCCGCCGCCGATGACCACAACTTTGGTGCGCGATTTCATGACCGGTGTCTCCTGCAGGGGTTGCGGGTGAAAGGGTGGTGGCTTGTCGGTGATCGCAATGACGTAATGATTGGTTAGAGAAAATCGAAGATATTATTTCATAAACTCACATCAAACAGCCGATCATTGCACCCGGACGACCCCACGTCGTTGAATTCATTGGGGACGTCATACAAAGGAATCCGGCATGGCCGAGCCGCGCGTTAAACGAGGGGGGCGACAAGAGCGGTTGGCGCAGCGGGCGGCAAAACCTGTGGTCAACCCATGCCCGCCCGGCCAGATTGGCGGACCGTATAAACCCCTGACAGAGGACGAGATTCAGCGGATTTATGGTACAGCGCTGGACTTGCTGGAAAAGTTGGGCATGGGAGAGGTGCCAGAGCGTTTGCGCAGGGATTTGCTTGCCGTGGGGGCAAAGGATAACGGCGCTGGGCGCGTGGTGTTTCCGCCCGCTTTGGTCGAGCAGGCGGTGGATCAGGCGGCGAAGACCTTTATGCTGCATGGGCGGGATGCCAGCCGGTCGATCGAGGTGGGTGGCAATCGGGTACATTTCGGAACCGGCGGCGCGGCGGTGCAGACGCTGGATATCGATAGTGGGATTTATCGGCCGTCGACCTTGGTGGATTTGCACGAATTCACCCGGCTGCAGGACACGTTGACCAACGTCAGCTGGTTCACGCGCTGCTGTGTGGCGACGGATGTGCCGGACAATTATGATCTGGACGTGAACACGGTTTATGCGCTGTTGAAGAACACCACCAAACCGGTGGCGACCAGCTTCACATTGGCCGAGCATGTCGCGCCTATCGTCAGTATGCTGGATATCGCCGCCGGTGGGCCCGGCGAATTCGCTAAACGACCGTTTCTAAAGGCACATATCAGCCCGGTGATCTCGCCGATGCGCTATGGCGAGGATGCGGTTGATGTGGTTTACGAGTGTATTCGGCACAATATTCCGATGTCGTGCATCACGGCGGCGCAGGCCGGGGCGACGGCCCCTGCGACGTTGTCGGGGTTTCTGGCGCAATCTTTGGCCGAAACGCTGGCAAGTTTGGTCATGGTGCACGCCATTCAACCGGGCTTTCCGATGGTGTTTTCCAACTGGCCGCTGGTGATTGACCTGCGCACCGGGGCGTTTTCCGGCGGCGGCGGCGAAACGGCGGTGCTGAATGCGGCCTCGGCGCAATTGTCGAACTGGCTGGGGCTGCCATCGGGCGTGGCTTGTTCGATGACGGATGCCAAGGCGATTGACGCGCAATATGGCATGGAAAAGGGCATCACGTCGCTGGCGGCGGCACTGGCGGGTGGGAACTTGATTTACGAGAGTTCGGGCATGACGGCATCGTTGCTTGGCGTCAGTTTTGAGGGGTTTGTGCTGGATGACGAGATGCACGCGCATACCTATCGGGCGCTGCGCGGCATAGAGGTGAACGCCGAGACGCTGGGGTTTGATGCGATCTGCGAGGCGGTGCTGGGCGACGGGCATTTTCTGGGTGGGCAGCATACGATTGCGGCGATGGAGCGGGATTATTTTTACCCCTCCCTGGCAGACCGCGATGACCCACGGACATGGCAGGAACGCGGCGCGCAGGATGCGAGGGCGCGCGCGCGGGAACGGGTTCGACAGGTGTTGCGGGACCACCGGCCTGTCTATCTAAGTGATGCGCAGGACCGTGAAATCCGTAATAAGTTCAATATTTTGGCCTAGGTGATCAGCTTGAAACTATCGGTAAGCCAAGGCGCGGCTTGATGAAACGGCGTTATCGCATACGTGGTGATCAGGCTGCGCAGTTTGTTGTCGACCAAGTCGAACAAAGACCGGGAACAATCCGGTGTTTTGACCACGGCCAAGGTGCGGGCAAAACTTTTGCCGGGAAACCTGTGCATCCGCAGTTTGGGTTGAAACCGCTTGGCGCGCGAAAACAGCAGCGGCGTTGAAATTGTCCAGCCAGCCCCGGCGGCGACCATGGCCATGAGCGTCTGGTTGTTGCCGCATTCAAACTTATGCGGCGAGGACACGCCAAGGCGGCGCAGGTGCGATTCAATCTGGCGCGCGATGATCAGGTTGCTGGTGAACCGCAGGAACGGCAGCTTTGTGCGCCCCTCGACGATGTCGTTCAGCGCATGCTCCATATCGACGGGCAGGACCACCACGAAGGGGTCGTTCAGCAGCGGGCGATCTTGCAGGTCGCGCAGGCGTTCCGTCGGGGTGCTGGCTATGCCGAGGTCAAGCTGGCGATTGCCCAGCATTTCGACAATCGTGTGGCTGGAATCGGTGTGGTACAGGAAATCACAACTCGGCATGTTCGCCGACAGGAACACCGCCAGTTCCGGGATGATATCGCTGTCAAAATCCTCGATTGTGCCAAGCCGTAGATAGCTGGCTTCGGAAATGCTGCCTGCCGATGCCTCTGCTTTGGCTTTGCGAATGGAGAAAAGCGCGTCGTCGATATTGCGCAGGAAAACCTGGCCTTTCGGGGTCAAAACCATCGGCCTGCGGGCGTGGTTGAACAGGTCCACGCCTAAATGCTCTTCGAGATTGCGAAGATGATGTGATACAGTGCTGATCGTCAGTCCGGTTTCTTCGGCGGCGGCCTGAAGCGAGCCTTTGCGGGCGCAAATCTGAAACAGTTCAAGCCATTTCAGGCTAAGATCTTTGCGGGAGGATTTATGCGGCATGACGGTCCTGACATCCTGCGAGGCTCTGCGTTTGTCATAACTTATATGAATAATGATCTCAATAAGTCGGAATTAATAGAAATGCGTCTGGGAGGCCCACGTTTTGTGGAAGCGTCACGGCCCAGACGGAACCCCTGGGAACAGCCATGAGTCCAGTACAACAGGACTTTGGGTCCAGTTCGCGACCAGAAGGGTTTTTCGTGGACAAGTCCGGGGGTTTCGTTGCCGAATGATATCGACCGATGACATAACCTGTCCCGACACCGAAGCGGGAACGGTCTTAACACCCACAGGGAGTACACTATGAAATTTACAGCCAAGACTTCAGTCCTTGCCGCGCTAACGGCCAGTGCAAGCATGCTTGCCGCATCGCAAGCGTTTTCCGAAGAGATCACCGTTGCCTATTTCCTCGAATGGCCGATGCCGTTTGAATACGCCAAACAGATGGGCACCTATGAGGAAGCGCTGGGCGTGGACATCAATTGGGTCAGCTTTGAAAGCGGCGTGAAGATGTCGGCGGCGATGGCGTCGGGCGATGTGCATCTGTCGGTCAGCCAGGGTGTGCCGCCTTTCGTTGTGGCGACCTCTGCCGGGCAGGATCTGCAAATCCTCGACGTGGCGGTGTCCTATGCCGAAAACGACAACTGTGTCGTGCGTGCCGAGCTTGAGATCGACAAGGACAATGCGGGCGAATTGGCCGGCAAAAAGGTTGCCGTACCGCTGGGCACCGCCGCGCATTACGGCTTTCTAAAGCAGATGAGCCATTTTGGCGTTGATGTGGGCAGCATTGATGTTGTCGACATGGACCCGCCCGACGGGGCCGCCGCGATTGCACAGGGCGCAGTCGACATGTTCTGCGGTTGGGGTGGTTCGCTGCGCCGCGCGCTGGAACACGGTAATGTTCTGCTGACCGGGGCCGAGAAAACCGAACTGGGTATTCTTGTCTTTGATGTCACTTCGGGCCCCGCCGATTGGGTGGCCGAGAATGGCGACCTGACGGCCAAGTTCCTGAAAGTAACGGCAGATGCAAACGCGATGTGGGCAGATCCGGCGAACCACGCAAAGATGCTGCCATTGATCGCCAAAGACGCGGGCATGGATGAGGCCGCGACGATGGAAACCATCTCGACGTTCTCTTTCCCGACAGTCGAAGAACAGCTAAGCGCGACCTGGCTGGGTGGCAGTGCGCAGGGCTTTATGAAGGGCGTGGCGGACGTCTTTGTTGAATCCGGCTCGATCGACAACGCGCTGGATACTTATGAGAACGCGGTCAACACTGGCCCTCTCGAAGCTGCCAACGGCATGTAAAAACGGGTGGTGGCGCAGGATTTCATGCGCCACCATTCCACAGCAACAGGGCAGGAGTCCTTATGTCCACGCTTTCCATCGAAAATGTATCCATGCGCTTCGACCTTCCCAGTGGCTCGCATGTGCAGGCGCTGAAAGAAGTCTCGCTTGAGATTAAGACCGGCGAGTTGATGAGCGTGCTGGGCCCGTCCGGCTGTGGCAAAACCACCCTGTTGAATATCCTCGCGGGCTTTCTGGCCCCAACAGAGGGGCGGATTGTACTGAACGGGCATGCAGTGACTGGCCCGGATGCCGAACGCGGTATGGTGTTTCAGCAGGGAGCGCTGTTCGAATGGATGGATGTGCGTGAAAACGTCAGCTTTGGGCCCCGTATGAAGGGTCAGCGAGAGGCCCAGTGGGGCGAACATGTGGATCACCTGCTTGATGTCACTGGTCTGGGCGATTTCAAGGACAAGGCGATTTACGAATTATCCGGCGGCATGCAGCAGCGCGTGGCACTTGCCCGCTGTCTTGCCAACGACCCGGACGTGATTTTGATGGACGAGCCGCTTGGGGCGCTGGACGCGCTGACGCGCGAAAAGATGCAGGGGTTGGTGCTGAAGCTTTGGAAAGAGACCGGCAAGACGATCATCCTGATCACGCATTCGGTTGAAGAGGCTATTCTACTGGGCGAACGTCTGCTGGTCATGGCCCCACGACCGGGGCGCATCCACAAGGAATATAACCTGCCGTTTGCCGACATGGGGGCGGGGGCCGATCTGCGAGAGGTCAAGCACGCCGCAGGCTATGCAGAGACTCGCGAAGAAATCCTGGAGATGATCTGGGACATGGAAGAAGAAATCATGGGACGCTCGGAGGACACACAATGATCGGGTTGTTCATTCTTGGCGTTTATATCGCAATCTTTGTGGTGTCGTTTCTGCTGGTGCGGTTCTTTGTGCGTCGCACTGTGCGCGACTATACCTCGTTGAAAACCGTGACATTTGGCGACGAAAGCGCGGTAACGTCGAACCGCACGGCCTCTATCGTGTCGGTGGCGACGATTTTCTTGATTTGGGGTGCGTTCACCGGCTCTGACTGGGTGCCGGGTTTCCTGCATGCGCCGGGGCCTTTCGTGGGCGACACGTCGTTTACCTATACGCTGGAAACGGCAGACGGCGCGCGCGATGACGCGACTGTGCACGTGCATGTGTTTGATTTCGGCGAGGCGACTGAGAAGTTTGAGGTGGCACCGGGCGACGGGATTGCCAAGGATGACGCCGTCGCGATGAGCGCGTCGCGGTCAACGACGGTTCTGTTTGACAAGAACGACGAGGCGACCCGCAAGCAGGGTGCGCGCGTGGTGGCCATCGACGGTGTCGAGATCACCAATGACGGGGCCATCAAAACACCTGCCGGCCGTTTTGCCCTGACCGACAAAGGGGCGATCACCTTTGCCCCGCCATCTGGTTTGCAGATGGAACCGATCTGGCTGCCGCCGCCAGAGGCCGTTGTGGGGCGCGTCATCGAAATCGCCAACGACGGTTACCGCGACAGCACATTGTGGAAGCATCTTGGCTATTCGTTGTTCCGGGTGATCGCCGGGTTCTTCTTTGGTGCGCTCTTGGGCATCCCGTTGGGCTATGCGATGGGGCTATCCAACTGGTTTCGCGGCTGGTTTGAACCGATCGTCGAATTCATGCGCCCGGTGCCGCCGTTGGCGTTGATCCCGCTGGTTATTATTTGGTTTGGGATCGGTGAAACCGGCAAGATCATCCTGTTGTTCTTGGCCTCGCTCTGGATCATGGCGATTGCGGCGCGCGCTGGCGTGTCTGGGGTGAATATCACCAAGGTTCACGCGGCTTATTCGCTGGGGGCCAGCAAGTTTCAAATCATGCGCTACGTGATCATGCCGAATTCGTTGCCAGAGATATTCACCGGCGCGCGGGTGGCGATGGGGGTTTGTTGGGGAACGGTTGTGGCCGCAGAACTTGTTGCCGCATCCGAAGGGGCCGGCATGATGATCATGGTCGCCTCAAAGTTCCAACTGACGGATATCGTGCTGATGGGGATCATCCTGATCGGGGTCATCGGCTTTGCCATCGACATTCTGATGAGCAAGGCGGAAAATCTATTGGTGCCTTGGAAGGGCAAAAGCTGACCGACCTGCAGAGACCCGTAAAGACCGTTTGATCACACGCCCCCTTGGCCTGCCTGCGCAGGCCGCATAGGGTCGCGTGAACGGAGGGTTCCATGCACCATTTCTCGCTGCTCGATCTGTCACCAATCCCCGAAGGCAAGACCGCGGCGGATGCATTCACCAACACGGTTTCGCTGGCGCAGGCCGGTGAGCGGGCGGGGTATCATCGCTATTGGCTGGCCGAACATCACAATATGCCCGGCATCGCCAGCGCGGCGACGGCGGTGGTGATTGGCCATGTCGCGGCGGCAACGAAGACCATGCGTATTGGGGCGGGCGGGATCATGCTGCCCAACCACGCGCCGCTGATGGTGGCTGAACAATTTGGCACGCTGGCGACGTTATACCCCGACCGGATTGACCTAGGGTTGGGGCGTGCGCCGGGCACCGACATGGCCACCGCGCGTGCGCTGCGCCGCCATATGGCCCCTGACGATAGCTTTCCGCAGGATGTGCAGGAACTGCTGGGGTATTTCGCAGCTGGGTCCGACAATGCGCATGTGCGCGCGGTGCCGGGCGAGGGTACCCATGTTCCGGTCTGGATACTGGGATCCAGCCTTTATGGTGCGCAACTGGCTGCCCATCTGGGGCTGCCCTATGCGTTCGCGTCGCATTTTGCCCCGGCGATGTTGGGGCAGGCGTTGCATGTCTATCGCCAAAGCTTTCAGCCCTCGGCCTATCTGGCCAAGCCCTATGTGATGATGGCCGCCGGGGTCTGCGCGGCGGATACGGATGAAGAGGCGGTGTACCTGCGATCTTCGCAGATGCTTGCGTTTGCGCGGTTGCGGTTTGGCACCCCCGGAAAGCTGCCGCGCCCGACCCATGATCTGGCGGCAGAGGTCCCAGCACCGGCGATGGCGCAGGTGGAGCAGGCGCTTTCCTGCTCGGCTGTCGGGTCTGCCGAGGCGATACAGCGCCAATTGCGCGGGCTGTTGGATGAATATCAGCCGGACGAGTTGATGATCACCGGCATGATCCACGACCCGGCGGCGCGGGTGCGATCATTTGAGATTGCGGCGACGGTGTTGCGAGAAATGTGTGTGCCTGCCGGGTCGTTTTAGGCGCTAAATTTGATAGCGCGCGACTGCAGCCTCATCCCATTTGATGCCAATACCGGGCGTTTCTGGCGGGGTCACAAAGCCGTTTTGCGGCGTAATCGGATCTTGCAGGATCGCGTCGGTCCAGTTCGCATATTCCAGAAAATGCCGGTTCGGGGCGCAGGCCAGTAAATGCGCGCTGATTTCGGGGAACAGGTGGGTTGAGATCGGGATGTTGGCTTGATCGGCACGATGTGCGGCAATCAGCCAGTTGGTGGCCCCGCCGATTTTCATCACATCCGGCATCAGATATTTGCTGGCCCGCAGGGCGATGGCGCGGTCAACCTCTGAAGGGGAAAACAGGTTTTCGCCCAGTTGGATCGGCGTTTTGAATTGCGCGGTCAGCTTTGCCGCGCCTTCAAGGTCGGCGGCATTTAAAGGCTCCTCTATCCAGAGCAGATGCTGGTCATCAATCGCGGCGCAGCGGTCTTGTGCCTGCGCAAAGCTCAGCGCCTGATTATAGTCGACCATCAGGCCAACGTCTGGCCCGACGGCTGCGCGCACGGCATCCAGCACCTGAATGTCGGCGTCGATATCCGGGTAGCCGAGGCGTAGCTTCATGGTGTCAAAACCGTTGTTGGCAAAGCTGCGCGCCTCGGCGGCGACCTCTTCGGCGGTGGACAGGCCAAGGCCAGAGCTTTCGTAGGCGCGGATCGGTTGGGCGGTGCCACCAAGCAGCCGGAACAGCGGTTGGTCGTGGTGTTTTGCAAGCGCGTCCCACATCGCCATATCAAGGGCTGCGCGCGCCATGGTGACCAGACCGGTTCCGCCGAACAGCAGGAATTGCCGGTCAAGCTGGGCGGAGATCGCGATGGGGTCGCAGGGCTGGCCGGTGACCGTATCCATCAGCGCTGTGATGACGGCGACCAACGGCTTCAACATATCGGGGCGCGGGCTGAACAGATAGCTGACGCCAGTGACGCCGGTGGACATTTCGATGTCAATCAGCACAACAGGCGCGTGGCTTAGCTGGCCGCTGGCGGTTTGTAACGGGCGGGGCAGCGGCGGCAGGGCGGTGCGCAGCGTGGCCTTGCCAAGGGTCATGTCGGCGGCGTTCAGTATCGTTTGATAGCGGGCTTCACCGAATGCGGCGGGTTTATCCGTCATTGTTTGGGGCTTTGTCCGGCAAGGATGCCCTCGACCAGAGTTTGCACGCGCAGGGCCTCTGGCAGGGTGGCCAGCCGGTTCGGTTTGCCGGCTATTAGCAGCGATAAGTCATCGAGTTGCGCCTTCAGGCTTGCGGCGCGCGGGTCGGCGTAATCTTGGCCGATTTGGGTGAAGTCTCCGCCGTCAGAGACTGCGTCGCGGTAGAAATCGGTGATGCGGCGGCTTTGGGTTGTGCCTTTGATGGTCAGTTCCTGGCGGTCAGGCTGTGCGCCGCCGACGCTGCCCATGATGGTCACGGGTTGGCCGGTTTCGGTTTCCAGCCGGGCCGCGACATGGGTTTCGCAGAGGTCGCTTTGGGCGGGATAATCGGTGCGGGACCAGATCAAGGTCAGCGGGCCAAGGATACGTTCGGAAAAGAACAGAAAATGCGAGATCACTTCGCGCGTCATGCCGCCCTCGGCCCGAAATCGCAGCCAATCCGCCGCTTTTTGCCACTCTCGTGGCCAGTTGGCGTAGGTTACCACGATATCCGCGCCCATCAGGGCACCCATCTGGCCGGATTTGGCGGCGGCAGACACATCGGTCAGCGCGGCCCCGGCGGCCTGGGTGAAATTCACCGCAGCGGGCACGCCAAAGGCGGTAACTTTTTCAACGAGATCGCGGCTTTCATCGATGTCGATGCCCAGCGGCTTTTCCAGAAACACCGCCTTGCCCGCCGCCGCAGCGGCCAGCGTATAGGCCTTGCGAGGCACCGGCGGGCAGGCGAGATAGACCAGATCAACCGATTTGATAGCAGCCTCGGCGCTGGTGGCCAAGGTGGCCTGCGGTGCCAAGTCTAGCGCGGCCTGACAGGCGGCTGCGTCCGGATCCCAAATCGCGTCGACCGAGTATTCTGCATGCAGCGACATATGTTCCAGCATGCGCCGACCCATAATGCCCAAGCCGATGATTGCGGTACTGATTGTCATCTGGGGTCCCCCTTTTTTTGGCAGACCCTAGCCACGTTTCGTGCAGATGCAAAGACTGCAAGCGGGGGCTTACTGCCCCGCCGTGATGTACATCGGTGTGCCGCTATGACGGTTGGGGAATAAATCGACAAACAGCGCCTGAATCAGGTAACGCCCCGGCTGGCCACCAAAGGCGTCAGAGATATCCATCGGCTCCATCGGGATCACTCCACTGGCGCAGCTGGTGGCATAGTCCAGTTCGATCTGGTCAATCTGGGCCGCCTGCGCGTTGAAAATCCGCAGGACCAGCCGGTCATCAACTGATGTCGCGCCGGTGCCGTCCGGCGTAGACGACAGGATCGCCGGGCCATCGCCAGAATAATCGAACGGGATAAGCCCGCCGGTGTAGAACGGGATCGGATCAGGGGTGCAGCCGGAGCGGTCGTCGGATTGCTCTGCCTCAAATGGCGCGACCTGGACTGTTGTTGTTACCGGCGGTGGCAGCATTGGGGCGACTGCCGCCGTGGCTTGATGGATCGTCGAGGTCCAGTTTTGCGAAAAGGTCACGTCGGTGTTGTCTGGGTGCTCGCTTTTGAGCGCCAGATCAAGATTCAGGTGGCTTGTCAGATAAACGGCGCGCTTGGTGGCGGGCAGGAAATCATCGCCGCTGTGACCCTGTGTGAAGCGTTGCGCCAGAAAGCCAGGGGGTATTGTCTGATACTCTAGCGAGACCCTGACAGAGGCTGGCGTGCCGCCGAGCCCCTGCAAGGCGATCGAATAACGCAGATCGTCCGAGCCTGCGGCAGCGGACGTCAGGTAATGCGGATCAACCGCGATCGGGCTGGCCAATGTCAGCGGATCAAGCTGCGGAGCCGTCGCATAGGCGGCAGAGCATTGCGCGATGCCGAAGACGGCGGTGCCAGCGGTTGGGTCAGTTGCGCAGTTCAGTTCCGTAGGGCCTTGAAAACCGCGGGGCAGCAGGCGGTTGTCTTTGGCGTCATGGAACAGCGCGAGGGTGCTGGAGGTCAGCTTGCCGGTGTCATCGACGGCCTGAACCTCATAGATTTGCGCCTGCTGCTGTGACGTCACGACCTCAAAATGCGGTTGCAGGAATGTGGCATCGCCGCCGGGGACTTCGCTGCGCAGCAAGTTATAGGTGCCATCGGCGTTCTGCACACAAGGCCCGGCGCAGATCGCGCCATAGGGGTTGGTCTGGCCGGACACCCACAGGATATTTCCGGCGTCATCCAGAACCTCAAACCGCACAAAGGCGCGGCGGAACCCGGCGCCAGAGGGGAACTTGTGGCCAGTATTGTTCACCAGAGTCATCTCGGCAATCAGCGCACCGTCTTCGATGCCAGCACTTAAGTTGGTGATCTCAACGGCGGCTTGCGGCGCGGGCGTCGTGCTGTTGGGTTCTAATCCATTGCCGTTCGCCTGGCTTGTGGCCTGTTCAATGATCGCACTTTGCCCATTCAGCAGATAGTTTTGCAGCACGGCGATATCTTCGCCGTCGGGCAGCGGCGCGTAATCTGGCACGTTGTCGTCATAAGGGAAGACGCCCAGCACGTCGGGGAACTGCATGAACATCTCCGACACCGGCAGGTTGATGCCCATCAGGCGATGACGGCGATAGGTTTTGCCGGTCAGGCCCGCAGTCGATTGCGCCATGATGGCAGTGTGGTCTGTTGGCGCGTCGGGATTGGTGACCAGCGGCATGTGACAGGCCTGACAGGTGGTGTCGGCGTTCTGTTCGGTCGCAAAGCCAGAGGTGATCCACTCCAGATACGTCGCCTGTTCGTAGCCAAGGCCAACGCAAGGGTCCAGCAGCGGGTTGCCGACCGTTTTGCCATCCACCGTCCGCGTGTTTTCGGTTGAGAATGTGTTGGCAGTGCAGGCTTTGGGCTTTTCGTAGTACGGGGAATTCGGCAGTGGCGCGCCGGGCTTATAAGCCGCCGGAATCTGCGGAACTATCAATACGTGGCACGACCCGCAGATCACCGATTGTTGCAGATAGCTGACGTGATCCTCGGTGCCTTCTACCTTGACGGCCTCATTCACCGCGGTGGCCAGCGACAGGTTGTCTTCTTCGATCATCACGCCGGTATCCAGCGTTTCAATCGGATCGGGGGCCATGATGTTGTTCATGTCATAATCAAAGGTGGCGGTGAATTCATATTGCAGCGGCACCGGGTTTTCGGTCTGGCGTTCGGCGACCATGTACTTGTCGTTGGTGCCGTAGAACACCTCAAAATCCGTCCCGTTCCAGTCGCCCGCTCCATCCGCAGGCCCGATCCGGTGGCAGGTTTCACAGGACACGCCATCGCGCGCAAGGGCACCGTATTTCGCATAAAGCTGCGGGTTGTCGGCGACGCTGATCCCGGCGATGGGCGCGCAGTCTTGGCTAAATGGATAGGGCTGCCCGCGGCCTTCGTTGGGCAGGATGCCCGGCACGGTCGCATAAAACACATCGGTGCAGAAATGCGGGTTGCTGGCATCAAGCTGGGCGGCATCGACGCTAAGCGCGTCCATATAGGCGGTTTTCAGATCGGGCTGTGCAATGAAGTCGAGGATGTCCTCTTGCAGCTGGCGTTCGCCCATCTCGCCATGACAGCTAAAACACACGTCCTGCACCACATGCGGGTCAGCGAATTGATGCACGTTGGTTTCGGTCTCGATCTGGGCCTGCCAAATCGGGTCACGGGTGGCCAGCCGCATGATCGTCGCGTTCCAATCGCCGTATTGCGACCAGTTCGCCATCCAGTCCTTATGCTCGTCGACATACATCATTTCCGGCAGGCCGCCGCCCTCGACATACAGCGCGCTGTCATGGCAGGCCTGACAGAACTGCCCGGTTGAAAATTCGCCGGTTTCACAGACCAGCGGATAGCCTGACGGCGGAAAGCCCGGATCGCCGGGGTTGCAATTGGGCGGGTTGCTGGTGGTTTTGCCGGGCAGCAATTCCTCGACCCGCGCCACCAGTTCCAGCGATGTGTCGCCAGCGCGTTGCGGCGGGAACCAGACGACATCATCCTTGGTCAGCAGCTGCAGCTGCGGGTTGTCGCCGGTTTGGTAGGTGCTGTTGAAAAAGTCGACAAAGCCCTGTGCAGCTGTGCCGCCCTCTGGCAAGGGTTGGCTGGGGGTGTCACCCAGTTGGAACACCGGTTTTGGCACGGTCTGGCCGTCGTTAGCGAGGGTTGCGGTGCCGGTCAGCCCGATCAGGGCAGCGGCGAAAATACGGGCGGCAACAAAAGGTTTCATAAGATATCCCTTGCGTTCAATGGCTGGGGCAGAGACGTCAAGGCCTGACGGTTGCGCCAGAACGGATGCTCTGGCCACCGGGCCTCTAGGCTGTAAAAAATGCGGTATTCATCGGCATATTTCGCCCAGATCTGTCGAAGCTTCTGGGCGTAGCGGTTCAGATATCTCTGCGGGTCCAGCGGGTTCGCAAGCGCATAGATCAAGGCCTGCCCAGCTATCGTTCCTGTGTGCAGCGCCTGTTGCAGGCCTTGTGATGACAGCGGGTCATAGGCCTGTGCAGCGTCGCCGACGGCCAGAAAACCGGGGTGGGTGCTGGCAGTCATCCGTGCACTGCCAGCGGGTGCGCCGCGCAGTTTGCCGGTTGGTTTGTAGTCATGGGCTTGCAGATGGGGGGCGATCAAATGCGTGTTGCCTAGATGGGTCAGAAAGCCGGTTGCATTGCCTGCTTGTTTTCCCTCTGGCAGCTCCGGATCGCTGTGGAATACCACTACCCGTTCCGCCGGTTTGCCGGGTTCTGACGGCAGTCGGTTGCAATACCACCAGCCCGCTGCGCAGGCCTCTATCCGGGTGAAACCGTCGTTGTCTGCTGCGGTTGCCGAGGTAAATCGCAGGGCATAGGCGGCAAGTGGATCACTGCGATCTCGGGTGATGCCCAGACATTTGCCGATATGGCCGCCGCGACCAGTGGCATCGACAAGGTAGCGGCATGTTATCTTTTGCGGTTCCTTGTCTGGGCCTGCGATTTCAAGTGCCCACATATCGCTGTCGCGGCTTT
>Ga0315339_1001375_pt1 | contig 21952 bp, 17 predicted proteins | sample ASW17metaG_FD_204514 | JGI IMG/M metagenome (GOLD analysis project Ga0315339, IMG submission 204514) | Ammonia-oxidizing marine archaeal communities from Pacific Ocean, United States - ASW #17 | ecosystem: Environmental > Aquatic > Marine > Oceanic | place: USA: California | collected 2016-12-05
AAGTACGGTCTGTTTTCGGGGGTCTAAGGGCGTTAAATCCCGTTCAAATCGCTAGTTTCCGGCACTTTCTTGGCACTGGCGGATTTCGGGGGTTGGCGTGATGCGATTCGGTGTCGCGTCCACACCTACCCAACCGTTCGTTGATCGACGTCACGCCCGGGAGGAGCCGAACCCCGCGACGGAATCGGTCAGGTAACTCAGCTACGCAGCTTCTCGTAAGCCGCCGCATCGAGCTGCTGGCGGTCGTCGAGATCTGTCTCGACGTCGCTGGCCCACTCTCCGAGTATCGCCTTGGGGCCGGCATGTAACAGCAACAGCTCGGCCCCGAAGCCCGACCCATACGAGAACGCCGCTAGCTGCTGGCCTTCGACCAGGCCGCGCAGCGCGTTGGCCACCGAGATCCACAGGCTCGCCGTATAGGCGTTGCCGCAGAGCTTGTTCCAGAGCATGGTCGGGCCGACCTTCTGCTCGAACAGCCGCTCGACATCCTCGAGGCTCCATCCGAAGTGCTCTCCGACTCGGTGCACGGTCTTGCGGACCATCTTCGGGAAGGGCACGTGAAAGCAGATCGCGGCGAGCTCGGCGAAGACCTTCTCCGGATCGCGGTCGCGTACCAAGGCGCGGAAGCAACGCTCGGCGGCGCGTTTGTAGCAGTCGAGGCTCAATGGTCCGTCGACCTGCGGAAACGATTCGCCGACCGGACGGAAAAAGTCGAACTGCGGCTCACTCCAGGCGTGCGATTCGGGATTGATGGAGGCCACGGTGGGCTCGTCGATGATCATCGCCGCCGCGCCGGCACCCTGCGTGGGTTCGCCGGGGTCGCCCTGCTCGTACAACGACACGTCGGCGGCGATCACCAGGGCAGCGCGATCGTTCGCGGCACCGGACATGCGCCACTCGGCCGCCTGGCGGACGGCGAGCGTGCCACCGTAGCAGGCGTGTTTGACTTCATAGGAACGTACCGCTCCGCCCAGCTCGAGATGATCGGCCACGAAGGCACTCAGCGGACGGCTCATGTCGACAGCAGTCTCGGTGCCAACCGCGAGCAGGCCGATCCTGGAACGGTCTCCTTCCCAGCGGTCGAGGGCCCGCTCGGCGGCCTTTACCGCCAGATCGACTACCCCGTAGCCCGGCGGGCAAAGCGACATCTGATCGCAGCCGAGGCCGATCTTGTACTTGTCAGGGTCAACGCCACGTAGCTTGGCGAGGCTGTCGAGGTCCATTGATAGCGGCGGCAGAGCCAGACCGATCGAGGCGATTCCGGTATCCGGACGCTGTGCGTGCACGGTACATGCTCCCGATGAGGTCTCTGGAAGGGCGCTCGCCCCCGAAGCGGGGCACGGTGGGAACGAGGCCCCGGCTCAACTCCCAATCTGTGGAGTCAACGAAGTGTAGGAGCGATGGTGTCCCCGTGGCAAGTTTCGGGGCCATAGACCATGATGAATGAACTCAGCGTATCAGGGGCATTATGCTACGGTATACCGCCCTCTGAATGGTCCCCACTTGGTCCCATGCCCGACTCCACATCGATCGTCCGCCTGTTGCGCGACCTGGCGCGCCGAGCCCGAACCAACCGCCTGTTGCAGGAGCTCGCCGACTCCGTCGGTGTGGTGCTGGCAGCTTGGTTGCTCATGGCGTTGTGGAACGCCACGATGCCGCGGCAGGTCGTTTTGGGCTGGCCGTTGTTCGCGCTCGTCACCGTTGCGGCCGCGGTGTGGACCGCCATGCGGTGCGCTCGCCCGGTATCGCTCCGGCAAGCGGCTTACTGCGCCGACGAGGCCGCCGACCTGACCGACGAGCTAACCTCGGCCTATTGGTTTGTGGGTCACCCGCAGGAAGATGACTGGGTCGGACTTCACGTGGAGCGCGCCGCGGAAACTGCTCGCGGGCTGGACGGCGGCAAGCTGTTGCCGGTTCGCCGTCCGCAACGGTTGGGGGTGGCGGCTGGCTGCTTCGCTGGCTTGATGGCGGTGACGCTCTTGCCGGTGCCGCGTGTGTTCGAGAACGTCGCCGATCGGCTGAGCGACATCGCGCTGTTCGAGGAACCTGTCGACGAGAGCATGGAAGCATTGGCGGCGCTGCAGGAGGCCACTGACGCGGCTTCACGAGCCGATGAGGCGACAACGCCGGTCCCCGACGAGCAATTGCTGATGCCGCAGCCGGGTGACCAAGGAGAGACGGCCGAGGGCGCCCTGGAGGACGAGGGAGCGTTGGAGGAACAGGAGCCGGGTCCCGAAGGCGCGTTCACGGAAGGCGACGAGCCCGGCGAAGAGGGGGAGGCAGGCGAGGAAGGAGAGCAGACCCAGGTCGAGAATCCCGAAGACCTCCCCGCAGATACCGAAGGTGAGCAAGCTCCTGACCCCAATGCCAGCCAGCAGGAAGGACAGGGCGAATCAACCGAGGAGAGCGGCACCACGTTGCCTGGCGGCGACGAGGTGTTCTTGCAACAAGGTACGGACGAGGCCGACCAGGCGCAGTTGGGTGAAGAGGAAGTCGGGCACGCGACTCGCGAGGGCGGCGAGGAACAGGATCTGTTGCAAGGAGAGCTGGGCACCTTGGAGGTGGAGCTGCAGCGCGAGATCCTGGCAATGCCGCAGGAGGAGGGCGAGGAGGAAGCAGAGGAACAGGAGGAGCTAGTCATCAAGGCCGAGGCATCGCGGCTCGAATTCCAGACGATAGATTCTCCCAGCGAGTTCGCTGAGCAGGATCTGCTGCAGACCGAGACCGTTCCGTGGAACTATCGGGACGTGGTGCGCTCGTACTTCAAGACGCTGCGCGAACGTGACAACCAGAAAGAAGACGAAGGACGATGATCGAAGTCGAAGAGAGCATCGATAGCTTCCAGGGACGGTTCGGGATCGTCCGTGATGAGATCGGCAAGGTCATCGTTGGCAACGCTGACGTGATCGACGGAATCTTGACCGCCCTCCTGGCTGGGGGCCATGCGCTGTTGGAGGGAATTCCGGGCCTCGGCAAGACCAAGCTCGTGCACACGCTTGCCGACGTGTTGCACCTGGACTTTCACCGTATCCAGTTCACTCCCGATTTGATGCCGGCCGACATCGTGGGAACGAACGTCGTGCACGAGACGCCGGAAGGAGCGCGGCATCTCGATTTTCAGCCGGGGCCGATCTTCGCCAATATCGTGTTGGCTGACGAGATCAACCGTGCCACTCCGAAGACGCAGTCGGCACTGCTGGAGGCGATGCAGGAAAACAGTGTCTCGGTAGGCCGGGAAACCTACCAACTGGAGCAGCCGTTCTTCGTGCTCGCTACGCAGAACCCGCTCGAGATGGAGGGGACGTATCCCCTGCCGGAGGCGCAGCTCGACCGTTTCTTGTTCAAGCTCAAGCTTGATTTCCCGAGCGTCGACGACCTGCACTCGATCATGGACCGAACGACCCAGTCCGATGAGCCCACCGTAGAGCGGGTGCTCGGTGGCAAGGAGATCGTCGAGATGCGCAAGACTGCGCGCTCGGTGCCGATCTCCAAACCGGTCCAGGATTACGCTATCCGGCTCACCCTGGCAACGCACCCCGGCTCGGAGAACGCCGTGCCGGAGACCGAGAGGTATGTGCGCTATGGCGCCGGACCGCGCGCCATTCAGGCGCTGGTTCTGGCCGGTAAGATTCGCGCGCTGTTGCACGATCGCGTCCACGTGGCGGCCGAAGATATTCGAGCCACGCTGATGCCGGCACTTCGACACCGTGTGTTGCTGAACTTCGAGGGCGAAGCCGACCGCATCGATACCGACACGATCTTGGCCGCGATCCTCGAAAGCCTGCCGGGGCCTGGCGAGTAGAAATCCCGTGATCAATCGAGCTGGCTGATGAGTGCTGCCAACGCCGAGCCGCTGAGCGACGGTGGCCTGGGGCCGTTCGACGAGGAATTTCTACGCAAGCTCGAGCTGCTTAGCGTGGTCTCCAAGAGACTGCTTTCAGGACAGTTTAAGGCAGAGCGGCGCGCCCGCAGGGTGGGCGCCGGGGTGGAGTTCGCCGACTATCGCGGCTACGTCCCGGGCGATGACTTCCGTGCGGTGGATTGGCGCGCGTACATGCGACTCGATCGACTGATCCTGAGGCTTTTCGAGGAGGAGACCGATCTCCCCATTTACCTGTTCGTCGACGCCAGCCAGTCGATGGGAGTGGACGGCGGCAGGAAGCTCGACTACGCCAAGAAGGTGGCCGCGGCCCTGGCGTACATCGGCCTGTCGAATCTCGATCGCGTTAACCTGGTGGTCTACGCTGAGGGGATCATCGAGGAGCTGCCGGCGCAGCGCAGCAAAGGCCAGATCTTCAACATTCTGCGGTTCCTGGCTCGGGTCCGGTCCAGCCACGAAACCAACGCCGGTGAGGCGTTCCGCCGCTTCTTCACTGCCAAGCGCCGTCGTGGCATGACGGTGGCGATCTCCGACTTCTTCGACCCGAACGGTGCTACGAAAGCGTTTGATATCGTCCGCTATCGCCGTCAGGATCTGCTCGCCGTACACGTGGCTAGCCCGCAAGACAGGTCGCCTAGTCTGAACGGTGAAGTCACGCTGATTGATTCGGAGACGCGGCAACCTCAAGACGTTACGGTGACGCCTACGCTGCTGCAGGCCTATGAAGAGGAGTACGACCGCTACTCTGAGGAGCTTGAGCGATACTGTGCGTTGTACGGCTTCAGCTACGTGCCTACGCTCACCGAGTACCCTTTTGAGGAGCTCATCCTGCAGGTGATGCGACAGGGCAGGTTCCTTTCGTGAGGGCGCGATGACGTTCCTGGCAATGGCGCAGTGGCAGGCGTGGGTGCTGTTGACGGCGACCGCGATCGCGATCGTAGTGATCTTTTTTCTGCGGATTCAGCATCGCCGCGTCGTGATCTCGTCGTCGTTCCTGTGGGAGCGCGTACTGGAGCGGCGCAAGCGGCGCTCGTGGATGGAGCTGTTGAGGCGGTTGATCTCGCTGCTGATCGCCCTCCTCATCGGTTTGTCGCTGGTCATGGTGTTCTCCGAGGCGGAGCTCGGAGGCGCAGGCCGCACACCGCGGGATATCCGCCTGGTGATGGATATCCGGCCGCACATGGCGGCGCAGATGAGCGACGGAAGCTCGCGTCTACAGGCCGCCCGCGATCGCGTTGCCGAGCTGCTGGGAGGCGGGTCCGGCGCCGACAGCTTCACGGTCTACGACACCGACGGCCGCCTGATCGCGGCTCGAACCCGCGATCGGCAGGCGGTGAGCGCCGTCCTCGTCGACCTGCGCGCCATCGGTTCGCGGTTCCTACTGCCTGACCCGGAGCCTGAAACCGAGACTTGGGTGGTAACCGACGGCGTTGGCATGCCGCCCCTGCCGCCTGGCTACCGTGTTGCCCCCGTCTATGAGCCTGCCGTGAATGTCGGCGTGACGGCTTTCGAGGTGCGCGACTGGCCATCGGACGCGCATCGTTCCGAGGCGTTTCTGGAAGTGGGCAATTTCTCCTCCGAGCCGCGCGAAACGACGATCGTGTTGCGTGATTCCATCGGCGTAAAGTTTCGGCGCACCGTGGCGCTGCAACCGGATGAGCTGTACCGCAACACGTTCGATCTGACCCCGCTGGAAGGCGGCGTTCTGGAGGCCGAGGTGAGTACCGAAGGAGATGCGTTCGACCTCGACGACAGCGCCTACGTGTTTGTCGCCGAGCAGCGAGCTCAGCGCATCGCCGTGGTCAGCCAGCAGCCCTCGTCACTCTCGGAGATACTTCTCGAGCTTCCGCACCTCGAGCTCACGGCGATGACACCGGCGCAGTACGAAGAGTGGACGATTAACCTACGTGCCGGCGGGGTTGGCGGGATGGCGCAGATCGCCGCGCAGCCGCCGACTTTCGATGGGTTCATCTTCGAGGGTTACGCTCCGGGTGAGCCACCGCCGACTCCGGCCCTGCTGTTCGCGCCGCTGGAGGTCAGCTGGCTGCCGCGGCCCCAGGGGGCGGCGCGCGACCTCGCGATCACAGCCACCGATTCAGGGTCCGCCATCATGGAGTTCGTCGATCTACATGACGTCACGGTCGAGCAGGCCATCCGCGTGGATTCCGGTAGCGCCACAGCGATCGCGGGCGACGCCGGCGTGCCGCTGATCCTCAGCGGGCGCAGCGAGGTCGCACCATGGATCATGATCACATTCGCTCTGCGCGACTCCGACTTCGATCAGAGTCTCGGGTTCCCCATTTTTGTCAGCAATGTGCTCCGCTGGTTCCGCCCCCATCTTGCAACCCGCGCTGTCGAGCTAGGAGATGTGGTCCTGACAGCCGCGGGCGTGACGGTTGTAGACGTTCTAGCGGAAGAGCCGGTGGGGGTACGTCGTTCCGGTGAGCGCAGTTACTTCACTGCACTGCGCCCGGGGCTCTTCATGGCCACGAGCGCTGAAGGCCGCGTACCGATATCGGTGGGCGCTGGTGGGAGGGGAACTTCGGCGATCAATCGAAGCGGTCTCGACGCGCGCGACGACGATCTAGAGGTGCCTGCGATGGCCCGGCGAGTGTGGCCGATGCTGCTTGCTTTGGCTGCGGCGCTGCTGGCGCTCGAAGCACTGACCTATCACCGGAGGATCACCGTTTAGCAGGCCACCACGGCCGGCTAGGCACCCTACGGGGCACCCAGGCAGAAGCCAATCGATGCAGATCACCTTTGAACACACCTGGCCCTTGCTGCTACTGCCGGCCCTCGCCGGCCTGTGGTGGGTGCGCAGACACACCATCATCGAGTTCCACCCGCGCCAGCTCGACTTGATGCTGCTGCTGCGCGGGGTGGCCTTGGCGCTGGTGATCCTGGCGATGAGCCAACCGGTGTTGCACCGTTCAGGATCGTGGATCTCGGTCGTCTACCTGCTGGACGTTTCGCACAGCATCAAGCCGCTGGCTGTCGACCACGCCATCACCTGGGTGGACGAGGCGGTGGGTAGCGGCGAGGCGGATACGTCGGCCTTCTTCGCCTTCGGGGCCAACGCGGTCGAAGCCGATGCTGCCGACGGGCTCCGCGCGGTCCGTGTTGCCGATGGCCCCGTGTTCGGCGCCGTCGACCGGTCGGCTACCAACCTGGCAGCGGCGATCGAGCGCGGCCTGGCGGCGTTGCCTCCGTACCACGTGCCGCGCCTGGTGCTGTTGACCGACGGCCACGGCAATCGCGGTGACCTCGATCGCGCCGTCGACCGGCTGCGGCTCGACGGGGTGCGCACCTATACACGTGCGACGGAAGCGCGCGACCGTGCCGACGCATGGATCGACGGCGTCGAATTCAGCGACACAGTCACCGCTGGTCTGCCGTTCGCGTTACGGGTGGAACTGTTTGCGCAGGTGGCGACGGAAGGGACGCTGATCGTGGCTCAGGACCGGCGCGTGCTGACCTCTGAGACTGTGCGACTTGCCGCTGGCGCGACGATTGTGGACCTGCGGCCGGTGCTCGAGGATGCGGGGTCCGCGCTGCTCGATGTGCTACTTCAGGTCGAGAGGGATCCGGAGCCACAGAACAACCTCGTGCAGCTGGCGCTTCACGCCGTCGAACGGCCCAAGTTGTTGTACGTGGAGGGTAGGGACGAGACCGTCGACTACCTGCGCGACGCCCTCATGGAAGGAGGCTTCGAGGTCGAGCTCGGTTTCCCCTGGAACCTGCCTGCCGACAGCCGCCGCCTGGAGACCTACGCCGCCGTGATCTTGAGCGATGTGGATCCACGGCTGCTCAGCGTTCCGGCCATGAATGCCATCGAAAGCTATGTCTCCGACTACGGCGGCGGCCTGCTGCTGGCCGGGGGCGAGTCGGTGTACGGGGAGGACGGCTACGAGGACACCGCCATCGAGCGCGCCATGCCCATCTGGTTCAAGGCCGAGCGCAAGCCCAAGGACCTGGCCCTGGTAATCGCGCTAGACAAGTCGTACAGCATGGTTGGCGACAAGATGGCGCTCGCCAAGGAAGCCTCCAAGGCTGCCCTGGACTTGCTCGAGGATGATCAGCAGTTCGGCCTGCTGGCGTTCGACTATCACTTCTACTGGCCGGTGCCGATCCAGCTGGCAAGCGCCAAGGATCGCCTGCGCGAGCGCATCGCCGCGATCGAAGCGAGCTCCCCGACCAACATCTACCCGGCGTTGCAGGACGTGTTCCTGTCACTCCAGCAGAACGAGGCTGAGGTCAAGCACGTGATCTTGCTTTCCGATGGCAAGACCTACGAGGACGACTATGAGGGCCTGGTGACGGAGATGGTGGAGGACGAGATCACCGTCTCGACGGTGGCAGTGGGTGGCAAGGCCGACCGTGAGCTGCTCAGCAACATCGCCAAGTGGGGCGATGGGCGTAGCTATTTCATCGAGGACCCGACGCGAGTACCCGAGATCTTCGTCGAAGAGACGCAGAAGGCGCAGGGCATCACGCTCGAGGAGGACGACGAGGTTCGGCCCGAGGTGCGCAAGCCCATCGAAGCCCTGGCGGGGCTCGAGATGGAAACGGCGCCGGCCTTGCTGGGGTATGTGCGCACGATGTCGAAGGATAACTCCGAGGTCGTTCTCGATACCGGCGACGATGGCGACCCGATACTGGTGCGCTGGCAATACGGTCTTGGCCGCACCGTGTTCTTCGCCGCCGATGTCAAGAACCGCTGGTCGGCGTCCTGGTTGGAGTGGGACGGGTACGGCAAGTTCTGGGTGCAGCTGGTGCGCGAGGCGATGCGGCAGGACGCGTTCAGGCTCCCGGGCTTCACTGTCGTTCGAGATCAAGCCGGCGCTCGGGTGCGCCTCGAGCTCGTCGATGACTCGGGCCGCTTTCGAAACGCTTTGCGTCCCAGGGTGGCGGTCACCGTGGGAGATGACGAGTCGGAGCTCGAGCTGGCACAGGTCGCTCCGGGCCGCTACGAGGCGCGCTTGCCCTTGTCGCTCGAAACCGAAGCGAGCTTCCGCTGGTCCGATCGGGGCGACGACATCGAGCGCACGCTCGTTCCGGTGGTCAGCGAGGAGCGCCGATACCGTCCTGCCGATGATGAGGCGTTACGGAGCCTCGCCGCCGCCACGGGCGGCGTGCATGACCCGACGATGGACCAGTTGTTCGACGCGGGCGACCAGACGGTTACCCGGCCGTTGCGATTGTGGCCGGCGCTGGCCGCAGTGGCGCTGCTGCTCTACCTCGCGAACATGTTGCTGCGCCGGGTGCGCGTGTTTCGCGACGAAGGCGGCATCATAGGCTCAGCCGCCGCGTGACGCCCAATAGCAGCGCGCCTGGTGGTAACAGATAGTCGAGCAGGGTAGACGGGACGTGACTCCGGCCACCCGGGCACGACCTGCTGTCGGCGGATCCGCACGGATCCTCCAGCCGGTGGACGAATCTATTGCCATGAGGGTACGACTGCGGACAGGTCGGTCCGAAGCCCTTTTCCCGGCGGCCAAAGGGGTGCACCCGGACACCTCCACCACGGCCTGCTAGGCCAGCAGGTCGTCGAGCGCGGCGCGAAGCCGTGGAAAGCGGAACTCGTAACCCGCTTCCTGAAGCGCGGCGGGGAGCACGCGCTTGCTAGTCAAGAGCTCGGCCGAGAAGCCCCCGAGCACGATTCTCAGCGCCAGGGCTGGGGCCGGCACGAAGGAGGGTCGATGGAGGACGGCGCCAAGCGTCTCCGCAAATTGCTGCTGTCGCACCGGGGCGGGTGACGAAGCGTTGAGCGGGCCGCGGATCTGCGTGTCGAGCGTATGCCGGATGATGCCGAGCATGTCATCGATGTGGATCCACGACCACCACTGACGCCCGGAGCCGAGCGGACCGTTCATTCCTAGCCTGGCGGGCAGCAGCATCTGCTCCAACGCTCCACCGCCGCGGCCGAGCACGATCCCTGTGCGTAGGCGAGCAACTCGGACTCCGAGGTCCTCGGCCTCTTGCGCCGCTGCCTCCCACGCGGCGCACACGCCGGCGAGGAAGTCATCGCCCGCCGGCTCCGCTTCGGTGAGCTCGAGCTCGCCGCGGTCGCCATAGAAACCGATGGCGCTAGCGCTGATCAATACGGTTGGCCGCGATGATGCCGATCGTATCCCCGCGACAAGGTTCCGCGTGCCGGTGGCTCGGCTGTTGTAGATTGCCCGTCGCTGAGCCTTGCCCCAGCGCCCCGCCACCGACTCGCCGGCCAGATGTACGATCGCATCGGCCGACTCGATCGCCGCCGTCGGCGCGGCACCGGCGCACGGTTGCCACTCATGGACGCTGTGCAGCATTGGCAGGCGTTGCCTGGCGGCGTCGGGATTGCGCGATAGCGCGGTGACAACGCAGTCAGCCTGCGCCAACTGGTGGCATAGTGCCGATCCGACAAACCCCGTTGCTCCAGTAAGAAGGATCTTCACGTGGCACTCCAACCGATCGGTGGCGCCCGATCAACCCGGGCACCGTGTTTGACGAGACGCTCATCGCTGATAGATGTTAGGCGCATGATGGCCCAGGCAAAGGACAACGTCGAACGTTTTCGTAGCGCGCTTCACACACTGGGCGGAACGACGCGAATGGTCAACACCGGCTTCGAGCTCGGTGAGGCGATTGACGCGATTGTCCGTGAGCAATCAGCTCCGCCGGCGCTGCTCTACGAGCCGTTTGCGCTCGCTGAGCAGATGGGGCTATACCTCGCGCTGAGAGCCCGCGGCGTTGACTTGGTGCCAGTGCGTGAGGCCGGTGGCCGTGCTGCGGAATTGAATGTCGGTTTGACCGGCGCCGAGCTGGCGATCGCCGAGTCGGGGACTCTGCTAGTAGGTGGTGAGCCTGGCGGCTGGGGCCTTGCCACCGTGCTCCCATGGGTGCACATCGCCGTCTTGCGGGGGCGCGATATCGTCCCCGACATCGCCACTGCGTTTGAGGAGTTCGAGCGGCGGTTCGCCGCTGGCAAGCGCAACTGGGTCTGGATCAGCGGTCCATCGAGAACCGCTGACATCGTCCAGAAGCTGGTGATGGGTATCCATGGCCCTAATGCGCTGCACGCTTTCATTGTCGGAGACGAGGCCGGCTGAACATGAGCTCGCGCGATTTGCAGGCGGAGATCCGAGCGGCGTTGCTCGATCCGTCGCTGCAGCAGGCGGTGCCGACTGGAACACGCGCGGCGGTAACCAGACGTCTGAAAGCGGTCGGCGATTTTGCCGCCTACGAGGCCAGTCGCGATCGTGCGCGAGCTATCAAGGAAGATGCTATCGAGCGTCTCCCCGAGCTACTCGAGACGCTCACGGAGGCAGTCACTGCTGCCGGTGGCAGCGTTCATCGAGCCGAGGATGCGGAGGCTGCTTGCCGGATCATCATCGGAATCGCCCGACGCGAGGGTCTGACTGCCGCGGTGAAGTCGAAATCGATGACCTCCGAGGAGATTCACCTCAACGCCGCGCTGGAGGGAGCCGGCATCACCGTGCGGGAGACCGACCTTGGCGAGTACATCGTGCAGCTCGACGAGGATCGTCCCTCACATGCCATCGCCCCGATCATTCACAAGAGCCTGGAGGACGTGCGCAATGCCTTCCGGCGCCGGCTCGGCGCTGACGACGTCCCGGAAACGGCCGAGGAGCTCACCCAGCTGGCGCGGCAGCAGCTGCGCAGCGACTTTCTTGGTGCAGACCTGGGAATCACTGGGGCCAACTTCCTGATTGCCGAGAGCGGCACGGTGATCATCGTCGAGAACGAGGGCAACGCCCGCCTGACTACGCAGTTGCCGCGAACGCACGTGGCGCTGGCAGGAATCGAGAAGGTCTTGCCGACGATGGCCGACCTCGAGCCGTTCATCGAGCTGCTGCCACGTTCCGGAACCGGACAGATCCTGACCAGCTACCTGTCGATGATCACTGGGCCGGGCTGGGACGCATCGCCGCTGATCGATGGCAAGCGGAGCTTCCATCTCGTGCTGCTGGACAACGGACGCAGCAGCATGCGTGACGATCCGGTGCTGCGCGAAACGCTCTACTGCGTGCGCTGCGGTGCCTGTATGAACGTGTGTGCGCCATACCAGGCGGTTGGCGGTCACGTGTTCGGCGGGGCCACCTACCAGTCTGGCATCGGTGTCGCCTGGGAAGCGGGGGTGCGCGGGCTGGAGGCGGCAGCGGAGTTCAACGAGCTCTGTACCACCTGCTCGCGTTGCCAGGACGTCTGTCCGGTGCGCATCGATATCCCCTGGATGAACTCTGTCATTCGCGGCCGCATCCGAGATCAGAAGGCCGGTCCCGAGTCGCTCGGCTCGGCGTTGCTGGCAGAGCCACGTCGGCTCTACCGCCTGGCGCGGCGTGTCCGTAGGCTCAGCGGCCTGATGCAGTTACCGGTGGCGCGCTGGGCGATGGAGCGGTTCGTCGGCGTCGATCGCCGCCGGCCGTTGCCGGAGATACCCGATGCCACCCTGGCCGACTGGTTCAGGGCGCGCGGCGGCCGCGTCGTCGAGGAGGTGGGCTCCGATCCCGAGCATCTCGACGACGAAGCGGAGGCAGGCCTGGTCGTCTTCTGGGCCGATTGTCACTCGAACTACTCGGAGGTCGACGCCGCCAAAGCCGCGGTTCGCGTGATTGAGCGGGTCGGGTTCCAGGTGATCGTTGCGACCGGCCCATGTTGTGGAAGGGCGGCCCTCTCGCAAGGTGCGCTCGAGGCGGCGCGCCAGCAGGCGTTCGACCTGTCGCGATTACTTGCTCCGTTCGCCGATCGGCAGATCCCGATTGTCGGCCTCGAGCCGTCGTGTCTGACCTGTGTGACGGACGATCACACCAAGCTCTCGCCCGCCAACAATGAGGTGTTTCTGGTGGGACTGAGCGTTCGCGAGATCATGGTGTTCCTCGAGGAGCACTCGACGCTCCTCGGCAGTGCGCTGGCGGACCGGTCTCCGGGCGCCCGGCATCACACCGTCGTCCTGCATGGGCACTGTCAGCAGAAGTCGGCCGGATGGCTCGGCTCGACCATCGGCGTGCTGTCGCGGTTGCCGGGCGTCGAGGTCGTGCCCACCGTCGCCGATTGCTGCGGCATGGCCGGTTCCTTCGGCTACAAGCCGGAGGGCTACGAGATCAGCCGCGAGCTGGGCACCCGTTTGGTCGCCGAGATCTCGGAGCTGGAGTCGCCGACCGGCGACCCGGCGGACGAGGTTTTGGCAAGCGGTACGTCTTGTCGTACACAGCTGGCGGACTTCGGCGGTCGGCGGCCGCGGCATCCGATCGAACTGGTGGCCGAGGCGATCGGGGCAGCGGACGATTCGGCAGATACCGGCCACGTGAACGAACCGGTTCTCGACCGATGAAGCGTTCATTCGACGATTCTGTGCTCGATCATCTCGGGCAACGCATTCGGCCCCTGAGCGACGATATCGCCGAGCGGTATCCGGGGGAGTCATCGGGTCGCCAGCCGGTGCACACCGTCTACGGCGGTGCCCAGCTATTCCGGTCCGGTACGGCGCGACGCCTGGGAGACCTGGCGTTGCACCAGCTAGATACGTATGCGCCTGACGCCGCGACGTTTGGCGATGCGATAGGCCTGGTGGCTGATGGAGAGCTGCGCCAGGTAATTTATGAGCGTATGCGACGCAAGCTCGAGAGCGAGCCGGTCGAGGACTTCCGAATCGACTTTGAAGACGGGTTCGGCAACCGGCCTGATGAGGAAGAGGACGCCTGCGCCGTCGCCGCGGCCGAGGCGGTCGCCGATGGGATGGCCAGCGCTGTGCTGCCGCCATTCATCGGGATTCGCATCAAGCCGCTGGCCGGCGAGCTGTACCGCCGCAGCGTCTCGACGCTCGATATCTTCGTCTCGACGCTGCTGGACTGCACCGGAGGTCAACTCCCCGAGGGCTTCGCGGTGACGCTCCCAAAGGTAATGGAACCGGCGGAAGTAGCGATCTTCGTCGACGTGCTCGAGCAACTGGAGCTCGCTGTTGGTCTCGAGAATCGTGCCCTGCAGCTGGAGCTCATGATCGAGACACCCCAGTCGATTATTGCCAGTGACGGGTCGTCGATGCTGCCGGCTTTGGTGGAGGCCGCACGGGGGCGCTGCGTGGGAGCGCATTTCGGCGTCTACGACTACACCGCGGCGGCAGGAATCAGCGCCCAGTACCAGGCGATGGATCATCCGGCCTGCGACTTTGCCCGCCACATGATGCAGGTGGCTCTGGCCGGAACCGGCGTGAGGCTCTCCGACGGCGCCACCAACGTGATCCCGGTTGCGGTTCACCGGAGCGGCGCGAGCACCGAGCTCACGCCAGCGCAAGTCGACGAGAATCGCTGCTCCTTCCACTCCGCATGGCGGCTGCACTACCAGCACGTACGGCACTCGCTGCGACACGGCTTCTACCAGGGCTGGGATCTGAACCCTGCTCAGCTGCCGACCCGATACGCTGCCGTATATGCGTTCTTTCTCGAGAACGTGGGTGCCGCGAGCCGGCGTTTGCGAAATTTCGTGTCGGTGGCGGCGCAGGCGACGTTGGTGGGCGAGGTCTTCGACGACGCCGCGACCGGACAGGGACTGTTGAACTTTTTCCTGCGCGGCCTCGGCTGTGGCGCGTTGAGCGAGGAGGAGGTGCTCGAGACGGGCCTTTCACTAGAAGAGCTACGGGCCCGCTCGTTCTTGAAGATCCTGGCTGGCCGCCGCGGTGGAACGCTGTAGCGCCATCAAGCCATGGTCGGAAGTGGCGGGCGCCAAATACGCTGTCCAGCCGCATGCAAGCAGGGTACAGTTTCCGAGTTCTCGATGTCCCACGAAGGAGTGCCTACTGATGAAGTTCCGCCTCGCGGTCCTGCCACTGGTGTTTGCCGTCGCCCTCTTCGGGTGTGCGTCGCCCGATGAAGACGCCGTGACCACCGCGGACGACGATGCCATGACAGATGTCGATCACGGCGATGATGGCGACGATCACCATGGCGATGGGAGCCCCGACCGCGACCATTTCTCGAAGCCGGACGAGGTCTACGCCTTCCTCGGCATCGGTGCTGGGGGACGCGTCGTCGATGTCATGTCGGGAGGCGGCTACAACGCCGAGCGCCTTGCCCTCCTGGTAGGAGTGACGGGCTTTGTCGTGGCCGACGGCGGCAGCGAGGAGTTTCGTGCTCGCTTGGACGAGGGCGGTGATCTGGCAGCGACGGACAACATTCGGTTCGTCGACGAGCTTCCCCAGCTAGAAGACGGCAGCGTCGATGCAGTGGTCGCCGTCCGCGCCTACCATCTCTTCCCCGATGTGCCGGCGAGCCTGGCGGAGCTACACCGCGCCTTGGTGCCGGGAGGAGTCGTCGGCGTGGTCGAGGTTCGCCTGAACCAGGGTGAAGGGCACGATATGGCCTCACACCGTGTCGGTGAGGGGACGGTCATCGACGACCTGGTAGCCGCCGGGTTCGAGTACGTCGGCGAGTCGGACATCTTGAAGCGTGCCGACGACGACTACGCGGTGTTCACCCAGCCGGGTAAGACTCGTTTCATGACCGATCGCATGTTGCTGAAGTTCCGCAAGCCGGGCGGCGCTACCAATTAGCTCGGCAGTACCGCTGTCGCCCACGGCGCTGCATATGCCGGCGCCGGCGATAGGGTAGCTTATTCAGACTCCTCTAGCGCCTTTGGCAGGGGCCCTTTGATTCCGAGATCCGTTCTTCCTCCAAGCCGCCCGCTGCTCGGGGGCATACTTGCCTCGACGTGCGTCGGGATGGTGCTGACACTACCAGCGCGAGCTCAGGCGCCGCCGACGCAGTCGGAGCAAGCAGCAGCGACTGCTGCCGATAGCGATCGTTGGGATCTGCTTGCGATTACCGACGCCGATCGTGAGCATCAAGTGCTGGCGGTGAGAGCCTCGGCGCCGCCGGATATTGACGGCCTCATCGACGACGCGGTGTGGGCCGAAGCGACGCCGTTGGCGGCGTTTCTGCAGTCGCAACCTGACGAAGGTGCCGAGCCCACCGAGCGCACCGAGGTACGACTTCTCTACGATACCGAGGCCATCTACATCAGCGCCCGCATGTGGGATTCGAAACCGGATGCGGCGGTGTCGACGGTGTTGCGGCGTGACGAGTCCCACGACAACAACGATGCGTTCGCGGTGACGCTCGACACGTACCACGATCATCGCAACGGCTACTTCTTCGAGACCAATGCGCTGGGCGCTCGCTTCGATGCGCAGATTATCGGCGAGGGAGGGACGTCGCGGCGGGGATTCGGCGCCACCTTCAATGCCGACTGGGACGCGGTTTGGCGCTCGGCCGGCCACGTTCATGACGATGGGTGGTCGGTGGAGATCGCTATCCCTTTCTGGGTGTTGCGCTTTGACCGATCCAACATGGAGGCATGGGGGATCAACTTCCGACGTACGCTGAAGCGCAATGCCGAGCTGGATTTCTGGGCGCCGATTCCACGACAGTTCAACGCAACGCGCTTGTCGCTCTCCGGGATGCTGGTAGGGATGGAGTCGGTGGCGCGGCCGCGAAACCTACAGATCAAGCCCTTCGTGCTGGGTGATATCGGCCAGGTGCCAGTAGGCCCGGAGGAGACCCCGTATTCGATCCACTCCACACGCTCGTCAGCTGATCTTGGCGGCGACATCAAGTGGATCATGACGCCCAACCTGACCTTCGATGGCACGGTCAACACCGATTTCGCGCAGGTCGAGGCCGACGATGTGCGGGTCAACCTGACTCGTTTTGCGCTGTTCTTCCCGGAGAAGCGCGAGTTCTTTCTGGAAAACGCCGGTCTGTTTCAGTTCGGAAGCAGCAGCGGTCGAATGGGTCCCCGGGTCATCGGGTTTCATTCGCGCAACATCGGGATCTTCGAGGGGAGTGAGGTCCCGATCCTCGCCGGTGCACGGCTCACCGGAAAGGCCGGTGGATGGAACATTGGTGTGCTCGACATGCAGACCGATTCCGTTGATGGACTTGGCGTGAGCTCGGAGAACCACGGCGTGCTGCGCGTGCGCCGTGAGCTCGGGAGCCGTTCGAATATCGGCATGCTGTTCACCAACCAACAGGCGAGCGGCTCGAAATACAACCGATCGCTCGGCTTTGACGGAAGGCTGGCCGTCGGTGGCGCCACGCTGGACGGATGGTGGATGAATACCGACACGCCGGAGGTCGCAGAGGGCTCCGAGTCGGCCGGTGCCGTCAAGTTCGAGTGGGCTAACTCGGAATTCTCGACGATGGCGTCGGTGATGGACGTCGGCGAGTCGTTCGACCCGGGATTGGGGTTCGTGAATCGGGTCGGTCTGCGCTCCTACGACAGCAACGTGATGTGGACACCGTTCTTCCCGGATTCGCCGGTGGTGCGCAACCTGGCGCCGCACGTCACGTTGGCGTATGTCACGGATCGCCAGAATCGCTTGTTGACACGCCGTGAGCACTACGACTTCGACCTATTTCTACGCCGCGGCGACAAGCTCAGCATCGAGAACAACCGCCGGTACGAGCTTCTGGACCAGCCGTTCGAGATCGTGCCTGGCGTGATCATCCCAGCGGGCGAGTACCAGTTTGACGCCATCAAACTGGAGGCGGAGTCTGACAAGAGCCGTCCGCTCTGGGGCCTGATTTGGCTCGATATCGGCGACTTCTGGGACGGCAAGCAGAAGACCTGGAGATTCCAGGCCGGATGGCGGGCCGGCGCCAGGTTCTCGACCATGTTGTCGCTGGATCGCAACGACATCAAGTTGCCCGCCGGCGACTTTGTGGCCGACATCTGGCGTGCCCGGATTTCCTACGACTTCAACACCCGGCTCTTCCTTTCCGGGTTGTTGCAGTACGACAACATCTCCAATCGGTTTCTTAGCAACGTGCGGCTGAACTTTATCCATACGCCGGGCGCCGACCTGTTCGTGGTGTACAACGAGCGCCGGCTCACCCAGGATCCGACGCTGATCGATCGCTCGATCATCGTCAAGTTCACGCAGCTGTTCCGGCTATAGGGCGCCGGCGCTCCTGGCAGCTCCGCCCTACTTCCAACATAGACTGCTACTGGCTGACGATCGGCCGATGTAGCCGCAGTCCGACGTCCTGCTCGGCAGCGTGCCCTTGTAGGTCGTAGAACGCCGGCGGCGGCAGGGACATCATCGACAGGCGAACACGCGCCGGGGCGTCGATGAGCACAGGGATCTCCAGACCGGTCGTCGGTACGTCCACAACGCGGTGATCCAGGCGGCCCTCCGCCTCCACGTATATGTGGAGCCTGCCAGCCTCCGGAAGCGGCCGCCCGTACGCCTGGATCAGGCGGATCTGCACAACCGCACCTGGCCTCAGATCGAGGTCGAAGTTGATACCCGACAAGTAGGGGAGGATGAGGCCGCGTTCGCTGCTCGGCCGCTCCAGTCTCGGCAGGGCGGTCACGGTGGCGTCGAAGAACCGTACGTGATCGAAGGCGAACTGCAACGATGTGCCCTGCGACGGGCCGTCGCCCGCTGGATGATCGAATCCGAAAGTGATCTGGTTGGCACCGATGCGCAGGAACCGCGAGGGCAGCGGCACGTGGTAGTCCTGCCAGCCTGCTATGACGTCGATCGGCGTCGGCAGCGTCACACCGTTGAGTCGCATGTGGATTGCTGAAACCAGCGAGGTCCCGTCCGGCGCATGGGGCCGGCCGCGGAATCGGATGCGCTGCACCTGGGACTCGATCTGATAGAAGCTCAGCGATGCCTGTGTACCGCGCGCCCAAACGAAGGTCTCGTCCTCGCGCTGCGCCCAGCGCTCGTCAACGGGCGACCATCCGTCGAGCAAGTGACGGCGCGCGGCGCGGTCGCCGAGGTCGATCGTCCCGGTTTCGACGAAGATCTCAGACTGCTCGAAGAGTGCAACGAGCTCAACGTCCGGCTCCGCTGCGCATCCGGACGACAGCAACAGACCGCTGGTGACCAATGCGATCGCTGACCTGTGGTGCCTGAGAATTCTGAGCATGCGACATCGTAGCCACGACGCCCGGCTGGGTGCAATTCGCGGCCGCCGATGTCGAGGCGCTCGAGGCGCGCTCAGTACAACGCGAAAGCGCCCCGGCCACGGAAGCTGTACGAGCGAGCATAGGTCACCACATCCGGATACGAACTCCCTCGTCGCCGTCGATCACATCCACCAACTCGCGGCTCGGTGCCGCCTTGAGGGCACCGGTCAGACGGCTGGTGCGAATCGTCTGGGTATCCGTGTCGTACGCGTCAACCATCGCGGCGACTGCAGTAAGCGGCACGGAGACTCGCACCATCTTGTCGCGGCGCTCGTCAGCCTCGACACGCAGCACATCACCACGCTTGAAGATCTTGACGTGATCGCCGCCATCGAGCACTTCCACCAGCAGCGTGTCAGGCGCGGCTCGTAGCTCTTCGACGATGCGATCGAAGTACGGAAGGTACCCGGCGATCTCGGGTACGCGAACATACTTGGCCTCGTCCGGTGCGAACGCCAGTACGATCTGTGCCAGGGATAGCGGCACTGGTACGACGATGCGAACGTCATCGGTATGGACATCGACCAGCAGGATCGATGAGTTCATCACAACGCCACCCACCATCAGCATGGGCAGCATCGTCAGGGCGGCGAGCTTGATCACCACGGTCTCCTAACCCTGCGGTTTGTTGTCGATCCAGATGTTGAAGTCGGTGTCGCCCTGACGATAGATACGGATGTGCTCATCGTCGTCGTTCCCGCTGACGTACTCGGCGTCGCCCGCCAGGCGAAGCTCCTCCCACATACGCCGCAGATCGGCGAGCTCCATGTCGTGATGGCGACCGATATCGATGCCGTGATCTTCGTCGAAGATATGGTCCTGCGCCATCTCCATCGCCACTTCCACCAGTGACATTGGCAGGTTGACGTTGATCTTGGCGCCCTCCGCTTCGTTGACGCGAACATGAATCCAGGAGCTCTCCTGGGCCTGTACCGCTGCGGCTGAGCCGATCAGCAGTACGGCTACGGCTGCCAGCGCGATCGATCTACGGTTCATTACCGTCTCCTATTGGCTTGATAGAAGCTCGACGTTGCCTTTCAGAGCGTTTACGGCGATTCGTTTTGCCGGGCACATCTAATGACGCGGCTAGACACGGTTTGGTTTCACCACGGCCTGCTAGAGACTCCATGACGCACAAAACCCCGGGACGCCAATGCGTCCCGGGGCTTTGTTTTGATAGATCAGGTCGCCTTACGCGACTTGGGAGATGTCGAAATCGACGCCCTCCTGTTCGAGGCGCTCACGGATGAGCATCGGCGTCACTCCGACGTAGTCGCAGACCTCTTCGAACCAGGTGCTGTTGAAGAAGTCGCCAGGGTCGCCATCCTCGGTCATCTGGCGGAGCTTCTTGCGATCATAGCGGGAGGTCCGTGCCTGTTCCTTCATGCGCTGCAGGAAACGGTAGTCATGCACGGCCAGTTCGATCATCGAGAGGTACAGCTGCCGACAGGAGTCGACATCGTATTCCTCAATCTGTGCAGACTTCAAACCAAGAATCTCTTCGCGCTTCGCGGTCTTGAGAAACTCGGCGGTGCTCGTAGACATCAGCTTTACTCACTTTTCCAAAGATTATGCAAACACGACTACTTACTTATACAAAGCATCTGCAGAAGAAAACAACCCCCGTTGCGCAATTTTTGCAAAACAATTACGCTAGCTCGCGATGAGCTACTCGATCAAAGCAGCGGCGATGGCTACAGGTGTTAACGAAAGCCGTCTGCGGACCTGGGAGCGGCGCTACGGAATCCCTCGTCCTGAGCGGTCCGCAAAGGGTCAGCGGCAATTCGACGACGCCGATCTGACGGTTATCCGGCGCATGTCGGTGCTGATAGATTCCGGCGTCCGAGCGTCGGAGGCCGCCGAAGTCGTGCTCGCCGAGGGGCCGGCGGAGGTTGCGGGGCCGGTTACGCGCGAGCGCGCCCACCCGCTGGTCGATCTGCTGGTGCAGAAGGCGCTCGATCTCGATGGCGCCTGGTTGACGCGGATCGTGCACGACTCGGTCTTCTCCACGGGGTGGGCGCCTACCATGGAGCGGGTCGTCTTTCCCTCGCTGAGCCGCCTGACGCGTTACTGGGGCGAAGCCCGAACCACGCTGGCGCACGTGGGCTACACGCACGAGCTGATTCGCTCGGAGATTGCCGCCGAGTTGGTCAGGCTCGGGGAACCCGACGACCCGGGTCCAACCGTGATGTTGTCGTGCGTCGAAGACGAGGAGTACGACGTCGCCGCGCTATCCCTCACGCTGTTGCTGCGTCTCTCCGACGTTCGCGTCATGTACCTGGGCCGCGCTGTCCCGTGCCAGGACCTCATTCAAGCGGCGGGACAGGTGAAGCCGCAGGCCGTTTGCATCATCGGGACGCGCCGCGCCAGTCCCGGTGTTCTCAACCGTTGCGCCCGCGCGCTGGTGGCCAGCCGGCTGCAGTCGCAGCTGTTCGTCGGTGGATCGGTGTTGACGCGTCGCGACGCACCCGAGATTCCCGGTATGCATCTGCCGCAATCGTTGATCGCTGCGGCAGAGCGCATCGAGCAGTCGCTCAAGCGCGCCTGAGGTCTCTGTCCCGCCGGCAACGCTGGGTCATGGCTGCCAGCAGGGAATTCGTGCTGCGTGGTCAGGGGCCGGTAGCCGGCCCTGCTTCCACCACGGCCTGCTAGACGGGTCGCCATGTGTTCTCCTCGCCGAGTCCCTCGTAGTTGGCCACCGTGCCGCCGCTCGTGAGGTGTCTCCAGGCACACGGCTCACAGCTCTCGTCGACGGAATAGCCGAACATCTGCGCCAGCTGCTCGCCGACCGCCAGCTCCTTGTCGAGCGCAATCTGCGCGGCTTCTTCCGAGACGTTGTCGGGGTTGTAGAGCGTTGTCGCCATCCGGGCCACCAGGCCCGCGAGCAGCAGGTCGGAGTTCATAGGGCCGACGTAGCGAGGGTGAAAGAACGGGACCGCCTGCTTGAGCTCGGCGCTCAAGCTGTATAGCTCCGTGCGAATTCGCGCCTGGAACTCCAGGTAGTCCGGCCGCGTCGAGGCAGACGGGGCGATGCGTCGGCCATCCTCCGGATGGAAGCTCCGGCGCCAGTGGACATGGTCGCGAAGGAACTCCACC
>Ga0315339_1001376_pt1 | contig 21915 bp, 19 predicted proteins | sample ASW17metaG_FD_204514 | JGI IMG/M metagenome (GOLD analysis project Ga0315339, IMG submission 204514) | Ammonia-oxidizing marine archaeal communities from Pacific Ocean, United States - ASW #17 | ecosystem: Environmental > Aquatic > Marine > Oceanic | place: USA: California | collected 2016-12-05
TGCCATTCTCGCGTTCTTTCGCGAAACAATCCCAAAAGAATGGAAAAACTTCCGCGACAAGGTGTCAGACAACTTTCGTATCACAACCCATGATAATTTTCGGGTTTTGGCGTAGGCACGGTATAACTGATTGCGTAACGGTTTTTGAATGGTCGCCACTTTTCCCGGATACTGCCCACAAAATCTATTGCGCGGAGACCGGGGTTACGACAGCCGAGATTGACTTGGTTGGTCCTGGAAATGACGCGGAGGTCAGGGCCGATCTGATAGACATCGATCCAACCGGCGCTATCGGCATCGCTCCGCCGACTAAATATGTGGACGAAGGAGTCATTGCCGCTAACTAGTGAGGTTATGGACGCCGGCCGCGAAGAGGAAGCTGAGTCCTCCCTTTTGGTGTATTCTTCGCAATAGACTCGGTGTCGGGCATGGCGGCCCTATGGTCGCCATGCCATCCGGCAGCGGTGACGAACTCTTCCGAAACTGGACGGTATTGAGCGTTAACGTCAGGGGTTTCAACTATGAACAGAATTCTTGTCTTCTCTGGTGTGGCGGCGGCGATTTTCGTTAGCCTCGGTGTCCTCGACGCTTTGCAAGGCGATGAACCGTTTTCGGCTTGGGGACTTGCCATCGACTTGGTGGAAAAGGGCCTTCTTGCCGCGGCCGTTGTGGCAACGGCATACGTCTCGCTCGAATCGCGAGATATGCGTCGTGACCGCGCCCGGCTTCTCAACGACCTTACCCGTGCCCGGGCCGAGGGTGATCGCTGGCGAGCGACGGCTAAAGTACATCTTGATGGTCTAAGCCGAGCAATCCACGAGCAGTTCAACACGTGGCGATTAACGGAAGGCGAAGCCGACATTGCGGTTCTAATGCTCAAGGGCTTGTCGCATAAGGAGATCGCTCGGTTGCGGTCGACTACCGAAGCGACTGTCCGTCAACAAGCCGCGGCCATCTATCGAAAATCCGATCTGTCCAGTCGGGCGGAGCTATCGGCATTCTTCCTTGAGGATCTTTTTGCGCCGAGTGAAGAGCGAAACCAAGATCCAGTTGGCAAGATCAAGCTAGTTGAAAATCGCAACTGAGATCACCTCGTCGCGGCTCATTCTGCATCAAAGATACAATATGGGAAAGCTGGTTCTCCAAAAGCCAGAAGTGATCATCGGCCATGAGCCTTGATCGCGTCGCGATACCAATCCAAATCGTTGGCGTGCACCAAAAACTCGCAATACTGCTGTCTTTGCGCCTCGTACCGATCAATTGCGGTCTTTCTGTTTTCGCGGAGCGATAGGTCTTGGTGTGCAAACAGCAGTCTCAATGCTCTGCCCCCTCGGCAGCGGTGTTCGTTGCAGGACGCCATTACCCCGCTCAACAGGATTGTCATGCTTTGCCTGGATGAACGAGGATCGAACCCCTTGTTGAGCCTTTTTGGCTCTCCCAACAAGGCTGATGCGCGGGCCTGAATGATCACGCGGGTCTGACCGGATAACCAGGAAACAGCTAGACTGCCTCCGACTCAGAATCAGAAGATACCATAGGGGGAAATCATGGACACCGCCGAACTGTCCGAAGAGCAACGCATGATGCGCCGGACCTGTCGCGACTATGTCGACGATGTGGTCATCCCGTTTATTCGCGGTAATTGGCAGCGCGAATGGCAGATGGAGCCCAAGACGCGCTTACCGAAGGAAATCTTGGAGAAGGCCGAAGAGGTCGGCATTCGTACATTAGGCGTTCCGTCGGAATTCGGCGGCATCGATCTTGACCCGGCCGCCGAGGTCAAGACGTTTTCGATTATTGCCGAGGAAATCGCGCGCGGCGATTCCGGGGTTGCCGACAAGCTGGTGCAGAACTGGAAGGTCGCCATGCTATTGCGCAATCTGGCGCCAAAACATCTGCAGGAAAAATGGTTTGCCCGGCTTCTTGAGGATCCACAGTTCCTGCTCGCCCATTGCCTGACCGAGCCGCGCGGCGCCTCCGATCGCTGGTTGCCTTACAATGTGCCCGAGGCGGCGATGCAGACCAGGGCCGTGCGCCACAAGGATGGCTGGCTGATTAATGGCCGCAAGCAGTTCATCTCCAATGGCTACGACGCCGGTCTGTACGTGGTTTATGCCAACACCAATCCGGACGTCGGCATGCTGCAAGGCACCTCGTCCTTCCTGGTGCCCCGCGAAACGCCTGGCCTGACCATCGCGCGTTGCAATGAGACAATCGGCTGTCGTTTTATGAACAATGGCGAGTTGGTGTTCGAGGACATGTTCTTGCCCGAAGATCACCTGCTTGCCGAGAATGGCGCGCTCACTCAAGCCTCGGTCTACTTTCGCCCGGGCAAGATCATGCAGGCATCAAAGAATCTCGGTGTCGGCGTGCGCGCCTTCGAAGTTACTTCCGACTACGTACAGAACTATTTTCAAGGCGGCGCAATCTTGATCAAGCACCAAGCTGTGGCGTTGCGGCTCGGCGACATGGCGACCCGTATCGAGGCTGTCCGAGCGCTGCTCGATCGTGCTTCGCGTGCTGTCGATACGAATTCGCCGGACGCCGACACGCTGTGCAACATGGTCAAAATGTTCTCGTCGGAGGAAATTATGAAGGTGGCGCAAAACGCGCTGGAATTGCATGGCGGCAATGGCGTCATGCTCGACTTTGGTGTCGAGAAGTATTTCCGCGACGCCGCTATATTCCTGCACATGGATGCGACCGCCGACATCTCAAAGTTCAAGATCGTCAAATCGATGTTTCCGGATAGTGCTGGAACTTATGCCGGCTCCGCTTGACGGCGATACCGACACGCCTCAAAACGAAACCCAGACGAACTGGCAGAAACTTGCCGGGAGAAGAACAACAAGGAGAGAGATCGTTATGTCGATCAAACACAAGCTCGTTCACGTCGATGACGTTGAGCCGGAAAACATGCAAAAGAAGGACGGCTGGTCGATCTCCGAGTTTCGCCTGCCGATTACTGGTGCCGACGGAAGTTCAACGACGGTATTTCACTCGATCTTCCGGGCTGGGTCTGCCCACAATAAACATTTGCACACCAGAAGCGACGAGATCGCGCTTTATCTCTCAGGCCATGGCGTGGTTGGTCAGGAACAGGGACGGTCCGAAGTGCGGGCCGGTCATTGTCGAGTAATGCCAAAGGGTTCTGAGCATTTCTTCTATAACGAGACCAAGGACGAGGATGCGGTCTGCATCGGCTTTTATATCGGAGCCAAGGACGTTGCCGATTCCGGATATGAGTTTCGCGGCGAAGTCACCGACGCCGACGTCAAGATGCCACGCAATGGTTTCAACGAGGGTATCCTGGTCAACGTTGAGGATGTCGCGCCTGAGCGGATGGATGAGAAGGATGGCTGGTCGATCACCGATTTTCGCCTGCCGATTTCAAAAAAGAACGGTGGGACGACGACCGTCTTCCGGGCGAAATTTATGCCCGGCGCGGTCCATAAAAAGCACCGTCACGATAATTGCGAGGAAATCTACTATGTCATTTCCGGCCATGGGCTTGTTGGCGCCGGATCGGATCGCGCCGAAGTTCGCGGCGGGCATTTCCATTTCATCCCGAAGGGCGTCGAGCACTGGGCCTATAATCTCAGTAAGACCGAACCGCTTGAAGTCATCGGCCTGTATATTGACGCTGGCAGCGTCGAAGAAACCGGTTACGTCTATATGGGTGATGTGACCGAGGAAGACATCAACGCCCCGCGCACCTTGTAACCAGGCAATTGCGGTTCACGCCTGGCTGTAGCGGGATAGCTTGTCTTCGTCGACGGAAATGCCGAGGCCTGGCTCTTCCGGCGTAACAATGTGACCGTCGACGACTGCAACCGGGTTCTTTACAACATCATCAACCAGATACTGATTGGTGATGTTGCAATCCCAGTCGAGCACCGGTAGCGCCAGCGCGAGGTGGGCGATTGCCGCAGAGCCGATTGAAGTGTCGGCCGCTTTGCCGGCGAGATTGACGTGCATTTGCAAGCGCTGCATCAGGTTCGCCGCTTGCAATACTTGGAAGGCGCCGCCGAGCTTGATCAGTTTTAGGCTGCCGCCCGCCGCCGCACCGAGTTCGTGGTGACGCGCGATGTCTTCAAGGCTGTGCAGACCCTCGTCGGCGCCGATCGGGATCGATGACGCTTCGGCGCAGGCGTGCATGGAATCGGTGTCGTGCCCCCGAACCGGCTGCTCGAAGAAATCGAGCCCGACATCACCGGCACGGCTTGCGAAGAAGAGTGCCTCCGCCGGGGTGTATCCCTCATTGGCATCGGCCGATACGCGCGCGCCCTTGCCGACCGCGCGACGCGCGGATTCTGACCTGGCGAGATCAGTCCTCGGGTCCTGGCTCGCGACCTTGACCTTGAAGGCAACAAAGCCCTCTTCATGGCGTTGGCGGGCGGTGTCGATCTCGTCCGGCGCGCCTGATATGCGCCAGATCATTGCGGCGCGCTCGCGCTGGCGCCCCCCAAGGATCTCATAAAGCGGCATTTTCCGGTGCTGGCCGATGAGGTCGAGTAGCGCCATATCGATTGCCGATTTAGCGGCATGATTGCCATACATCAGCGGCTCGATCAGGTCGGGGAGGGCAGCAGCCTCCTCGATTTCGTACTCTTCGAGTTTATGTCTCATATAGCGCACGGCCGCGACCATTCCCGGTGATGTTTCCCCGGTCATCATTGGTGCGGATGATGCCTCGCCCCATCCAACACAGCCACTATCATCCGAAATCCGGACAATGAGATTGTCGCAGGCCGGTATTGTAATCGTCGATAGCCTGACCGGCGCGGTCAGCGGCAAGACAACGGTGAACGCGTCGATCTTTACAATACGAAACATGACGATTCTTGCCTTGAAATCTTAGTGATACAAGCGCCGCAATTTGGGGAATATCCTGGCGCTGCGCAATGGCTGCAACGGACGGTGACGCCAAAAAAAGGGGCTATGGCAGGCGATCAGGGTCGCGTAGTCTTTTGTTTTTAACCATGATTTGCACTATTGCGTTGGGCGGGATACTTCGCTGAGGCAGCGGCATAAAGTTGGTGCCAGATTACGCCTCATACAATGTGGAAGTCGCGATGCAGATTAGCTTGCTTGAAATTGCCACTGTTACCCTCGCGGCAATCTTGCTTCCTCAGAACGACAGTGCCACGGCGCAATGGTCGGCCGAAACGGTGCCGCTCCCCGAAGCGGTTAGTGAGGTCAGGCAATCATCCGAGGGCGTGTATGCAAAAGCCGGCGTCTGGTATCAACTTTCGGCGTGCGCGCTGGCGCCAATATGTGCGGAAGAATCAGAGCCAGCGGCGTCGGATGTGCCCGAAGGCGGGATCCCCGATGGCCTGGTTGCTACGGCGCGCGAGGGTGATGGAATTCGGCGAGCCTGGTATTCCAGCCCTACCGATCGCTACGCGCACGGCGCGCTTGGTGATTTCATTGAGGGCGGTGCTCTCGTTGCAGAAGATGTCTTTGGCAAATTATACGTTGCCACGCTCGACCCATCGGAGGTCTTTGAGGATCTGACGCCGCGCATTGCCGATATCGACAATGACGGGCGCAATGAAATCATCACGATCCGCTCATCGGTCCGCTCCGGCGCCGCGATTGCGGTTTACGGGCTACAGGGCAGCCGGTTGATCGAGCGCGCCGCGACGCCGCCAATCGGACGCGCCAACAGATGGTTGAACATCGCCGGAATTGCCGATTTCACCGGCAACGGTCAACTCGACATTGCAATCGTTAAGACGCCGCATATCGGTGGTCGGCTCGAAATCCTGGCATGGAACCGCAACCGGCTGGAGGTCGTTGACAGCGCCGAGGGTTTTTCCAATCACGCTTTCGGATCGATCGATCAGGGCCTTTCGGCCGCAGCCAAGATCGATGGTGACCGGATTCCAGACCTGGTTCTGCCCGACGCGCAACGGCGATCCTTGCGCATGGTAACGGCGGCGCGCGGCAAAATTCGCGAGATTTTGTCGTTGCCGTTGCCCGCTCGGGTCGAGACAACCATCGGGGTCGTATCGGATTCGAAACCGCCAACCTTCGCGGCCGGTCTTAGCGATGGCAGTCTCGTCTGGGTCACAGCGCAATAGCGTCCCGAATTATTGGGTGATCGCCAGCCCTTCGAGCGCTAGGCCATAGGGTAGAAGCTCGTTCATTTGCCGGCGGAGCTGCTCGGTTATGAGCAGTCGCGCATAGCGCCGATTGATCTCCGGTTGTTGCATGACGAGGGCGGCCAACTCCCAGGCACGGCTCAGCAATTTGTCCGGAGCCAGGACTTCATTGACCAGCCCGAAGTCCATTGCCTGCTTTGCGTTGAGACGCTGACCGGTGAGTAGGAAATAGCGTCCCCTGTTTAAACCCATGGCCATCGGAAAGATAACGTGCACGCCGTCGCCAGGAACCAGACCGCCGACGAAATGCGCCGAATCCTGAAATTCAGCCGTCTCGGATGCCAGCACGATGTCGCACAAGACGGGCAATTCGGGATGGCGAAGCGCCGGTCCATTGACCGCGCTGATCATTGGGACATCGATGGCCAGGAGATTGGTGATCAGGTTCTTTGCCGTCCAACCAAGTTCAGCCCAGGCCTCCGGACCCATGCTATGCGCCTTCTGATTGGCCTTTGCCTCGGGTGCCGGACCGGAGAATTCATCGCCGGTCCCGGTCATGATTACGACCTTGTTTTCGCGGTCGCGGCCAATGTCAAGAAACGCCTGCTCCAATTCATCGTGTGGCAAAAACCCCCAACGCAGAGGTTTGCCATCGGTGTGAAGCCGCATCTCGAGAATGCCATCTTCGCGACGAAATACGATCGATTGAAATTTGTCCTGGTAGTCTGCAAGGGCGGTCATTGGCGCATCAGTTTCCTGTTTCAGTGTTTGCCGTGGATTTTGCGTAACGTATCGATTAATTCGGAGTCGTTTAGTTCACCCATGCCGAGATCAATCATTTGATTGAGAACATCGACGGCGGCATGGCCAAGGCGCGACTGCGCGCCAATGTCTTCGATAAAATCTACGCCATAGGTCACATCCTTCAGTCGGTTTCGACCAGAGAAATGAACTGGATTTTCGTGCTTTCCGGTTGCCATATATTTCGTATGCCGGCCAACATGTCCGCTACCGGTATTGCCGACGGAAAACGCCTTGGCTGCTGCGTCTAGATCAATGCCGGCGGCTTCGGCTGCGTACATTCCCTCAACCGCGGCGACGACCTGAATTACACCCATTGTGTTGTAAATCAGCTTGAACGCGTTTCCCATCCCGACACCACCGAACCGGGTAATGCTCTTGCACATCGGTTCAAAGATTGGCTTGGCCGCCGCAAAATCCTCGACCGATCCACCGAAAAAGGCATTGAGCTCGGCGCGAGCCGCTGCGTCGGGTCGTCCAGCAACAGCGATGTCGGTGAAATGGAATCCCTTTGCTTCCGCAAGCTTAGAAAGTTCAATGATCCAACTATTGGAAACCGTCGAGCTTTCAATGGCCAGCGCACCGGGTTTGGGCGCACAGGAAAGGGCCCCGTCTTTGCCCGTCCAGACTTCCCGCGAAGCGGCATCGTCGAGAACAATCGAGATGATCGCGTCGGAATCCTTGACCGCTTCACCTGGTGTTGAGGCAAGCTTGGCACCGAGCCGCTCAAGGGGTCGCGCTTTGTCGAGCGTCCGGTTATAGACCGTGACCTCGTGCCCATGTTTCAAAAGATTCGGGACCATGGCCGAGCCCATGGTACCAGCCCCTAGAAACCCAATTCTTGCCATTCATGCGTCTCCTGAATTTTTCTTTTTGTTATTTGTTGAGAGTTTTCGGTCGGAAAAGGCAATAGCATGACCGGATATGTACATAAATTCCATCCACAGCCTCGAGATTTCGACAACAAAAAAATGGTAATTGGCAGATGAACGACACGCCTACCGTAGCCCAAACAATAGCGCGGGATCTCGCCCGCCATGGCGTTGATGCCGTGTTTGCCCAGAGCCTACCCTCGGCGATCGCACTCGCGATCGACGCCGACCCAGGCATGAAGATGTATGCCTACCGCACCGAGAATGGTGGCGCGGCGATGGCCGATGGATTTGCCAGAGTGACAAATCGCGTCGGTGTTGTCATGGGCCAAAACGGTCCAGCGGCAACGCTCTTGGTGCCCGGACTGGCCGAGGCGCTGAAATCGTCGATCCCGATCGTTGCCCTGGTACAGGACGTCAACCGGCCGCAAGCCGACCGCAACGCCTTTCAGGAACTCGATCACATCGCCCTGTTCCAAGGTTGCACAAAATGGGTGCGACGGGTAACCGAGGCCTCGCGCGTATCGGACTATATCGACATGGCATTCGCAGAGACGACAAGTGGGCGGCCGGGCCCAGCGGTCCTCATGCTGCCCGCCGATCTTCTCAATGAGAAAGCAACAGTCACGAGCGGACGCAAAGCGTCGCTTGGTGTTATTCCCCTCGACCGAACCATGGCCGATCCAGCCCGTATCCGGCAAGCTGCCGATCTAATCGCCGCCGCAAAAAATCCATTAATTGTTGCCGGTGGCGGGGTCCATTTGTCGGGCGCTGCAAGCGAGGTGGTCGAACTCGTTACTGAAGCCAATCTGCCAGTTCTCACCACAGTAATGGGCAAGGGCGCCATAGACGAAAGCCATCCGCTGGCACTTGGCGTCGCCGGCTACAATCTCGGAGTGCTTTCTCCGGCGCGCCATCTGCGCCCGATCATTGAACGGGCCGATGTCGTACTTTTGATCGGCACGCGCACCAATCAGAATGGAACCGATTCCTGGCAGCTTTATCCAGACGGCGCCCGCTATATTCACATCGACATCGATCCTGTCGAGATCGGCCGAAACTACGAAGCTCTCAGGCTTGTCGGCGACGCCAAGCTGACACTTGCCGCGCTTACCGCCTCTTTGGAGGGAAGGCGCGGCATGCAGCCGTCGCTCGAAAAAGAGATTGCCGCGGGCCGGGAAAAGCACGAGCAGGACATGCTGCCCGTCCTACGTTCGAATAGCTCGCCGGTCCGGCCCGAGCGTCTAATGGAAGATCTGCGTAAAGTTCTTACGCCGGAGACCATCGTTGTCGCCGACGCGAGCTATTCGACGCTGTGGATCGCGTGCTATCTGCGCTCGCTTGCAGCCGGGATGCGCTTCATTACGCCGCGCGGTCTTGCCGGGCTTGGATGGGGCTTGCCGCTAGCGATCGGTGCCAAGGTCGCCCATCCGAATTCACCGGTATTAAGCGTTGTCGGCGATGGCGGCTTTGCCCATGTCTGGTCGGAGCTTGAAACCAGTATTCGCATGGAAACGCCGATTGTTCTGACTGTACTCAACAACGGCGTGTTGGCCTATCAGAAGGATGCCGAGGACGTAAAATTCGGCGGCTACACCAGTGCCTGTCATTTTGCGCCGGTCGATCATGCGGCTATTGCCCGCGCTTGCGGCTGTCGCGGTGTCCGTATTGAGACAGCGGACGATTATTTGCCGGCCGTCCGCGAGGCCTTGGCCAGTAATATCACGACGGTAATCGACGTGGTCACCGACCCGCATGCATTTCCGCCGATCACATTTTTCGAAGGCACTCTCGAAGGCGTCCGTGCGGCACGCGAGAAGACTGGCATCTAAGCGAATGCATCTTCGGCGGGGCAACGATACTGGCCCCGCCGACGGATACAATTCAGATCATTTTGAACGCAGTCGACATTCTATATCCTGCGCTTACCAAGTGGCGTCCGGGTCCACTTTGAAGAGGTGCTCCATGAAGACGCGGGTAATCTCGGTGAGATGCTCGCTGCGAGCGTGATCGCGCTGCAACTCGGCCGGAACGACGTTCCAGGTGATTGGTTCGACGCCGGCCTCGATCATCCGGCGCATACCATTTTCATGCGACAGCTGCGTGATGCTACCAACTGCATCCTCGGGCACGTAAACGTCATAGCCGGCTTTCTCAGCCTCGATCGCCGGATAGGCAAGACAGACGTCTGTCCATAGCCCGCCCATGATCAGCTTCTGGCGACCCGCAGCTTCAACCGCTTTAACAAACTCAGGCTCTTCCCAGGCGTTGACGTTAGTGCGGTCAATAAACACGGCATCAGGTACCAACTTTCGCAAATCCTCGATCATCGGAGCATATCCATTCAAACCCACCGCGACATGTGAAAATATGATCGGGATATCAAATATGACGGCGGTCTTGATCAGTCCGGTCGTATTGTTAATCAGGTCCTCATGGTCGATGTTTCGCACGCCCTGAAGAATTGGCGGCTGGTAGTCGATAAGGATCAATGCCGAGTTTGTCGGGGACAGAAATGGATCTTCAAGTGCTGCTCGGTGTGGCGTGCCTTGATATCCTTCCGGATAGGTGGCGATGCCATCGACGGTATTGATTTCGGACGAAAGGGCCGGGGGCGCAACGGAAGCTATGGCAAGGGCCAGAAAGGCGCCGGTCATTGAAGCTATACGGGTCATGTGGCTCTCCTACGATTTTGGGGGTTTAGGAATTTTGCTCGTGCATATGCTCGGCAATCAGCTCCGATACCGCTGGGCCGGGGCCGACCAGTTCGAGCACGTTGCGGTCGGGATCGCGGATGAAGATGGTTTCTGTTCCGCGGAAAGATCGCCGCCCGGTGATTGGGATGTCGTTGGCCTTGACGAAGGCCTCGGTGTCTTCGGCAGAACCCATCTTCAGTGCGACATGAGTGATGCCGGGATATTTAGGCTTTTCGTCCATCAGGACGTTTTCGCCCTGGCGGGCGGTAGCCGGCCCAAGCAAATTGAAATTGATCCCGCTCGGATGAACCATGACCAGCGGATGGCCCTTTTCGAACCCGCCATCGGCGATCAGTTCGAAACCGAGCAGTTCATAAAAGGCAACTGATTTCTGACGATCGCTGATGCGAATGCCGACATGGTCCAGGTTTTTCATCTCAAGCATTGTCCGCTCCTTGTTGATTGGGTGAATGAATTGAAAGGGTCACAGCCGTTGCCAGTGCCAGAAATCCGCAAACAACCATGGTGATGATCATTGGCGTTGCGTTTGTGCTGGCAATGACGCTGACAACCAGGCTGGAGGCAGCGCCGATAGAGAACTGGGTGGCGCCGTTGATTGCCGAGACCGTGCCGTTCTCTTCCGGCAATTGGGACAGCGCTCCGACGATTGCGTTGGTGGCGGTGAAACCGAGTGCCCCGACATAGGCGACAATTCCGGCGACGATCCAGAACAATCCACCTCCAAGGGTAATGATCACGATGAGCAGGCTTGCAGCAAACGCCAGCAGTACGGCACCGATGATCGTCTTCGCCGTCGCGTCGACTTTGGATAGGAGCTGCGCGTTGATCAGATTGGCGCCGATCATCGCGGCGGCGTTCAAACCGACCAAGTACCCGTAATTCTGCGGAGCGACACCGAAATAGCTGATGTAAACGAAGGGCGAGCCGGCGACGAAGGCGAACAGGCCGGCAAAAGCGAAGCCACCTGCCAATATATGAGCCATGATCCGCCGATTCCGTATCACCGTGAAATAGGTCGACAAGATGTCGCGAAGTGAGAATGCAGCGCGGCGAGCCGATCTTGACGAAGATGGCTTCACGATCACCTTCGCCGCTACAAATGTGACTAGGCCGAAACCCGCCAGGGTGTAGAATATGGCTTGCCAACCGGCCAGCGTTAGGATGAACGCGCCGATGATTGGGGCGACCAGTGGCGCAATTACCGTGGCGGCCATGATGTAGGAAATAATCTGGGCACTTTTTTCGGCATCGTAGCGATCACGGACCATCGGAAAGACGACAACCGATCCGGCGCCGCCAAAGGCTTGAAACAGGCGGCAGGCATAAAGTTGCTCGACGCTCTGGACGACGCCTGCCAAGGCACTCGCAACGGTGAATGTTACGAGCCCGAGCAGGAGGATTGGTACGCGGCCGAAGCGGTCGGACAGTGGACCCAACACCAGCTGACCCAAGGCATAACCGAACAACAGGATCGCAACGGTTGCTTCGATCTGGTCGATACTGGCGCCGAGGTCGTGGGCGATTGTTGGCAAGGCGGGCAAATACATATCGATCGCCAATGGCGCCAGCATGAAAACTGCGCTGAGTATGGCGACGAAGGTGAACTTGCTCTGCATATTCAGGTCTCGCTCTTGCGAGCGACCTTCCTTGCGAATGCGTTGTCGGACAGTTAGTCTATTGCCGTGGAAACTTTAATAGTTCAGTTGGAAGCACATTAATTCCAAATGAGTAGTAATGGCGCGGTATTTGACGGAATGATCGTCTTTTGCGAGGTGGTCGAGGCAGCTGGATTTTCAGCGGCGGCCCAACGGCTCGGTCATTCGGCTTCCCATGTCAGCAAGGAAATCGTCCGTCTAGAGGATCGGCTCGGCGCGCGGTTGCTCAACCGAACGACGCGAACCGTCAGTCTCACAGACGACGGCCGAATTTATTACGAGCATGCACGGCGCGTCGTTGATGACGCGCGGGACGCCGAAAGTGCGATTCTGAGTGTCAAGGACAAGCCCCTCGGTCTATTGCGCGTGAGCGTACCGGTTAGCTTCAGTTTGAATTATCTGAACCAATGGCTGCCGGAATTTCTGGATGCCTACCCTGAGGTCAATCTGGAAATTGAGGCCAGTGACCGCATCGTTGATATTGTCGCGGAGGGTTACGACGTTGTCGTCCGGGCCGGTCAGCTTGACGCGAGCGACTTGATCGCGAAGAAGCTTCTGACATCCCGGCGTCTAACCGTAGCCTCGCCGGCCTACCTTCGAGAGCGTGGTGAACCGTCCAGGCCTGATGAATTAGTCGGGCATACGCTCATCGACTTTTCCCAGCGAAAAATAGCCAGTATTTGGAGTTATTCTGGCGAAGGCGGTCGGGAAATTAGAGTGCATGTGCAGCCGCGTGTTGTCTGTGACAGCGGCGAAACCGAATTGGCTCTTGCTGTTTCCGGCGTTGGTATTACCCGGCTTCCAAGTTTGGCCTGTCAAAAAGAGCTTGATTCCGGCGCGCTGGTCACAATCTTGACGGGCTTCGAGAAGCCACCGCTCGGCGTATGGGCGGTCTATCCAAGCCGCTCGCATCTGGCCGCCAAGGTTCGCGCTTTCGTCGATTTCCTTGATAGTAAGTTTAACCATTAGGCGGTTCGTTTCCGGTTCCTTGTATGCTCTCGCCGGGTTGGAAAGGGCGGTTGGCGAATAGGTTCAGTGATTTCTGCCATCCTGGGATTTATTGTCGAACTGTCTTGAGATAGCCTACCTGCTAATAAGAAGCGCCAATAGGGAGGCGACCAGTGATCGTATCGAGACAACAAATGTGTGGCTCCAACAGTCGGAGTGCGCGCTCATGCTGACCAGCAAGTTCGTCGCCAGATTTTTGCGCGCCCGCGGCGTCAAAAGAATCTTCGGAACCCCAGGTAGCGACACGATCGTCCTCATCCAGGCATTAGCCGATGAGGGTATCGACTACGTCCTCGCGCATCACGAAAATACCGCGGCCTATATGGCGGCTACCTATGGCGAACTGACCGGGGTTCCGGGCGTCGTCATCGTCACCAAGGGTCCCGGAATCACTAATCTCGCGTCAGGTATCGCATCTGCATATTACGACCGCCGGCCGATAATCGTTATTTCGGCGATCATCAGTCCGGATATTCTGGAAAAGAACCCGCACCAGGATGTGCCGCTGGTCGCCTTCGGCGGCCTGATCGCGAAGTTGTCGGTCGAGATGACGCACGAAAATGCGGCGACGCTCCTGCCGACGGCATACCGGACGGCTATCTCCCCTCGGCCGGGGGCCGTCTATCTGCCGATGTCGCCGCTCGAGGCCAAGGCCGAGCTTTCGACACCCGATGCGGAAGCAGAGGCCATTCTTGCGACCGACATTGCGCCCGACAAGGGTGAGCTACCCGATATTGCGGATGCGGTTGAGCTTGTCCGCAATGCGCGCCGGCCAATTGCCGTTGTTGGTGTTGGCGTGGTTGGCACATCAACATCTGCTGAAACAGTCGCCGCCTTGGAAGCGCTCAGTATGCCGGCTTGCGTTACGCTGCAGGCGGTGGGCCAGGTGCCCAACGATCATCCACTCTATATCGGCATGTATGGATGGTATGGGCCGCCCGTCGAAGCCATGCTCAAAGAGGCAGATCTGATAGTAACCATTGGGCTCGACGGCTGGGATATCGTAAAGCCGTTCCGCGCCAATGTACCGATTGTCAGTTTCGACAGTGTCGACGCCGACGACCGTACGTTCCAACCGGTAACAATTGGCCACACCGGTGATTTAGGCGCCATGCTGGGTGTGCTTGCCAAGGACGGGCAGGGGCCGAGAGATTGGGGTGCCGCCGAGGCCCAGGCCTGTTACGCTCGAATTCGTGACTATGAACTTGGCGTTAGCGCCGAGCACACCGATAAAGATGGCATCGCACCGCAAAATGTCTATCGGGAATTGCGGCAACTGGTTCCGCGCGACACGATCATTACGGCGGATGCCGGCGCCCATAAGTCGCTCGCTTCTCAAGCCTGGGAGGGATACGGGCCGCGAAGTTACTTCGTATCAAATGGTCTGTCGCCAATGGGCTTCGCGCTTGGCGCGGCGATGGGCGCCAAGCTTGCCGAACCGGACCGCACGGTCGTTACCGTCGTCGGCGATGGTGGGTTTCTCATGTATGCCGGTGACTTGGCCACGATGGCCCGTCTTGGGTTGCCTATGATCCAGATTGTTATGGTCGACAATTCATTGACCCAGGTGAAATCGCGGCAATTACGTGCCGGTTTCAACACGCAGGCGACCAGTTTCCAGTCGATCGATTATGGCGCGGTTGCACGAAGCCTCGGCGTTGAATCTGTGCGGGCGGATAGCGTCGCCAGTTTTCGTGATGCGGTGAAACATGCGCTTGCGGCAAATCATCCGGTGACCATTGAGACTATCCTTGATGCCGCCGAGTATGGGCGCATGCCAAGCAATCCTTGAGACATGTCTGAACTGGAGTACTGATGTTGGCGCGCCCGATAGTCCTGATGGTTCGCGCAGGATTGTATCCTCCGGGCTGGGCCAAGACCAACTGGCCGGAGCTTGCCGGCCGTGCCGAGTTCGCCATGACGCCTCTGGACAGCGGCCCTGAACTCCATGCGGAAATTGCTCGGGCGGACATTCTGTTCATCCGCGGCCCATTTGTTGTCGGTCGCGATATCCTGGAGGCCGGCAAGAAACTGCGTGGCGTAGTCATGGCGACGGTCGGCTACGACAAGGTCGATCTCGAGGCGGCGAGTGAATTCGGTATCCCGGTAGCCAACTCGCCGGGAAATACGGCCTCATTGGCCGAGGCGGCGATCCTCTTGGTCTTGGCGCTCGCCAAGCGACTGCCGTTCTGGATTGACACTGCGCGCAGTGGTGTTCCGGCCGCTGCCTCGGTGTTGGGTATGCAAGTCGGTGGTAAGACGATTGGCATTGTCGGTTTCGGTCGTATCGGCAAGGCGACGGCAGCACTGGCAAAAGCGCTTGGCATGGAAGTTTTGGCCTATGGCCCGCGCGTGCAGCATTCCGATCTGGCGGAAGTCGTGCCGCTCAACGAACTGCTTCGTCGATCCGATTTTGTCTCCCTGCACGCAGGCCTGAATTCTGACACGCACCATATGATCGATGCGAAAGCTCTCGAGCTGATGAAACCAACCGCTTTCATCGTCAATACCGCTCGTGGCCGATTGATCGATGAGCCGGCGCTTGTCGCCGCGCTTGAATCGGGCCGGCTCGCCGGTGCTGGATTAGATGTATTTGAAGTCGAGCCGCCACCTGCCGATAATCCGTTGCTTGCCATGGCGAATGTCATCGCGACGCCGCACCGGCTCGGTCACTCGCCGGAGACGCGCCGACAGTGCGCGGTGCTTGCCGAACAGAATATCCTTTCATTGCTTCGCGGCGAATTGCCGGAGTTCACGGTCAATCGGGAATTTACTTGGCGGTTCGCACAAAAGTAGAGATAGTGTGACCACCGTGCCTTTCAGGACCTTCACAAAAACAAACCAATAATCCCGAGGAACGAGCCATGCCTCCATCACCCGGCAAGCAGCGCGAAATGCTGCGACAGATGCAGACGATCCGTCGCTTTGAAGAGCGGGCATCGGATGATTTTCACGATGGCGGAATTTTCGGTGTGGTCCACAGCTATATCGGTGAAGAAGCGGTTGCGGTTGGAATATGTTCCGCACTCAATCGCACCGATCAGATTATCTCGACCCATCGCGGTCACGGGCATTGCATCGCCAAGGGCGCCGATCTCAATCGCATGATGGCCGAGCTCTACGGGCGGGAAACCGGTTATTGCAAGGGCAAGGGCGGCTCAATGCATATCGCCGATTTTGGCATAGGTATGCTCGGTGCCAACGGTATCGTCGCCGGTGGAATACCGATCGTCACTGGTGCCGGTCTGGCCGCACAACTCGATGGTGATGGTCGGGTTGCCGTCTCGTTTTTTGGTGACGGGGCCTCGAATGCTGGTCCCTTCCACGAGTCGCTCAATATCGCCGCTGCCTGGAAGCTACCGATGCTTTATGTTTGTGAGAACAATTTGTGGTCGGCACAAACGTTTTCCGGCAACACGCTCGCTTTGCCGGATGTCGCGGCGCGTGCCGCCGGATACGGTATTCCCGGTGTGATCGTCGACGGTAATGATGTTATCGCGGTCCATGAGGCAGCTGTCGAAGCGGTCGCCCGGGCGCGCGCCGGCGATGGCCCGACGCTGATTGAGTGTAAGACATACCGTTGGCGCGCGCATACCGAACGTAAGGAGCAACAGGATCGCCGTCCTCCCGAGGAAGTCGAGAGTTGGAAGGAGGACGATCCAATCAAGCGCTTTGTTGAGTACATTGGAACTCAGCAGGGGCAAATGTCCGAGGAAGAATGGCAGACCATGGATCGCGAGATCCTGGAGGCGATTGAAAAATCGGTGGTGTTTGCCAAGGCTAGTCCGTTTCCGACGCCCGAGGCGGCGCTCGACGACGTTTTTGCGCGCTGAGTTCGGGAGAAAAACAAGAAAATGCCCAAAACAACTTATGCCAAGGCGGCGGCCGACGCGGTCGCAGAGGAGATGCGCCGCGATCCAAAGATCTTTCATCTTTCAACAGATGCACCGCAGCCATTGCTAAAGGAATTTGGTGAAAAGCGGGTTCGCGAGACGCCGATCACCGAGGCGGCGCTGACCGGCATTGCCATTGGTGCTGCCGGGTCGGGTTACCGGCCGATCTTCAATTGGGGAATTGTGACGTTTGCATTCGTTGCGATGGACCAGATCGTCAATCAGGCATCAAAGATCCATTACATGTTTGGCGGTCAGGCGAAGTTTCCGATCCTGTTCCGTGCCTTGGTCGGGGGCGGAGGAAACCGCGCCGCGCAGCACTCGCAAAGCCCCTATTCGATGTTCATGAATTTGTCGGGGTTGAAGATCATCCTTCCGTCGACGCCCTACGACATGAAGGGTCTTCTGAAGAGCGCGATCCGCGATGATAACCCGGTGATTTCTTTTGAGTCATCGCGCCTGCTTTCTTACGAGGGAGAGGTGCCGGAGGAGGATTACACCGTCCCAATCGGCAAGGCAGACATTAAGCGTGAGGGCAGCGACGTGACAGTTGTTGCTATTGCCTGGCTCGTCCATGAGGCGCTTGCCGCGGCGGAAGAACTGGCCAAAGAAGGAATCTCAGTCGAGGTCGTCGATCCCCGCACCTTGGTTCCCATGGACGCCGAAACGATCCGCGCCTCGGCCCAAAAAACCGGACGGGTTGTTGTCGCCGACGAGGCCGGGCCGACGGCTAGTGCCGCGGCGGAAATTTCAGCGCTGGTGACCGAGGACGCGGCGACGTTCGCCAGCCTGAAGGCGCCGGTCTTGCGGGTATGCGCACTTGAGGCGCCGATCCCCTACGCGCCGGTTCTTGAAAATCATGTTTTCCCGGATCGGAACAAAATCATTGCCGCAGTCAAACAGGTTCTAGCGGCATAATTGCGATCGATATCTCGCACGTGCATGTCCATTGATTGGAATCGTTCAAGTGCTGACTCGCAAAAGGATGCTTATTTCTATCCTCACTTGGGCGGGATAATTGGCACCAGGACATGCGCCTGCTGGTCGGCTCCAGTGTGCAGTGTAACTTGGCCGCCATAAATCGAGACAGGGCGATTGCGCCGATTGACATGCTTGTACGGGCCGACGCCGGTGAACGCCATTTTGCCGAGCGTTTGCGGTCCCTGAGCGGCGCCGCCGGGATAAACATAGTCATTCCCCCGCACAGACAGGCCGATGCGATACCCCGCCGGCACGACTATGCAGGTGGGAAGTATTTCCACGTCGAGATCGTATACTTTGCCAGGATCGAGCGGCTGTTTCTCGTCATGTGAGTGGTAGGGACGGTATGGCAGGCTGAGCTCGGGGTCGAGCTTGCGGTGCGAAGACCTCAGCCATCCATGCGCGATAGGGGAGTGGGGGTCGAGTGCACCCTGAAACGTCACCTCCTTCATGTCGCCGGTAAACACACGAAGAACGAGGAACAAATCGGCATCTTCGGTTTCAGATGATACGAACAGTTTGGCTGCCGAAGGCCCCGTGATTTCAGTCTCTGTCGCAAGAGGAGGCGTGAGGAAAGTTACGCCATTGCCCAGCGCTTCATAGGTGAGGGTGTCCGTGGCCGTCGTCGGCTCCGGGCGCAGGCTATGGTCTTCAGGATGGAGAAAAAACTTTGTCCATTGGGTGCGCGCCAGCGGCCATTCGCTCTCCGATCGTTGGACGAATTTCTCGCCGACATGGCGAACCTGAAGCTGGACGCGTGGCTGATCTTTCCAGCCGGTGTCCTCTCCCTTAAGAAAATGGCCAAAAAACTTCTTCTGAAGATTGACGCCATAGTCCTTGTAAAAATGAGTCCAATGCTCAAGCCCATGGATCTCGAGCCATTTTTCTTTAGACGCAGCGCGCATAAAACCTTCGGCATTCCCGCGAAGATGAAGTCCATGCCCGCCCCAGTTTCCTGCCGACAGAAATGGCACGTTTATTTTTGGCCAATTAGCGCTGCGCTCGCGCCAAAATTCTCCATCCATGGAATGCGACGAAAATTCCTCGGCAAAGTCGCAACTGTTCGATGCCAGTTCTTCGTCGGACAACGTCTCAGGACCCGATGCCCAGTCGCCATTGATACGGCTCTTGAAGCCATTCGAGCCAAGCCCGTGCTGCCTTGGTTTGGCGCTGTTTTCATACCAGGAATCGACCCAGGTGTTGTAAAGCCCGCCGTGGAAAGTTACGTCGCGGTAAAAATCCGCCGCACCCTCCCAGGCGCACATCGCCGTCAAATGCGGAGGTTGCAAACCCGCCACGTGCCATTGGTTCATCGCGTAATAGGAAATTCCACAGAGCCCGACCTTGCCACTGCACCAGGGCTGTGTCGCCGCCCACTCGATACAGTCGTGGTAATCTTTTGTCTCGCGGGGCGACCATGGTTGCAGATAGCCTGGTGAGCGGCCGGCGCCGCGTGAATCCACCCGCACGCAGATATATCCATCCGGCACAAATTTCTCGGGATCGACCGCCTCCCATGTCTGGTATTTGTTGGTTGAACCGGCGACCACATCAGGATGGTTCTCCGCCATGGCTTTCCACTGGTTGGGATAGGCGTCCTCAAGGTGAAGCCATTTGGCGTAAGTCCCGTAGGTCATGATTGCCGGGTATTTGCCCTCTTCAATAGGACGATAAACATCGGCGCGCAGAACGATGCCATCGTCCATTTGAATCGGAACGTCCCAATCAATTTGCATACCGTCGCGAATTTCGCTTTTCACTTGATTGGTCATTGCCTTTTTCCCAAGCAATTATATTTCATCGCAGCCATGAATGGCCCATCATAAGGACGTATGGATTCCGGTTCTGGCGATCCAAACCGGGAAACAAGCGCGTTCAGGCGCCGAGTGGTGATGGGCGGGCTCCTAAGCCCGCCGCATTAGCTTAGCGCTTGAACTGATCCTCTTTGAGGTTCATGAGTTTTAGTGCATTGAGGCCGCAGATTTTCTCGCGGTCCGTCTCGGAGAATCCCTCGGCCTGATAAACATGTTCGACCGGTAGATATTCGCCCATATCGGCGGCGTAATCAGTGCCGATTGCTACTTGGTCGGCGCCGAACTTCTTGACCAGATATTCGAGCTGGTCGGTCGAGAAAACGATCGTGTCGACATAAAAGCGTTTGAGGTAGGTGCTCGGCAACTCGTCGATATGTTCGCGCGCGTCCGGCCGCGCGCCGAATGCATGATCCATCCGCGCACCATAGGCAGCGGCGAACGCACCACCATGCGACATGTAAAACTTGATTTTTGGATAGCGCGCCATGACGCCGTCAAAGATCAAATAATGCATCGCCACTGTCGTATCGAGGGGGTTGCCGATGACGTTGGCGAGATAATGTCGTGAAAAGCGCGGGCTGGCGAACGAACCGGGATGAACGAAGATCGGGATGTCGAGTTCCTCACAGCGCGCCCAGAACGGCTCCAGACGCTCGGCGGAAAGCTCCTCATCGTTGATGCGCGCGCCGATCTGAATGCCGCGAAATCCAAGTTCGTTGATACAGCGATTGAGTTCTTTGATCGCTAAGTCGGTGTCCTGGAGGGGAACCGTACCTAGGCCGACGAAGCGCTTGGGGTGTGGCTTGATGTTGGCGGCGATGCCGTCATTGACGATTTGGCTCGATTCATGGCCGACGCTCGGATCGACCATGTAATACATTTGCGGCGGCAGACAGGAGACGGCCATCACGTCGAGATCCATCTTGTCCATGTCGGCCAGACGCGTATCGACATCGGTCCATTCAGCCTTACGGGAGATGAACTGATTGGTCGAAATCTCGCGGGTCCTGGGATTGGATATTTGGAAATTGGTACTTGCGCCTTCCGCCGGCAGATGCGGTTTGACGAAATCGATGGACGCCGTAATTTGCATATGGCTATGCAAGTCGACAGTGACGGTCTTTGGCCGCGGCGGCTTGCCGGCCATGTGCTGGCGACCGGCGGTCGCGCCATAGGGATCGAGTGGATACTTTTTGTCAGCGGACATTACCGAGTTCCTTTTTTTTGGTTGGAACGGGCGTCATTGTTTTGGCGCACGGCGGATGAATGTGACAGACTATGTCGCATGGTGAGCCAAAAAAAGCGAGTGTGACACGGCCTTGAGCATACGGTCTCGACTAGATAATGGCGGCGGCATAGGCCGGGAGCCTCATCTAGTCTGGTTGTGCGGCGCCAACAGCTATTGTACTTCGCGACTTCGGGTCTCGACGCCCGTGCGGTTGTGGTGACAGGAGGGGACATGGAACGACAGCATCTGCAGGGCACTTGGCAAAAGGAACGTAGCTTCTCGCCGGCGGTGGTTACCAAAGACACCGGGAAAGTGATTTGGGTAGCGGGCCACGGTGGTCTGTTTGACGAGAACCACAATATGATCAAGGCCGATTTCGAGGCTCAGACCCGCCAAGCCTTTGCCAACGTCGCCGCGACGCTTGAAAGACTTGGCGCGACGCTCGCCGATATCGTTTCGATGACCGTCTATATCGGTGATGCGCGACACGGCGACCGTTTCGTCGAAATTCGCAGCGAATATTACCCCGACGACAAGTTTCCCGCGAGCACGCTTGTGACCGTCACTGGATTTGCGAAGCCTGAGATGATGGTTGAAATCACGCCGGTTGCCGTTGTCGACGCTTGATCGGCAACGACCCCTGTTTGACCGTCAAGCTTTTCGCCGAGGGCGGCAAGTTTCGGCCCGTCGATTGAAAGCCCTACTGGCGTGCTAGGTGTCACATCCCGGACGGTAGCATGGTTTTTTCTTGAACAATTGAGGTTTGCGTTTATGCCAGTCTTTCATGGCGTGCAAGGGCGTCTTGCTACCCAAGGCTGATTGAGGAAGCTGCTGGTTGT
>Ga0315339_1001377_pt1 | contig 21898 bp, 19 predicted proteins | sample ASW17metaG_FD_204514 | JGI IMG/M metagenome (GOLD analysis project Ga0315339, IMG submission 204514) | Ammonia-oxidizing marine archaeal communities from Pacific Ocean, United States - ASW #17 | ecosystem: Environmental > Aquatic > Marine > Oceanic | place: USA: California | collected 2016-12-05
GTTGGTGCACCACTCACGGAAGGCATCGTGATGATACATAACGCTTTGGTCGGCTTTGGGATTAGACAGCCGGTCAAACTCATTGCGTCGGGAAAGATCCTTACTGGTTTTGACATGGCGAAACGCATAGCAGCGGGTGCGGATCTCTGTAATATGGCGCGCGGCTTTATGTTCTCCCTCGGTTGCATTCAAGCCCGGAGGTGCAACTCAAACGACTGCCCTGTAGGTGTAACTACCCAGCAGGACAAGCTGGTTAAAGGACTGGTGGTAAAAGATAAAACCACCAGGGTGGCCAATTTTCAACAAGAAACGGTGCAGGCGTTCAGGGATATTTTAGGTGCTGCAGGACTTGAACGGGCCGATGATCTCACCCCATGGCATATTATTCGGAGGATATCCCAGACCGAAGTTCGAAGCTATGCCCAGATTTACAAATATCTCAGGCCGTCTCAGTTACTATCTGATGATGTACCTGATGTTTACGCGGACTGGCTTTCAATGGCATCTCCGGAGCGATTCGAGAATCGTAACGCTTACGGAAAATACTCTACTTCCGCCCTGGTATAATAGGGTTTGTATACAGTATATCCTGCAAATCCACCCGAGATGAATCCAACCGGCGCACCCTTTGACAGCCTGTGCGGGAATAGGCAGACCCGATTTGAAAAGGATGTGTTGACCGATATTCGGACCCATATGCCTTTGGGGCACCGGGTTCTGTAGAAATACGTCGAACCCACAACGCTCAATGGTCGCCTCGCCCATACCCATGGCCTTCAGTTTTTAAACGATGTTTGGCATGTGCCTGCTCTCGTCATTCTGAAGTACGAGATTTAATACCGCACGTTGAAGCACCGATTCCGCCACCGGGCGCGCTTGACGGTGGTCTTTCAGTGTATGCGGGACGCCGGTTTTCGTTTAAGAGCGGTTAAACCTTAACGGAGGCTGGTGGGCGCCTGCGAGTTGTAAGGTCACCCTATTCGAATTTCATCTGCTTTAAAACCGAGCGCCCCAGAATTCCGTAGGTGTTGGCCAGCGTCTCGATGATTTCGAAGTGGTTGTACCCCTCGCCGACGAGGAGCTGGACGGGTTTTCCTGCCTTTCTCACCGCATCCGCAAAATCGCGCGACTGGCGCTGGAACTCCGGCGTCTCGAGCGTGCCATAGGCGACGATCACCGGGGCATTGAGCTTGTCGAGATGGCGTTGCGGGCTCAGGGCTGTCTCCATCTCGTCGGTGAACTTGACATAGGCACTGCGTGCCGACAGACGTACCGGTTCGAGATCGAACATGCCACTGCAAAACAACCCGCCCTTCACCGTATCGTCCGGTAAGTTGAAGTCTTTGCCCCAATCGGTGGTAAGTATGACGCCGGCAAGATGACCGCCCGCGGAATGACCGGAAATAAAGATGCGGTCCGGATCGCCACCAAAGGTCCGGGCGTTGCTATATACCCAGGCCACCGCCCGGCGCACCTGCTCGGCCATCGGCATCAGGCTGTCACCTAAGTCATGCACCCAGGCAAAATCAGGGATCACCAGATGCGCACCGGCATGCACGAACAGTTCGGCCAGGAAGGCGTACTCTCTGGCGAGGCCTGAACGCCACCCACCACCGTGGATAAAAATGTGGACCGGCGCATCAGGGTTTTTTGTCACAAATACGTCGAGTCCTTCGATAGACGTCGGGCCGTAAGCGAAACGGCGCGGCGCCCCCAGGAGTACGCGTACACCCTCGCTGTTGGACGCGTACCGATTGACAACCTGCTGAAGGTTCGCCGCATAGACATTCTGGTCATAGGCGGCGTCGAGTTCCGCCTGATCCATATCGAGCCACACAAACGGCCCCCTGACGATCGGCGCCTCCTGCGCCGACACTGCTTTCCCGGCGAGCCCGGTGCCGGTCGTTGCAATCAAGGCGCCGGTCGCACCCAGAAACGTCCGTCGAGTAACACGATGACTGTATAATTCTCTATCCGGATGCATATTCGCTCCTTTCTAAGAATTCATGCGTGAGATTACAGAACCTGTGTACGTTTGGTATGGGGTCTACGGCCGTTGAAAAACGATTTCACCTCCCACCATGGTCATCAAAACCTGGATCTGTCTGATGTCATCTTCAGGAACCGTTAACAGGTCAGCTGAGAGGACAGCGAGGTCTGCCAGCTTGCCAACCTCTATCGAGCCTTTTATATGTTCCTCAAAGCTTAAATAGGCGCCGTTGATGGTAAAGGCTCTTAACGCGTCAGCACGGGAGATCTTCTGGTCCGGCCCAATAACCTGTCCCGTTACTCCGTCTATTCTGGTGATAGCGGCCCCAAGTGTATGTAATGGCCTGAACGGGACATTATCGGTCGCCAGAACAAATATAATGCCTTTGTCGACGAAACTCTTGAGCGGTATATAACTATTTATTTCTTCCCGGTCTGAACCCCTGGTACTTCTTAAACCACTACTCCATATATGCTTGCCGGGCAGAACGGTTGGCACGACACCCAACTCCTTGATCAAGTCCTGCTGTGCTCCGGTGACAAAGCGTAGATGTTCTAACACAAACCGTTTTTCTGCAATAGGAACGACCCTGTTTACCTGTTCAAAGACGTTCAGGTAGCGCGCAAAATTCTCAGGGAAATACGTAATCGCATTGGCGCGCATGTTGGCTCTGGCCGCTGCCAGGATAAGATCATAAAGCGAGCCTCTCCGTTCCTGCAAACGGCTATCGACACTGTAGCCTGCCCAGCCCGGATAAGGACTGTCTTTCCTCCGGATATTATCCTGTAGTGAGCTGCCGATGGCGGTATAGATGCCGCTGATTTTTAGCATGTCATCCCCCAGACCCCGCCCACCGGCATAGATAGCCCAGTCGCGAAGGGCCATTTCAGGATGTGCACCTGGCACGGCGTCCCAGGCAGGACTCACCGTCAAATGACTCCTCACCGACATTTCCTTGTTTCCCCACAGTTCTTTGTAAGCCCGGATAACCGCCGGCGCTAAACCATGTCCTTCGTAAATACTGGTAGTGCCCGCCGCGTTGTATTGATGCATCGAAAATTTTAAAGCGGCGACTCTCTGTTCGTGACTGAAGCGAGGTACGATTTTCATCAGGCTGTACTCGATCGTGCCGATCGTGCCAAGCTCTTCAAAGATTCCGTTTGGCTCTCCGCTGTCCGCCTCTTTTACAATCGTCATCCCAGGATGAAGCCCTTGCGTGTCTCTGGTTATGCCGGCGAGTTTCAGGGCGTAACTGTTGGCAATAGACACGATGGGGGGCTTTCCGCTCCAATAGAACCAGATCCCTTTGATATACACCGGATTATCGGGAGCGACTCTGTCCAGGTCCCAACGAGTCGGATATCTCTTTTCTTTTAAAAGATCAGAACCCCCAGCGTAATTTGGATAATCGCCTATCGGCATCGTGACGATCCATTCACCGGGCTTTTTCTTTTCGACCTCTTTTTTGATCACTTCAAGGATATCGTCGATGGATCGTACCCCATCCAGAGACGGGAGGATAAACTTTAACCCTTCCCGATCCATGTGGGCATGCCCATCGATGAAACCGGGAACCACCGTTCTGCCTTTCAGATCGATGACTGCCACATTCGGATCGGCCAGGCTTTGAATGGCCTTGTTGCTGCCTATCGCTGTAAACCTGCCATCACGGATAGCAACGGCCTCAGCGATACGGAAGTTTTTATCGACCGTAATGATATGTCCGTTCACCAGAATTTTATCATAGAAATTTGACGTTTGAGCGGAGACTTCAGAGGTAAACACGAGAAATAACAACCATGTTATTATATTTAGTATAAAAAGGGAACTACACCGTAAAATCATATGATCCTCTCACCACTGCACGATAGTCTGTCATCCCAGTTACCTATAGTCCGTCTCCCCGGCGAAAGCCAGAGACCAGTGTCGTTGATTTTTAGTGTTTTGTGTTACTGTATATACCTACGATTAATAATGATTATCCGTAATGGGTATTATCTTACACCGCCATGATTCGGCTCATTGACAGCCACTCGTTTCGTCAATATATTAATTCGCGATTACAGAGAAGGGTAGGACCGTACACTCAGTGCGGTCCATCGATTAAATAGATTCCCTGATCAACAATCATAAATTTCATAATGGATTCCCGATTCCGCGAGGATCAGGGTCACCCAGCCAGAAATAACCCGAGGAGGGTATGATGAGAAGAGTCGTCCCTATTTTTATTGCCACACTGAGCGTATTCATCCTTATGGAGAGCCATGCTCAAGAGCCATTGACCCGCAGTCAGATTTATGATCAGTGGGATGAGTTGAACCTCACCACGAAGACCGGCGACGGCAGCTTGATCTGGCTTCCGGAGGGCATGGGATATCTCGAAAGTGAAATCGATTCGATAACAAAAAATCACACTTACTACAAGGTGAATCCGGGAAATAGTAATCGGTCGCCCCTGTTTGATCAGAAGACGTCATCGAAAATGGTAGCAGAATACAACAGGCTTACCGAAAAAACCACAACAGGGTTGCTCTTTAAATCTTTTACCTATCTTCCCGATAACAGCGGCATCCGATTTACCCTGGATGACAACACCTTCATATACCGGTTTGAAGAAGAGATTATGCAACGGCTCATTAAATCGAAATCAGAAATGGCGGGATGGCGACCACACCGCAGTTCGAGTCAGTTGCTGACGGGGTCTTATACGTCTGATTTCAATAAAATCGCCTATGTAAAAGCTTATGACCTGTATGTCCTCGATGCGGCTACAGGACAAGAAGAGCAGATTACATTTGGTGGTACCGAAGAGATCATGAACGGGCGGACAGATTGGGTATATCCCGAAGAATTGGGACAGGGGCAGGCGTTCTGGTGGTCGCCCGATGGAAAGAAAATCGCCTATCTTCAGTTCGACGTCCGGGCGGAGCATCCCTATCCTCTCCTCCATGAAATAAATCTGGATGAAGAAGAGGGCGCAAATCATTACCGGTTCAAAACGCTTCTGGAAATAGAACGATATCCTAAAGCCGGCGAAGAGAATCCGACGGTTAAACTATTCTTCATTGATCTGCCGACCAAAAAAACGGTAGCGGTGAAAATCGACAGCTCCCCGGACAGCTATATTGTCAAAATGGCCTGGCGAAGCGACGGCAGTGAGTTGACGTTCCAACGGTTGAACCGGTTCCAGAACCGGCTTGAAGTGCTGGCCGCTGATCCGATGACAGGGGATGTACGAACTATTCTCGTTGAAGAGGATGCCGCATTTGTCAGACTGCACAGCAATTTCAGGCCACTTGATGATGGCCGGCATTTTACCTGGAGTTCCGAACGGTCGGGATGGAATCACCTGTATATGTATGATTTCGAAGGTAATCTGGTCAGGCAACTTACCAACGGTGAATGGGAAGTGTCGCGCATCCAGCGCATCGATGAAGAGAACAGATTGATTTATTTCAGTACCAATACCAAAGAAGGTCTCGAGTCCCATTTCAGCAGGGTAAAGTTCGACGGGACGGATTTCAAACAACTGACCACTCAAGTAGGCACACATCGGGTGTCCATCGATCCGGCAGGGAAATACTATACCGACAGTTACTCCTCGCTGACGACGCCCAATAAGGTGGATCTGGTTAACGCAAACGGGAAGGTGATCCGTAATCTATCCACCACGACACTCGACACGGAAAGGATGAAACAACTCGGATTGTCCCTTCCGGAACTGGTATACTTTAAAGCGGATGACGGAAAGACGGATCTGCACGCCATCCTCTATAAACCAGCTCAGTTTGATCCCGATAAAAAACATCCCTTGCTCGTGACCGTGTACGGTGGGCCGTCAAGTGGGGTGCGAAACACCTTTATTCTGGGTAACCGGACAGCCCAACTCGGATATTTTGTTTTAAAACAGGACAATCGGGGTACCACGAACCGGGGAAAAAAACACCTGACGGAAACCTATCTCAAGTTCGGCCAGGTCGAAATCGACGATCAGGCGGCGGGCGTCCGTCAAATGACGCAGAGACCGTATATTGACGGGGCCCGCGTAGGCATGTATGGCGGATCATACGGCGGGTATTCGACCTGTATGTCCTTACTCCGTTATCCGGATCTTTTCCACGTGGGCGTTGCAAGATCGTCGGTGACCGATTGGCGGAGTTACGACACCATCTATACCGAACGGTACATGAGAACCCCCCAGGCCAATCCCGAAGGCTATAAATCAGGGTCCGCCATGACCTATGCGGATAATTTAAAAGGCAAACTGCTCCTGGTCCATGGGCTGGTGGATAATAATGTAAATATAGGCAATACGATCCACCTTGCCGATGCGCTACAGAAATCCGGAAAGATGTTTGATCTGATGATCTATCCTGAAAATCGTCATGGGATCAGAGGCTATCATAGAGATCACTTGAATACGCTTCAAAGGACCTATTTCTTGAGGCATCTGAGGCCTGAAGGCTGGGAAGATCGGTTAAATGCGAAGAAAGATACGCCCAAGTTGTAATTCTATCGAGGATTCCCATTATGAAAGGCATCGATAAAAATCTCACGAAATATAGTGACCCAGGGTTCAGCAGGTACGTACGCGGCGCTTTCCTCGCCTCTGAAGGGTTTGACACGACAGACCTGGATCGCCCGATTATCGGCATAGCAAATACTTCCTCGGATTATACCACCTGTCACCGGGACATGCCGGCTATGATAGAGGCGGTGAAGCGGGGTATCTCTCAGGCCGGCGGGTTGCCGTTCGTTTTTCCTACCATCTCTCTGGCTGAAACCTTACTCTCGCCCACCTCGATGTTATTTCGGAATCTACTTGCCATGGACACCGAAGAGATGATCAGCGCCCAGCCCATGGACGGCGTCGTTCTCGTCGGTGGGTGTGACAAAACGGTTCCGGCACAACTCATGGCCGCGGCATCGGCGGATATCCCGGCTATTTCGCTGATTACCGGCGCAATGCGAACGGGCAGTTGGCAGGGAGAGCGTCTCGGTGCGTGTACGGATTGCCGGCGGTACTGGAATCAGTATCGCGCCGGGACAATACCGGAACAGGATATACAAGAAATTGGACAGTCCTTATGTCCTACGGGCGGAACCTGCATGGTCATGGGCACCGCCTCCACCATGGCCTGTCTGACAGCGACCCTCGGAATGATGTTACCGGAGGGCGCCACGCCGCTCTCCGGATCAGGCGACCGGCTGCGACAGGCCGTCGCCACGGGACGATGTATTGTAGACCTCGTCCAGAGAGAAGTAACTCCTTGTATGATTTTGACCCGACCAGCCTTTATAAATGCGGCGGCTGTTCTGGCCGCTTTGAGCGGATCGACCAATGGGATCATTCATCTGATTGCCATTGCCCGGCGCGTGGGAATTACACTGACCCTTGATGATTTTCATGAGGTAGCCCAGAGGGTGCCGGTTCTGGTGGATTGCAAACCTGCCGGCAAAGGGTACATGGAGGATTTTCATCACGCCGGGGGCTTACCGGTTTTATGGAAAGCGATGGAATCTCTCCTCGATACGGAAACAGGACATGTCAACGGACAGCGTTTATCACAAATTCTGGACGCCGTCTCACCACCCGAGCCCTGGCAGGATACCATTCGTTCTCTCGACCAACCCCTCGCCCCGCCGGGCGCGCTCTGCATACTGCGGGGCTCTCTGGCCCCGGACGGTGCCGTCATCAAGAAAGCGGCTGCCACACCGGCGTTACTGAAACATCGTGGACCGGCCGTCGTATTCGACTCCCCCGATGATGTAACGGAACGTATCGATGATCCCGCCCTGGATATCTCGCCGGATCATGTGCTGGTGATGCGCAACGCCGGCCCGGTCGCCCTGGGCATGCCGGAGGCCGGTTCATTACCTATCCCTAAACGACTGGCGGCGCAGGGTGTCACCGACATGGTCCGTATATCCGATGCCCGGATGAGCGGCACCGCCTACGGAACGGTCGTCCTGCATTGCTGTCCTGAATCGGCGCTCGGCGGTCCTCTGTCCCTTGTACAGGATGGAGATATTATCGGGTTGGATGTTGAAAATCAGAGGGTGGATTTATGTGTGGATGAACAGGAACTCGTCCGTCGTAAAGAAGCCTTTATACCACCCCCTAAACCGGAGCGTGGCTGGCAACGCCTCTATGCCGATCATGTGCTCCCCGCCCACCTCGGCGCCGATCTGGACTTTATGTAGAGGACGTGAAATTATGCAGGATAATCCTTTGATTTTAGATTTGTGTCGTCAGCATCTGGTGCAGAGGGATGGGTATAATGTCTGGGAGAAGAAGAGAACTAAGACCCTCTGGCAGCCGTCGCTTACGGCGCTTCTGCTATGTGACCTCTGGGATTCGCATTGGTGCAGAGGCGCTGTCGAACGGCTGGACGCGATGATCGACCGGATGAATAACGTCGTTCAGGCCTGTCGAGAAGACGGCGTCCTGATCATCCATGCGCCTTCAGGAACAATGGACTTTTATACCAACAGTCCGGCTCGTCAGCGGGCTTCCTCTCCCCCTGCTTTCGATATCCCAGATGACCTGGAACACGATGATCCCCCGCTCCCGATAGACGCATCAGATAATGGATCTGATACAGGTGAAGTTGCACCTAATGGTGTCTGGAGCAGACAACATCCAGGCATAGGTATTAACGAGGAAAAGGATATTATTTCAGATAATGGAAAAGAGATCTATTCGTATCTTAAACACCACGATATAGATCATCTGCTGATCATGGGGGTTCATACGAATATGTGCGTCCTGCACCGGTCGTTCGGCATCAAACAAATGGTACAATGGGGTGTGGACGTAGCTCTGATTAGAGACCTGACCGATACCATGTACAATCCGGCCATGTCTCCCTATGTCAGCCATGAGGAGGGCACACGATTGGTTATTGAGTTCATTGAAAAATTCTGGTGCCCTACGATAGACAGTTCGGATTTGACTTATGTATGAAGTCAATGCCCTCGCTACCCGCTCATCTACATTATTAGAACAGATCGCCAATCAGTACAATATCCCCGGCAGGTATAAAGATTACCGGGATCTGCTGGATCAATCTCTGGATGCCGTGTTTATCCTGAATCGGGATCATGCACCGATCATTATGGATGCGGCCGCCGCCAACAAACATATCTTTGTTGAAAAGCCGCTCTGTTTTTCTCTGGAACAGGCTGAGCACATTAGGGCTGCTATTGCTCAGGGTGACGTGAAATTGATGGTCGGCTATATGAAACGGTATGATCCCGGTGTCGAATACGCCGCCAAACAGATCGCATCCATAGATGGAAATAGCCTTGTTCGCCTTCATCATGCCATCGGGTCCCCGTTTCGTATTGCAGATGAGATGTATCGGATACAGGCGCCGGATTATGGCCCCATAACAATCTACGAAGCGGAACAGCAACAGATTAACGAAGAGATGTTTCGGGCCATCGGTTTAGAAAACAAAGCATACAGAACTGCCTGTTCCCTCTTGCTTCATCTCTGGTCCCATGATTTAAACCTGTTTGGGGGCATCTGGGGACAGGTGAAATCCGTTCGATACTCGGGAGTGCGCCTCGGGGCAGATACGGGCGACCTGCCGTCGGTTCAGATTCTTGCCGTGATGGAATATGGTGAGGATACCTCTTGTGTATGGGAATCACGTGCCTTCGCGAAGAAGTAATGGTGGGATTAGGAACTGGCGGTATTCTCTGACGGTAAAACTGTAAAGATCCGTTTCCCCTGTCCCTATCTGAAAAATGCACCTGCAATTGTTCAGGTGGAGAAAACGGTAGAGAACACATTACGAAAGGAGGATATCACCTCCTCATACGACGAAGCGTATTGCAGGCAGCTGATCCATTTCCATACCTGCATCACCGAAAACAGGGAGCCTTTAACAACCGTTGCAGACAGTTACCGGGATATCGAACTTGCCATTGATCTGATCCGTCATAATACCTATGATAATGCCTGCTGATCGTCCTTTCAATAATCTCAACCGGGACAGGGGGACCGTCCCGTGAACTGGCCATGGCGGATTTAATCAATAATGAGACAAAAACACATACGATTATCGATATTGGATCCTGTGGCACCTATCAGGATTTTGTCGGCATCGGCGATCTGACCATCTCTCAGGGCGATGTACGCGACGAAGGAACCACGAAGGAATACATCGATTGTGGTTATCCTGCCGTGGCGAATTACGAGGTACTCCTGGCACTGATTGATGCCGCCTCGGAACTGAAGTATCACTCTCATGTCGGCATTACCCGCTCGGACGATTCCATTTATATGGGGTCCGGGGTGCCGATCAAGGGCTACCTGCCCCGTCACCAGGAGGGGGTAGTAGAACATTGGCAGAAGGCCGGTGTGATCAATGTCCAGCGAGAGGTCGCCTTGAATTTTGTCCTGTGCACCCTGTTCGGTGTGAGAGGCGGATCGGTGCGCCATGTGGGACGAAACTGCGCAACAGGTGACCATAAGCCATCGTACCCCTATTCCATTAAAAACACGTACATGACGGCCCTGGAAGCCATTGCTCGATTGGCGAAAATGGCGTCCTTCGGTCAGAGAAAAGTGAACCATGGCGAGTGACCTGTTTGACACCGCGAAAACATTGGATGTCCTGGCTGTGGGCGATGCCAATATGGATGTTTGGATGCAGGTGCCGCATCATCCTGATCTGGCCGGTTCCGGGGAGCGAGGGATGGGGGTGCGTGGCGACGCGTATGAGTTCGGTGCAGGCGGGGTGGCGGCTAACGTAGCCATGGGCGTCTCTCGTCTGGGAAACAAGGCGGGTTTTGTAGGGGCCATCGGCAAAGATGATCTGGGGGATCAATTCCAGTCAAGCATGCGGTCTGCCGGTATTGATGTCGGCCACCTGTACATCATGGAGCATGAATCCACTTCGCTGGCCTGTATCTTTGAACCGACGCAAGGCGAGTTTGTCTTTTACGTCTGTCCTGGCTCGAGGTATATTCCACCGGAGCATTTGCCCGACGACTATCTGGCATCAGCCCGGATGCTGTTTCTGCCCGGGCATATGTTGACGCAGGATGAAATCACCTGTCATACCCTGCTCGATGCACTCCACAAGGCACGCCAATATCATACGCAGATTGTGCTCGATCCCGCTAAATATTGGTTGAACCCGGATTTAGAATCGTTCGTTTTCGATGCGATAGCCATCTCGGATCTTATTTTACCTAATAGGTCCGAGGCGGAACTCCTTACCGGTTGTGGTGCTCCCGCTGATGCTGCTGCCACCTTGATGGACATGGGAGCATCAAACGTTGCCATAACGCTCGGAGTAGAAGGCTGTCTGGTTGCGTCCAACGAGGGGATATTTGCCTGCGAGGGAATAAAAACGGAGATCAAATCAGCCCTTGGTGCTGGTGATGCATTTACGAGTGGCTTTTTACATGGATGTCTGAAAGGTTGGCCTATGATGGAAACGGCCCGTTTTGCCAATGCGACAGCCGCGTTGAAAATTCGGACCGCAGGATCACAGGAGGGGTTACCCGATGCATCCACCGTTGAAGCGTATCTTAAGGAATAGTAATAAGGAATAGTAATTGGGAAAGCGAATCTATGTAGGAGTATGACATGCGAAGGTTGTTCACCAACGAAAAAGTCATCATCGGAATGGTCCACCTGCCTGCCATGCCGGGTTTTCCCGGACATGGTGGTGATATGAATAGTCTTGTGGCACAGGCCGTGATAGATGCACGAACCCTGGCACGAGGCGGCGCCGATGGCATCATCGTAGAAAATCTGTTTAACCGGCCCCGCTAGAAATATGGGGGGCCCTCGCAGACCGTCCCATAGAACATTCTGCTTTCGACGCCGCAACTTCCGGCATGGCGAATGGCCTGGTGGTGACCGGTGATCTGACCGGCCTGGCAGCCGATCTTGATGATGTCAGAGCAGTACGCAGCACCGTGCCGGATAAGATGATTATCGTAGGAAGCGGGACTGCAGTGGATAATACCCAGAGCGTGCTGGAGGCGTCATCCTTGGCACGTCGTTGAAGGTCGATGGGCATATTCGAAATCTGGTGGATGAAAACCGGGTACGAGAATTAGCAGCCAGGATCAGGTGATTATGTTCCCAGAAGGTTCCAATAAATTCTCAAACCTCCAATCGCAGAGGTAGGCCATGTAAAAATATTGTAAGCCTCTTTGCCGTCTTTATCACCGGATTTTTCTATTCCGCTGCCGCATCCAGCAAGGCATTGAACAACAATTTATAGGTTCCCCTCGGCTGACCTCTGAACTGTGGTTTGAATCCAAACAGGACGATGTCACCTTCGCCATAGGGCAACTGGATCATGGCGGCTTTACCACCCAGATGTTTCTTCTCCCCAAGCGCCCATCCACTCATAAGAATATCCTCTTTGGCATATCTTGCCACGACATCGAAGGTGGGTAAGGGCGCTTCGGGTAAATCCTCTACACCGCCTTCCCGCTTCTCCGGTAGACGAACGACTTCAAAAGCTCTGCTGCGTACAAACGACGCCACGGCCTCTTCCTTCATCCCGTAGGCCAGGGGATGGGTTGGATCGACGGTCATACGTAGCAGGGACCCCGGTATAAAAAATTGCTGAGAAGAGATGCCGGCCACTGCATTTTTTACCGGCAATCCGAATTGTTCGATAACGAAATCACTGGCCGCATCCAGGGCTACAATCCGACCTCCTCCTTCAACAAATCGTTTTAAAGCCACGGCACCGTCCAGACCGAGACCACCGATATAGGCATCCGGCATGGTGCCCTGGGCATGGCCGTTCAACATCCGATCGGGCGATTGATGGGGGAGAATAATCACATCGAAATTCTTCAAGGCCCCATGGACGATATCTGCATCATGAAGCGTGTCCGGGGCAAAATCATAGGTCTCCAGGAGCCAGCGCGTCCAGCCTTCATCCATATTGGCTACCCAGGATTTGTACAACGCCACCCTGGGTGATTTCAACCGGCGCAGGTCTCCATCGGGCTTTCGACTGAGATCATCAAAGGATATTCCTAAATGCGCTGCGAGATCCTGTACTCGTTCCTTAGTACCATTTCTATTTTCTATGATGAACGAACCGGGTGTGAATTCCCGGTTCATATCATTTAACGGCTTATCTGTAATGTACAGACGATCTCCCGCCTGTAACAATCGATTGACAGCGTGCATGCCGGCATTGGACTTATGAGAGAGGATGTATCCATAGTCCGGATCACCAGCATGACCTGGGCGGGGCTCAGCTGCATCAGACACAGAGGCACCGTCATATTCAAAGGAAGTCTCAATGCGATCTACCGTTACACCCATCTGCATCGGTAAAGTCCAACCAGCGATATCATAGGGCGGTTCAGGCGGACCATTCGGCGTGCTCCGGCGTTCAGGATATTCTTGTTTGTCCAGTAAGTCTACCACATAGGGTCGAAAAGCCTGGGCGGTAGAAATAACATACGTCCCTTCGTCATAGGTTGTTTCACCTGCTTTAAAGGGCTTACTCACCTGCTCAACCTCTACACCGCCTAATCGCAGAATATTTATAAGTTCTACGGCTTCACGTGGATTCCATTGATCGGGAGGGACCACATAGGCAAAAGGGCTTCCTTTTTCTCCGGATTCTATCGCATCTCTGCCCATCTTATAAATATTATATAACCACTGTTCTTTCAGGTCAGTTGCCAATCGGAGTACGGCCATCGATCCGGTTATCATATAGGCCACCGGATCTTTCAATCGAGATTCACCACCCTGCCAGGGGTACGGATAGAATATATTGGTGCCATTGGTGGGGTGACCGCCACCTCGTCTGCCACCACCCACCATTTTCGGCATATCTTTAGGGTCATACGTACGGGGCACTGGTGTTGCATGGCTCGTTTCTGTGAGGATACCGGTCATATTATGGAAATACGGCACGGTGCGCATGCCCCCGTTCCACCACATGCTGTAGATCACACCGGAAACGGCCCCCGGCATTTTTTTTATGGCCATCCGGTTCGCCATGGCGCTGCCGACAAGATTAACACCGGTGGTGACACCCGGATGGATATTAGGATTGACGGGATCGGCAAAGGGGGGGAGGAAGATACGCGTCCAACTCGGTCCGGTTTGATGATGGTTATATACAATTTGGGGATACCACTCGTTATAGAGAACATTCGTCACCGGTTTGGATTCCGGCATATTGTTCATGAACCAGTCCCGGTTGTTGTCGTGTCCAATATAATGGTGATATAAAACCGGGGGTCGGGTGGTTTCATAGGGCGTACCCCGGTTCTGGTCGTACCAGGAGGCCACAATATCGAGTCCATCGGGGTTCATCACCGGCATGAGCAGCATGATGGTGTTGTCCCGAATACGCTGCATCTCCTGTGATTCTTCCGTGGCCACCCGATAGGCAAGAAGCGACGTCATTTGACCGTGGGCAACTTCAGTGGCATGCAGGCCACCATCTATCCAGACCACGGCCTTGCCTTCCCTGGAGAGGCGCTGCGCCTGCTCATCATCAATGCGCGCCCGGGCCATCTGTTCGCTGATTTCACGCCAACGATCCAATTCACGCAAGTTGGCTTCGCTCGAAATGATCAGAAGAAGCAGAGGACGTCCTAACACTGATTTCCCGATCTCTCGTATATGCACCCGATCACTGGCCTGGGCGAGTTGTCTCAGATAAGAAACGATTTGAGTATAGTTCGCTAATTTATAATCGTCGCCGGGTGTGAAGCCGAAGACCTCTTTAGGGTGCGGTACGGATGTATTTTGAGCCTGTACAGGCGTCCATAATACCAGGCATGATATGACTAACATAAATCGGATAATCTGCATAATGATGTCTCCTTTAGAATGAAAAATGGCAAGTGGGCAAATCTCTCAGGCCTGATCACTTACCTACCTGCTCAATTTGTTGATGGCATGTGTCTCCCGGCACATGCCATCAACAAATCACCAAATTCTATCTACCTTTCCCCGGCGGATCACCATAATCGGGAATCTCCAACAGGACGCCACCCTGGCAGGCTGAGTCGTGGGCGATGATACCTGGGATAGCATATCGGGCTGCCATCCAAACATTGTTGGATGGGAGGAGGTTATTATGGCAAGCCCTTACAAAATCATCGACCAGGAATTGATGTGATCCGGCATGTCCGTTGGGTAATCCTATGAATTCCTTCGGCAGACGGCTTGTATCATGAACAGCCGCCACACTCAGGTGGGTCCCATCGGAAGCGGTCACTTTGTCCATAGCTTCTTCGGATGAGGTCTCGCTGATAGCTGGTCTTTCTCGACAGGCCAACTGGTCATCAAGGCGTAGCGATTGGTCTGCCTGCTTATTCACCCAGATGGCGCCGGCCGAATTATGTTCGAAACTGCCCTCGGTGCCGAACATGGCCATGCGTACTGTACCGGGATGGCCGATTCGCCGGAATTCGTTGATCCGACAACTGCTGCCGTCTGACATTTTGAATAAAGCGGATTCATTACTGAATGTATTGTTCCATAGATTCGCGCCAGGCTTGTAAATGCCGTCTTTATGATGATCCACAAATCCCTGGCAGGATACATGCGTCATATGTGCGCCGGTGATCGAAATAATCTGACTGGTGGAATGCGTCGGGTAATACATGGGAGGGGAACCGGCGAATTCCATCCATCGGTCTCCTCCTCGCCATTTCATCACATCGTACAGTCCATGGTCCCAATCGTGGTAATATTCCCCTTCCGAATAAACAATATCGCCGAATGCCCCCTGCTCGTGCTGCTTTCTGCAGTATACCACACCGGGATAATAATAACTCGTTTCACCGATCATGTATATCTGACCGGTTTCTTCCACGGTTTTTACGAGTTCTGTAATCTCATCCTGCGTGACACCGGTAGGTACTGCGGAATAGACATGTTTACCCGCTCGAAGGGCCTGCACTGCCTGGGGGGCATGGAGCCAATTCTGAGTAATGACGGCGACCGCATCTACATCGGTCGAAATCAGATGATCGAGAGAAGGAGAGGCGTCATTGATTTGATGTTTGGCCGCGTTTTCGCTTAATTTTTCCGCATCGAGATCACAGAGCGTAATCTGATCGACCAGGGGATGCGCTGTGAATAACGGGATGAAACTCTGCGCAAAAGCACCGACGCCTACCATACCGACTTTAATTCCCATAGATGTCCATCCTTCAAAATCAATGCGTGTACCATTGTTTTTTCAAACAGATGCCAAAGGATGCTCCCGATTTTCCAACGGCAAAGCAACGCGTATACCATAAAGATGAGATGCATAAATGCCATGAATCATTTCCAGGGCCCAGCGACCGTCATATCCGCTGTTTACCGGCCTACGACCCTCTTCCCTGGCTTGCAAAACGTCGCGTGCAATAGCGACATTAGCCGACATCTGAAGATCGTTTAGGGAGGGTTGTAGACCGGGTTTAAGATCCAGAGCTTCTGCCGTAATATCCCGAACAGGAGTCTCTGCGTCAGGATGCCAAATGGGAGATTCATAGATCCTGATCTGCTGCGAAGCGTCATGAACGGTCATGATGCCGCTGGTACCATATATCCACATACCATACCTAAAAGCGTGAGAGGGCTGGTCGCGACGGGTTTCAAAGGTCGCCGTCATTCCATTTCCGAACCCATACAGGGCGTGTATGGATTCTCCAGCGATCAATCCCAGTTCTTCAGGACCTTCAACCGCATCTGCACCAGTGATCGACTGCCCTTTGCTGGTCGTCACCGATCCATACACCCAATACGGATTCCTCCCCAGGAGAAAGCGAAGCATATCGAACAGATGCGTGCCAAGAACCATCAGGTCCTCGCCGCCGCCTCGTCGATCTTCCTTGCCATGCATCTGAATGGATATAATATCGCCTAAAACGCCTTCCAACAATAACTGTTTGGCATGATGAGCGGCCGCATGCATACGTCCCTGATGCGCCATGCCCATCATGATCCCTGCTTTCTCACAGGTTTCAATCATCTCATCCGCTTCAGCCAGGGTACGCGCAATTGGTTTTTCCAGGAATATACACGCGCCTGCCTCGGCTACCGCAAACACCATCTCAGCATGTTGATCCAGCCAGCGCGGGCATATACTGACGATATCAAACCACTCGTTCTTCAGCATCTCATGATAATCCGCATACAGTTTTTCAACCCCCAACCGCTGACCGGCCTCTTCCAATCCTGCGGGATCATCGTCCGCAACCGCGACGATATCGACCTCTTCCATTTCAAGATAAACCCGATCAAGTCCGTGTCCGTAATTCCCTCGGCCGGTACGCCCGATTACACCGGCACGATAGCGTTTCGGCATATAAACTCCTTGCCATGTTCAAGGTTTATGTTATGTTTATTAAGGTGATTTTGTCATGCCCGAAGGCCTTGACCGGGCATCCATTTGGCTAACCCTGCCATGGATGGAAGTTCCCCTGCAGGGCGACTTCGAGCGCTTCTCGGTACCCGGTTAAAGCTTGCGGGGATGACAGCCATACGACCTGATCAAGCGAATTTTAAAAGGTGTATGTTAATAAAATTATGATTAAAACACTTAATTATATCGTCGGTCTTGCCGTCCTCCTCGTGGCCTTTGGTATACCGCTCAGGATCTATTTACTCAATGCCGAAGAACAAGACCGTGAACGGATGCTTGAAGATCTTATGCCCCAAGCTAACGTCCCCGCCACATCTCATGGAAACCAGTCAGAACTATTGGATCTGTCCAATGTACCCGACTCCACGATGATAGACCTGTTAAAACAGTTAGAATCTGATCTGCCCGCGTACGTCTCCTCGCCCCAGGGCGTCCTTCAAGATGGTATTACAGATGATCCGGAGGCCATGGATCGGTATTTAAAAACGCTTGAACAGGATCCTGCCAATCATAAAGCCATCTACGATCTGGCCATAAGATATCTTGAATCCGGTGATGTCGATCAGGCGGGAAAATTAGCCAATCAACTTAAACAGTATGATCAGTCGATGGCCGGAAATCTTCGTGCGCTGATCAAAAAGGTTAGAAGAAACGAATAGGTGTAGGGTGTCGTCCTCTGTGTAAAGCACCGAAACCATCCCATCTGGTCTGAACAAAAGACTATGTTCGGTCCCATCTACGACACTCCTAAACGCATACCACCTCACGCCGTGCGATTACGGGATGGATACATTACCCACCGAACGTTGCGCTTCAATCAGCCGGTCTTCCCAATCCGATTCATCTGAATTGGTAATTTGACCATTGTCATCCATCGCCTCAATAACATGCGCCATGCCCTCTTCCAGCGTCAACCGAGGCTGAAATTCAGGCAGATCGCGGAATAGCCGATCGGCGCTATAGATGGTGTTATAAACAAAAATATCCCGGCAAATATCGACGCGTGGCACCCCGGAAGCCATTAAATCATTTAACGGCACCCCGACAAGATCCACATCCCGACCAATAACCTGCATGGCGGTTTTATGGTGATCTTCCCACGAGGTGAACCCTCGTTTTACCATATTATACGTCTGGCCGATACAATGCGTCTTACCCACCACATGAGCAAAGCACAACGCCGCATCATCCACATGTAAAAATGAATGTAACGCCTTGCCGTCGCCGCATACCACCAATGGTTTCCCTTTACGAATCCGATCAATCCAACTGAAATCCCAGGCGATCTGACGAAGCAAGCCCATCTTCGGTCCGAAGGTTGTGGAGGGTTTGATGATCGTGACCGGGAAACCATCCCGATGATACGCTTCCAGATAAACCCGGTCTGCTTCTACCTTGTTCCGACCATAATCGCTAGTCGGTCTGAGTGGATGATCTTCCGAAACAGGCAACCAGTCATAATCAACCCCATACGTACACACGGTGGAACACTGAATAAAATGCCCCACCCCCCTAAACGCCCGAACACTATTTTCCGCATCCGTCCTGTTAAAACAGATCATATCTATCGCCGCATCGAATCTCTCGGCCTGCATGGTCTGCACGAAACTGTCTACATCCTGCCGATCCCCATGAATCACCCGCGCCCCATCCGGCACCTCCCCAGTCTCCCCCCTGTTAAAACACGTCACATCATGCCCGATATCCATCAGCAGTTTCACAAAACTCGTACTAATATTTCCCGTCCCACCCACAACACAGACTCTCACGAAATATCCTCCCAATCCGAAATCCGAAATCCGAAATTGTATCACTCATTCCACGGCACCGGCTCATCCAGCCGTTCACACATATCACGCACCGACGCCTGTTCCATTTCCCCGAAACGGATGCCATTTACGCGATGGTGTTTCATGTTTTTTTCTTCGATCGCGCCCGGCAACAGGGTCTCTTCGTAACCCGGCAGAGGCGCCCAGGATTCGCGGATATCCTTTACAAAGCGATCCACTTCCTTGCGAAATGATTGACCTGGAACAACGGTATCTATATGAATCGCCATAACCATGCCGCCATGTCGCGCACCGGACCAGCGGGCCTGTATTTCATCCGCTTCCGGTAGGGACGCCCCGGCCAGCGCACCGCCCAGCAGCGACGCCACCGCGCCATAACCGATACTCTTGAAAAAAGCCGCGGGGATACGCGTCAGCAGATCATCGAACTCGGGGGATTGCTGATAGTCCGCCAGAATACGCGTCGCTACATCCAGCACGACCGGTGGTTCATCACCTGCCGGTATGGCAAAACAGAGCGGAGGATTGCCGAAGTAGCCGATTTGGGGTTTGGTCTCCTGTTCCCGGGCATTGCCCTGACCGCGATAGCCCTGCACGGAAAACCCGATGCAGTCTTCTTCCATGCACATCCGGGTATAATGCCCGGCAGAGCCGTAATGACCGATATGCCGGACAAGCCCCATGCCCATACCGACTTCTTTCGCTTTTGTTATCGCATGCCTGGTCGCTTCGACCATCGGCCAATATCCGAGGGTGCCGTCTCCGTCAATCACGACGGCGGTAGGGGATTCGGAGATGACTTTTAATGCCGGTCGGCTATTGCAATGGCCTTCTGCAAACGAACGCGTATACCCGCTAGCTGCCCGCACGCCGTGGCTTCGGACGCCCCGCAAGTCGGAGTTGACTAACAAACGGCTGATGAGCAGAGCATGATCGGGAGACAGCCCGGCCTTTTCGAAACAGGTAACAGTTAACGACAACAAACGATCTTCATGAACGACAACATAATCTTCCGGTGGGCGATTCATGTCTACCTCATGGCGTAGTTCTGTTAATGGAGATATCGTATTGATTGATAGAATTGGGTAGGAGTATAAGATACTGCAGTTGGATTGAAAAGGTTTTTAATGGAAGAACGTTGCCGTGGTGATATACTTAAACGTTTGATGTTGGCTCCTAATACTCCTTGATATTACACATCACTATTGTGTAGATTCCTGTGTAATGGAGAATTACGATGCCAACCAATCTTGCCATTGACGAAATTTTGTTATCTGAGGCTCAAAAAGCCGGAGGACTGCAAAATAAGAAAGCTACTGTCAATCAGGCCTTACGCGAATTTATACAGAAAAGAAAGCAGATAGACACACTCAAACTGTTCAGACAGATTGATTTTGACCCGGACTACGATTACAAAAAAGGCGCCATCGATCATGAATGTACTACCGGATACGCCCATCTGGTCATTATCGGTCAATAATCGAAAAGCAAGAGCGATGACGGATTTCAAGGGAAATCCTCATGGAAATCTTGGGCGTATGTCACTGGCAACAGACGGGAAGTACCGGAATTTCACCTGGGAAGAAGATTTCGGCGATATCTGGGTGATGGATGTGGAGTGGGAGTGAAAAATGGTGATCGGTTGATTGTCTGATTTGTTGATTGAAAGATCAAAATCACAAATAAGACAATCAACCAATCAACCAATCAAAAAATCATGAAAAAACATCGTTCTCTCATCCTGCTCATCTTGATCGGTATCGCCTCTATTTGGCCTGTTTTGATGTCGGCTGACGGGCAACAGGCTGGGTCGCCCTATGTAAATTCCATTGGGGTTGTGTTGCCGGCGGACGCTGCGGCGCCGTCAGCGCAATCGGTCCGCACGTTTCAACTGGACCATACCTATATGGAGTGGTTCCGAACCATCTACAAAGGCACCTATGGTTTACGTATAATACAGGAGCCGCTCATCCGTCTGGATAAAGCGTTCAACCTGTTGCCGGCGGCAGCGGAGCGGTGGTGGCCAAGTGAGGATGGATTGACGTGGTATTTTGCGATCCGACAGGATATGCAGTTTAGTGACGGTCGTCCGCTCACCGCGCACGATTATGTCTACACCCTCCGCCGCGGCGCCGATCCGAAAAATGCGTATGACGCCGAATGGTATTATCGTCCGATAAAAAACTGGGGCGAGGTGGTTGGCGGTCGGTTGCCCCTGGACTCACTAGGAGTTCATGCCTTAGATAATTATACGCTGGCTATCGCTACAGAAGAGCGATGCGCCTATCTGCCGGATCTGCTGGTCGACAGCTGGGTTTCTCCCCGGCAGGCCATCGAAAAATATGGCGATGCATGGTCTACAGACGCGAAAACCTCGATTGCCAGCGGTCCGTTCTACCTGGCGGAATGGACAAAAGCAGATCGGGTGGTGATGAAAGCGAACCCTCATTATCACGGTCCGGCCAAACCCTATCTGGAAACCCTGATTGGAAAATTATATACTGAAACCACCCGACCGCCGATGCTGGCCTCCTACGAGGCGAACGAGGTGGATCACGTGCGTATTACCAATCAGGCGGAACTCGCCCGAATTAAGACCGAGCCCAATCTGGAAAATGAATTACACGCCTTTACCGATTTCGACACCTATTACCTGACCATGAATACCTTTCGACCTCCGTTCGATAATTTAAAAGTACGACAGGCCTTCAGTCATGCCATCGACCGGGAAGCCATCT
>Ga0315339_1001387_pt1 | contig 21755 bp, 20 predicted proteins | sample ASW17metaG_FD_204514 | JGI IMG/M metagenome (GOLD analysis project Ga0315339, IMG submission 204514) | Ammonia-oxidizing marine archaeal communities from Pacific Ocean, United States - ASW #17 | ecosystem: Environmental > Aquatic > Marine > Oceanic | place: USA: California | collected 2016-12-05
AGTAGAAGCTGTTTTCACAGGATCTTTGTAATAACCTATAGGTACATTTCCTGAACGAGCTAAAAAACCTATTGTAGAAGTATCAGTTGAGACCAAAGGTTTTTTTGTTTCTGGGTGAAGAATCACTGAATGTTTCGGACGAGAAAAACTAGGGCCTCCTCCAGAATCTTTTTGTTTACTCCCTTTCTCATATATATTAAACCCAGTAGAGCCTGTTTCACTGGAACCAACACCATCTATAATCATTAGGTTTGGAAGTAGTTCTAGAAATTGATCCTTGATACTTGAACTAAAAACAGCGGCCGTGCTTGTCAGAATAATTAAAGAATCTACTTTAAGACCTTTATCCAACATATTGCTTAAGGAGTCAGCTAGAGGTCTGCCCATGGCATCTCCGGTGATGGTAAGATTTTGCACTCTTTCTTTTGATATAAGGTTCCAAATATATTCAGCATTAAATGATTTTTGATCGTTAAAAATTAATTTCCAACCAGAAAAAAAGCTATTAAAAGTTTGCCATTGGGCTGCACCATGCATTAAAGGTGCCAAAGCTAGAGCTACTATTGGGTCACCCAAACATTTTTTTGACATAGCTTCTGGAGAAGAAAATTTTTCTCCTGTTAAATGATCAATGCCTCCCCCTAGTGTCATGATTACATCTTCTTGTCGCCACATGACACCTTTAGGCATACCTGTTGTTCCTCCAGTATAAAGAACATATGTATCATCAGCTGATCGAGAGTGACTCACTCTATCAGTGAGTGAATCCTTTATAAGTTCATGGTAATCTAGCTCTTTAATGGGGTTATTGTTATTTACGCTATCATCTTTAATACAGATATAGTGTTTGAGGTTTTTGGTACGTTCTTTGATATTTTTTAAGAGGCTTCCAAATTGCTCTTGATATACCATTGCAACGATATCGGCATTATCAATAAGATACGCTAATTCTTCTTCAACATAACGATAATTTATATTAATTGGGATAGCTCCAATTTTATAAGCACCAATCATGGTTTCAATCCATTCAGTACAGTTAAAAGCATAGATGCCAATATGATCTTCTCTTTTTATTCCAATAGATTGAAGCATAGCGGCAGCTTGATTTGACCTTTTATCGAGCTCTGAGTAGGTAAGTTTTGTCTTACCTATCACTAGTGCTTCTCTATTAGGGATACTATCAGCTACGGCTTCAAATATATCAGCAACTTGGAATTCCATTAAATTATTAGATTTTTTTTTGTTTATCTTGCCAATAGGGATCTTTTAGTCTTCTTTTATACAATTTCCCATTTGGATCCCTAGGTAGTTCATCCACATAGTCTATAGATTTAGGAAGTTTCATCTTTCCTAGATTTTTACCACAAAAGGTTAATAGCTCAGAGGTGAATTTATTATCTGTGATGACTTTTTCTGCAGCTTGCACCACAGCTTTTATTTCTTCTCCCCATTCCTCATTAGGTATACCAAAAACAGCTACATCTATTACTTTTGGGTGCATAGAAAATACATTTTCAATTTCAGCAGGATATATATTTGCACCTCCTGAAATAATCATGTCATTTTGTCTGTCACACAAGAATAGATAGCCTTCTTTATTTAAGTACCCTATATCTCCTACAGTAAAATAATCTCCCCATCTACTTTCTTCAGTTTTTACTTTATCTCCTTTGTATTCAAATTGTGCAGCCCCTAGCAGCATGTAAATAATTCCTTCTTCATCGTGACCAAGCTCTTGTCCATCTTCTCCCATGATTTTGATATCTGATCCCATCCATGGTTTTCCAACCGTTCCAGGAAATTTAAGCCATTCTTCTGTAGAGACCATAGTGCCTCCTCCTTCTGTAGCAGCATAATATTCGTAAATGCTATTACCCCACCATTCGATCATAGCATTCTTGATATGAGGTGGACATGGGGCAGCAGCATGCACCATCCTTTCTGTAGAAGAACAATCATATTTATCTTTTATTTCATCGGATAAGGCTAATAATCTATGAAATTGTGTTGGAACCATGTGGCTAGTCGTAACTCGATATTTATCAATCATCTGAAGCATTTTTTCAGGATCAAATTTATCCATAAGTACTACTGCATGGCCAAGGTGTAATGAGCTTGATGACCAGAGGAGGGGTGCTGTATGGTAAAGAGGAGATGCACATATATGAACATTATTATTTTCTGGTTGTATTCCAAATAAACCTAAAAGCATTGTATAAAGACCTGCTATTTCGTCTGGATCTCCCTCTACCAAACCTCGTTTAACACCTTTAGGTCTTCCAGTGGTCCCAGATGTATAGTTCATTACACTACCAGGGTATCTTTCTTCAGGAGCTTCAAGTGATTGGCCTTCAATTAGTTTAAAAAAAGGTTGAAAACCTTCTAATTTACCTATGCTTATAAGCCCTTTTGGATTAAAGCTTGCTTCAGACGCAGCAGCAATACATGTGTCAGCAAGCTCCATATTTTCAGAGGATCCAAAAAATATTTTAGCCTCACTATCTTTTAAAATGTAAGCAATTTCTGGACCAGCTAAATGCCAATTAATTGGTACCATATAAATACCAGATTGAGCACAAGCTAAATTAATAGCATAGTACTCAGCACAATTCTGAAGAACAAGTGCCACACAGTCTCCCTTTTTTAACCCAAGTGATCTAAGTCCATGAACAACCTGATTAGCTAATCCATGAAGGTCTCGTCTTGACCATTCTTTTCCTTGTGGATCAACTAAAGCTAATTTATCAGGCTCCCTTTTTGCAATATTCCAAAATCCTATTTCTGACATATATTTTTCAAGTTATGAATCGTTCGATATAATCATAATTGAGAGGTAATGTACATGACTAAGGATTTTAAACCTTCAGACTTATTATCCAGTGTTGAGCTTCATGAGTTAAAGCAAAAGCACGACTGGATAAATGCCTGCTATTTATTAGCTAACTGGTTGCAAATTTTTCTTTGCATGACTTTTGTTTACTTTTTTCCTTCTTTTTTTACTTTTTGTTTAGGAATTATAGTGATAGGTAGCAGACAATTTGCTTTAGCAGTTTTAATGCACGAAGGTGCTCATAACCTATTATTTAGAAACTTAAGGATTAATGATTGGATAACTCAATGGTTCTGTGCTTATCCAATCTTTAATGATAATAAGCCATATAGGTCATATCATCTTCTCCATCATAGATATACAGAGACTTCAAAAGATCCTGATCTTTCCTTAAGTGCTCCCTTCCCAATAAAACGAGTAAGTTTTGCAAGAAAAGTTTTTAGGGATATAACTGGATTAACAGGCTTAAGAAGGTATAAAGCAACTTTTAGATCAATTTTGTATGATCTAAATGAAGGAAAATTTAAATTACAAGAAGATGTTTGGGTTAAGTTGAGAGGTTTTATTATAACTAATTCTATTTTATTCTTCCTAATTTCTTACTTTTTGCATTGGACAATTTTCTTCTTGCTCTGGTGGTTACCTTCTTTGACTGTTTATAGTCTAATAATACGCATTAGAAATATAGCGGAGCATGCTGTAACTCCGAAAGAAAGTAATTTAAATAATACGAGAACAACTAGAGCTTCTCCGTTACTAAGGTATTTCCTAGTACCTTTGCACGTTAATTATCATTTAGAGCATCATCTTTTTGCAAACTGTCCTTGGTATAACCTTCCTAAGGCACATAATATGCTCTGCAAGAAGGGTTTTCTTGATAGGATGTGTGTAGAAGATTCTTATTATAATGTATTAAAGAAAGCAACTAATGGATAATAATGGTTAAAAAAATTAAAAAAGAAGATTTAGAGTCTAAATTAAGCTCTGAAGAATTCTATGTGACCCAAAATCAAGGCACTGAGCCTGCGTTTACTGGAAAGTATAATGATGAAAAGTCCCAAGGATCTTATGAATGCATATGCTGTGGTAAGGCATTATTTAGTTCAAAAACAAAATATGAATCAGGGTCTGGTTGGCCTAGTTTTTGGCAGCCTTTGAATGAATTTGTAATAGAGACAGAACAAGATAGCTCTTCTGGTATGATGCGTACAGAAGTACATTGCAGCTCCTGCAAAGCACATTTAGGACATGTTTTTTCTGATGGACCGCAGCCCACTGGATTGAGATACTGCATAAATTCAATTTCTCTTAACCTCAAAAAAGAAGGAGCTAAAGACTGAACCCAGATCCCGCCAATATTGTAAATAACAAAAAATCTATTAGACTTTTAGTTAATAGTGGTCTTGTTAGTTTTTGGACTTTTGTATCTAGAATACTTGGATTAGTAAGAGATATAGTAATCACTGGATTACTTGGCACAGGTATATCTTTAGATGCTTTTGTTGTCATGATGAAGATACCTAGTGTCTTTAGGAGGCTGTTTGCGGAAGGAGCATTTAATCAAGCTTTTGTACCAGTTCTTTCAGAATATAAACAATCTAGTGACGGTAAACATGATGAAGTGACCGAGCTAATTAATAGTGTTTTTAGCATTCTCAGCTCTGTTCTTATAGTAGTTACTCTATTTTCATATATTGCAGCTCCTATTTTTGTCCTTATTTTTGCTCCTGGATTTTATTTTGAACCAATAAAGAAAGAGTTAGCAATAGATATATTACAAATTACTTTTCCCTATTTATTTTTTGTGTCTTTAGTGGCTTTATCAGGATCAATTTTAAATACATATGAACGTTTTTCTTTACCGGCTCTAACACCTCTTTTTTATAATCTTGTCCTAATTTCTTTTGGAATATGGGTTGCGCCTAATCAACAGATACCAGTTTATGCTCTAGCTTGGGGAGTATTTGTAGCAGGTTGTATCCAAGTTTTAATTCAAATATGGCCTTTAGCAAAGATGAAACTTCTTCCTAAGTTTAAACTAAATCTCAACCACCCAGGAGCCCGCAGAGTTATGTATTTAATGGTTCCTGGCATAATCGCAGGTGGCGTAAGCCAAATCAATATGTTGGTAGATACAATTCTGGCCTCTTTATTGCCTACTGGTAGTCCCAGTTGGCTTTATGTATCAGATAGATTAATGCAATTACCCCTAGGAATATTTGCAATAGCTATAGGCACTGTAATTTTACCTAAACTTTCCATTTTGCATTCAGAAGGAAGTAAAGATAGTTTTTCCAAGACAATTGACTGGGGTATAAGATTAGTTCTTTTAGCAGGGATTCCTGCTGTGGTAGGTTTAATCACATTAGCTGAGCCTATAGTTCTTACTTTATTTGAGAGAGGGATGTTTACATCTCTAGATACTTCTAAAACCTCTTACAGTCTTATTGCTCTTGCTCTTGGTCTAGTTGGATTTATGTTGATAAAAGTTCTTATACCAGGTTTCTTTGCTCAACAGAAACCTCATATTCCTGTCAAAGTAGCGATCTTGTCTATGATCTTAAATGCAATATTAGCATGGTTTTTTGCCTTTTATTTAGGTTATAACCATGTAGGTTTAGCGGCAGCAAGCTCAGTTGCTGCTTTCTTCGGTGTTTTTTGTTTAGTTATAATTTTAAAAAGAGATAAGATTTATCATGCCCATTCTGGTTGGTTACATTTCTTTCTAAGAATAATATTTGCTTCAATATCTTTATTCTTGTTACTAAATTTTTTTAGTATTGAGATTAGTGATTGGAGAGTTTTTGGAACTATGGAACGGATCATGAGATTAGGTTCTTTATGTTTTGCAGGTATAGCAATTTATCTAGGTGCATTATGGTTATCAGGTCTCAGATTAAAACACCTTAAAAACTAAGATGTACTTAATAAGAGGCATCAAGAATATCGGTACTTTTAGAAAAAATTTTCCTGAAGTAGAAACCATAGCGACCATAGGAAATTTTGATGGCCTGCATTTAGGTCACCAAACTATCATTAAAACTATGCAAGATATTGCAAGTAAAGATAATTTATCAAAACTGATTTTGTTTACAGAGCCACACGCACAAGAATTTTTTGCTGAAGCAGCTGGTGAAGAGCATCACAAACCCCCACGCATTTTTCCTTGGAGACAAAAAGTTATCAAAATGAAAGAGATGGGAGTTGAATTTAGTTTTTTTCTTAAATTTAACTCACAGCTCCGATCCATGACTCCTGATAATTTTTTAAATACTATTTTATTAAAATTAAATATAAGAAAACTTATCATAGGTGATGATTTTAGGTTTGGTGCTAATAGAGAGGGTAATTTTGATCTTTTAAAACATTGGGGCAAAGCAAATAACATAGATGTTCTAAATACAACAACTTTTAAAGTTGATGGGTATAGAGTTAGCAGCACTAGAATACGAGAATTTTTAACAGCAGGAGACTTTAAGTATGCTTCCAAGTTGTTAGGACGTCCTTATACCTATTCAGGGAAAGTAGTCTTTGGTCAGCAGCTAGGTGGTTCTATTGGTGTACCTACAGCAAATGTATGGTTGCCAAAGAATAATTTACCTATTTCAGGTGTTTATATAGTCCAAGTTAAATTAAATAGCAAAAAAATTAATGGTATAGCTAATTTAGGTATAAGACCAACAGTAGGAGGGGAGACCCCTGTTTTAGAGGTCCATCTTTTAGATTTTAATCAAAAAATCTATGGAGAGACTTTAGAGGTTGAATTTATAAAGAAGGTCAGAGAAGAGCAAAAATTTCTAAATCTTCAGAATCTTAAAGATCAGATTTTTAAAGATATATCTGCAGCTAGAGAATATTTCATATAAAGTGCAAAAAATTAATTATGAAAGAATATAAAAATACTCTAAATCTACCAAAGACAGATTTCTCTATGAAAGCAAACTTACCAAATAGAGAACCCGAGATTCTTAGATATTGGCAGTCTATAGATTTAAATAAAAGGTTGAAGTTAGCAGGAAAAAATAAAGAAAAATTTATACTTCACGACGGTCCACCATATGCAAATGGGGCTATACATATTGGTCATTCAGTAAACAAAGTATTAAAAGACATAGTTGTAAAATCTCAAACTTTGGATGGAAAATATTCTCCATATAAACCGGGCTGGGATTGTCATGGTTTGCCTATAGAACTCAATGTTGAAAAAAAACTAGGCAAAGTAGGAGATAAAGTTTCTGTAGAAGAATTCAGGCGGGCGTGCAGGGAGTACGCAGAAAAACAGATTGAAATTCAGAAGAAAGAATTTAGTAGACTGGGAGTGCTGGGTAGCTGGGACGATCCATATCTTTCTATGGATTTTAAATTTGAAGCTAATATAGTCAGAGCGTTAGGTAAGATAGTTGAGAAGGGTTTTTTAGAAAGAGGCGAGAAGCCAGTTCATTGGTGCTCTTCTTGTGGTTCTGCTTTAGCTGAAGCAGAGGTTGAGTATCAAGACAAGATTTCACCTTCTATTGATTTTGGTTTTCCAATTAATGCCAATGACTTATCTTCAGTTTTTGGTAAAACTATAGAAGGAACTGTTTTAATAGCAAGTTGGACTACAACGCCATGGACCTTGCCAGGTAATGTGGCTCTATGCGTCAATCCTGAATTAGAATATTCTTTGATAAAAGTTTTTATTGATTCTAAAGCTATTACTTTAATGATGGCCAAGGAGTTAATAGAAGCAACTATTAAGCGAATTGGGATATTGGAGTTTGAAGAATTAGCTAGTTGTAAGGGTATGGAACTAGAAGGTCTTGAAGCCAAACACCCTTATTTAGACAGAGTTTCTAAAATTATTTTGGCTGATCATGTGACTATTGACGCAGGAACCGGAGTTGTTCATACAGCACCTGGTCATGGAGTAGAGGATTATATAGCTGCAAAAAAATATAACCTAGATGTAGTTAATCCCATTAAAGATAATGGTACTTTTAAAGATGAGATTAAATATCTAAGCGGCAAGTTTGCTTTTAAATGCAATGAAGAAATTATAGAAGTGTTGAAAAAAAAGAATTCTTTATTTGCTTGTAATGATTACGAACATAGTTACCCCCACTGTTGGAGACATAAAACACCTCTAATGTTCAGAGCAACGCCACAATGGTTTATTGGCATGCAAAGAAATAATCTTTTAAAGAAATCACTCAGTTCTATAGAAAGAGTGCATTGGGAACCTTCGTGGGGCCAAGCTCGAATGTCAGGTATGTTAGAAGATAGACCTGATTGGTGTATATCACGACAAAGAGCTTGGGGAGTGCCTATAACTTTATTAGTGCATGAGAAAACCGGCGAAATCCATCCTAATATGCCCAGTATAATTAATAAGGTGGCTCTGTTAATTGAGAAAGATGGTATTGAAGCATGGCACAATGTTAGTATCGATGAGTTAGATAAGAATGTAGATAACTATAAAAAAATTACAGATTGCTTAGATGTTTGGTTTGATTCAGGAGTAACTCATGACTGTGTTTTGAGTAATGATAGTAATTTACAATTTCCTGCAGATCTATACTTAGAAGGCTCTGATCAACATAGAGGCTGGTTTCAGTCCTCTTTACTTACTAGTGTAGCAATTAATGATGTACCTCCTTTTAAGGCAGTACTAACTCATGGTTTTGTCGTTGATGCCGAAGGAAAAAAGATGTCTAAATCTATTGGGAATGTTATTTCCCCTCAACAGGTATGGGACTCTAAAGGAGCAGATGTTCTTAGAGCCTGGATAGCTTCCACTGATTATAGAAATGAGATGGTAATCTCAGATGAAATCTTACAAAGGTCTGCAGATGCTTATAGAAGAATAAGAAATACTATTCGTTTTCTTTTAGGTAACTTACATGATTATGAGGATAAAAAGAATGTTTTAAATATTCAAGACCTTACTGAACTAGATAAGTGGATGATGTTACGAATAAAGAATCTTCAGAATGAAATAATCAAAGATTATGGTAACTACCAATTTCATATTGTATTTCAAAAAATACAAAATTTTTGTACTAATGAATTAGGAGGTTTTTATTTAGATATTCTCAAAGACAGGTTATATACCTCTAAAGATAATTCTAATGCTAGAAGATCTTCTCAAACAGTTTTATATAAAATACTCGGGTTTTTATTAAGAGCTATTGCGCCTATTTTAAGTTTTACGGCTGAAGAAGCTTGGAGATTATTTAATCCTAAGTCGGACTCTATTTTTTTGGAAGAATGGTTAAATGATTGGCCTATTATTTCAGAAAGATCAATAACAGACGAAGATTGGAAACTATTACTAGATTTACGTTCAGAAGTAAATAAGGCGCTAGAGGATTCTCGGATTTCTGGAATGATTGGTTCTTCTCTTGATGCTGAATTGAACCTATACTGTTCAAGTGAAATTTTTTCAATTCTTAAGAAATTTTCAGAGGAGTTAAGGTTTATTTTTATAACTTCTGAAGCAAAGATCTTTCCTTTTGATGGAAAAGGATTGAAGACTGGCATTGAAGGATTTAGGTTAGAAATTTCTAAATCCCAATATAAGAAATGCGAAAGATGTTGGCATAGCAGACCTGAGGTAGGAACTTCAGAAGAACATCCATCAATATGCAGCAGATGTATAGAGAATATTGGTGATAATGGAGAAATAAGAAAGTATGCCTAATAAGATGAGTTTTTTTAGGATTTTAATATTCATTCTTTTTTTTGTTTCTTTAGATCAAGCAACTAAATTTATGGTATCTACAAATCTATCATATGGAGAATCCATGAACCTTTTACCATTTTTAGATCTAACCTTGATTCACAACACGGGTATCGCTTTCAGTTTTCTAAGTGAAGAAGGGCCTGGACTTAGATGGTTGTTGGTTTCTTTAATTTTCTTAATAATATGTTACCTACTTTATCTAATTACAAAGGTTAAAGATGGGCATAAATTTGAGTTGTTTTCATTATTGTTTATTCTGTCCGGTGGTATTGGTAACTTAATAGACAGATTTTTTTTAGGTTACGTCATAGATTTTATTCACTTCAACTATCAAGAATATTCTTTTTACTTATTTAATCTTGCAGACAGCTGGATTACTATAGGAGTTACTCTCTATATTATTTATATCTTCTTTTTTGAAAAACCAAAACATGCAAATAAGACTAGCTAATCCTAGGGGTTTCTGCGCTGGAGTAGATAGAGCTATAGAGATAGTAAGAAAAGTTCTTGAGATAAAAGGTGCTCCAGTTTACGTTAAGCATGAAGTAGTTCATAACCGCACTGTTGTAGATGAACTTAAAAATTTAGGTGCCATTTTTATAGAAGACATTGACGAAGTACCAATTGGAGAAACTTTAATTTACAGCGCACATGGAGTTTCAAAATCAGTTCAAATAGATTCCGATCAAAGAAACCTGCATGTTTTCGATGCTACTTGTCCATTAGTAAGTAAAGTACATGCTGAGGTACAAATGTATTCAAAGATAAGTAGAGAGTGCATATTAATCGGTCATGCAAATCACCCTGAAGTAGAAGGAACAATGGGTCAGTACAATGTCTCTCTTGGCGGAAGAATCTATTTAGTAGAATCTTTATCCGATGCTCAGACTATAGAAGTAAAGAATCCTGATGATCTTGCTTATGTTACTCAAACTACTTTATCTATAGACGATACTGAGAAAATTATCAAAGCTCTTAAATCTAGATTTCCTAAAATGAAGGGACCGAGAAAAGATGATATTTGTTATGCTACGCAAAATAGACAAGATTCCGTTAAGCAGTTAGCTTTAGAATCAGATTTAATCTTAGTTGTAGGTTCAAAGAATAGTTCTAATTCAAATCGTTTAAGAGAAATAGCTGAAAGATCAGGAGTTGAATCATACTTAATAGATACTGCTCGAGATCTGAAACCAGAATGGTTTGTAAGTAAATTTTCTATAGGAATTACTTCAGGTGCGTCAGCACCAGAACACATAGTAAAGGAAGTAATAGAGGTTATTGAAAAAGAATATGAGGTAAACCTTTTATCTAGTTATAAAAGAATAGATGAAGGCGTAGCTTTTAGACTTCCAAAAGAGCTTAGAAGTCGTTAAGAAATACCAAATTAATATATAAAAAAAGGAGAAAAAAATGTCAAATCTTTCAAATTTACCAAGCTGTAAGAAAGTGATCTTAAGGTCTAGGCCTGAGAAAGATCCTACGCCAGAAAATTTTGACATAATAGAAGAAACAGCAAGAGCTCCTGAGGAAGGTGAGATTTTGGTTGAAGTAGACACTCTATCAATAGATGCTTTTATCAGAACAACTTTAAGTGAGGATGCCTTTCACGGAACTGCGGGGATCGGAGATGCTGTTACTGCACTAGGAATAGGAAAAGTGCTAATTAGTAGATCAAAAAACTTTAAAGAAGGAGATATGGTGAGCGGCCCTATGGGAGCTCAGACTCATAACACAATGGCTGCTGAAGTTTTTCAGAGAATAGCAAATCCAGAATTAGATTTACCAGTGCAATTAGGAATATTAGGAGTTAGTACAGGATTAACAGCATATTTTGGTATGCTTGATGTAGGTAAAGTTAAGTCAGGCGATACTGTGGTGGTATCAGCAGCAGCAGGTGCTGTGGGAAGTGTAGCTTGTCAAATTGCTAAAATAAAAGGCGCTAAAGTGATAGGCATTTGTGGAAGTCCTGAAAAATGTAATTTTATAATAAATGAGTTAGATATGGATGGAGCGATAGATTATAAAAATCAAGATGTTGATGAAGAGTTAAATATTAAAGCATCAGAAGGTATTGATGTGTTTTTTGATAATGTTGGTGGAGATATTCTTGATATTGCATTAGACCATATTAAAGATAGGGCAAGAGTAGTTATATGCGGTGCTATATCACAGTACGGAAGTTTTGAAACTGAAAAACGTCTAGTTCAAGGCCCTAGATTGTATTTAAGATTAGCAGAGAAGTATTCAAGAATGGAAGGATTTACAGTTATGCATTTTGCTGATCAATATGAAGAGGCAACTAACAATCTCCTTAAATATTATCAAGAGGGAAAATTAAAAATGCCTGCACATTATGAAAAAGGTATCGAATCTTTTCCTAGAGCCTTAGAGATCATGTTCAATGGCGGACATACTGGAAAATTACTAGTTAAAATGTAATTTCAGGAGGTTAATTTTTTTGTTTAAGGTAAGAAATAGTATATTTGTTGAAGCAGAATTTATAGAGTCTCCGAATTCCTCTTTAAGGCCTGAGGGTACTGAACCTTCCATCATAGTTATTCACAATATAAGCTTGCCTCCAGGGGAATTTGGAACAAGTTACATAAAAGATTTTTTTACTAATAATTTGGATATTACTTCTCACAGTTACTTCCAAGAGATAAAGGATTTGAAAGTATCTAGCCATTTATTGATAGACAGAGAAGGAAATCTTGTACAATTTGTTCCTTTTTCTAGAAGTGCTTGGCATGCGGGTATTTCCTCATTTAAAGGCAAAAAGAATTGTAATGACTTTTCGATAGGCATTGAGCTAGAAGGAGCTGACGACATACCTTATGCTGAAAATCAATATTTAACTTTACATAAAGTCTCTAAGAGCCTTATGGAAGCTTATCCTAAAATATCACTTGATAATATAGTTGGTCATTCAGATATAGCTCCTGATAGAAAATCTGACCCTGGTAACTCTTTTGACTGGAATAGGTATAAACAGGATTTAAGTTGAATCCTCTTGTGACCATGTTATTTCTTTTATTCCTAAATCAATATTAATTTTTCTGGCTAAAATAAAGAGAAAATCAGAAAGTCTATTCACATATGCGATACAGTTAGCATCAACAATCTCTGATTTGCAGGCTTTTACTATCGACCTTTCAGCCCTTCTACAAACAGTTCTAGTAATATGGACCTTAGATGAGGTTTCATGACCTCCTGGTAATATAAAATTATCTAGGTCTGGGAGTTCTTTATTTAAATTGGCAATTAATTTCTCTAGTATCATAGTGTGTTTCGGGTTAAAGGTTATCTTTGATTTCATAGTCAATGATCCACCAATATCAAACAAACAATTTTGTATATTTTTTAAAACTAGATCTTGGTCAGAAAGTTCAGTAAGAGAAGATAAAAGGCCGATCCAGGAATTTAGTTCGTCTATTTCTCCAATAGCCTTTATAAGCTGACTTGATTTAATTGTTCGGCTGCCATCTGCCATACCAGTAGTACCATCATCGCCTGTCTTGGTTGTAACTTTTGTTATTCTTTTACGCATACGCAAAATATTACCTTAATTTATAGTTTAATTTTAACCACAAAGATCTATCTTGATTTAGATAATAACTTGTAGAAGAAGCAGCTGTAAAATAATTTTTATTAGTAAAGTTTTCAATTCTAAGTGAAAAACTTAGTTTATTATTAATATCTTTCTGAGCAGTTAGGTTAATTAATAAATAGCCTGGTAATTTTTGGTTTTCAAAATCATTTTTTTTACCAAAGGCTGATAAATTCATGCCGAGACTATACCCCATAATATCTTTAGTTATGTTTAAGCTTGCAGATTTTTTTGATCTTCTAATCAGTAGATTATTGTCTTTGTCTTTAGGATCTTGTTTGCGCACTAATAAACTTCCATAAGAAAAGTTGTTATTCCATTTGTATCTGAGTTCTAAACCATGGTTTGTAGATTCTTCAATGTTTTTTAAGATATGATCAGAAAAATCATAATTAATAAGGTTTAAAGTATTGCTTTTAAAAAGAACAATCTTTAGATTATTATTTTTCTTTCTTTTACTAAAACCTATTTCATAACTTTTTGATGCTTCAGGAACTAACTCTTTATTAGAACCAAATCCATAAAGTTCAGAGCTATTAGGCGATCTAAAAGCTTCTCCTGAAGAAAAAGATAGAAACCAGTTTGTGTTTAATTCTTTTATGAACCCAATATTCCAGGATAACTGACTTCCATGCAGGCCATGAAATGATTTTCTAATGGACCCTATGAAGGCATTATTGCTAGATTGCCACTCAGTAGTTCCAAAATAAGCTTTGGTCTGTAGCCCTTTTCTAAAAAGAGTTCCATAGCTAGAATAATTAACATCTTCATTTTCTACTACATAACCCCCTGAATATGATAAACGTTCCTTGTTTGGTTTATGAATCAGAACTTCATAAGTATTTCTCTTGGTTTTAGTTAGATCAAGAATGCCAAGATAATTAGGATTATTTTGGATAATTAAATCTTCAAAAGAATTTATATTCAAAATTAATAAAATGTCTTTAATAGATTTTAAGCTTACCTCAATGGCTTGTGCTTGATTGATATAATCTTGAGCAACAGGATTATTAAATACTAAATATTCTACATTCCCTTTAGATGACCAAGAAGAGAAAGAAGCATCTAGATTTTTGCTGTTATAATTTAAGTCACTCACCAAACTCTTATTATCATATCCTCTGTCAATCAAAGAATTCCTTAGTACAGGAAATCCATTGGTATTATTATTAAGAAAAGTTATGTTCAAAGAAGTCTTGTTAAATGTTAAATTACCTTGCACATATTTTTTCGAATGATTATCTGGCCCATACATGAGGCCGAGTTTTATAGAATCATTTAGGGTATTATTTCTAGTAGATATATTCACCACCCCTCCAATAGCTTCCGAGCCATGGATTGATGACAATGGTCCTGACGCTATTTCTATTTTTGATATTAAATTTGTATCTAAATTGTAAACAGAAGCACCTCCCGCAGTAGCTGGGTTTATCTTAACTCCATTAATTTTAACGAGAGAGTGATTACTGCTAGAGCCTCTTATGAAGATTGAAGAAACTTGTCCTGGACCTCCATTACTACTTGTATCAATGGCTAAAATATTGCTGAGAATGCTTAATACGTCAATTTGTAGAGTATTTTCTAATAATTTTTGGTCTATTACGTCTACGGTAGAAGGTACCTTGTAATCTTCTTTGGGAATTTTTGATGCTACAGTAATTATCTCATCATAAGTATTGGCACTAGATAGAATATAAAGAGAAAATAACAGAGAAGCTAAACTTAAGTTTATTTTAATCATATGAATTACCCATCGTAATTAATGTTAATATTATGGCCGGTATCCGGGCTGAAGAGTTTTATAAATCTTATAACGCCTTCCCACTCTAAGAGCAGTGACTTATGTTATAAATATCTCTATAACCGTTGCGAGGGCAGCACTAGATTGAAGATAAATCTTTTCACTAGTTTCCCGTTTATCCAAATTTAATTGGCACCATGAAATCAGCATCATATAGACTTTTAAAATAAAAACAAAAAATTCTTTTTTTGAGAGTCTGAGTGACCTAAACTAAATTTTTCTTAACAATTTTGGAGTAATTATGCCTTCATTTGATATTCAATCTGAACTTGATACCCATGAGGTGACTAATGCAGTAGATCAAGCTCAAAGAGTAATTGACAATCGCTTTGACTTCAAAGGAAGTGAAGCTAAATTCGATTTATTAGAAAGAGAGATTACTTTGTTAGCAAAAGAAGAATTTCAGATACATCAAATGATGTCAATTCTTCAAGATAGTTTAGCAAAACGTAAGATTGACTTGAAATGCTTAAAAGAAGATCAGATAGAAACGTCAACTGGTAGAGCTACTCAAAAAGTAATGCTCAGGGAGGGTATTGATCAAAGTCTTTCCAAGAAGATAACAATGCTTGTTAAACAATCAAAAATTAAAGTTCAAGCTTCAATTCAAGGAGTATCTATCAGAATTTCAGGAAAGAAAAGAGATGATTTGCAGTTAGTTATGCAAGAAATTAAAGAGGCAAATTTTAATATGCCTCTGCAATACGTTAATTTTAGAGATTAGGCTAATTTATGGATATTTCTTGGAAAGAAGCTTTTCTGAATTATTTTCAGCCTAAATTATTTTTAATACTTATCCTAGGTTTAGCATCAGGTTTGCCTTATGGCATGTTGATAGATCCTTTAAGTTTCTGGCTCTCGGAATCTGAAATTAGCAGATCTTCAATAGGTCTTATATCTTTAGTCACTTTAACATATTCTTTTAAAGCACTTTGGTCTCCATTTGTTGATAGATTTAGGCTGCCATTCTTGTTTAGGATGTTTGGACAAAGAAAAAGTTGGTTAATTATTAGTCAAATATTTGTAACGCTAACTTTGATTTTAATGGCTGGTTCCGATCCTTCAATCTCATTATCTATGTTAGCTTTTTTTGCTATTGCTACTGGATTTGCCTCAGCGACACAGGATATATGTGTAGATGCTCTTAGGATTGAAATGGTGGAGGAAAAGGAATTAGGAGAAGCTTCTGCAATGTATCAAGCTGGATGGAGGTTAGCTTTTCTAATTTCTCAAGTTGTTTCCTTTTTTATAGCAAGTATGTATGACTGGTCAGCAGCTTATATATCAGCAGCTTTTATGATGATAGTCCTTTCCTTATTGCTGTTAATTTTTCTTTCTGAGCCAGAAAGATCAGTAAAAACTTATACATCTGTCCTTGCAGAGCCAAGGAAATGGTTCACAGAATCTTATATTTATCCTTTTTTAGATTTTTCTAAACAACATAGAAATAATTTTTTTATTATTATTTTATTAATTATTTTTTATAGATTTAGTGACATTATATTAGGGCCAATGGCCATGCCTTTTTATAGAGAATCAGGTTTTTCAAAAGAAGAGGTAGCGACAATTACTAATGCATTTGGAATTGCTGTTACTATTTTTGGAGCTTTTATAGGTGGCTTTCTCATTTATAAGAATGGAATTAAAAGAATATTAATAATAGGGGCTATTTTAGTGTGTATAACTAACTTAATGTTTGCAGGTCTTGAGACTATGGGACATGATTTAGTTGGACTAACAATAACTATAGCTTTCGATAATTTTAGTCAGGGTTTAGCGGGTACTGTTCTTATAGCTTTTTTATCTTCACTGACTAGTCAATCTTTTACAGCTACGCAATACACCCTCTTGTTTATGTTAGCTACTGTTCCAGCAAAATTTTTATCAGGTTTTTCTGGTTTTATAGTAGATGAAATAGGCTTTTTTAGCTTTTTTGTTTATGCTGCTTTGATGGGTCTACCTGCGATTATATTATCTTTTTCTTTGAATTCCCGCCATGAGTCTACAGAGTGATATATTTTTATAGAACCATTTTGGTGACAAGTATTATAGTAGTTACCTATGTTTCAATTCAGCCAACTTCTGGTGAAAACATAATTCTCCATTTAGATAAGCTCTTGCATTTTTTAACTTTTTTTTATTTAAGTTGGCTGAGCGATAAATCATTTAAAAAATATTCTCATGTTACGATATTTTTCTTACTAATTTTTTATGGATTGTCTTTAGAAATTTTACAGAGCTTTACTTTGACTCGGTCACCTGAATTATTTGATTTCTTCTCAGATCTATTTGGCATACTTGCTTATTTTTATTTAATCCCTAAATTAAAATTAATAAGTAAATGAAATATATACTTCCACTTTTTATTATTTTACCTTTTATAGAAATGTATGTTCTTATCAAGGTTGGGTCTTACGTAGGTGCATTAAATACTATTGGTTTGGTTTTTCTCACAGCTATAATTGGGGTTTTTTTAATTAAAGCTCAAGGTTTCAAGACTTTGCTTGATGCTAGAGAGAAGCTGCAATATGGTGAATTACCAACAGAAGAGTTTTTGACGGCTATTTTTTTATTAATAAGTGGAATATTCCTTGTAACTCCTGGTTTTTTTACAGATTCTATTGGCTTTCTATTGTTAGTACCTGTCGTTAGAAAAAACATCATTACATTTATACCAAATATGAATTTTAATTCGCACTTCAGAGCCAGTAATTCACCTAATAAAAGAGAAGATTGGATAGAAGGAGATTTTAAAAAAGAAGACTAATTTTATTAATTTACTTGAAATTCAATAGGAAATCCCCACATAGTTTTAGAAGTTAAGGAGTATAATTTTTAGATGCTTGCATCAAATGCATTGACTAGTTAGTTATCTGCTTTAGAATTACGCTTCTTTTTAAGGGCTTTAATTAATTGTAAGCCTTATTTAACAATGTTTATTGGAGATAACTAGAATGAAATTGAGACCATTGGGAGACCGAGTCATAGTAAGACGAAGCGATGATGAGCAGACGTCAGAAGGAGGTATTGTCCTTCCTGGATCAGCAGCCGAGAAACCTTCTCAAGGCGAAGTGATATCTGTAGGACCAGGAAAAACTTTAGAAAACGGCGACGTTCAGGCAATAGCTGTTAAGGAAGGAGATTCTGTAGTTTTTGGACAGTATGCTGGTAATAATACAGTTAAAGTGGAAGGCGAAGAATTAGTCGTTCTTAACGAGAGCGATATTCTTGGTGTTCTTGAAAAATAATTTAAATACATAACATAAGAGGAAAAAGAGATGGCTAAAGAAGTCAATTTTGGAGATTCAGCAAGACAAAAAATGCTAGCAGGTGTAAACGTTTTAGCTGATGCGGTAAAAGTAACATTAGGTCCAAAAGGAAGAAATGTTATATTAGATAAATCATTTGGTGCCCCAACAGTTACTAAAGATGGAGTTTCAGTTGCTAAAGAAATTGAACTTTCTGATAAGTTTGAAAATATGGGAGCACAAATGGTGAAATCAGTTGCTTCACAAACTTCAGATGAAGCTGGTGATGGAACAACAACTGCAACAGTTCTTGCTCAAGCAATAGTAAATGAAGGACTTAAATCAGTTCAAGCTGGTTTTAATCCTATGGACCTTAAAAGGGGAATAGATAAAGCTGTTATAGAAGCAGTAGAGAAGATTAAAAGTGCTTCTGAGCCTTGCACTGATAATAATGCAATTGCACAAGTTGGAACTATTTCTGCAAATAGCGATACTTCTGTAGGAGAAATTATTGCTGAAGCCATGGAAAAAGTTGGTAAAGAAGGAGTAATAACCGTGGAAGAAGGCAGTGGAATTGACAACGAATTAGAGGTTGTTGAAGGTATGCAATTTGATAGAGGCTATTTATCTCCGTATTTTATAAACAACCAGGACAAGATGACAGCAGAGCTTGAAAGCCCTTATATTCTTTTGCATGACAAAAAGATATCTAATATTAGGGAGCTTCTTCCTTTATTAGAAGCGGTAGCAAAAGCTGGTAAACCTTTGTTAGTAATAGCAGAAGATGTTGAAGGCGAGGCGCTTGCTACTTTAGTCGTTAATAACATGAGGGGAGTAGTTAAGGTTGCAGCATGTAAAGCACCTGGTTTTGGAGATCGTAGAAAAGCTATGCTAGAAGATATAGCTATACTAACAGGAGCTACTGTTATTTCTGAAGAAGTCGGGTTGTCTTTAGAGGGAGCAACAATAGAAGATTTAGGTCAGGCTAAGAAAGTAGAGCTCAATAAAGAAGATACTACTGTTATAGATGGAGCTGGTGATTCTAAAGGGATAGCGGGCAGAGTAAATCAAATAAGAGCTCAGATAGAAGATACTTCCTCAGACTATGACCGTGAAAAATTACAAGAACGTGTAGCCAAACTTGCTGGTGGAGTGGCAGTTATTAAGGTAGGTGCTGGATCTGAAGTAGAAATGAAGGAGAAGAAAGCACGAGTTGAAGATGCTTTGCATTCAACAAGGGCTGCTGTAGAAGAAGGCGTAGTAGCTGGTGGAGGTGTAGCCTTAATAAGAGCCCTTCAGTCTATTGAAAACCTTGAAGGTGAGAATGAAGACCAAAATGTTGGTATAGGAATTGCGCTTAGAGCTATGGAAATGCCAATGAGGCAAATTGTATCTAATGCAGGTGAAGAAGCTTCAGTTATTCTGGATAAAGTAAAACAAGAGAAGGGAAATATTGGTTTCAATGCAGCTACAGGTGATTATGGGGATATGATTGAAATGGGAATTTTAGACCCAGCTAAGGTCACAAGAGCTGCGTTGCAAGCAGCTGGTTCTGTTGCTGGTTTAATGTTAACCACTGAAGCTATGATAGCTGATGCCCCTGAAGAAGGGGGAGGAGCCTCTGGAGGTATGCCAGGAGGTATGCCAGATATGGGAGGCATGGGTGGAATGCCAGGCATGATGTAAAAAAATAAAGCCCCGTAAGGGGCTTTTTTTTCTCTTTTTTCTTTCTTATCAGAAATCTTGTATTATATCTCTAATTAATTGGAGGGTAATATGGAAGATCTTTTAAATATGATACTGCGTTGGTGGCATATTCTATTCGGCGTCACTTGGATTGGTTTGCTTTATTATTTTAATTTTGTCCAAACAGAATATTTTAAAGAAGCAGAAGAGACTGCTCGAAAAGACGCAGTAGCTAAACTGGCTCCTAGGGCACTTTGGTGGTTTAGGTGGGCAGCTTTTTTTACGTTTCTTACTGGATTAGCATTACTTCATCTTATTACTTTAAGAATAACAACAGATATTATCTTAGGTGTAACAATGGGAACGCTTATGATGCTGAATGTTTGGGGTATTATATGGCCTAATCAAAAGATAGTAATTGGTCTTAAGGAAGGAGATGCAGCTATAGCAGGACCTAAGGCTGGATTAGCTTCAAGAACTAATACTCTTTTTTCAGTGGCTATGCTTTATTTTATGGTTTCTTCTGCCCACTACCCTCATGGAGCGTATTTATTTGCAGGAGAGATGAGCATGACAGGCTTATTTATTGGATTAGCAGTTATTACTGCAATAGAAGCAAATGCTATTTGGGGAAAAATGCTTCCATTAATGACTTCAGTTAGAGCTGTAATTGTTTCAAGCTTTGTTCTAACGCTGGGTTTATCTTCAGTTGCTTATTATTTATAACAGCTGATATTTAAAAAGAAGAGGCTTTCGGTCTCTTCTTTTTATTGAGAATTTTCTATATAGACAGATCTAGTAGGGAATGCAAAATCTGAACTATGTTTTTTTACTACTTTAATAATTTCAAAAATTAGATTCTGTTTTACTTCTGAGAAATCTGTGTAATCCACTGGTTTAAGGTAACAAAGGATTGTTAAATCTATAGAGCTAGCACCCAATTCTGTAACTTTTACGAAATTTTCTTGTCCAGGATTTGTAGAAAAATCTCCATTCTTATTAATGTAATTTTCAAGGTCACTACAAATATTTTTTAATTGCTCAACAGAAGTGCTATATATAAGATTAATGGTCCAACTTATACGGCGATAATTCATATTTTGATGATTAATTAATTTTGCATCAGATAGGTCTGTATTTGGAACGAAAACTGGGGAGGTATCAAGCAACCTCACTTCAGTTGATCTAAATCCAATATTTTCAACAATGCCATGAAGAGAATCATTTACCCTAATTCTATCGCCAGGTTGAAATCTCTTTTCGCTTATTATAAATATTCCTGCAATGATATTTTTAAACATATCTTGTGCACCTAAAGCTACGGCAACTGAAAATAGTCCTAGGCCAGCTATGATTGGTCCTATTTCTATACCCCAAATATCTAGCATCATAGTTATTCCTATGATCCAAATAAGAACTCCCGTAACTCTACTAAGCCATAAAGACATCGCTGGCGTCATCCAGGAAGTATCGCCTAATAGAAAGAAGAGAGGTTTTGTTAAATTAGCGAGAGCACTAAAGATAGTGTAGATAACAATCATTTTAACCAAATTGGTCGCAATTAAATCCAATGATCCAGAAAGAGGTAGAAATGCTGTAATGAGGTATAAAGCAAAAGCAATAGGAATCATACCTATTGGAGCTCGCAATGATTCTAATAAAACATCATCTATTTCTGTTTCTGTATTTTGTGTAAGAAGTGATAGTCTATTAACTAAATTAGTACTTAATAAGGTTCTTGCAATTAAACCACCTATAATAATTAATAAGCATATTAATAGTTCGCTTATGCTTACGCCGCTTATCCCTAACTCCCAGGTTTCTAGGATTAAATTCAAAAATTCATTCATCTTCTTCTTCTT
>Ga0315339_1001388_pt1 | contig 21728 bp, 23 predicted proteins | sample ASW17metaG_FD_204514 | JGI IMG/M metagenome (GOLD analysis project Ga0315339, IMG submission 204514) | Ammonia-oxidizing marine archaeal communities from Pacific Ocean, United States - ASW #17 | ecosystem: Environmental > Aquatic > Marine > Oceanic | place: USA: California | collected 2016-12-05
TGGCTCGAAACACCGTCGAGCGTTTCGCGCGCGAGCATGACATCTGGCGCATTACGACTCCGGTCATGGACGAGAACAAGCAGGCCATGATCGAGGCGGACGAGTTCGACATGGACACAATGCTTGTCATGTTCCGTGAGCTACAGACGAAACAGATCAGGGCCGAGGCCGAGGGAGTCGATGGCCTCACGCCCGAGATGCGAAAGTTTATCGAAGAGGCGAAAGCCAGCGGTGTCACGCGCTGCCCCATCCGCGACGTCGCGGAAGCAGCCGACGATTGCCCTGTCGACTTCAAGACCGTGTCGCCTGCAGACGCCAAGGCTGCGGTCGAGCAGTTCATGAACAAAGAGGCCAGCGAAGCGTGATCCGCGGTCTCGACAGCACACCCTCATCGGCGGCGACGTTGTCGCCTCCGACGCCCTCCGAAATGGGGGCAACGCGAGGCGAGCAGCCAAGCGAGGGTTATGTGCCGCACGTCGTGGCGTGGAATCTCACGAAACGGTGTAATCTCGAATGCGCGCACTGTTATATATCCGCGGGATCGTGGCACTTGGCCTCGGAAGAGCTTTCGACCGACGAATGCTTCCGTGTGTTGGACGAAATTTTGGAGGTGAACCCACGCCCCATGCTCATCCTGACCGGGGGAGAGCCGCTTGTACGTGACGATCTCGAGGCTATAGCCGAGAGAGCTTCGTCGCGAGGCGCCACGGTCGTGGTGGGTACCAATGGGACTGGTCTCACCGAAGAACGTATCGATTCGCTAATGGCGGCTGGTGTGAAGGGCGTCGCGGTGAGCATTGATTCACTTCGGTCCGAGTACCACGACCGCTTCCGGCATGGCGGTGGCGCGCTCACCGACACTATGGCCGCCGTCGCGAGGTGTGCGGAGCGTAAGCTCGATTTTGTCATCCAAATGTCAGTGACTACGGGAAATCGGCACGAAGTTGCCGATCTGGCGGAATGGTCTGCCACGGCTGGTGCCGTCTCCTTTAATGTGTACTTCTTGGTTCCCACCGGACGCGCCGAATTAATGGGCGGCATGACCCCGCAAGAGAACGACGAAGTCCTGCAGGAGTTGGTTAAGCTAGAGCAGACGTACCGCGGTCGAATGATGATCCGCTCCAAGTGCCAGCCGCAGCTGATGCGCCACGTCATTGATGGCGACCCAGAGTCACCGTTGCTCAACTATGAAACGCGGTGCCCCTGCGGTGTTCACTACGTACGGATCACACCTGAGGGCAAGGTTACACCTTGTCCATATATGCCTGTGGTCGCCGGCGACTTGATGCAGGACAGTTTCCGTACGATTTGGGAGACGTCTGAAGTGTTCGGCGATCTCCGGTCGGGCCAGCTCTCGGGACGCTGCGGGAAGTGTGAATATCGGGACGTATGTGGCGGTTGCCGCGCCCGGGCGTATGCCGAGACCGACGACATCCTCGGCCCGGACGATTCGTGCGTGTACGAACCCACCGGGGACGTGCCTCTTATCGAACGCCCGCGGGTCGCCGCCTACGGTCAACCGACCGAGTCTGCAATGTCCTGGTCTCCGGAGGCTCGAGTTCGGATGGACAAGGTGCCGAGCTTCGTGCGCGGCGTCGTGACGGCCCGAGTTGAGAAATTCGCCCTTGAACGGGGCTATTCCAGCGTTGATGTGGAGGTCATGGAAGAGGTCCGTAAGAGTCTTCCAGTGGACTTCTCGAAGAAGCTTCCGTTTTTCCTCGGTAGAGGAGGGACGGCGTGATCCGGTGGACGAGAAAGGAACCGTGATGAGTCGACGGGAGCCGACGGCTCGCCGTGGCAGTGCGGCGTTGAAGTTCCTAGGAGCCTTGGGCCTGATGGGCCTGGCGTTCCAGCTATTCCCAGACGTTGCATGGGCGCAGGACATTCCGATGCGCGAGTACGGCGACTTTCCGATGGTGGGAAGTCGGGTCGCCGTATGGGTCGCGGCCCAGGTCCACCTTCTCTTCGCAGCCTTCGTGCTCGGCGTTCCGATGTTCGCGATCGTCGCGGAGGCCATCGGCATCTTCGCGGGGCACGAGAAGTACGATAAACTCGCGAAAGAGTTCACCAGACTTCTGTTGGTGGCCTATTCCGCGACGGCCATCTGGGGAGCCATCCTGTCCTTCCTGCTGGTCACGCTCTACCCGCGACTCTGGATTTACCTGGCGGAGATTTTCGAAGTCTCCATGTGGATCTACGTCGGGCTCTTCTTCCTAGAGTCGTTCACGCTCTACCTCTACTACTACGGTTGGGATCGCTGGGCGCAGGGGCGTGCCAAGCTCGCGCACTGGGGTTTGGGCATCATGCTCAACGTCTGGGGCACTGCTGTCATGTTAATCGCCAACTCCTGGCTGACGTACATGATGAGTCCTCCGGCGGAGGTGACGCCCGACACGTCGCCCGCCATGGTGCAGTTCTGGAGCGCCTTCGCTAACGCCACCTGGATGCCGATCAACGTCCACCGAATCCTGGCCAATGTGGTGTTCGGCGGCGCCATCGTGGGTGCCTACGCCGCGTACCGCTTCCTCATGGCAACGACCGATGAGGAGCGCGCCCACTATGACTGGATGGGCTACGTCGGCAACCTGATCGCCATCGGTGCACTCATCGTGCTGCCCTTCGCCGGTTACTACCTGGGCCGCGAGATCTACGAGTTCAACCAACAGATGGGCATCACGATGATGGGCGGGTTCATGAGCTGGCTCTGGATTATCCAGGCCTTCCTCATCGGCGTGCTCTTCCTGACCGGCAACTACTATTTGTGGGTAGGTATGGGCCGCATTCCAGGAGCCGAACGCTTCACACCCTATACCAAATACATGCTGGTCGTGCTGGTAATCGGGGTGATGGTTTGGGCGACGCCGAATACCATTATTGCCAACCGAGAAGAGATCGCGGCCATGGGTGGTACCAATCACCCCTTCTTGGGTGTGCTCGGGGTCATGAGCGCCAAGAATACGGCCGTGAACATCATGATCCTGACCACGTTCCTGTCCTTCCTTCTCTATCGTCGCGCGAACATACGACCGACCGTGAGTTGGGCCAAGACAGGCACGATGATCCAGGGCGCGCTGTTCATAATCGCCGCCGCCATCGTGATCTTCTACGGAATCTACGGATACTTCGTAAGCGCGATCATCCGGATCGGATTTTCGGTCTACCAGGTGATGGCGGTTCTCTTTACGATCTTCGGGGTCGTTGGAATCGACATTTTTCTTGCACGTGGCGCCGAGTCTAGGGGCGAGATCCGCTGGGGCCAAATGCCCCCTCGGTCTCAGTATGCCCTCTTCATTCTCGCCGTCACGTTCACTTGGCTGATGGGCCTCATGGGCTTCGCTCGCAGCGGAATCCGGCAGCACTGGCACGTCTGGGAAGTCATGCGTGACACAAGCGAATGGGCTGCGACGCCTGCACTGGGCTACGCGTCCGTGGTGATCTCGGCGTGTGTGCTGATCTTCTTGGTTCTCGTCGCCTTCATCTTCTGGCTGGGCGGACTCGCGGAAAAACCCGCGATCTCTGGGGTCGGCCCGGCGGCATCCGGTGGACCGGAGCTCGCTCCGGCGGGCGACTAATGGAAAGCACGGCTCATCTGGACATGTACAATCAAACTTCTGACTCGGGAGACTGAGACACGCGATGCTTGCAGAGAATCTGAGGATCTTCGCGGTCGTTATCGGCACCCTTGGGCTCTTCACCCTGGTGGCGAACTCCATTCCCCAAGTTCAGTCCGAAGTACCTCAGGAGCTGTCCTTCGGAGCGAATGTCACGGCGGCTGAACTGGTATCGTCCGGCGAGACGCTCTATAACGGGGCTGGCGGCTGTGTCGCCTGCCACGGACTGGGGACTCGTGCTCCCAATATCCTTACGGACGCGAACGGCACTGGCCCGATCGGACAGCGTTGCGGCAGTCGCGTGAGCGGGCAGGACTGTAAGGCCTACCTGTATTCGGCCATGATCGACCCGGCCGGGTTCCTCGTCGAGGGGTACAGCCCGATCATGCCCGACATGCGCCGCTCTCTTTCGGATGCGCAGATCTGGTCGATCGTCGCCTTCCTGCAGGACCAAGGCGGCGAGGTGACCGTCACCGGGGCCGATCTGTCGGACGAGGGGGGCGGAGCTGAGCTTGCCGCTCCGGCAGCCGCCGCGCCAGCGACGGCGTCGATGGATCCCTTGGAGATCATGCGTGCCAACACCTGCCTAGTATGCCATCAGTTCAACGGAGAAGGCGCTCCGATGGGACCGCCCTTCGACGGTATGGGTGGGCGGGTTGACGCCGACTACATCCGTCAGTCGATCCTGGACCCGTCAGCGGGCGCATCGGCGGGCTTCGAAGCCTTCATCGGCGTGATGCCGGCGATCTTCGGCACCCAACTCACGGCCGCGCAGCTCGAGGCCGTGGTTCAGTTCCTGGCCAGCCAACAGTAAGGGGAGGCGGAACGCGTATGGGCAAGTACTTCAAACATCCGTTCGGCCAAGCGGCCCTGGTCTTGGGGCTGTCGTATCTGGTCTTGAACTATGGCCTCGTATACATCCCGCCCTTGATCGGGATTGCGAGCGCTCCGATTCCGAACTCCGTCATGTTCCAATACATGTTGACTTGTGCGGTCGGCATTCTGCTCTGGGTTAGTGATAACGAGGAGCGCTGGACGGAGTTCAAGGCCCCGATCCACCAGACCATGGTAGACCCCCAGAGGAAGAAGGCACGCGGGGTGCTGATGGTAGCCATCCCGTTGGTAGTAGCTTTCGGTACATTCACCCGCGTTCGCCCGTCGGTGGGCGCCCCGATCAGCCTCCGCTCCATCCACCCCGCCCCTCCGAGTTCGATCGACTTCCTGGGCGAGACAATCGAGCTGTCCGGGCTGGAGAACCCGCTGCGGTCGACCGGCTCGCTCGAGGATCATGTCGAAGAGGGCAAGCGGGTCTACTACGAGAACTGCCTCGCTTGTCACGGTGACGGACTAAACGGCCAAGGCCACTACGCCGCCGCCTTCACCCCAGCCCCCGCCAACTTCGAAGCCATCGGCACCATCGCACAGCTCACAGAAAGCTTTGTGTTCTGGAGGATCGCCAAGGGAGGCCCAGGTCTGCCCAACGAGGGTGCCCCCTGGAATTCCGCGATGCCCGCCTGGGAGGACTTCCTCACGGCCGACGAAATCTGGTCGGTGATCATCTTCCTGTATGAGCAGACGGGTCACGAACCCAGAACTTGGGAAGAAGAAGAAGAAGGGGGGGAAGAGCACTGATGCGCATCATGACGAAGAACACGCTTCAGCGCCGGCGCGCCGGATCCCTCTCCCGAAGGGGTGGGAGCGTCACAGCGTCTCCCTTACACACCGGGTTCTCCATGGTGGTCGCGGCTGCAGCAGTGCTTCTTCTGGGAGGTGGGCTGGGGGCTGGTGAGCTATCTGCTCAGGAGGGTGGTGACCTCGGGCAAGTCACTTATGAACAGTGGTGTGCGGGGTGCCATGGGGTGGACGGCACTGGGAATGGTGAAGGGGCTTCGATCATGTTGCCTCGGCCCCGGGACTTCAGTCAGGCGCTGTATCAGATCCGGACGACGGCGAGTGGCGAGCTTCCGACCGATGCAGATATTCTGAACGTCATCGATGTCGGGATGCCGGGCACGACGATGCCTGGATGGGAAGATCTGCTCGGGCAAGACGAACGCGAGGCGCTGGTTCAGTACCTCAAGACGTTCTCGCGGTTTTTCGGGCCGGACGAGAATCCTCAGGCTCTCGATTTTGGGAGCGCTACACGTGTCTCCGAGGACGTGATCGCAGAGGGGAGGGCTCAGTATCAGGCCATCGAGTGCTGGAAGTGCCACGGCGACCAGGGACGCGGTGAAGGTCAGTCCTCACCCACGCTTGGCGACGACAACGACTTCCCGATCCGGGCCGCTGACCTGACTGAGAACTGGTTGTTCAACGGTGGTGGCTCCGTCGAAGACATCTACGCACGTCTTCGCACCGGGCTCGACGGCACGCCGATGCCAAGCTTCTCGGACCTGATTGATGCGTCTGTCCTCACGGACGATCAGCTTTGGGCGCTCGCGCACTATGTGCGGAGCCTGGCGCCCGAGGAGGCCCCCGGGATTACCGAGGTTGTTCGTGCCGAACTTCTGGAGGACGCGACTCTTCCGACCGCTCTGGACGACCCACTCTGGGACTCGGCTGAACCGGCCTACATTCCTATGGCTGGACAGATAATCGTGAAGCCGCGGTGGTTCGACCCGCGCGTTGATGGCGTTTGGGTGCAGGCGATCCACGACGGAGAATCCGTGACGGTGAAGCTCCGTTGGAGCGACCCCAACCTGAGCCCCGACCCGCTTTGGGCCGACTGGAAAACGGAGGTCGTCTCGTTCATGGGCCCCACCGAGGGAGACCCACCCGAGGCCGGACCCACACCGGACCAGTTCCTGGTCCAGTTCCCGATGCAGATGCCTCGGGGGATGGAGCGGCCGTACTTCATGAGGGGCGACGCCCGCCGTCCGGTTTACCTTTGGCAGTGGCAAAGTGATCGTAATACCGCGCTCGAGGGCGAAGCCCGGGGCTTGGGTTCAGAGACCTATGCGGCAGACGGCCAAGACCTCACCATGACCGCAGCCCACCAGAACGGGCAATGGCAGGTTATGTTCACACGCTCCCTACTGACCGAGGACGAGGGTGACCTCGACTTTGTCACTGGGCAGGCGATTCCCATGGCCTTCTTCGGGTGGGATGGAGACAACGGAGAATCGGGCACACGGGGATCCGTGAGTTCGTGGTATTTTCTGTTCCTCCAAGGTGCCACACCGAAGACGGTTTATATTGCTCCGGCTGTAGCTATGTTGCTTACGGCGGGACTCGGTATCCTTGTGGTTGGGAAGGCACAGAAGCGCGAGGAAGAGGGCGATATTGTCGAAGAGGTTTAATTAACGCTAAACTGAACCATTCACAGTTATTGGAGGACAGTATGAACAACGCAGTCGAATTGCGTAGAGTGTTTGCGCCCGCGCTAGTTGCGCTATTGGTGACGGGGTGTGGCGGCGGTGACGGTGGCGGCAGTAGCGCCGACAGCGCTGCGGGCGGCGGCGCGGCGGCGGAGAACCCGGTGGACGCGGCGACTGCGGGCAACATTGCCGGCAGCATCGTCTTCGAGGGTGACGCCCCGGCGATGGACGCCATCGATATGGGCGCCGAGCAGGTGTGCGCGGACAAACATTCGTCCACACCGATGTCTGAAGAAGTCTCGGTGAGCGACGGCATGCTCGCCAACGTGTTCGTCTATGTGAAGCAGGGACTGGAGAGCCTCACGTTCCCGACTCCGGCCGCCGCCCTCCTGGACCAAGACGGCTGTAAGTATCGGCCACACGTCCTCGGCGTCATGGTCGACCAGGACGTTACGATTCGTAACAGCGACGGCCTGCTACACAACATCAAGGCGTCGCCGACCGAGCAGCGTGGCTTTAACACCAGCCAGCCCACGAACATGGAAAGCAGCCGGAGCTTCGGCACGGCCGAGATCATGATTCCCGTGCGTTGCGACGTTCACGGCTGGATGACCGCGTACATTGGCGTATTGCCGCACCCGTACCACTCGGTATCGGGCTCGGACGGTAGCTTCGACCTATCGACGCTGCCCCCGGGTGACTATGTGATCGAGGCTTGGCACGAGCGTTATGGCGCCCAGACTCAGAACGTTACCGTGACTACCGGCGAGACCGCCGAGGTCACGTTCACCTTCAGTGCGTCCATGGCCCGGAACGCCTTGGTACCTCTCGATGCTCCGATCGACCTTCACGAAATAGTGGAAGCATCCTAAGTTGCTACGGCACCTGAGGGCTCAGTCCTTGAGCGGACCAACAGGCGCCTCTCCATCACAACTGTAAGACTCACACTCCAGCTCGGGAGACGAGTGGGATGAATTTTTTCTGGCGGACGGGGATCGTGCTGGCCGGCATGTTTACCGTGGTCATCGCGTTGTGGGTCAAAGCCGGCCCCTCGTGGCTAGACCTTTCCTGGGTGATGCCGGACAACGTCGTGTCGACGTACGGACCGACTCTAGACAACGCATGGCTCGTGATCCTTTGGATCACGGGTATCGTCTTCGTTGCCACGGAGATCACCTTGTTGGTCTTCCTGGTGAAATACCGTCACAAGGAAGGACGTAAGGCGGATTACATCGAGGGCAGCAACAAGGCCGAGGTTGTGTGGACGGCGGTTCCATTCGTCATCGTCGTGTCGTTGGCGTTCTGGTCGAAAGGCATCTGGGACGAGATCCGTGACCCTAGCCTCTTCCCGGCCAACGCATATACGATCAACATGATGGCCACTCAGTTCGAGTGGAACGCCATCTATGCGGGCGCGGACGGAGCGTTCGACACGTCAGACGATTTCGTTTCCCGAAACGTACTGCACATTCCGGTCGCTCAACCCGTTGTGGTCCAGTTGATGGCCCAGGACGTGATCCACTCGTTCTTTCTACCCGAGTTCCGAGTTAAGCAGGATGCGGTGCCCGGCATGATCACCCCGGTCTGGTTCGAGGCGACGCAGACAGGTGAGTTTACCATGGCCTGTGCGGAGCTGTGCGGGCTTGGGCACTATACAATGGGGGGGACGGTCATCGTCCATTCACAAACTGATTTCCAAGATTGGCTCGCGGAGCAGCAAGCCGCAGCGGGGGATGACTGATGACCACAACCACTGCCACGGAAACGCACGCCGGACCCGCTGAGCACCACGAACTCGGCTTCATCCGGACTTACATTTTCTCCACCGATCACAAGATGATCGCGAGACAGTTCCTCTTCAGTGCGCTGATGTTCCTGCTGCTGGGCGGATTGCTCGCGGTCATGATTCGCTGGCAACTTGGTTTCCCGGGACGACCTCTGCCCGCCTTCGTAAGGTGGATCTTTCCGGACACCATGGCCCCCGGCGGCATTATTCTACCGGAGTTCTACAACTCTCTGGTCACAATGCACGCCACCTTCATGGTGTTCTTCGCGCTCATGCCGCTCATGGCGGGGGTGTTCGGTAATCTCCTGATCCCGCTCCAGATCGGCGCGGAAGACATGGCGTTCCCCCGTATCAACATGATCTCCTTCTGGATCATGCCCGTCGCGGGATTCATCATGCTGGCGAGCTTCTTCGTCGAGGGAGGTGCCGCTGGAGCCGGTTGGACCTCCTATGCGCCACTCAGCGCTTCGGGCGAGTGGACGGGCGTCTACATGGGGCAGATACTCTGGCTGATCTCTCTGATCGTGCTGGGGTTCTCCTCGATCCTCGGCGCTGTGAACTACGTCTCGACCGTGATCAACATGCGGGCGCCGGGGATGACGTGGTTCCGGATCCCGCTGGCCACGTGGTCGCTATTCGTCACCGCGTGGCTGCTTCTGTTGGCGATCCCGATTCTTACGGGCGGCCTGATCCTACTCCTGTTCGATCAGACGATCGGAACGGCTTTCTTCCGCACGGAGGGCAGCGGCGAACCCCTCCTCTGGCAGCACATTTTCTGGTTCTTCGGTCACCCCGAAGTGTACATCCTGATCCTGCCCGCGATGGGCTTCACGTCCGAAGTGATCGCGTGCCGGTCCCGTAAGCCGATCTTCGGCTATCACTCCATGGTGTACGCCATGGTGGCAATCGGTTTCCTGGGATGGGTCGTCTGGGGCCACCACATGTTCCAGAGCGGTATGAACCCGCTCCTGGGCATGACCTTCGTGGTGACGACCGTCGTGATCGCGGTTCCCTCGGCAATCAAGACCTTCAACTGGATGGGAACACTCTGGCGTGGAAACATTCACATGGACACGCCGCTCCTGCACGCGGTCGCGTTCGTGGCGCTCTTCATCATCGGAGGGCTGTCGGGGATCTTCATGGCCTCGGCTCCCGTCGACATCTACATCCACGACACATACTTCATCGTGGCGCACCTCCACTACGTTCTGGTGGGTGGAAGTCTATTCGGAATTTTCGCGGGGATTGTCTTCTGGTATCCGAAGATGTTCGGCCGGATGATGAACGAAGGGCTCGGCAAGGTACACTTCTTCCTCTCGTTCCTCTTCTACAACATGGCGTTCTTCCCGATGCACAACTTGGGGGTGCAGGGGATGATGCGCCGGATCTATGATCCCAACCAGTACGAGTTCCTTCAGGGACTGCAGCCTCTGAATACGTTCATCTCGTACAGCGTATTCCTCTTCGCAGCTACGCAGATCATCTTCGCGTTCAACTTCCTTTGGAGTCTGCGCAACGGTAAGGTAGCCGGCAACAACCCCTGGAAGTCGAGCACGCTCTTGTGGCAGACTCCCTCTCCCCCACCCCACGGCAACTTCCCGGAGATGCCCATCGTGTACCGTGGCCCATACGAGTACAGCCATCCGGATCACGAAGAGGACTTCTGGCCTCAGAATGCACCGCCCGCAACCAGCGAGGCCGGCGGACAGTTCGCTCCTGCCCCGAACCCCGAACCCGTTCCTGGAGACTGACGCATGAGTCAAGCAGGAGTAGCGACCATGGACCGTAAGCCCATGCCAGGGATGATGGTCTACAACTTGAAGTTGGGCATGTGGGTGTTCCTGCTCAGTGAGGTGATGTTCTTCACGTCGTTGATCGGGAGCTACGTTATCCTGCGCTACGCCCACCCGGAGCATTGGACCGATCCGGGAGTCATTCTGAACGTGAATTTGACGGCGGGGAACACGTTCCTTCTGATCTGCTCATCCGTGACGATGGTCAAGGCCTTCGCAGCCATCCAGCAAGGGGATCTGAAGGGCCTCCAGCGGTGGTTGCTCGCCACTATTCTGATCGGAGCCACCTTCGTGGGCGTCCAGGTCTACGAGTACATCGCGCTGATGGGTGAGGGCTTTGTTCCGATGCTCGACTCCTACCATGCCGTCGGGCGTGGAAATCCCCATGAGGGTCCTTCTCTGGGCGGCCCGCTCTATGGAGCCACCTTCTACGCCATGACCGGCTTTCACGGGGCCCACGTTACGATCGGCGTTCTGTGCTTGATTTTCGTTTATGTCAGGGCCCTAAACGGCGCTTACACTGCAGAACACCTCGAGGGAGTGGAAGTGATCGGCCTCTACTGGCACTTCGTCGATCTCGTTTGGATTCTCCTGTTCACCATCGTCTACCTTATTTGAGGGCGGGGAGCAATCATGGAAGATCAAGAACACGCACACCCGCGCTATTACCTGATTTGGTTCATACTCGCCGCGCTCACGTTGGCCGAGGTAGTATACGCTTTCCTCGATCTGCCGAAGGTCGTATTGGCGGTGGGACTGATCCTCATGGCGGTCTGGAAAGCGGTGCTGGTCGCGATGTATTACATGCATCTGCGCTACGAGCCGGCCCGACTGTGGATTATGGCGATCTCGCCGCTCCCCTTCGCAGCCATTCTCGTACTGTTCGTCATTACGGAGTTCGGATTCCTTAGATAATTCTTCTAGAACGCTGTTGAAGGACTGCTCCAGGGTCGTGGAGGCCCGGACGGGAACCCTTGGTTTCGGTCCGGGCCTCTGCTTGTTACCCTGATGGGTACGACACAGCTAGTGCTGTCACGGCGGCCGAGTGCCGCCATCCTGTCGCTTTTTCGTCTGAGATCACAGCCGTGGATAACGAAGGTCTGAGGCTCGGTATGTTCCTGGGCGGGCTGATCATGGCGGCCGTCCCCGTAGCGTTTGGCACTGCAGCAATCATTTTCCTCTTCAAGAAGTACCGCGAGGAGAACCGCGAGGAGCGCTAGCTGCCCGACCGGAAGACCGAGCAAGGGGATGAACCATGAGCACACGGTTCCAAAGCCACGTTTCCCGCGGTTAGTGGGTCAAGCACCCGAAGCTGCAGAAGGTCCTCGCGGAGAGGCCTTTGGACAAGCCCGACTGAAGGCGGCTCAAACCCCGGACACGGATGCCGCTCTACTGGGAGAGGAGACCCTCAGGAGCGCCGGCACCCTCGCCCGACTCCAACCCTGCCCTACCTGGGGAAAATGATCGGCAGTGGACCTACTCCTCGTAGCCGAGAAAGCGGTTGAGCCGCCACAGATAATAAGACAGCCCGGTCGCCAGAATGAGAAAGACGCCGCCCATGACGAGGGATACCATGCCGCCGTCCCTCGTAAAGCCAATGAGTTCATAGAGGCCGTAGCCGGCGCAGAAAAGAATGGCGACTGCAATGAGGACTCGATGGAAGGCTACGATCGACACGTGCTTCTCCGCGGGGTGGGGACTATGAGCAATCAATCTAGTGGGACGCCGCGACCGTTGGCGAGCTACCTGGGAGGGCAAGCGAGATAGTGGCACAGACGAGCCTCATCGACGGATCAGCGCCCGCGACACCCCAAGAGTTGTTCGAGCGCCTCGATGAACTGAGCATTCCGGTGGTGAAGCATCACCACCTACCAGTGTTCACTGTCGAAGAAGCCAAAGCCCTAAAGGGCGGCATACCGGGCGCGCACCTGAAGAACCTCTTTCTCAGGAACAAGAAGGGTCGCATGTGGCTCCTGGTCACCTCAGCGGACCGACCGCTCGACCTCAAGGAAGTGGGGACGATTCTGGGGTCGGGCCGGCTGTCGTTCGGGAGCAGTGACCGTTTGATGAAGTATCTCGGTGTCATCCCCGGCGCGGTGACGCCGCTGGCCGCTATCAACGACCGCTCACACGCTGTTCAAGTGGCCATCGAAGAGGACCTTCTAGAGGCCGACGCCCTCAACGTGCATCCCCTGGACAACAGCATGACCGCTTCGATCGCACCGAACGACCTGATCCGTTTTCTAGAAGCGGAGGGCCACTCGGCTCAGGCCGTACGGTTCGGAGATGGCGAGGCGGGCTGAAGCTTCGCCGTGTGGCTCCAAGGCCTCCACTCGGAGCCGGGCGTCGCCGAGCCCGACGCATCACTCGCCTCGGTCTTCCATCCCCGGTATTCGTCTTGGGTCGACCGAAAGAACACCACGGAGATGGCGACCCAGAAGATCAGCATCCCCGGAATCCACACGATGAGCCCACCGAGACGCTGATCCTCCAGGGGCGTAAGGGCCGAGACCCGAGGAGCCAGTTCGTAGAGCGGGTTGAGCAGCGCCTCGGACATCGTAATTAACGCCGACACGGCGACCCGCGGCGGTTAGGCGGAAATCACGGAGTCGAGCGCAGCCGTAACATCCGCTACCAGGTCCTCGCCCGCCTCGATCCCAACGGAAAGGCGGAGCAGGTTCTCTCCAAGGCCTGCCACTCCCCTCGCCTCTTCGTCCATGGCCGCGTGAGTCATGGTCGTTGGATGGCACACCAGACTCTCCACTCCACCGAGAGATTCCGCGAGGGTGAACAACTCCAGATGCTTCACGAACGTCCTGACAGCCTCTATGCCGCCCTCGAGCTCGAAACTGACCATGCCGCCGAATCCCGACTGCTGGGAAGCCGCGACCTCATGCCCGGGGTGGTCCTTCAGGCTCGGGTGGTAGACTCGCGCCACCGCAGGATGCTCCCCGAGAGCGGCCACGACGGCCCGGGCGTTGACCTCATGTATCTTCATACGCGGGTGCAGGGTCCGCACGCCCCTCATGGTGAGGAAGGAATCGAAAGGGGAGCCGGTCACACCGAGGGCGTTGGCCCACCAGGCAACGTCTTCGGCCAGTTCGGCGGTCCGCGCCACCACAGCCCCACCCACCACGTCCGAATGACCGTTCAGATACTTGGTCGTCGAATGGACTACCAAATCGGCCCCCAACTCTATGGGACGCTGCAGCGCGGGTGACAGGAACGTGTTGTCCACGGCAACGAGCGCGCCCACCGCTGCTGCACGCTCGACGATGTCGACGATGTCCACTACACGGAGCAGCGGATTGCTGGGAGTCTCCACCCAGATCAAGCGAGGGTTCTTCGCGAAGGCCTCACCCAGCCGCGCCTGTTCCGTCTGATCGACCAGCTCGAGCCGGAAGTGTCCCTTGCGTGCCCAGTTGGTCAGGAGCCGATGGGTCCCGCCATAACAATCGTGGGGGGCAACGATCAGATCGTCCGGACCCACGAGTTGGAGGACCGTGGTCACGGCGGCCATCCCAGACGAGGTGATCACCGCGTCGTGGCCACCTTCCAGTTCGGCGAGCGCTTGTCCCAGGATGTCTCTCGTGGGATTTCCCGACCGGGTGTAGTCGTATTGCCGCTGTTCACCCAGATCCTTGAAGGAAAAGGTCGAAGAGAGATGGATCGGCGGAATCACCGACCCGTGCTCACGGTTCACCCCTACTCCTGCACGGACGGCACGCGTTTCAGATCGGCACTCAGCCATTGTGATCCTCCGTTTCCAAAACGTTGAGGATCAACCGGCCCACAGCCTGATGTTCTTTCAGAAAGGCGTCATGTCCGAAGATCGACGTGATCCGAACGGCTCGGCCCGATTTCGGGAGTCTCCGGGCCAACTCTGCCACCAACCACGGAGGCACCAACGTGTCGGAGTCCACGGACATCACCGTGGTGGGGACCAGGACGTCTTCGGGGACAACACGATGAAGGTCGAGGGATTGAGTGAGGATTCTGAAGGCGGTGGCGCTGAACCGCTGCGTGAAACGCTCACCCTGATGCTCGAGATAGTCCTCTACTGCGAAGCGCGGCGGCCCTTCGTCCCAGTTCGGCGATGTAGCGAAGCGTTGCTCGAACTCCTCTGGGGTGCGGTACGTCGTGATGGCCACAGCCCTTGCCAGAGCCAGACCCTCGAACTCACGCCCAGTCCCGGTCGAGAGTTCGACGATGCGACGCTGCAGCACGCGAAGCGCGACAGCCATCGGATGAGGCCGGTGGGCGGCACAAAGCACCAAGAGTCGGCGCACCTTTTCCGGATACAGCGCTCCCAGCGCGAGCCCGACCATGCCGCCGTACGAAGCGCCTACAAAGCCGTGGAGTTGGTCGATCTCGAGATGGTCCAACACCCTCACCACCGCGTGAGCTTGATCCTGTGTCGTCACGATGGGCACACTGGTCTCAGATGCCGCGGGACCCGACGAATCCCCGGCACCCCCCAGCCAATCGAGACTGACGATCCGGTACCGTGCTGGATCTAGTGCCGCACCATCCCCTACCACTCCCGGCCACCACCCGTGGCCGCCCTGGGGGTCGCCATTTACGAAGCGATGCCCCGAAATACCACCGAGCACGAAGACCGCGGGTGCATCCTCACGGCCGTATGAGGCATAGGCGACCGTGTCTCCCGCCGCGGAGTCGGGCAGGCCTACCGTACCAACCGGCGGAACCACCACGGCCGTCATGCCGGCCTCCCGGGCACGACGGGAAACTTCGCCTGGAGGTCCGTGAGGACGGCCTCAGCGGTCGGGCCGGCTCCCAATCCCTTACCCGTGTGGATCGAAGTCTCACCGTCGTGCAGGTGATAGGTATACGCAACCTCATCGCAACCGACGTCGAGCGCACTCCCCTTTTGCACAGCCTGGTAACTCAACGTGCTGGCTCCGTCCCGCTGTACCTCACCCACCAGACGCGTCGTCAGTCCCTGCGACGCCCTGGCTCGCACAACCTCAGGATCCACATCCCTCAGGTCCTGGGCCTCAACCAAACTGGCTCGCCGGCCGGTCAACGCGGCCGTGACAACCGCCAATTTGACCGCCGCGTCCACGCCCTTGAGGTCCAACTCCGGGTCTGCCTCGAGAAAGCTGCGCTCGTCAGCCACGGCCAAGCCGTCCTCGAACGTGCCCCCGTCCTCAAAGACTTCGATGATCGCGGTGGTAGAAGCGCTGCCGGCGAATGCTGCCGCAACCCAATCCGTGCGAAGCACATCGACTGAATCGAAGAGACGACGGCCCGTGCCGCCCAGTACCGCGTTGATGCCTACGCGTCCGTCCAGAGTCGGATCACTCCAGCGGTCGCCGTGGGAAGCCGCGGCGTCTTTGGCGGCCAAAATGAGTCCGTTGCCGCGTCGAACCACAGCCTCGTCGAGGACTTCGCCCCACTCGGGACGGCCGAAGTCGGTCGCCGTGGTGTCCACAACCACGTCGGCGTTCACTTCGTTGAGAGCGGTGGTCAAGGAGAGGGGCCGCGCACCAAGAGACGAGAGGGGGTCTCCTGAGTCCTTCGCCGCGATGACGGAGCCTCGGTTCACTCCGGCGGGCTGAAATACCGTTCCACTACTGTCCGTCACACCTACTACCGTGTGACCCGTGCGGTCCAGGAGGCCGAGGAAGGCACATCCCACACGCCCGGGTCCGAGAAGGTGGACCGTGGGTGACGGGCCCGTGGTCTGATATGCGTCCAGGACGGGCGTCGAAACGCGGCCTCCCGGGACACCGATTTGCTCGGTCACGATATTCGCTCCTGTTCCATTGTCATCGATAGGGAACGAAGGAACGCCGTCGGATGATGCTAACGGACCCGAAAGCACGACCATGAGGTCGGAAACGGACGCTGGTTCATCTGTCGGAGAACCGAAGTTCCCGCAGGACTTGGCACCGTTCCGAGGATCGCGTGATTCCTCGAAGGTTGCCCCGGTTTCAAAGGGCCTGCCCCTCAGCCGGTCTTGATGATGACCGGAGGATATAGGCCGATTGTGGATCCGTCAATGGGCGGAAGTGGTGGGAAGAGGTCTTCGGAATGCCGCTAGCGTGTAGCCTCGTGGCGGCGCGCGCGGCGCTGATGAACAGCTGTGCGCAAAACATCCCACACCGTATCATGACCCGTTGGTTCACTTGGCTGCGAGATGCCCTTGTCTGATCCCGTCGTTCGTCCCAATGACTCGAGCCGTCAGATCTTGACATGGCGTCTAGGGGCTGAGGCGCACCGTGAGCGAGAGATTGTCACGAAGTCTGACGTTCATTGGATTTCTGGGATTCGGCTTCAATATCATGATCAGCTCGGGGATCTTCTTCCTTCCGGGCGAAGCCATGGCCACCATGGGGCCGGCCTCCGTGCTCGGGGTGCTGGCCGCCCTCTTGGTCGCAGCCCTGCTCGTGTTCTGCTTTGCGGAGTTGAGCAGCCAGTTCAGTGAGACCGGTGGTCCGATCCTCTATACGCACGCCACCCTCGGTCCCGTGGCTGCGTTCGGTGTAGGGTGGCTGGGCTTCCTGGCGAGAGTGTCTTCCAACGCTGCGCTCGTCGTGATCTTCACAACCTCAGCCGTCTCCACCTTGCCGGCCCTCGACGGATCGCAACCTGCTCTGAGTGGATGGTTTCGGCAAAGTCGGTCTTGGGGCGAGGCTGTTTTGGGGATACTCGCCCTGGCAGGCGGCGACCAGCGCCAGCGCAAAACCGGTCCTGGAACTAAACAGCGAGGCCCACCGAAACGATCGCGCAGATGTTGGGATCTTCATATCGATAGTCTTAGCTAGCTGATATTGGTTTGTCGTTCGGCGGGTGGGTCAACTGAGGCGGTCGACGTCGATAGCCTCGTCGATGAGCATGATCGGAATATCGTCGCGAACAGGGTACAGCACTTTCCCATCTTCGCGGACCAAGCCCTCTTCTACCGAATTCTCTACCGCTTCCCCGCCGCGGTTCGCTACCCCACCGGCTTGGATCGCCTCGTTTACACGAGCCAGAAGATCCTCTGATACGGGCTGGACCGGTTGCCGCGTCTCCGGGCACACCAGAATCTCAAGCAGCGCAGGATCGACCATTGGAACGCCTTTGTTGGGCACCGGTAATGAATGCAACCGCGTGGCGGTTGTTATGCAGCGAAAACCTACCACCATTGGCCTCGCTTGTGGAGTCGTCGGGCGGGCCGCCGTGTGGGCACTCGTCAGTCACGATTCGTCGGGTGAAATCTACGGAGCAATATGAAGACGATCGCGATCATGCTGGGGGCAGTGTGTTGGGGCGTTCTGTACGCCCCGCCTACGCTCTCTCGGACCGCAGTCAATGTCCGACCCGACGTGGCCGTCATCACGTTCGGAGCCGAAACAGTGGTTGCCGAGGTCGTGGATACACCGGCCGAACGGAGCGTCGGACTCCAATTTCGGGACAACCTTCCGGACGGAACCGGCATGCTCTTCGTTTTCCAGAGCCAGGCCCCACGATCATTCTGGATGAAAGACACCTACATCGCGTTAGACATCGCCTATCTCGATGTGAACTTCCGCATTGTCGACATCAAGCAAATGGAGCCACAGACGGAGGAGCTACACCCCAGCGCTCGGCCCGCCATGTTCGCGCTGGAGGTCCGGAAAGGCTGGTTCGCTGAGAAGGGCATCATCGTCGGCGCCCAAGCCGAGGTTGTCTTCGACCCGCCAGGGGTGAGGATCAACTAGTCCGGACCAGTGAGGCCGGCGCCTGCTTAGACAGCCGCCCTGAGAGCCTCGACCAGTGCGGCGACGTCGGCCTCGTCGTTGTATAGATGAGGCGACACCCTTAGCGCGCTACCGCGCAGAGAAACAAAGATCTTGCGAGCCTCCAACTCGGCCTTCAGCCCGCCCAGATCAATGCCCTCTGGCATGCGTAGACCGAACAGGTGCGCCGCCCGCCACTGGTCTTCCTCTATCGAGAACCCGAGAGCAACCGCCTCCCGGATCAGCGTCTCACTCAGCCGGCGGCAGTAATCCCGAATCGCCTCCGGCGTCCACTCCAGGATCAGATCAAGCGAGGCGAGCAACATCGGGACGAGAATGAAGTTCGACCGTTCACCGACATCGTACCGGATGGCCCCGGGCTGATACGTCGATTCGTAGTCTACCAGATGTTGGAAGTCGTCACTGCCTTCTCGAGCGATCCACGTCTCCTCGAGCGGGACTCCGTCGTCGAATCGCGGCCCGAAGTAGGCGGGGCAAATCGAATAGGGCCCGAGCAGCCATTTATACCCTGCCACGATAAGGGCATCCGGCTGGACCTCCTCGACGTCGATAGGCATCGCACCGACCGACTGTGTGCCGTCGATCACCAGCGCAGCACCCACTTCACGGGCGCGGGCGCCCACCGCTACGAGGTCGAAGACCGTCCCGTCCGTCCAGTGAACGTGTGGTAGGCTGACCACGGCCGTATCCCCATCGATCGCGTCGAAGAGCCTCTCGTTCCAGGCCGCACCGCGCAGCGCCGTGTCGGGTGGTTCGATCGTGCGGATTTCTGCGCCGGACTCGTCGGCCTTTCGCCGCCACGCATAGACGTTCCCGGGAAACTGCTCGTGGAGCAGCACGATGTTCTGACCCCGACTGATCGGAATATTGCGAGCGGCGATCGCGACTCCGTATGACGCGGACGGCAGGATCGCAACTCGGTTCGGGTCAGGGGCTCCGACCAAACGAGCGAAACTGCTCCTCGCCTGGCTACTCTGCGTGAAGAAATCTCCGGAATGCACCAACATGGGCGCCCGCTTTTGCCGTACCCCGGCGATGCCCGCCTCCTCGGTGGCCTTCGGAAGCGGCCCGAAATAGGCGCAATTCAGGTAGTGGACATCGTCGGGAAGGCTGAACGCGTCTCGCTGACACGTCCGAACACTGGCCGCCTCAATACTCATTCATCGTCCTCCCAGGAACCATCTCTGCGTTCCGGGATGAAGCGGAATGGGCGGGTTCTGCAGGAAGTCGAGGTCGATCTGGCGCGCCATGTTATGCACGCGCTCGATCTCCTCGCGCTCTTCATTAAGGACGTTCAGAACACCCAAGACGACATCGTTGTCGAGCCGCTCAGGGGCGATTATCCAATTCAGGAGTACCGCGGTCGGAAGGGCCTCATCGACCCCCGGATACACGCCCGCAGGAATCTCACCCGCGTCGAAGTACGGATAGAGCTCCATGAGTTCGTCGATACGATCCAGGGCCATCGGAAGGAGGCGCACGCCACCCATCGTGGTCGCCTCCAGAATCGCGGCCGCCGGATACCCCACGCTGATGATGGCGGCATCGATAGCCCGGTCCTTCAGCGCACCGGCAGACTCATTGAAGGTGAGGTAACGAACATCCACATCCTCGTACGTCAGGCCATGGACTTCGAGAACTCGCCGAGACATTTGCTCGGTCCCACTCCCCGGTGCCCCAACCGAAACCTTTGTTCCGGCGAAGTCGGCAACCGACTGCGCTTCGGAGGATGCGGAAACGAGGATATGTGTGAAGTTCGGATACAGGGGAGCGACGATTCGCAAGTCTTCCATCGGCTCGCCGAAGTCGGGACTACCGAAGTAGGCTTCGAAGATCGAGTTGGCGGTAGAAAACGCGAAATCGATCTGCCCCGCCCTGATGCGATTGATGTTCTCTACGGCGCCGCCGGTAACCTCAGCAGTATACGTGCGCGTGGAGTCCGACAGAGACATGAGGCTGGCCAAGGCTCCGCCGAGGGGATAGTAGATCCCGCCCGTGCCTGCCGTGCCGAGGCTCATGAAACGCGCTGGACCAGCGCTCTCTCCCGAACAGGCGACGCCACTGAGAACTACGAGCCCGAAGGTGATGCTGCGGACCATGTTACGGCCCCGCTTGTGCATGATCGACTCGATGTTGCCCTCCAGATCGTGGTACGGACTTACTCGCTGTGTTACTTCCTTGAAACGATAACGGCCAGAGCCAGCATACCGAACCATCGGTCGCGCGTCCCCGAAGGCTGCGGACCGTTATGTCAGGGTCCAGCACGGAGGGCGCGGCTTCCAGCGGAAGCGAATCGCTCACCCGTTGAAGATCGCGACGATCGCCGCAATCGCGACGGGAATGATCAAGACACCCGTGGCCACCGGGACCCACTTCGCCCTTCCGCCGACCTTGGCCACACCGAGGCCCACGAGTACCCACGCCCAAAGCCCGAACAGGTCCAACAGGCTGAGGAACCGGAAGAAGTATCCGTCCTCCAAGAAGAACGCGAACGTGCCCGCAGAGAGTAGCAGCTGGACATCACCAGCCATGATCTTCAGTGGAAGTACCAGGACCGTCGAGGTGGCCGTGATGAGCTGCGCGTGTACGAGCACAGCCAGATATTGACGGTACGTACCCTCGTCCCCTATCACGAACGCGAATACGAAGGTGACTACGCCGGCGAGCAGGAAGTTGATGATGAACCAACCCACCAACGCCGCGCCGGCCCCACCTAAACGGACCAATTGAGCGGCACCCTCGAGTCCGGCCGGAGCGGACTGACCCTGACTTATGAGTTGCTGCCGGATGGCCTCGATCAGGAGCTCAGCTGGCACGAGAATGGTGCCCGCCAGAAGAAACGCTGAGCCGAGGGCCATCGCACCGCCCCAGGCCGGACGCTCTCTCAGCTTTTCGAACAGCAGCCCGGGCGCTACGAAGACCTGTAGGTATCGGCTCAGCAGCCCGGGTAGGGGAAGGTCCTCCACCTGGTCCACGTTCAAGGACTGATCGTACTCAACCACCGATCAGCCTCATCGATCGCCGTAGTTTTGCCGTCAGAGCAAGCGCAGCCGGCAAGGCGGAAACCGTCGAAGAGCCGGTCAGATCGCGCTGTACCTCATGGGTAACCAGTGCTCTCCGCGATCGATCCCATAGATAGAACCCCGTTTCCGGACCCGCCATGGACTGGGTCGCCTCCATGCCCGAGATCGTGCCCGTCACTTCGATGGTCACCTCCGCATCGGTTCTGACCAAGCTCAAGGGCCTACCGTCCACGAGCGTGTCTCCGACCAGGCGAGACGTACCGATCCAGGTCATCTCGATAGAGCCCGGCGCATCCGCGCCAACGTAGGAGGTGGTATCCACCCAGGTCCCGCCGATCATGGTCCCTGGGGGAGGCAGCTTTGGAAGCAACTCGTGGGCGAGGGTCGTGACGTTGAACACGAGTCCGCCCACATCGGCGACCGTCGGGGTCTCAATCACCTCGGCACGGC
>Ga0315339_1001389_pt1 | contig 21699 bp, 20 predicted proteins | sample ASW17metaG_FD_204514 | JGI IMG/M metagenome (GOLD analysis project Ga0315339, IMG submission 204514) | Ammonia-oxidizing marine archaeal communities from Pacific Ocean, United States - ASW #17 | ecosystem: Environmental > Aquatic > Marine > Oceanic | place: USA: California | collected 2016-12-05
CCCAGATTGGCGACAGGATCAACTTCCAGGCGAAACCGACGATGACGAACGACAGGATTGTCGGCACGAAAATCGCCGACCGGTACAACGCGGCAAACCGCAGGCTCGGGTGGCTCAGGATTGCGGCCAGCAGGATGCCGATGGGATTCTGCACCAGCATGTGGATGACGAAGAACCAGAAATTATTGCCCAGCGCGTTCCAGAATGCATCGGCCCAGTGTGGCTCGCCAAACAGGGTACGAAAGTTGGCCATGCCAACGAATACCCGTGTCTGGTCGACCTCTGTGTAAAGCGCCAGCCGAAGCGTGTTGAACAATGGGAAGATCATGATCGCGGTGTAAACCAGCACCGCGGGTGCTAGAAAAACGACGATATGCCATCTGATGCGTTTCGCGTTCATATTCCCCCCTTTGGTGTGACTTCGGGCAAAACCCTGCCCGAAGTCGATGTCTTACAGCAGATTACATCTGCTTGTCGTACCAGCTGGACAGACCTTCCTGAAGCTTGGCCCCCAGTTCTTCGGGCGTCGATGTCCCCTTGATCGCCGCAGCAGACGCGCCCCAGGTCTCATTTTCAAGGTTGGGCGTGCCGCGCGACAGGATCTGGTAAGTCGAGCGGATGGTAGAATTACAATCCCCGCGCCAGCTTACGAATTCCTGCGCCAGCGGGTCCTCCATCGGGATGTCGTGGCTCGACAGCGAGAAGAAGCCCGGCAAAGCGTTGGCGTAGATCGAGGCGAATTCCGACGTGCCCATCCAGTCAAGGAACACGCGCGCAGCCTCGGCATTCGGACTTGCCGCGTTCAGACCCATCGCAATATCCGTGTGATCGGAGATATAGCACTCATCCCCGGCATTCATCACTGGCGGCTTGAACGCGCCCATTTCAAAGTCGGCAAGCCCGTTAAAGCCGGAAATCTCCCACGATCCGGCCGGATAGATCGCCGCACGTCCAAGGGTAAAGATGTTCTGGCTGTCGGGATAGGTCTGCGCCTCGTATCCGTCGCCCAGATACGGGGCCCATTTCGCCAGCGTCGCATAGGGTGCCACCCAGGCGTCATCGGTCAGCTTTTGCGTCCCGGCAATCAGCGCCAACCGGCCCTCTTCGCCCTTCCAGTAGTTCGGGCCGATGTTGTTATAGCCCATCGTGGCCGCTTCCCACTGATCATTGGTGCCCATCGCCATCGGCGTATAGGTCCCGTCTTCCTTGATCTTGTCGAGCGCGGCAAAGAATTCGGCCTCGGTCTCGGGCACATCGATGCCAAGCTCGGCAAAGGCGTCCTTGTTGTAAATGAAGCCGTGGATCACCGACGCCATCGGCACGCAAAAGCTGGCCGCGCCATCGTCTGTCTGCCACGCGGATTTCGCCACGTCAGAAAAATTCGCCATGCCGCCCAGATCGCTCAGGTCGGCCAGATGCCCGGCGTCATACAGCGCCAGCGACGCATCAAACGGGCGGCAGGTGATCAGGTCGCCTGCGCTGCCTGCGTCCAGTTTGCTGTTCAGAACCGCGTTATATTCCGCCGGGGCAGAGGGGGTGAATTTGACCTTGATATCGGGGTTCGCCGCCTCAAATGCCGGGATGATCTTGTCCTGCCACAGGGTCAGGTCATCGTTGCGCCAGCTTTCAATGGTTAGCGTGGTCTCGGCAAACGCGGCCCCGCCAAGTGCCGTCGCCGCCAGCAAGGCCGCTGTGAATGTCTTGGTTTTCATGTTAAAATTCCCTCTCGTTTTTTGGTTTTCAGGTTTGGTTTTTCAGGCCCGCCATAGCTGCGCGCAGATGCCCGCCGGTCTTGTCTAAAATGGCCTGTGCTTCGGTCAGGTTTTTAACGCCAGCCGCCAGCAATACCGCAGGTTTCACCGCCCCACCGCTTTGTGTCAGACAGTCGTTGGCCCACGCGGCGTCCACACCGGTGATCCGCTGCACCATACCCGCCGCACGCCCTCGCAGTTTGTCATTGTCAGCCACCACATTGACCATCAGGCCATCATGGATATGCCCTAACCGCACGCCCATCAGCGTTGACATCATGTTCAAAGCCGCCTTTTGCGCCGCTCCGGCCCCCATGCGGGTCGATCCGGCTATCACCTCTGGCGGGGTGGGCAGGCAAATGGCGACATCGGCCAACGCAAACATCGGCGCATCTGCGTTATTGGCGATGCAGATCACCTTTGCGCCGCGCGATTTGGCAATCTGCGCGATTGTCATCGGATAGGCCGTGGAGCCTGATGCGCTTAGCGCGATCACGGTGTCTTTGTTGGTGATATCTTCCGCAGCTTGTGTGGCTTCGGCGCTGTCATCTTCAGTATTGCCCGGCATCCGTGCGTCTATCAGCAGGCCGCCAGACATCAGTATGCGAATCCGATTTGGCTGAATGCCATAGGTTCCGCCCAGCTCTGCCGCATCCGCTAGCGCCATCAATCCCGAAGATCCGGCACCGGCATAGATCAGCCGCCCGCCGGTCAGCATAGCCTGAACCATCAGGTCAGCACCCTTGGCCAGATCGGGCAAGGCGGCATCCAGAGTCGTCAGTGCCTGCTGCTGACCCTGTGCCAATATCGACAGAATCACCTCATCCGGCTGCAAATCCAGCCCGACCGCCTGCGCGTGTTGTGCCTCTGTCACCGGCGATGCCATGTGATTCCCTCCAGGTGCTGATCGAATAGTACCTATGCAATACCTTTTGTCTATACTTGTTTTCAAACTTGCCTATAGCACCCGGTCTGGCCAAAAATTAGGTCACATGAACCTTTCAATTGCAGAATAGGTATTATAAAGGTATTGTCATGCTTGGCGCGAACACAGAAAATCTGATCGGAATCGACGGTGGTGGTACCAATTGTCGGATCGCTCTGATCTGGCAAGGTGTACGGCATGAGGTTCAGGTTGGTGCGGCCAATGCCTTCACGGATTTGACTGGCACTGTGGCCATCATCCGGGATGGGTTAACGCGGGTTGCCAACGCGGCCGGGCAGGGGCTGGAACAGCTTTCCGACGTTCCTGCGTACATCGGTCTTGCCGGTGTCATCTCGCCCGATATTGCCCGGAAAGTCACCGCCGAGTTGCCGCTGACCCGCGCTACCGTCTCTGATGATCGCACCACAGCGCTTGTCGGGGCGTTGGACAATGCGGATGGGGCCGTTGCCAGCATCGGAACCGGGTCGTTTCTTGCGCGGCAAAGCAACGGCCAGCCGCAGTTGATCGGCGGCTATGGTCTGCGCCTTGGCGATCAAGCCTCTGGCGCTTGGCTGGGGCGTCAGTTGTTGATCCGCATCCTGCAAATCGCCGATGGCTTGCAGCCGCATAGCCACTTGACCCGGGCGGTCTTCGCACGATTCAACAACAACACGTCGGACATCATCGCCTTTGGCCGCACCGCCGCGCCGCAAGATTATGGTAGCCTTGCGCCGGAAATCGTTCAGGCCGCCAGCGCAGAAGATCAAACCGCCCAATCATTGATGCAACAGGGCGTGGATTACATCACCAGCGGCCTTAAGGCGATGGGCTGGCAATCGGATCAGCCACTTGTCCTGCTCGGAGGGGTCGCGGCCAGTTATGCCAAGTTCCTGCCAACTGATACTGCCGCCGCAATCACTGCCGCCAAGGGCAGCGCCTTGGATGGCGCGCTAACCCTTGCCGCACGAGCAATAAAATGAACAGCGCAGAGTACCTCAGCCCCGATCATTGGCTACAAGAAGGCAACGGCCCGCGCTATGTGCGGCTGCGCCAGCGGATAGAGGACGGCATCGCCGAAGGCATCCTGACCGCCAACCAACCGTTGCCCGCCGAGCGCGAGATTGCCAGCCTAACCGGGCTGTCTCGTGTCACCGTGCGCAAGGCGATGCAGGATCTGGTCGACCGGGGCATCATCGTGCAACGCCAGGGGTCTGGCAGTTTTATCGCCGACACCACGCCGCGCGTTGAGCAATCGCTGTCGCTGCTGACGTCTTTTACCGAGGATATGAGCCGTCGTGGCATACAGTCAGAATCCAAATGGCTGGGGCGCGGGGTCTACATGCCCTCCCCAGAGGAATCTGTGACGCTTGCGCTGGGTTCTGATGACTCCGTCGCCCGCATCGCCCGTCTGCGCATGGCAGAAGACCGCCCCATGGCCATTGAACGCGCCTCGCTGCCGACCGATATCCTGCCCGATCCGCTGCAAGTCACCAAATCGCTTTATGAGGTCCTGGAAACCACCGGCAACCGCCCTATCCGCGCCATCCAGAAGATCTCTGCCATCGGTCTTGGTGCCGAGGATGCCACCCTATTAGGGGCTGAGATTGGTGCACCCGCCCTGCGGATCGAACGCACATCCTACCTGCCCAGCGGTCGGGTCGTCGAATTCACCCGATCAATTTACCGAGGCGACGCTTACGATTTCGTGGCCGAACTTCGCCTTGCTCCACGATAGGAAAACGGATGCCTGCCACCAGCCAAATGCGCCAGGAAGTCTGCGAAATCCCGACAGCGGTCGACCGTTTGCTAACCGATGGCCTGCCCTCAATAACCACTGCCGCCGACGCTTTGCGCGCGCTTGATCCCGTCTTCGGTCTCACCATCGCGCGGGGCTCGTCCGATCATGTTTGCACCTATCTGGCCTATGCCGCCGAACTGCTGCTGGGCTTGCCGATGTGCTCTGTCGGGCCGTCTGTGGCCTCTATCTACAAGGCTCCACTGCGACTGAACGGCAGTGTCAGCATCGCCGTGTCGCAGTCCGGCCAAAGCCCGGATATCGTCGAAATGGCCCGTGCCGCCCGCCGCGATGGCGCGCTTACGGTCGCGCTGACCAATCACCCGAATTCGCCGCTGGGCACTGCCAGCGAACACGCTGTTGACATCCATGCCGGGCTCGAGCGCAGCGTTGCCGCAACCAAAACCTTTGTCACATCTGCTGTCGCGGGTCTGTTGTTGCTGGCCCATTGGAAACAGGACGACGCGCTGTTGAACGCCATCAAAACCTTGCCCGACGCCCTGCACAAATCCACCGAGATCGACTGGCCTGAGGTCCGCGAGGGCATCGCCAGCCACAAATCCCTGTTCACCCTCGGGCGAGGTCCTGTCTGGGCGATTTCCAACGAGGCCGCGCTGAAGTTCAAGGAAACCTGCCAAATCCACGCCGAAAGCTATTCCTCTGCCGAGGTCCTGCACGGCCCTGTCTCGATTGTCGGCGACGGCTTTCCGGTGCTGTGCTTCGCGGCAGGCGACGCCGCCGAACCCTCGGTGATCGAAATCGCCGATCAAATCGCCAACAAGGGCGCGCGCGTTTTCGTGACATCGGGCAAGGCAAAGCACGCTACAGGCATCGACCATATCCGCAGCGACCATCCCCTGACCGATCCGCTTTGCCTGATCGTGTCGTTCTATGCGATGGTTGAACGTGTCTCCCGCTCGCTCGGCATCGACCCCGACGCCCCGCGCCATCTGCGAAAGGTGACCGAAACCACATGACCATGATTGCCTACACCGGTGCCAGGATTTTCGACGGCTATGACATGCATTCGGATGCAGCATTGCTGGTGCAGAGAGGGCAGGTTGCAGGCATCAGTACCGACATCCCGGCAGGCTATGAAAGTCACCAGCTGACGGGCATCCTTGCGCCGGGCTTTGTCGACATTCAGGTTAATGGCGGCGGTGGCGTGATGTTCAATGATGCACCAACGGTGCAAACCCTTGCAACTATCGCCAAGGCCCACGCAAGCATCGGCGCAACATCGTTTCTGCCGACGCTGATCACCGATACTTTTGCCCAGTCCAGCGCCGCCGTTGAGGCCGTTGTCAGCGCGATTTCTGCCGACACACCGGGTATCATCGGCCTGCATCTAGAGGGCCCGCATCTGTCCATCGCCCGCAAAGGGGCCCATGATCCGGCGCTGATCCGGCCGATGGATGATGCGGATATGAACATGTTGCTTGGCGCGGCAAAACACCTGCCAGTGCTGATGATGACCCTCGCGCCGGAAAACGCCACCCTTGCCCAAATGCGCCAGCTGGCAGGTGCGGGCGTGGTTCTGGCATTGGGCCATACCGACGCGGGTTATGCCGATTGCGCAGCCGCAACGGCTGCTGGAGTGACCTGCGCCACACATCTTTTCAACGCGATGAGCCAGCTCAGCAACCGCGAACCCGGCCTTGTCGGCGCAGCGCTTTCCCTCGGGGGGCTTTCCGCCGGGCTGATCGCCGACACCATCCACGTACATCCGCAAACTATGGCCACCGCCCTGCGTGCCAAACAAGGCCCCGGCCAGATTTATCTGGTCAGCGACGCGATGGCCACGGCGGGGTCTGACATAGCGGGATTCATGTTGAATGACCGCTGGATCGCCCGCACCGGCGACCGTCTGACCCTAGAAGATGGCACACTCGCCGGCGCGCATCTCGACCTGACCACCGCCGTGCGAAACATTACCCAAACCACTGGCAGATCCCTGGAACAGGCGCTGGCCATGGCCACATCTGTCCCTGCTGGCGTCCTTGGTCAAACCGGCCTCGGCCACCTAAAAACCGGGGCCGATGCTGACTTCGTCCACCTGACGCCCGATCTGACCCTTACGCAGGTCTGGCGACGCGGCGTGCCGGTTCAATAGCCCGTCAACTCATGGTCCTGAAATCCGTCGGCGCGGCTAGGTTTTTTGCCCAGAATAGTCGCCAGCACGTCGTTCATCGTTGACCGGTCGTTGTCGAACCCGCCGTGGCTTGGACTATCGGTCTGCTTGCGGTCCCGTCCAGCATAAAAAATCTCATGATTGCCGGGCCGATCCATATCGCCCGCGTATTTCTCCATCCCCAACAGCGGCGTTTTGCGTTCCTCTTCAAAGGCGCGAGAGACGAAATACAGCAACGACTTGCCATAGGGCCCAACCGTATCGTCCAGCTCTCTGCTATCGATCAGGCTGTATTGCACCAGCTTTTGCACCACGCCGCCCGCGCCCAAGGCTGGGCGGTAAGCCGCATCATAAAAATCAATCGTGCAGGCAGGGGCCAACAGATTACAGCTGTGAACCGCCCCTGTGCCATGGCCCATGGCTGGCATCGCGCCCAGCAGTTCGCCGGCCAAAATTGACCCGGCACTATGCCCAACCAGATGCACCGACATCGGATTTTTCGCCTTGGCGTTTTCATCCAGCAACATCTTGATCGCCGTACCACCGTTGCGTCCACCTTCAAAGGGGCGCTTGGCGTCGACCTTCATTTGCCGCCACAGCCGCTTGCCAATCCCGCCGGAAAACCGCTCGATCGCCCAGTCCAGCATATCGCGCCCGGCCCCGACGCGATCTTGGCTGCGGCTGAATGTGTCGGCCAGAACATCGGTCAACTCCTCGGTAAACCCAGTCTCCCACATGATATGCACAGGGTAAATTCCATTGCGTTTGTAGACGTCGCGCATCGCCGCGATGCGCCGCGCAGATGTGGCATTATCATTCAGCCCACCATGGGCATAGATCATCAAATGGCGATACTTGGGCGTCTCCGCATCGCCCCGTTCGCGGATCAGTCGCGCGGTTTCGCCGATAGTCGCCAGATTGGTGCCATACCGCCCCTCTTCGACCAGCTTGCCGTCATCAATATGAATGAAATGCCCCAGAATATCCTGTCGCCGGGGTGTCGCGCGTTTGGCGGCCTCGCCGGATGCGGTCATCGCCTTGCCCTGGGCCGAATTTGTCAGATGAAACGCGGCTGGCGTCGGCACAGACAGCCGCAGCACCCAGGCATCAATCACGTTTTCGGCCCAATCCGCATAGCTCCAATGCGCGATCCCTTCGCGTCCGTCAAAGCCGCCCCATGTCGGACCCCAGCTGTTCTGGATCAAAAAACCTTCGGAATCATAGCCAACGATAGCAAAGGCATGGCCGCCTTGATGCACCATCGATTTGGCGATCTTGCCTTGCTTTGGGTTGGACCAGCCCGAATGGGTTTGCGCGGAAACGATGATTGATCCGACCTCATTCAGCGCGGAGTGATAATCCAATATCTCGGGTCGCAGCCTGTAATAGGCCCCCAACCCCACCGCGCGCGCCTCTTTGGACTGGTCAACCGTTAGGGTCCAGTCGTTGTCATTGGGTACATAGGGCGCGGTATCGACGCTGCAGACGCCGTTGTGGAAAAAGCCTTTGACGGCACCACGAATGCTCGACCCGTCGTATTCTTCGCCGGGCCATTCGTCGTGAATACGCGCCATTTCGTACAGCATCCGGGCGCTGACCTGCCATTGCGGGTCGGCACTGCTGGCGGCGCGGCGGCGCTTGTTTTGCACATTGATCACGGCGGCTAGCGCAAATCCGGTACAGGCCCCCTCGCTGAACTGGTTCAGAATATCCGCATCCGTCAGCTCTGGCGGATCAAGCGTCAGCTTTAGCTGCAACAGGGCGGGTTCATACATCCGGTCACGTAAATCCACCGCGTCGGGCAGAGCGTTCAGAATGCGTTCTTCCCCGGCGGCGGGGATTAAATCTTGGGCGTCGTTTGAGGCTGGCATGACAATCACCTTTGCGAAAACGAATCAACTTCAATGCAACCGATGATAGTACCGTTCGGGCAGAAAATATACGTTCCAGCCTGCCCAGTCAGCCAAATTAGGCCGGTTTAGGCCGACTTTGCCGTAATCAAAGATTGGACCAGCTGCGCGTGCGCCTCTGCCAACGGAACTGCGGGGCTGAAATAATAGCCCTGCGCCGTGTTGCACCCCAATTTAAGCAGATGCTGCAATTGTGCCTCCGTTTCGACCCCTTCGGCGGTGACGTCCACGCCAAGTCCGCGCGCGATTAGCATGAAACCTTCGATGATGACATCCGCGACCGGATCGGTACCCAGGCCGGCCACAAAGCTGGTGTCGATCTTCATTTCATCAAACGTCAGTTGCTGCAGATGCTGGAAAGAGGCAAATCCGGTGCCAAAATCATCCAATGAAATCGTCACGCCACTGGTGGCGAAATGCTCAATCGCCTTTTTGATGCTATCACCGGACCTTGCAATCACCACGTCCTCGGTGATTTCAAAGGTGATGTATTTGCGGCAATGTTCATATTCGGCAAGCAGCCAATCAAGGTCTTCGCGGCCATTTTGCGTAGCCAAAGTGATCTCGGGAATATTCACCGCGACATTTCCCGGGTTCAGGCCATCAGCCAGCCAATCTGAAACATCAATCAATACATGTCGCAGCATCCAATATGTCAGGTCAGACATCAAACCCAGATTTTGTAGATCAGCGATAAAATCTCCGGGTGACAGGGTGCCTCGCGTAGGGTGTTGCCATCTTGCCAGCGCCTCAAACCCACAAATTTCGCCGGTCTCCAGCCGTACCTTGGGTTGGTAATAGGGCAGAATTTCCCCGTTGCGCAGGGCGATCTCAAACTGGTTTTTGTCTTCTAGGCTTGGGCGAGGCGCGAAATTTTCCGATTTAAAAATAACGGCTTGGCCGTCATCGTTTGCCTTGGCGCGATACATGGCCTGGTCCGCAGCGGCGTAAACTTCGCTTGCCCGCGTTATCGCGCCGCCGGCAAAGGCGATGCCAACGCTGGCGCTGATCCGTAGCAAAGCAGTTTGGTAGATGACCGGCTCTTTGATATGGGCCAAGATCGCCGCCGCCAACGCCAGCGTCGCCGCCTCGCCTATTTGGGCGGGCAAGATCATCGCAAACTCATCGCCGCCCATCCGCGCCACGGTAGCATTGTTGTTCGCAATCTTGGCCAGCCGTTTGCCGACCGCAATAATCACCGCGTCACCGGCGTCATGGCCATAGGTGTCGTTGATTGGCTTAAATCCGTTCAGATCCAACAGTATCACCGCAACTGGTTCACCGTCCCGAGCTTCGCGTAAAGCGCTCCCCAGCCTTGCGTCAAAGGCCCCCCGGTTCAGCAGATTGGTCAGTGCGTCATGGCTGCTTAGATGTTCCAGCCGCCGCAGTCGCGCCAGAGATTCAGCGCGGATCGTATCCAGCTCTTCATGGGTGTCACGAAAATCCCAAAGCTGTCGAATTGTATTGGCGGTAAACAGGCACAGCATACCAAGCGCCAAGGACCAACTTGTGACTGTCACTTGAGTGAATTCTATCTTGAATCCGGCCAGCAGCACCACAAAAGCAGTAATAAATCCGGGGATAGCACTGGTCCAAAAGAATGCGGGCATCGCGTGGTACATGAAGGATACACCAGAAATCACCCCCAGAACCCAGACAACACCCAACATATACAGGCCAAAATCAGGCTGAAGAGCCAGAAACACAGCAGGGGCGAAAAACATAGTGCTGATTGTGAAACTGACGCCAAGATACCCAAACAGGCGTTTGGTGCTGGCGTAGGCGACATTGGGCGCGCGTTTAATGATCGGATACATGGAAAATTCGAAGACTGTTACGACGAACCAGATCGCCAGACTGGCGCTGGTGAACCCAGCCAGCCAGCTACCATACAGGACGAAATGCAAAATGACATAACGTTTTGGCAGGTCGCGGATTGCGATATGCTGATAAAGCTCCGCCTGGGCCCGAAGGCCATCGAATGTCATTCGCCCTTTACCCTTTCTCGGCTTGAATCGTCCAAAGACAACTTAGGCTTAGGGCAAAAGGCCTAATTCCCGCTTAAGGCGTGGACAAGACCGCCTCTATCTCGGCCAGCGCGGGCATCGACGGTGCGGTGCCGGGCCGTGTCACCGAGATACTGGCGGTGGCACAGCCAAAGCGCACGGCTTCTAGCGGGCCTTTGCCTGCCGCCAGCGCCGTTGCAAAACCACCGTTGAACGCGTCCCCCGCGCCGGTTGTTTCCACCACCGGGCCCGCGTTGAACACCGGCACATGCACCGATTGCGTCGGCGAATGATAGAGCGCGCCATTTTCGCCGAGCGTGATGATCGCGGTTCCGACGCCCTTGGCCAGCAACAATTCTGCCGCCTCGCGGGCCTCTTCCAGATTGGTCACTGGCAGGCCGGTCAATGCCTCTGTTTCGGACTCATTTGGGGTCACGTAGTCGCACAGCGCCAGCATCCCCTCGGGCAAATCCGCCGCCGGGGCAGGGTTCAAAATCGTGGTGGCGCCGCCCGCCTTGGCAATCTCAAGCGCCCGCAACGCTGCGTCCATCGGCTGTTCCAGCTGGGTCATAAAGACATCCGCACTACCGATCAGATCGGCCTTGCCGTCAATGTATTCCGGCGAGATTGACCGCGCCACGCCAGGACAAACGATGATCGCATTGTTGCCGGTCGCTTCCTCGATAAAGATATAGGCGGCACCGGTGTAACTGTCGTCATGTTGGGTGATCTGCGGCGTCACGCCCGCCTTTTGCCATGTTGCCAGCGCCATATCCGCAAAAGGATCGCGCCCCAGTTTGGTGATCATATGCGCATCACCACCCGCCATTGCGGCGGCAACGGCCTGATTAGACCCTTTGCCACCCGGACCCAGCGCAAAACTGTTGCCCAGAATAGTCTCGCCCATCGCAGGCGCACGATCAGCACGATAGGCGGTATCGGCGACGAAAACGCCGAGAATTACGATTTTGCCAGCCATGATCTATTCCTCCGGCGGGATCACACCCTTGCGAAACATGAAACAGCCATAGAACCGACGCTCGCCGGTTTGAATGACCGCATAGGCCTGTTTGGCCATGTCATAAAACGCGAAACGCTCGATGCTTACCATGGCGCGCGGCGTGCCCTCGGCGGCATCAACGGCGGCCTGAACCTCTGCCTGCACCGGCGGAACAGTGTCAGGCTCGCCGACAATCTCCATCCGGCCTGCGAAATCATCGACAAACGTATCCAGCGGCAACACCGACAGCACGGCCTCGGCAGCCTGACCCGCTGTCAGGTTTTCCATCCGCAGCAATTCGCCAAGCACGGTTTCCCGCGCGATCGACCCTGATGGAAAATTTGTATCGGCGATGATCAGTACATCGCCGTGCCCCATGTCGCGCAGTGCATAAAGCACGTCGGCATTCAGCCGCGGATCAAGTCCCTTTAGCATCTCACCCTCCCCTGATGTCCCAAACACCTTAGGGCGGGCAGTCGTGGGCGAAAAGGGGGCTTTTGTGACGTCTGCCGCCTTAGCGGCGCGCAGCCAATATCGCGACCAAACTGGCGCTAAGCCCGGCGGCGATGCCGATCCAACCGAAATACCACAGCTTTCCTGCAAACAGGTCCTCTGCAGAAGAGGCCGCGAATTGCGTTCTGCCGTAACTCGCCATTGCAATCGCAAGTCCCAGCAATACCAGCCCGATCACGCGGGCCATCATGCCGCCCAAACGCATCAGCCCCAGCCCGATGACACAGCCTATCGGCGCGCCGATCAACGCAGTTTTGAAATCCCACCAAGGATGCGAGCCCAACAGGCGTAAGATGCCGAAATATCCCAGCGCCAACGGCACAAGCAGCGCGATCAACATCGCTGCTACCACCCGAGAGTGCCCAGTCAGCATCCGTCAAACATCCCTTTCACCGCATCCGCCATGGCCGCACCAATGCTGGCCTGCGCCTCGGCACTCAGATGGATGCCGTCGACCATATCAACCTGTGCTACCTCACCCAGGTTAACAAACTCTGCCTTTTGCCGCGCCGCCACTTCGGCCAGCAACGACGGCAGAGCGCGCGACTTTGCGGCCCCCCCGGCAAACATATCACCGAGAAATCCAACCTCTTGAACAGGCACCGGGGCGGCCAGCAATACGCGCGGGGCCGCGCCGTCGATACCGGCATCCGACTGGCCAATCGCGTTCACCAGACGTTCTAGCCCGATCGCAATATCACTTGCGGGCACCGAAAATCGTGCCTTCAGGTCGTTGGTGCCCAGCATCACGATCACCAGATCCAACGGGCGATGGCTTTCCAGCAACGCCGGCAAAATCCGCAACCCGTTCTTATGCTCACCCTCAACCGGGTCATCAAAAACAGCGTTCCGCCCGCCATGCCCCTCGGCAATCACATCCCAGCCACCACCCAAAGCCTTGCCCATAACAGACGGCCAGCGCGCCTCTTTCGGGTGTCGCCGCCGGTCGCCAACATGGCGCATCGCAATCGATCCATGCGTGTTGCTGTCACCAAAGCACAGGACGGTTTTCATCGGCCCACCACCGCGCCGGTTTCGGCGTCAAACAGATGAATATGGCCGGGTTCCGGCATCACATGGATCACCTGACCGGGTTTAAACGCGTGCCGTTCTCGGAAAACAACGGTGACGTCCATGTCGCCAAAATGCGAGATCACATGGGTTTCCGAGCCGGTCGGCTCCACCACCGACACCGTCAGCGGCAGGCCGGTCTCGGCCAACACCAAGTTCTCTGGCCTTGTGCCCAGCGTCACCTTGTGACCTTCCTCCAAGGCAGCCTCTATCGGCAAAGCAACCTCTCCGAAATCGACGACGATTCCACCATCCCGGTGCCGCACCACACCATCGAGCATGTTCATCGACGGCGATCCGATGAACCCGGCAACAAACCGGTTCGCGGGTCTGTCATATAACTCCAGCGGCGAGCCAATCTGTTCGATATGCCCGGCCTGCATGACGACGATCTTGTCGGCCATGGTCATCGCCTCGATCTGGTCATGGGTCACATAAACCGTCGTGGTGCTTAGTCGCTGATGCAGCTCGCGTATCTCGGCCCGCATCTGCACGCGCAGCTTGGCATCCAGGTTCGACAATGGCTCGTCAAACAGGAACACCTGCGGATCGCGCACAATCGCCCGGCCCATGGCTACCCGCTGCCGCTGCCCGCCAGACAACGCGCGTGGGTGCCGGTTCAGATACGGCGTCAGCCCCAAAATTTCGGCGGCATGGGTGACCCGCCGCTTGATTTCGGCCTTGTCCATCCGTCGCATCCGCAGGCTGAACGCCATATTCGCCGCCACGGTCTTATGCGGATACAAAGCATAGTTCTGGAATACCATCGCGATGTCACGCTCGCTTGGCGGCAGGTTGTTTACCACGCGCTCGCCGATCTGCACGGTGCCGCTGGTCACGCCTTCCAGTCCGGCGATCATGCGTAACAGCGTAGACTTGCCGCACCCTGACGGCCCAACCAGCACGGCAAATTCGCCATCCGCAATATCCAGATCGACACCATGAATGACCTCTACGGCCCCATAAGCCTTTCGCAGCTCGCGGATCGTCACCTCAGCCATGTATTCCCCCGATGGTCCTTACGTTAGCGCTGACCCTAGTAGAGGGTCCTGCCCCTGTCCATGCGAAGCTTCCCCAACCTGACACGCGTTACCGATAGGCAAACCAGCAATATCATGTCACGCCGAAGTGGTATCTGGATCATAGGGATGAGCACCTGACGAGCCACATCAAAACTGCGTCCGGCCTTAGCCGCGACGTACCAGACCTGATCCTGAAATGTGATCAGTTCAGGTTCTCACACGCTCAATCCTTCGGGAAGAATTCTGCGATGACATTGCCCCAAAGCCGGGTCTTGGGAGGCATGCCCAGTAGATGTTCAGTCGTGGGGCGGAGATCATATAAGGACCGGGTCGTGGTGTTCTGCAAAATGCCACGTTGCGGCACGCCATGGCCCGCCGCGAACATCCAGATCTGGTTGCTGCCCGGAAGGTTCCACCGATGCCCCGTCCACTTTGCGCCTCGCCCCCGGCCATGGTCGACCTTCACGATCAGTGTCGTCGGATGCCCCGCTATATTCAGCGCCTCAATCTGTGCCCAAATGCGGGCCAGATAGCGGTCGTAGCGATCTAGCACGGACAAATAGTGCGGGTAGTTTCCTGAATGGCCGGCACCATCGCTTTCCTCTAGCCCCAGATAGACCAACTTGGGCGGGTCATTCTGCAAAAACCTAAGCCCCGCCTTTGCCACAATGCCATCTTTCGGCGGAAAGGCCTGGATCCCCTGCGTTTTGGCATAGTCTGCCAGTTTCTCCGACCCACATACCGCGATGGCCGTCGAACCGGTCGCGGCGATCCCGTCACACACCTCTCCATAACCGGCGTTCCAGCCTGATCAGCGTCCAGGGCAGGGTCCGTCCCGTTCAACAACTCCAACGGCCGCACGCCATCCATGGTCACAAAAACAACCGTTGTGGCTGGCTTTGGCATCGCCGCAACCGTATGGAATTATTCCAACGGTTGCAGCAACACGATGGCAAGCCAAGCCAAAATCGCACCCAAAGCCAAGACCACCCACACGCGCTTGCGTCGGGGCAAACGCGTACGGCTGGGTTTCGTTTGTGCGGTGGTCCCGGTCATGGCCTGCGTTTCTTTTCCAACTTAGACAGACCGCGTCAGCCCGCCATCAATCCGCAGGTTCTGGCCGGTCATATACCCGCCATCGTCTGATGCCAGCCACGATACCAACGAGGACACCTCGGCGGCATGGCCATAGCGCCCCAGCGGGATCCGTGCCTTGCGATCTTCGGTCTCTGGCAGGCTGTCGATGAATCCCGGCAACACATTGTTGATGCGAACATTGTCCGCCGCGTATTTGTCGGCAAACAGCTTGCTGAACGCGGCCAGACCGGCGCGAAACACACCGGATGTAGGAAACAGCGGGTCAGGCTCAAACGCGGCAAAGGTCGAAATGTTGATGATCGCGCCGCCGCCCTGCGCCTGCATGATCGGTGTCACCAGCCGCGTCGGGCGGATTACGTTCATCAGATAAACCTCCATCCCCATGTGCCAGTCCTCATCGGAAATCTCCAGCACCGGGCCCTTTGGTCCATGCCCGGCGGAATTCACCAGAACATCAACGCGCCCCCAACGTTCCATCGCGCCATCAACCAACGCGGCCAAGTCCTCGGCCACCAGGTTCGACCCCGTCACGCCAAAGCCGCCGAGTTCCTTACCAAGCGCCTCTCCCTTGCCCGATGATGACAAAATGCCGACGCGAAACCCATCCGCCGCCAACCGCCGCGCCGCATCTGCGCCCATACCACTTCCGCCTGCTGTAATCAGGGCTACTTTTTCTACTGACATAGGTCTCTCCATTGTTTGCTTGCCGCAATGTAACGCCTTCTGGCAGTTTCCAGGTGATAGAGTTGATAGAAAATGGCATTAGCTATACTATCGTCAAATGAGCCAGCTTCCGCCGCTAAACGCCCTGCGTGCCTTTGATGCCGCAGGCCGCCATCTGAACTTTCGCCGCGCCGCCGACGAGATGTCGGTGACCCAAGCCGCCGTTGCGCAACAGGTCCGCCTGTTGGAAACTCATCTGGGGATGACATTGTTTGAGCGGCAACCAAAGGGACTAGCGTTTACCTCTGCCGGGCGCAGTTACCATGCCCGGATCGCGACCGCCTTTGATGAGTTGCGCGCGGCGACGCGAACCCTGCGCCCGGAACCCGGCAAAGTGATGCTTAGCGTTACGCCGACCTTTGCTGCCAAATGGCTGGTCCCGAACCTGCCAGACTTGCACGCGGCCCACCCTGACATCGATCTGCGCATCCTCGCCACCGAAACCCTGTCCAGCTTTCATAGCGAAGGCGTTGATCTGGCGATCCGCCAGGGCCAGCCCCCGTTTGGCGCGTCATTGCATGCCGTTCGGCTGTTTCGCCAAGACATCATCGCCGTCGCCGCGCCGCAACTTCTGGCCAATGAGCCGCTGCCACTATCGCCAGAGACTTTGGTTCGATTGCCCAAGTTACATGACGGTCATGATCTGTGGCCAGATTTCCTGAAGCTCCTCGGCCTAAAGGATCAAGCCGGGCGCGGTCTGCGGCTTAACCAAACCGGGCTCGCCATTGATGCGGCCCTGACCGGGCAGGGGATCGCCTTGGTCAGCAAGTTTCTGGTCACCCGCGATTTGGCCGCCAAGACCTTGGTGCAGGTCACACCAACCGTTCTGACCGGCAAACAGGACTTTTACCTATTGTCCGGTCGTCGCCAGAAAACCGGCGCAGCGGCAACGTCAGTGCATCAATGGCTTTTGTCGAAATCTGAACCCTAAGTCAGTTGCCGGGCTTCAACGTGTGAACCTCGACCGCCTCGTTCAAAAACAACTGCGTGGCGCAGGATTCCTCTACTTCGACGGTGGCCTGCACAAACTGCGATTCCAGATCGGCCTCTGTCCCGATCAGCGTAATTGCTCCGTTGCAGCCTTGGCCATTCACGCGGTCGATCCTGACTGGCGCACCAATCGCCAACTCGCCGCCGCCGCCTTCGGTCAGCCGGCTGATGCGGAAAAACACATCGACCGATTTCTGATCCGGCTCATAAACCCGCGCCGCCAATCCGCCCTCTTGCACGCAGTCGCCAACATTGGGGTCAAACCCCACAAGCACGCCATCAAACGGGGCCACGACCTGCAGCTTGGCAAGGTCGATCTCTGCGGTTTGCTTTTCCAATTGGCCGATTTCCAGCGCGATTTCGGCGCGTTTTATCGCCGCCTCGGAATTGGAAATCGTCTCTTTGGCGCGTTCCGACGCAAAGGTCGCCTCCATGAACCGCCGTTCAATCGTATCCATCGTGCTCTCGTTGATCAGCCCGCGCCCGGCCAGCACGCTGTTACGCTCAAACTCTTCTTCCACCAGATCAAGATCCTGCTTCAGGCGCCGATCATTGGCCAGCGCTGCATCCAGCGTTAGCTGACGTTCCTCAATAGCGGCGGCCAGATCAGACACCCGTGCCTCTGCGGTGCGCAGCGCAAGCTGTTCTCGCAGATCATCCATCTTGATCACCACCTGCCCCTTTTGCACGACGCGGTCGCGCTTGGCCGGTTCTGACAATTCAACGATGCAGCCACCGACACCGTACGACAGGCTAAAGATATCGCTGGCGCGCACATTGCCGAAGAATGTATCGGACACCTCAACTCCGTCAGGACCTGCCGCCTGTTCCTGCGCCACCGCCGCCCCGCTGCCCAGCGTGGCGACACAGCAAAGTCCAACACGCCCAAGCCGCAAAGCGCCCCCCCAGTTCACATCCAGCCTCATCGCGCGCCTCGCCTTGTTTTGATCCACCGTAATCGTTGCTGCAAATGGTAGTACATTCTCGGCGTCTGTCCATCGTGGTGATGGGGGCAGCCATCGGAGCGGTTCCGGTTCTCTGGTAAACTTTCGATAAATGTCGGTCGGGGCGAGAAAGAAGAATGAGTGCGGGCGACGTGTTCGAGTGGACGCTGGAATTAGGCTTTTCTAGGGAAAGAAGGTATTCAATAATGTAATGCTCTGGGCGATAATAACGCATGTTCCTAATGTTAAATTAAACGCCGTTGGAGGATGAGAAACCATGAGTGATAGTGATTATAGAATCGAATACCGTTCGATTTCGAGGGTTGCATTTCCAAGTGCATTAGGGATGCGAACTTACCTGGAAGGCGAAGCATAGAAATGGAGCGCCCTTTTAGAATTAATAAGACATGAAGATCTGCTCAAGAAAATTCCAGTAAATCACGTTCAGATTGGCGCAGAGAAACTTTTTAAATGCTTTCCAGTTATTAATCAACGAAATTGAGGAGCGTGAAAAATTCAATAAATTGACTTCAGGGTTTCGTGGAAACATTGTTCTACCGCCGCCAGCAGGCTCGGTGGAGGGTCAGTTAATTTTGGGGTTGCTCGAAAATGATCGAACTGAGGACGCGGTCGCGGCCTATCTTTGGTTTGTGAACACCAAACGACCAATTAATCAAAACAGCAATCAGCCCATCGGTGCCCGTGTTGCGCGAGGCAAAGAGTTGACCACCAGCGCATACGCCGCTGCAGCGCTCCAATTTCGTAAGGTCTCATCACAGCGGCTTGCTGGCGCGGTTCGCTCTGCCGAAGCTCAGGTGAAGTCCTTGGGTGAAGACGTAACAAAAGCTAAGATCGTAAATTCAGAGCACTCCAAGGAATTGGGGCAGTTCCGCAAGGGTTGGTTGCGCCGTCGCAAAAGAATTGAGGCTATAATTGTTCGTCGCGAACGAAACAGAAGAAAACAAGAGGAAAACTGGATAAGGATGGCAGATCAGGCCGTCGAACATCGTTTAGAACAAGCAGAAATGCGGGTTGAAGCTTTCGACAAAGTAAACCGGATGACGCAAAGCGATCGCCAAAACGAGTTTGACCGGCTCCTAGATTTGTTTCACTCACAACTCAGATTGCGGGCACCGGTAAAGCTTTGGGAAGGCCGGGCAACCCAACATGCCAGCAAAGCGAGGCTGGCCATGGGGGCATTTGTCAGTTTCACGTTGTTGGCAATCGCCGCTGGTGCGCTAATCCCCTATTACTTCGGTGACTACATCGCCGAAAGCTTTTTCACGCAAGTTTGCCAGACAGACGTTCCGACAAATTGTACACGCGCGTTTTCAGCGAAAGGGCCGCTGACAATCTCGGGCATACTTGTCATCATGTCACTGGTGATGTGGGCGATCAGATTGCAGTACCGTGTTTACCTAAGCGAGCGCCACCTTGCATTGGACGCAAGTGAAAAACAGGCGTTTGCCGAGACGTTTCTGGCCATGAAGGAAGGCGAAGATGTCGGATCTGAAAATGAGGCCATCGTTCTCGCGTCGCTCTTCCGACCAACCCAAGATGGCATAATCAAAGATGATGAAAGCGGCCTAGATTTTTCAACTGCCGCTATCTTGGCCAAACAGATTGGGCGAGGTCCAACGTAGCAGATAAAAATGAACCTGCTCGGAGCAGGCTCACTTTACACCGTTCCAGTTTATCGCTTGATTCCCTTGACAGTTTTTCGTCCGCACTCATACTCGACCCGATGCAGTATGATGGGGGGACCGTGCTGCCGGGCCATTTTACCGGTGCATCCACCTCCCGCGATTTCGACAAAATCAATCACTCCAGGGAGGAGCCTACATGAGACAAGACATTTACAACGCAATGGTGAAGGCCGGTAAGATCAACCGCCGTTCCATGCTGAAAGGGGCCGCCAGCCTTGGCGCTATGGCCACCGCAACCGGTGCGATTACCGCCGCCACAACCGGTGTTGCCCGCGCTGCCAGCCACGGCAATGTGCGCGCTGACATCCTGAAAATTCCGGGCGTCGGCATGGGCAGCCCGGGCGACGCCGAATGGCAAAAGGTCGGCGAGATGTGCCTTGGCCAGACCATGGAAACCGTCGCAGAGGGCGAATTTGAAGGTGTCGAGCTGACCTTCATGGGCCTCAACAACCAAAACCTGCACAACTTCCTGTTCCGCGGTTTCCTAAAGCCGTGGGAGGCCTACACGGGGGCCAAGATCAACTGGATCGACCTTGCACAGGCCGATTATAACGCCCGCCTGCAGCAATCCATCGCCACCGGCACCGTTGACTTTGACATCATCGAAATGGGTGCCCCATTTGAGGGCGACGTGCTGGGCAAGGGCCTCGCCAGTGAAATGCCCGACTGGGTCAAAGACGCCATCGACATGGATGACTATGTTGACTACCTGAAAGCCCCCGTCGGCACCTGGGACGGTAAAACCTATCGCGTGTCCATCGACGGCGACTGCCACACATTCGCCTATCGCACTGACTACTTTGGCGAAGGCTCGGTTACCGGCAAGGACGTGCCCAAGACCTGGCAGGAAATCAACGCGATCTCCAAAGATCTCGCTGGCAAGGAAGACCCGCTGACCGGTCTGCCTGCGCACGGCTATCTTGATCCGCTCAAGGGTTGGGGTGGCTTCGGCTTCTACTTCATCGAGAACCGCGCCGCCGCCTATAACAAACATCCCGCCGATCCGGCCTGGCTGTTTGATGCCGACACCATGAAGCCGCGAGTCAACAACCCCGGCTGGGTGCAGGCGATTCAGGACGTGATGGACCTCATCGCAACCGACGGAGCCTATCCCGCCGATCAGATCAACGCCGACCCGGGCACCACCGCCTTCCAGCAGTTCCTGGCGGGCACCGGCTCCATGCTGATGTGGTGGGGTGACGTGGGCTCCAGCGCACGGACCTCTGATACCTCGGTTGTTGGCGATGTCGTCGGCTTTGGCATCAACCCGGGCTCTGATCGTGTCTACAACGCCAAGGCCGGCGCGTGGGAGGAAACCTATAACGAAGCCCCCAACATGGCCTACATCGGCTGGGGCGTCTACGTTATGGCCACCGTCGACAGCGATGACAAAAAGCACAAGGCCGCCTGGTCCGCTGCGGCCCATCTGGGGGGCAAGGACCTGTCGCTTTGGGCGTCGGCCTACCCATCAGGCTTCCAGCCCTACCGCAACTCGCACTTCCAGTACGACGAGTGGGAAGAGGCCGGTTACGACCGCGCTTATATCGAGGATTACCTGGGCTCCAACGCCGACAGCTACAACCACCCGAACGCGGCCATCGAACCCCGTATCCCGGGCATCTTCCAATACTATTCGGTCGCCGAGGACGAACTGTCCAAAGGCTTCGCCGGTCAGTACGCCAGTGCCCAGGAAACCGCAGACGCGATTGCCGCAGCTTGGGAAAAGATCACCGACCAAATCGGCCGCGACTCTCAGATCGCCGTCTATAAGGCGTCGCTGGGGATGTAGTTTGATCTACCCATAATTGCAAACATGCCGCCAATACTGTACATTGGCGGCATGTTTTTTTTGAGAGGACTAGTTTTATGTTTAGATTGATAGCGATACTGTTTTTTTGTGCATTTGGTTCTATGGCCGGTAGTATAGCAGTGGCCTGTGGTATTGGCCCACTAGCATGTGTAGGGCCATGGGATCCGGGAAATCCACTTCCTCCGATTGGTCCGTTCAGACCTATCGGACCAATGGAAGATTTATCGGATGTTGCCAATGTCTCGAACCATATTTATGCTGAGACCACAGCGGGCAATCTGATTATTGTCACGCACGGCACCAA
>Ga0315339_1001390_pt1 | contig 21670 bp, 18 predicted proteins | sample ASW17metaG_FD_204514 | JGI IMG/M metagenome (GOLD analysis project Ga0315339, IMG submission 204514) | Ammonia-oxidizing marine archaeal communities from Pacific Ocean, United States - ASW #17 | ecosystem: Environmental > Aquatic > Marine > Oceanic | place: USA: California | collected 2016-12-05
AAGCAGCTGCCGAAACTCTTGGCGGAACTCGCCAAGCTCAACACGCCGCCTCCGGCTCAGGCCCGGGCGGCGTAAACTACAACCTGCGGAGAGCCGCTCGTTTCAACGGAAATCCGGATATCCTCAACGCTCTCGTGGTGGGTTATGGGCAATTCGACGCCTACGGCTTCCACACGCTGGAATCGTTCAGTGCATGGTCGAGCGTCGCCGGGGCGGCGAGACGAGCATCCGCGCCGTCGAATGGATCGAAGGTGACGCCGTTTGGAAATGGCGCGATTCACCGCAAGGGCAATGGACGAGCCCACTTCTAGAGCAAGCCTTCGCGACGAATCCCACCACGAAGCCGGGCCGCCCCGAAGACAATACGCGCGAGCCCGCCGCATTTCGATTGGAGTACAACGACGGGTTTTCCGCCGTGGCCTATATGCTTAGCGGCCACGCCGCCGACTGGACGTTCGCCGCGAAACTCAAGGAACGCGCAGACCCTGTTTCGACGTATTTCGGGGCCACCGCGCGGCATGCTCCGCACTTCGACGGGCTCGTCCATTGCATTGAGGAGATGTTCGTTACCGGGAAGCCACTCTATCCGGTCGAGCGGACCCTGCTGACGACGGGAGCCTTGGCGTTCTTGTTAGAATCCCGAGCGCAACGGGCACCGATGGCAACGCCGGAGCTTGCCATCCGGTATCGCGCACCTAGAAAAGCTTACTTTCTGGGGATATGAAACGGGGCGCCGCTAGAAGGGCGGCAGCTCAGGTTCACCCATCGATCCACCCATGTCGTCGTCAAGATCGCCGACATCCTCCGCCAGATTCTCGAACTTGACGTACTTGTTCAAGAAGGCCAGCTTGATTCTTCCTGTCGGACCGTTACGTTGTTTGGAGATCAGAAACTCGGCGACTCCATGGAGATCTTCGCGGTCCGGTTTATAGACCTCTTCGCGATAGATAAAACCGACCAGATCGGCGTCCTGTTCGATCGAGCCACTCTCGCGCAGGTCACTAAGCTGCGGACGATGGTCGCCCGGCCGCGTCTCCGGCGCACGGCTCAACTGCGAGAGTGCGATCACGGGTACGCGAAGATCTTTCGCGAGCAGCTTGAGCCCTCGCGACAACGCGGAGATCTCTTGCGTCCGGTTGTCGTGGCGCCCCTTTGACGCCATCAACTGCAAATAATCAACGATCACGAGCCCCAGGCCATGCTCGGACTGCAGGCGCCGGCACTTGGCGCTGATATCCATCAGGTTCGCGTCCGCTGAATCGTCGATGAAGAGATTGCAAGTAACGAGTTGAGTCAGAGCCCGGTTCAGTTGGCGGCGCTCGTCCTGGTTGAGATAGCCGCCGCGGAAGCGATGGCTGTCCACCTTCGCGGTTGCGCACAACAGACGCGTCAGCAGCGACTCCTTCGACATTTCGAGGGAGAAAATCGCGACCGGCTTGCCGGGCTTGTCGGGAAGATCGGCGGCGACATGCTGCGCCATGTTCAGCGCCAACGCCGTTTTTCCCATCGACGGACGGGCAGCGATCACGATCAGCTCGCCTTCGTGCAACCCCGTTGTCATCTCATCAAACTTGACAAACGGCGTCGACAGTCCCTGGATGCGCTTGCTGGGGTCCAGGAACGCCGACATCCCGCCGGAAAAGCCTTCGACGATCTGACGCGGAGTCGACAGTCCTGAGCGCAACTGCGCGTCGCCCACCTTCAGAATCGCCGTCTCGGCTTCCGCCAACACATCGTCGACTTCCTCGCTGCCCTCGATGCACTGCGAGACGATGTTGTCGGCCGTGTGAATCAACTGCCGAAGCAGCGACTTGTCTTTCACGATCCGGACGTAGTCATCGATGCTCGAAAGCCGCGGCAAAGCTTCCGTGAGCGAAGCAATATAGGCAACCCCATCGCAGGATTCGAGCTGATCGTGCTTCGTCAGCTCGTTCGTCAGCGTGAGGTCGTCGATCGCACTGGCACGCGCATTCAACTCACCCATCCGCAGGAAGATGCGGCGATGCTTCTCGAGATGAAAATCGTCGCTATCGAGCCGGCCGGCTATCTGCGGATAGAGAGCATCGTCAAGCAAAATCGAGCCGAGAACGCACTGCTCGGCTTCAATGCTGGTAGGAAGTTTCTTTTCAATCGAGATCGGGATCGGGCTAGTAGACATCAGGAAAGTGGTCCGGAGAAGATCATGAAGCATCGAGCAGGTCGCGTCAAACGCTTTTGTAACTGTTCCGTAAACAAGCGTTTACCCTGTGGATCGGCGTTTGGCCGAAGCTTCAAGCTGCCAATCCGGCGAAACGCCAATAAACATGGGCCTTCGGAGCCGGTGGAAAACATGTGAATATCAAGCGGGCCAAGCCTGAATCACAACCCTATTGTTTTCAGTATCTTGCGAAGGTCGTCCCGAAACCAGTACAAACATCTTCCACATTGGTTGGTTCCGTCATACTACCATTTAGGACGAACAAATGGCAAATATGGGCCGCTCTCGTGCTCTTGGGCCAGTCACCAATACCGTAAACAGCGCGTGAGCGAGATAGCACACGGAACCTACCCAGTGAACTGGAAGGCGTAAAGGTCGGCATCTTTGAGTTCAAATCGCAGGCGGACCGGCTTACCAGCGAGTTTGCTCACGTCACGGTTGCCCTTCCAAGAGATCGGGCGGTCGAGCTCGTCACCGTACTGGAGGTCGCAATCGTCCACGGTAAAGTCAGGTATGGGCCGGCCGTAGTCTTCCTGTAGTTCGACACGGACGGTCCCGGCAGTAGATGTCGAAAAGTTGATCCCAAGACGATTCCCTTCAAAGCGTAGCGACTTAGTCAGCAATTCGCCGCCGGACAGCGGCGCGTTGACCGACACAAAGCCGTCAACGCGAAGAGTATACCGGCGGAGGCTGTTGCCGTTCTTCTGCCGTCCGGCTTCGCTGAGATAAAACGATAGTTCGTTCGCCGCGCCGGGCAAGTTGGACTTCGTTTCGACAATGCCCCAGTTCTGATACTTGTCCCCGTAGAACCAGCTTCCGGGGCGCTGCGGCCCGGGACGCACAAACGACTCAGGCCAGATGTCGAAGTGCAGCGCGTCACGGCTGCTCATGAACATGCTGTCGGTGAAGGCGGTCCCGGAGCGCTCGGAAGCGCTGGCAACGAGTTCGCGGTACTCGCGCTGCGGAAGCTGTTTCGTCGATTCCGCCCAGCTGTAGTCGGCGTAGCGCGTGGGGAAACCGACGAAGATGTGCGGCGCGCGGTAGTAAGGGATGACGCCGTTGGTATATAGCTGTCCCATGCGGCCCGGTGCGTAGGTCAGGAAGACGGGCTTCGTCCAGTGGATGAAGTCCTTCGAGGTACAGGTGCGGATGTCCCGGCCCTCTCGGAAGTCGCGAACATAGGCGCGGTACTCGTTGCGCTCGGAGTCCCAGAAGGCGAGGTTTTGCGAGTCGAAAGCGCCCTCGGTGATGACGGTGTCGTCACGGGTGAGCTTCCAGTCAATGCCGTCGGCGGACTCGAAGATGTAGAGGCCATGCCCGAAGCGGCTTTCGTCGCTGGGATTGAGCGACTTACCACGGCCCATCGCTCGGTATTTGATAGTACGGTCAGGATTGGTGTCGAGGAAGGGTGTGAAGTTATGCGAACCGACGCCATCCCAGATGATGTTGTTCTTCTTCGAGCTGTCAAACTCGACAATCCCGAGATCGGGGCGGGTCCAGCGAATGCCGTCGCGGCTCTCGGCGTAGCAAACAACTTCAGGATGGATATTTTTGCCCTTCCCAGGCGTGTAGACGATGTGCGTTCCGCGATAGTACATGCGGTAGAGATCGCCGTCCTGAAACACGGTGGTGTATCCGCTGGAATTGCCCTCCCAGGGCTTGTTGCGCGCGAGCGAGACTTCTCGGGCGACGGGTCGATGAAGCGTGCGGCGCGCACCGTTCAGCGTGTCAACCAAGAAGTCGTCTACGAAGAGCTCACGGCGATCACCGATGTCGATTGGCCCGGAATCAGCAGCAGCGAGCGGGATGCGGCCGGCGGCGGCAAGTAGGCTGGCGAGTTGGACAAATTGGCGTCGGGTAGTGCAGTGGCGATTCATTGAGGATGGGTCCTTGTCGGTCGCTGCGATGGGGTGGTCGTGTCCTGTTGAGCGGATAGATCGTGACGCGTCCACTTGATGGTACATCGGTCTTGGTTCACGTAGAATAAGAGCGCCTCGCGACGGCATACACGATGCGAAACGAATTCACGGCCATCATTGAGCGTAACGGTGATTGGTACATCGCGTTCTGCCCCGAAATCCCCGGTGCCAACGGCCAGGGACGAAGCCACTCGCTGTGGAGCAACCCCACCACCGGCTCGGTCGAAGCCGTACCCCGGCACAACGAGATGTCCGATCGGCTCGTCCGAAAGAGCTGTCAGAGGTTATCCCTTCCAGAGATTGGCATTTAGAAGGCGGCGAGCACCCTACGTCGAGCCGGCGCATCGGCCCGAAACGGCCCCCTTGCCCTCGCGGTTGCTCTGGTAGTACCATTCGCGAACCAATCCCATGCATGCATCCGCTGAAACACAGCCATCAGGGCTGAAGAAACTCCTTCGCTTCGCTGCGTCCGTCGCGCCCGGCATTTTCATGATCGGGTACGTGATCGGGACGGGCAGCGTCACCACGATGGCGGCGGCAGGGGCAAGCTACGGCATGTCGCTGACGTGGACTTTGGTGTTCGCGTCCTTGTTCACGCATATCATGGTCGTGGCCTTGAGCCGGCTGGCGATCCTCACCGGCGAGACGACACTATTCACACTGCGCAATCACTTCGGAAAGCCGGTCACGATCTTCTTGATCGGCGCGCTCATGGTGACGCAGTTGGCGTCGATCATCGGGGTGATGGCCATCGTCAGCGACGTGATGCGCGAATGGACGGCGCAGGTAACGGGCGGCGAAGGAGTGTCGCAGATCGTGTGGGCGGCGGGCTTTACTTTGCTACTCCTAGGGCTCTACTGGCAAGGCAGTCACGGGTTCTTTTTGAAGGTCCTGGCCATCTTCGTCACGATGATGGGCGTCGCCTTCTTCGTGACGGCGCTGTTGGTCAAGCCCGATCCAGTGGCGATGATCGAGGGGCTACTGCCAACCATCCCAAAGGTCGGGAACCCGGCGTTGCTGATCGCGGGAATGATCGGAACAACGATGGCCGGCGTCGTACTCGTGACGCGCAGTGTGTTGGTGCAAGAGAAGGGCTGGACGACGAGTGACTTCCGCGAGGTCAACCGCGACTCGGGATTCTCGATGACGCTGCTGTTCTTCATCAACGCGGCGATCATGGCCTGCGCCGCGGGGACCCTGCACATTAGCGGGATGGAGATTGAGCGCGCCATTGACATGGTGCGCACGATCGAGCCGTTGGCGGGTGCGGCGGCAGCGGCGTTGTTCGTATTCGGGATACTCGCGGCGGGGCTTTCGTCGCTGTTCCCGAACTACTTGCTCGGTCCGTGGCTAATCTCTGACTTCCTCGGAATCAAACGTGACATGAGCCGGATGGCTTTCCGCGTCCTGGTCGTCGCCACCGCATCGTTCGGATTGATCGTCCCGATCTTCGGCGGCAGCCCGGTGCAAATCATGATCGCTTCGCAGGCGTTAAGCCCTCTCGTGATGCCGCTGCTCGTACTGTTCCCCTGGATTCTGATAAACAAACGCGAGATCGCCGGGGAGCATAAGCCATCGCTGTTGCTCAATGTGGGGATGGGTGTGACGTTGGTGTTCTCGACCTACATGCTCTATTTGGCGACGGTGGGTTTCTTGAATCGCGGTTAGCTGTGTAATATTTTGGCGCACGGTTGTACGCGCCGGGTCGCGCTCCGCGCGACCTCATCGCACCCCCTGGAGTTATCTAGGGTAGGGGTGGTTACGCAGAATCGTGAAAGCCCGGTAGATCTGCTCGGTGAGAACAACGCGAGCAAGCTCATGCGGCAAAGTCATCTTCGACAGTGATAGCAGTTGGTCCGCTTCAGCGCGGAACGAATCAGAGAAACCATCCGCGCCGCCAATGTAGAAATAAATCTCACCGCTCTTCGCTTCGATCAAGTCGGCGAGTTGCTGCGATGTCATCGTCCGTCCCGCCGGATCGAGCACGACCTTGAAGGCTTTCGGAGCGGGTACGATGGCCTTCTCACCCTTCACCTCTACCATTTCGAAGCGGCAAAAGCGGGTGATGCGCTTCGCGTATTCGCCCGCGAGCAGGTTGGCTTCGCGGCTGCGCGGCTTAGAGATGTAACAAAGGCGAATCTTCACGCGCGCACAGTTGCCCTTTTACCCCAGCCCCATCACGGCGGGCTTTACGCCACGGCCGGCTCGGGGACGTCGACCCGCGGCGCGGTCTTCCACAGGCGCTCAAGCGCATAGAACTCCCGTGCCGTAGCGGAGAAAATGTGAACGACGAAGTGACCGTAGTCCATCAGTATCCACTCGGCGTTCGCATAGCCCTCAATACCAAAGGGACGGACGCCCTCAGCTCTCAGATCCTTTTGAATTGCGTCGGAGATTGCCTGAACCTGCCGCGTGTTGGCGCCGGTACAGAGGACAAACCTATCGGTGAACGAGCTAACGGCCTGAATATCAAGAATGAGGATGTCTTCGGCTTTGCGTGTTTGTGCCGCGTGGACCGCAGCCTCCCAATCGGACATAAAGTGGCGTTTCCTGTCTGCCTTATCTTACTCCGAACACACATTGCGCGGGTAGAATGAAATCGAATCATCCGGTGAATGGATTGCGACGGTGTTACATCTGTGTGTTTCTTGTTGTTTTGCCCGCTGTCGTATGGGCCAATGATCCTCCGCCGGCAAGCCCGGAACAGGAGCGTTTGAGCGCGCTGGTTAAGGAAGGCGTACTGCCTCGGAACGCGATCAGAGAGGCCGCGGAAGAGCAGGAACGTGTCCGGCTCGATGGGGTTGTCCGCGATACGCTGGTGGCCCCCGAGCTTACCGTCCAGCAGATCCCCGAGATGATGAGAGCCGTGACCACGTTGCGGGACCTGAGCCGCGCGGACCTGACGCGGGCTCGCGAGCTTGCCGAAGCCGGGGTCCTGCCATTGCAACAGCTCGAAAAAACGAAGGATGCAGCAGACTTCGCTGAGCGACGGTTAGAGCTGGCGGAGAAACGTGCGTCACTCGTTCGCGAACTGGCAACAATGGCGCACGCAGAGGACTTGGTCGACGAGCTCAAGGAGGAAGAGTTGGCCTTCGCCTACGTCAGCGAGAGCGAGGAATGGCGGGAGAACCTTTACACTATCGACGCCGCTTTCTTCGCTGAATTTGGGCGGGCCCTGCCGATCAGCGCGGACGGCGCTACGGCGCTTCACCGCTCTCTGGGCTACGACCATACCGGTCGAGCCGATGTGGCGCTGCACCCCGACGATCCGGAAGGCCTCTTCCTCATCGACCTGCTCTATGCATGGGACATCCCGTTCATCGCTTTCCGCAGCAGTGTGCCGGGGCAGTCGACCGGACCGCATATCCACGTCGGGCCGCGCAGTGAAAGAATCCCCCCGGAAGAAGAGTAACGGCTGGCGAATTGACCGCCTCCAGGGCGTGTGTGCGTGCTCACGGTGAGCGCCGAAACGCACGCTATACTTAAGCTAACGGACGCTGTACCCTTCTATCGCCATATGGCGATCACAGGAGTTGTGACCACGATGCCCACGGCTGTCGCGAGAGGATTATTCCTCTCTCTATTGACAATCCTACTTCTCCCTCACGGGCTCGGAGCGGCTCCGCAGGAAGAATCTCCGGCGAAACCGGACCGCGCCACGGCCTATTACCACTACGCCCTGGCACACCTGAACATGCAGCGGGCCGGGCAGTACGGCCGCAAAGAATACTGGGACAGAGCGCTCGAAGAGTACAAGGCCGCGATCGCCGCCGATCCGGGATCTGAGTTCCTGCAACTCGAACTGATTCGCTTTTATGGCCGCACCGACCGGCTCGATGAAGCAGTCGCTGAAGCCGAGTCGGCACTCGAGAGAAATCCTGACAGCATTGAGGTACGCCGCACGCTGGGACGATTCCTAGCGGCCTATGCAACGAACGACCGCCGTGGAGGCGTCGACCGCGAACTACTGGAGCGCGCCACCGAGCAACACGAGAAAATTATTGAGATCGAACCCAACGACACGGACGCTTTGCTGAAGCTCTCCGGGTTCTATCAAGCCCTGGAGCAGCCGCAAAAGGCCGAGGAAGTGCTGAAGACGTTGCTTGAGATCGATCCGGGATCGGCCGAGGGCTATGCAAACCTGGCGCGCTTGCACCTTTCGCAGGGCAAGACCGGCGAAGCGATCGTCGCCCTGGAAAAAGTTCGAGACTCCGGCGAAGCAAGTCCTCAAGAACTGGCGACGCTGGCCGACCTATACGAGCGAGTCGGCCGCAATGAAGAGGCGGCGAGCCTCTTTGAGCAAGTCCGTGGGATGGGTGGAAACAACACCACGATTCGCTCCTCGCTGGCGCGCAACTGGACTCTATCGGGCGACATCGACAAAGCGCTAAAGGAATACCAAGATCTCAGCCGGGACGACCCCAAGAATCCTGACTTTCAGCTTCGCCTTTCGCAGATCTACCGCGAAAAGCGGCGCTTCAAAGATGCGCGGGAGCACCTGGACAACGCCCTCGAACTAGCGCCCGACTCGATGGAGATCCGGTACAACGGCGTACTGCTGTATGAATCCGAAGGCAAGTCCGACCAGGCGATCGCGGAACTGGAAAGGCTACTGGAAGAAACCCGCAAGGACAGCTACACGCAGCGCGAAAAACACAACCGCGCACTGTTCGTCGAGCAACTCGGCATGTGGCACCGCGATGAGGGAAACGCCCAAAAATCCGTCGATGCGTTCCGAGAGCTGGAGGAAGTCGACCCCGACGCGAAGCCCCGTGTCATTTCTCATCTGGTTGAAACGTACCGTTTCGATCGTGACTACGATGCCGCGCTCAAGGCAGCCGATGAAGGCGCCGAAGAGTTTCCGGAGAACAGATCGCTGATGATGCAGCGCGCCAGTTTACTGGCGGAAACCGGTGACTGGCAAGAGGGCAGCCGGCTACTGAAAGACGCTCTAAAGGAAGAGCCGGAAAACCGTCCCGTGCTGCTGGCGCTGGCGCATGTTTACGAGAAGGGCCGACGGTACGACGAAGCGGTCGAGACAGTAGAGAAAGCAGCCGCCCTTGCCAAGACCGAGGACCAAACGCTGAATACGCTTTTCACGTTTGGCGCCGTGCTCGAGCGCGCCAAGCGGTATGACCAAGCAGAGTCAAAGTTTCGGGCAATACTCGACAAAGACCCCGATAACTCGTCCGCTCTTAACTACCTCGGATACATGTTGGCCGATATCAACAAGAGCCTCGACGAGGCCCACAACATGATTCAACGCGCCCTCGACCTCGAACCGGACAACGGCGCCTACCTTGACTCGTTGGGCTGGGTCTACTACCGCCAAGAAAAGTTTGAGCTCGCCGAGCGCTACCTCGTGCGGTCACTCGAGACCGTCAAACGCGACCCCATAGTCCACTCTCACCTGGGCGATGTCTACTTCAAGCAGGGTAAGATCAAAGAAGCACAGAAGCATTGGGAGCTATCGATCAAAGAGTGGAAGAGCGGGCCGGCGGCGGACCGCGACCCGAAAGAGATCCAGAAACTCGAAAAAAAGCTTTCTCAAATCGGCATCAAGCTTTCCTCTCAAGCCCAGGGCAAAGAGAAATAGCGCCTTAAGCGACCCACCAAACCCTCCTTGCTTCGATTCGTTGAACTGGATTCAAATCGAGGCGCTACCAGTGCCTTGCGCAGTTTCTGAAACAGCCCAAAATGTGCTCCACTATGAGCATGCGAATTCGCGTCATTCTTCTTGCACTCTCTCTGTCGGTTGGCTCCGTTTTGGGCCAAGTAAAGTTCACTAAAGGTAACGGCGAGATCGGTGTCCACATCGATGGCAAGCCGTTCACAACGCTCTACTATGGCGTTGGCACTCCCAAGCCTTATCTGCATCCCTTGCGCGCCGCCAGCGGCACCGTCGTTACACGCCACTTTCCGATGGAGAATGTCGAAGGAGAGCGACAGGACCATCCGCACCACCGCGGCCTGTGGTTCACGCACGGCGAGGTGAATGGTGACGACTATTGGGCCAATGAGCCGGGGCGCACCGTCCCACCGATGGGCACGATCTCTACGGCTGGGGTTCGCACCGAAGGCGACAGCATCATAGGCAGCTTTGTCTGGAAGGATCGGGATGGCAAGCCGATCATTCGGGAAGAGCGGACGATGCGCTTTCACACCGGTGGCTCGAACCGCGTGATTGACTTTGATCTACGGCTGACAGCACTGGCCCGCGAAGTCCACTTCGGCGACACCAAGGAGGGAACCTTCGCAATCCGCCTCGCGACGCCGCTCGAAGAGCCACATTCCCGTGCCACCGGCGTCAAACGAACCGGCACGATCACCGCCGCCAACGGCAAAACCGGCGAGAAAACAGTGTGGGGCACGCGCTCCCCCTGGATGGACTACAGCGGCGCAATCGAGGGCGAGAAACTTGGCGTCGCGATCTTCGACCATCCGTCCAACCCGAAGCATCCTACGTATTGGCACGTGCGCAGCTACGGTCTATTCGCCGCGAACATCTTCGGTGAGCATCATTTCTATCGTGACGACTCAAAGGACGGCAGCATCACGCTGGCGTCGGGCGAGTCACTACAGTTTCAGTACCGTGTCGTGATTCATCCGGGCGATGTGAAGTCCGGCGGAGTGGCGGACTTGTACGAGACGTACAAGAGTGAGCCTACGCCCGGTCCGACGGAGTAGGACAGGCTCATCTTAAGCCTGGATTGATTCGGCCCCGCGGGCCTTACTCGTATCGCAGCACTTCGGCCGGGGCGATGCGGGTGGCCGAGGCGGAGGGGTAGAGCGTCGTAAGGTAGCTCATCAGAAGCGCGGCCAACCCGACCACAATCCCGTCAATCAGGCGCGGCGCGAAGGGCACATAGCTCAGCCCATAAATATCCGCTTCGAGCGGAATGAGCTTGTAGGCATTGCAAATCCACGCGATCACGTGGCCGAGCACCAGCCCGCCGACAGTCCCGGTGGCGCCGATCACCATCCCTTGCAGTACGAAGATTCTCCTGATCTGGACTCGCGACGCCCCGAGAGATTTGAGGATGGCGACGCCTTTGCGCTTCTCCATCACCATCATGACGAGCGACGTGAGGATGTTGAGCGCCGCGACGAGCATGATCAGACCGATGGTGATGGCAGTAACGAGTTTCTCCACTTCCAAAGCCCGGAAGATGTGGGCGTTCTGGTCTCGCCAGTTGGTCGCGGCGAAGGCGCTGCCGGCGATGGCTTCCAACTGAGCGCCGACTTCGTCCACCCTTTCCAGGTCATTGATCTTGAACTCGACCACATTGATCACGTCGGGCTGATTGAGCGCTTGCTGTGTGTATTTGAGAGTAGTGATCGCCCAGCCTTTGTCGTAAAGGTAGAAGCCGGACTCCATGATGCCGGCGACCCGGAAGCGCTTCTCGGAGGGAATCGGCCCCCAGGGCGTCATCTCCCCTTGGGGGTTCATGATCGTGACCAACGAATCCATGCGTGCACCTACGTGTTCGGCGAGATCAATACCGAGGATGATGCCCGGGAATTCGTCGGCTCGTTCGAGACCGTCAACCGACCCTTGCTTGAGGTCGGCGAGCATGCCGGCAACGTCAAGTTCGGCCTTGGGATCAATGCCTTTCAGATTCGCGAAACCGCTTCGGAAAGACCCAACGATCATGACCTCACCGTAGAGCGCCGGGGCGGCTGCGACGACATGATCCACGTCGTTGAACTCCTTGATGAACTCGCGCCAATCCCCAATCCCCTGGCGGCCTTTTTCAAGAAGCTGGACGTGCGCGGTAGCGCCGAGGAGATAACGGCTTAGGTCTTGCTCGACGCCGTTATTGATCGCCATCGCGATCACGAGAGCAGCAACGCCGGTAGCCACGCCGACGACGGAGAGACCGGTAACAAGTGAGATGAAGCGCTCGCGGCGCTTGGCCCGCAGGTAGCGGCGGGCGACGAACATCTCAAAGAACATGGGTTAGTCCTGGTCTTGGGATTCGGAGCTACTCGCTTCGTCCACGCCGCGCAGTCGCTCGGCAACGCCGATTTCGCCCTCGGGCCGTAGCAGCGGGAAGAGCACGACGTCTCGGATCGTGTGCGAGTCGGTGAGCAACATCACAAGGCGATCGATCCCGATGCCTTCGCCGGCGGTGGGAGGCATCCCGTAGCAAAGCGCACGGACGTAGTCCTCGTCCATTTCATGCGCTTCGTGCTCGCCTTGTTTACACTGGTCGACCTGCTGTTCAAAGCGCCGGCGCTGCTCCTGCGGGTCGTTCAGCTCGGAGTAAGCGTTGGCGATCTCCATCCCGCCGGCGTAGATCTCAAAGCGCTCGACCCAGTTGGGGTCGTCGGGCTTCTTCTTCGAGAGCGGCGAGGCTTCGACCGGGTAGTCGTAAATCAGCGTTGGCTGGATGAGGTTTTCTTCGCAGGCATGTTCAAACAGGGCTTGGATGCAGGTTCCCGCCGAAGCGTGTGCCGGGAGCGACAGCGGCGGGTCGATCGTGCCGTTATAGATATCAACGAGCTCTGCCACCCGATTCAGGTCGTCCAGATCAACGGGCGTAGGGCGCGTTTCGTCGTCAGGCCAGAACTCGATAATGGCCTCTTTCATCGAGAGTCGCCGGAGGGTCCTGAAGTCGATCTTCTCACCCTTGAACTCGATCTCGGCCGAGCCGTCGTTGGCGGCTTCCGCGGCAGACCGAAGTAGTACTTCACTCAGATCCATCAAGTCTTTGTAGTCGCTGTAGGCCTGATAGAACTCAAGCATCGTGAACTCGGGGTTGTGCCGCATCGAGAGGCCTTCGTTGCGGAAGTTCTTGTTAATCTCGAAAACACGGTCGAGGCCGCCGACCACGAGCCGCTTGAGGTAGAGCTCCGGGGCGATGCGCAGGTACAGATCGACGTCGAGTGCATTGTGATGCGTCTTGAAAGGCCGTGCCAACGCGCCACCGTAGATCTGCTGCATCATCGGCGTCTCGACTTCGAGATAGCCCCGCTCGGTGAGAGCATCGCGCAGCGCACGGATGATGCGGTCCCGTTTGACGAAAACCTCGCGAACCTTCTCATTCGCAATGAGGTCGAGGTAACGCTGGCGATAGCGGATCTCAACATCCTGCAAACCATGCCATTTTTCGGGCATGGGCAGCACGGCCTTTGCAAGAAACTCCAGCCTCTTGGCGCGGACGGTCAGCTCGCCGGTTCGTGTGCGGAAGACAAGACCTTCGACACCGATGATGTCACCGGCGTCGAGTTTCTTATAGAGTTCAAATGCTTCGTCGCCGACTTCATCCTTGCGGACGTAGACTTGTAGCCGCTCGCCCTCTTGCTGGATGTGGCAGAACCCGGCTCTCCCCTGCCGCCGGACCGTCATCAGACGCCCACAAACGCGGACTTCGATTTTTTGCGCTTCGAGATCCTCGCCGCTCAGCGGCTCGTAGTTCTTACGGATTTCCGCCGCCGTATGCGTAAAGGCGAACTTGCGAGGGTAGGTGGAAAACCCCAGTGCTTCAATCTCGCGGATCTTCTGATACCGCTGTTCAAAAAGGCGATCTTCAAGGGACAAACAAGGACTCCGAACTTAGGCCGGAAGGCGGGCAGGAGGGAAGATTCATTATAGCCGCGGGCCAGCCCCGCCCACGCCAGAAGTAGAAGAGGCACGGATGTGGAATCCGCGCGCCTGCGGGCCACAGCCGGCGGAAGGCCCCGAAGGGGCCAATTCGAAGGCAGCTACGTCCTCATCCAGCAGTTTAGCCTCGATCATTCCGAACAGTTAGGGGCAGGACTTCGTATGTTGTTAGTAGATGGCGTGGGCAAGAGCACCGTTCCGACGTTCGCGGCGGCACAGCATACTCGGCGGGGTGTGTGGCGGGATCGCCGAGGCACTCGGTTGGTCGCCGCTTGTGGTACGGGTGCTGTTCGTCGTAGGGTCGATCTTCCCTCTGTTGCCGGGAGCCATCGTGTATCTGGCACTGTGGGTCCTGGTGCCGCGCACACACCAGTAGCCGACGTTACCCTGCCATAGACTCCGCAGTTTCCGTATCCATGAAGTGGTAGCAGATCATATGCATCATCACCATATGGGCATCTTCGATCCGACCCATGTGCTGATCGTCCACGTGCAGGCTCAGGTCAACCAACGGGCGCAGTTGGCCGCCGTTTTTTCCGCTCAGTCCAATCGTGTAGCAGCCCGCTGATCGCGCCCATTCAATCGCCCGGATCACGTTGGGCGAGTTGCCGCTGCCGCTGATCGCTATCGCTACATCGCGCGGCCGGGCAAAGTTCTTCAGTTGCTCGGCGAACACCACGTCGTAGCCCACATCGTTGGCGTACGCCGTCATCGTCGGGATCTGCTCACTCAACGCCATGATGCGGAAACGCTTCTCCCGCCCATAGCTCGCCCCCTTAACGATGTCGCACGCGAAGTGATTCGCCGTCGCGGCGCTGCCGCCGTTGCCGAACACAAAGATTTGCCGGTCTTGCTCGCGCGCCTCGGCGAACACCCGAATCGCCTCGTCAACCTGCGCGGTATCGATCGAGCCCAATGCCGTCACTAGCTTCGTTCGGTAGTCAGTGGGAAAACTCATAATCTAGTGAACGGCTCCCGTGCTATTTTGCAACCACTTTGCCCGTGCGACGACCTCGCGAGCCGTCGCCGTGCCCGTTCCGGACTTTTCAATGGTCACGCTGGAAACAAGATTCGCAAACGCAGCCGCCTGTTCTAGATCGCCCGACGCCTTGAGCGCCAGCACCAACCCGGCGGAGAAACTATCGCCCGCACCACACTCATCCACGATCTTGTCGGGCGGAATCGCCGGTACCGTCCGGCGGCCCTCGTCGTCAAACAGCACAACGCCCTTTGGACCGCACGTAATCACCAACGGTGCATCCCCAATGGTTTTCCGCAACCGCGGATAGTCAATCCGCCCGAACAGCTTCTTGCAGACCGCAATCGCTTCTTCTCGGTTCGCCTTGCCGATGACGTTGCGGAAACGCTCGATCCGCGTCCTCGAGTCGGCGAGAACAACTTTGTCGGGATAGCGCTCCGCCACTTCGGCGATCACTTCGCGAAATGGAGCCGATACCACCCCTCCGTGCTCGGTCTCCGACTGGTCACAGATGGCGATGACATCGAACTCCTTGAACACGGAGTGAAAGTTCACGATCAGTTGATCCTCGACATCACTCGGCAACCGGCGGTTGTTGATGAAATCGACGCGTGGTTTGTCTTCACAGCCATTCTTCGTGTTAATCAGTTTGGTGTAGGTGAAGGTCTGCAGTTCACTTGACGCGACCAGAAGGCTGTAGTCGATGTCGCGAGCCGCAAGTGACTGCTCCAACTCAAAACCAAAGCCGTCCTGGCCTATCGCCCCGAGCACGGCAACACGTCCCGCACCGAGAGCCGCCAAGTTGCTCGCTACCGTGCCGCCCGCGCCCGGCGTCACTTCAGTGCGCACAATACCCAGCCGCGGAATTCTCGTCTCGCGCGACGGATCTGACTCACTCGGATCATAGTGGCACCAGCGATCCAGACAAATGTCTCCGACGACAAGAGCGCTAATGTCCTTAAACTTCCTCACCATCGTGGCGGGCTTCATCTGGAGGCGCCCCCCATCAGCACCCGCCGTAGTGCGGGAATCACCGCGCGGTGATCGCCGCAAACGTAGTGGCTGCGACCACCGTCAGCGACCGTACGAACGAGAATCGTCTTGTGCGGGCGGAAGTAGTAACCGGGGTCAGTTTTCGGCAGTTCCTTCTGATAGTCGCCTTCGATCGGAATCAGATCGAACACCGCCGTCGTGAAGTCAGCAATCTGCCGGCCCTCTTGATGAGCCACGTTACGCGCCATCGACAAGGCCTTCAGATAAACCTCGGGCCCCATGATCGCCGAGCCGAAGCTCAGCATCGCGCCACCTTCGAGATTCTCTACCGCATGGGTGTACATCAGGAAGTCCCGATAGCTCGTCTCGCCTAAAGCCGCCCCGTTGCAGTTCGGATGCTCGTGGGTGATATCGTACCCAACTCCCACGTGAACCGAAACCGGAACCGACGCCTCGTACGCCGCCGCCAGGATGCTGACGTCACGGTGCGAATAATCACTTTCTGAAATCCGCTTGCCGATGTACTCACCGAGACCGAGTCCCGCGTCCGCGGCTTCGCAAGCCCACTCGTTGATCAGTCCGGTCTCTTCCCACAAACCGAACTCGCCGCTGCGGATATAACGCGCCACGCTCTCGGTCGTCGCGCCGATGCGGGCGAGTTCATAGTCGTGGATCGTACACGCGCCGTTCATGGCCAGGTGGCTGATCCAGCCTTTGCGCAGCAAGTCGATGATGTGCCACGATGCGCCCATCTTGATCACATGCGCACCCATCATCCAAAGACGCGTGGCATCGCGCTCGCGGGCATCGCGAAGCGCCGAGGCGATAGCGGGGAGATCAGGGTGGTCGAAAGGCGGCGACTTCCCGTCAAGAGGGAGCACGTAGCCCAGGTCCATATCGTGCACTCGTTCAGCCAGCGGGCGCAAGCGCAAACGGGTTCGGTCAAAAACGGTATATTTCGATGTCATGGGGAGCCAGAAACTCTAGGATATCCATTCCCGCGCTGGATCGCGCGGGCGGCGTGTGGGTCGCCGCTACGAACCGACCGGCGTCAGCTCTCGTAACCGCTCCACAACACTCGATACCTTCTCGGTCACATAATCCACTTCTTCCTCGGTATTCCAGCGTCCAAGGCCGAAACGTAGCGAACTAGCAGCCAGTGCGTCGCTCACACCTAACGCCCGCAAGACATGGCTAGGTTGAGGCATCGCCGTCGTACACGCGGAGCCGCTTGACACCGCCACGTCATCGAGACGCATCAGCATCGCCTCGCCGTCAACACCACCAAAGCTGACGTTCAGGTTATGCGGCAGCCGATGCTCCATGCTCCCGTTCACCGAAATCCCGTCAAGCCGTCTCCGCAACCCGTCAAGCAGCCGGTCCCGCAACGCGACCAAATGCTTTGACTCACCCTCCATCTCCGCACCTGCGATTTCGCACGCCCTCCCAAGCCCCGCGATCCCGGGAACGTTCAACGTCCCCGACCGGAGTCCCCGCTCATGCCCGCCGCCGTCGATCAACGGCGCCAGCTCAATCCGCGGGTCCTTGCGCCGAACATACAACGCACCAACGCCCTTCGGGCCGTAGAGCTTGTGCGCCGTCAGCGATAGCAGATCAACTTGATCCCGTTCGACATCCACCGGAATCTTGCCCACCGCCTGCGCCGCGTCCACATGCAGCACCACACCGTGACGCCGCGCGATGCGGCTAATCTCGTCTATAGGCTGAATCACACCGATCTCGTTGTTCGCCGACAAGACTGAGATGAGAACCGTCTTGTCCGTGATGGCCCGCTCCAGCCGATCCAACTCCACCAATCCATCGGAATCGACCGGCAGGTAGCTGACGCGAAAGACCGCATCCTCCAACCGCTTCAGCGAATCAAGCACGGCCTTGTGCTCGGTCTGTAGTGAGAGGATGTGGTTGCCGCGCGAACGCCGGGCTACCGCCACCCCTTTGAGCGCCGTGTTGATCGATTCCGTCGCACCGCTGGTAAAGACAATCTCGCGAGTCCGCGCGCCGATCAGTCCCGCCACCTGAGCACGAGCCGTTTCGACCACCTCTTCGGCCCGCCAGCCAAACGAGTGATTGCGGCTCGCCGGGTTCCCGAATACCTCGGTGAAGCACGGCAGCATCACCTCGACCACGCGCGGGTCGACCGGCGTCGTCGCGTGGTGGTCCATGTAGATTGGCCGCTTCATCCGGGACCTCACGCCCCCTTCATCCTATCGGCGGTGGAGCCCGCAGGCCATGCGCCCGAGCCGCATCAGGTGCGCGTGCGCGGCATAACCCAAAAGGTAAATGAAAACGAACGGGAAGGCCACGAACTGCGCCACGGTGCGCGCCGCCGATTCGTCCAGCAATCCCGCCCGGTGCATCCAAAAGTGGACCAGATGATCGAAGTGCCCGCGGTCAAGCCAGAAGTAGTCCCCGTTTTCATTCGCGATCAGAAACTTTGCCGGGATCATCCACAGCGTCGCGGTCCGCCAGCGAGCCATGATCGGGTCCCCGGCATAAAGCACCGCCGCGACACCATGCCGCCGGTTGCGGATCTCCCGCAGCAGTCGCCATCGTGCGCCGCCATCCGTGTGTTGCGTGACTCGCCACACCTTGTGATCCGGGTGACCCGCGATTTGCTCCGGCTCTCCCGGCAGACACGTAAGAAGGTCAATCGCGACGTCCTCGCCAAAGCTCCTCTTCAAGTGCGGGATCAACTTCTCGGCCACGTCGCGCTTGCCGCTCTCGACGAGCAGAACGCGGCCCGTCTCGGGAATCCGGCGACTGAATACCCAACGCATCGCGCCTCATTCTAAGACCTTCGTGGCGCACGGCTGTGCCGGGCCCGGTCGCCTTGTAAGGCGACCTCAAGATCGGCCAAGGGGCGATGCCAAGGGAACTAATCCCTCAGTACCGGTGTCTAAGCAGGCATGACCACCTCCGGAAAAGCTGCGCTTTGCCTCTTCGTCCTTGCAACCGCTCTCACCGCCGCCGATATCTCCGGCAAATGGAAAGGCGGCATCATCAATACCCTGCCAAGCGGCGAGACTCGCCAAACACAGGAGATCTACATGGACCTCACTCAGGACGGCGACAAAGTCTCCGGCACCATGGGACCGTCCGCGGAGAGACAAGTTTCCATCAACGAAGGGACCATCGAAGGCAACCGCGTCAAGTTCATGCAAGGCAATCACCGCCTCGTCGAACTCACCCTCTCCGACAATCGACTCATAGGCACAATGAAGCACGCCAACAAACCCGAAGACCCAGTAGCAAAGCTCGTGCTCGACCGCATCAAGCCGTAGCTCTTCGTGGTGCACGGCTGTGCCGGGCCGGGTCGCCTTGTAGGCGACCTCAAGATCTACGAGGGGCCGATGCCAAAACTCTCATCACCCACCCAGACCCGCTACCATGACCTGCGACAGCACAAGCGTCAGCAGGAGCACCACCCACATGCCCACAACCACGCACCAACCAGCTCGTTGGCTCCCCCTACTCATCGCCCTCCTCGCGATCCCAGCAGCCTACCCCCAAAATCTAGGCCTCCACACCCTCCTCGAAAAACCCATCCTGGCCCCCAACCAACCGACCGTCGAAGTCAAAGCCTACACCGCCGCGCGCGTGCCCGTGCTACGAATCCCGACGACCCGACAGGATTGGGAGAAGTCCATCCGCGAAACACGTCGGCGTGTACTCGACGAGGTGATCTTCCGAGGCAAGGCCCGCTCCTGGCGTGAGGCCAAGACCAAGGTCGAGTGGCTCGGAACCATCCCCTCCGGCCCCGGCTACCGCATCAAGAAGCTGCGCTACGAGGCGGCACCCGGGCTCTGGATTCCCGCGCTGCTCTACGAACCCGAGAATCTCAAAGGGAAAGTTCCCGTCGTCATCAACGTCAACGGACATGACCGCGTCAGCGGTAAGGCCACCGACTACAAGCAGATTCGCGTCATCAATCAGGCCAAGCGCGGCTTGCTCGCCATCAATCTTGAGTGGATTGGCATGGGCCAGCTCAACACGCCGGGCTTTGACCATACGCGGATGCCCCAACTCGACCTACTCGGAACGAGTGGCATCGCCTTGCACTACCTGGCGCAGAAGCGGGCGATCGACCTGATGCTCGACCACCCGAACGCCGACCCGGATCGCGTCGCGGTCACCGGCCTGTCAGGCGGCGGCTGGCAGACGATCTTCATCAGCTCGCTCGACGAACGCGTCGCTCTCGCGAACCCCGTCGCCGGCTATTCGAGCTTCGTAACGCGCACGCAGTTTCCATCGCTCGACCTCGGCGATGCCGAGCAAACGCCCAGCGACCTCGCGAGTGTCGCCGACTATACGCACCTCACCGCCATGCGCGCTCCCCGCCCTACGCTCATCACCAAGAACGCGCGCGATACCTGTTGCTTCAAAGCCGAGAACTCGCTTGCGCCCCTCATGCAGGCCTCGCAGCCGATCTTTGATCTCTACGATCGGCCCGGCCACTTACGGCAACACATCAACCAAGATCCCGGCCACAACTATGGGAAGGATAATCGTGAAGCGTTCTACCGCATGCTGCGCGACTTCTTCTTTGGCGGCGATCCGAACTTCTCCGCCGAAGAGATCAACGTCGACAGCGAGGTCAAATCGTTTGAGGATCTCAAGGTTGAACTACCCAGTGACAACCTCGACTTCCATCAGTTGGCGCTGAAGCTGGCCAAGTCGATGCCGCGGCCGACGAGCGGCACTCGCGATGAGTTGAGAAAAGTCACGGTGACCCCGTGCTACAAGGTCGAAGCCCGCTTAGCCGCGGAATCCACAGACGGCGGGTACCAAGCCAAGCATTGGCGGCTACACATGGACAACGACTGGGTCGTGCCGGCTGTCGAGATTGAATCCGGCGCTTCGAACGGCACCGTGCTGCTCGTCGCCGACGGAGGCCGCCAGAGCGCAGCCGGCGAAGCGCGCGAGTGGCTCCGCCAAGACCGCCGCGTGATCCTGCTCGACCCCTTCTCGTTCGGCGAATCGCACACCGAGAAGAATGACTGGCTCTGGAGCATCCTTATTGCCGCCATGGGCGAGCGCCCCTTGGGCATCCAGGCCGGACAGATCGCCGCGGCAGCCCGCTGGGCCCGCGATCGTCACGGCGAGCCGGTTCAGGTCGATGCCGTGGGACCACGCACCAGCCTCGCCGCCTTGATCGCGGGCGCGCTTGAGACCGAGGCGGTCTCCAGTCTGCGCCTGCAAGAGTCCCTTAGCAGCCTGCGCGAGATCATCGAGCGCGATCTCAACGTCCGCCAAGCTCCCGAACTGTTCTGCTTCGGCCTCGCAAAGGCTTTCGATGTTGACGGCATCAAAACCCTTGTCGCGCCCCGTCCCGTGGAGTCCGTGCGTCCGTAGATCACCGCTGCTTTCGGGCAAAGATGCGAATCGGCGTTGACATCTCCACGTGGGGAAACCAGAGAGGTATCGGCCGGTTTACACGGGAGCTGATCACAGCCTTGCTCAAGGTTGAAACGGACCATAAGTACCTGTTCTTCGTCGATTCTCAAACGCTCAAAAGCTACTCGCTACCCAAGCAGATAACCGTCGTCCCTGTTGCGACCGACTCATCTCCCAAAAACGGTGGTCTCAATGGATCGATGCAACACTTCACCGAAAGGAGAAGTGGATGCAGAGGAAACAGAAGAAGAGGCGGCGAGGCTACACGGCAGCGGAGCTGGCCGAGGTATTTGATCGCTGGCAACGAGGAGAGTCGTCAGTTGGAATCGCCCGGGCGTTGAATTGACGGTGGAATGTCTACTCTGTGCTGTCGCGCTACGGCGGCATCCGGCCGCGAATCAGATGCCGTTCAGCCCGGGTGCTGACTGGGGCCGAACGGGAGGAGATCTCTCGGGGCATTGCTTCAGGGCAGTCGCTGCGATTGATCGCCCGCATCCTGAACCGCTCGCCATCGACTCTGAGCCGCGAGGTCCGACGCAACGGCAGTCGGACTCGCTATC
>Ga0315339_1001391_pt1 | contig 21663 bp, 20 predicted proteins | sample ASW17metaG_FD_204514 | JGI IMG/M metagenome (GOLD analysis project Ga0315339, IMG submission 204514) | Ammonia-oxidizing marine archaeal communities from Pacific Ocean, United States - ASW #17 | ecosystem: Environmental > Aquatic > Marine > Oceanic | place: USA: California | collected 2016-12-05
CATGATTAATTATCGGCACATCAAACATAGTGGCATATTCCAATGCATTTCGCATCATACCAGTGTCTGTAACGGGCAGACCATCATCACTAAATGCCACCGCACCTTCCGATAACATGGCGCCCATTTCCGTCAATTCTTTCCCATCTTGACTCTTTGTAATGGCACCGATTGGATGAATATGAATAGGGCATTCTTCCCCTCGATCTACCGTATAACGAATGGATTCAGGGGAATCCAATGGTGGGTCCGTATTGGGCATCACACAGACACGGGTAAATCCGCCCGCCAGTGCCGCCATGGAACCAGAATCAAGCGTTTCCTTATCCTCACGTCCCGGTTCACGAAAATGAACATGAATATCACAAAATCCATGGGTCACAATCAACCCACTGCAATCAATAACATCTGCCGATTTCGATGGCGTCACTTTCCCGATAGATTTCATCCTCCCATTTTCGATGAGTACATCACCTTTTTTAAACACTTCATTGATGGGGTCCAAAATCGTTCCGCCCTTTAATACAACCTGCTTTTTTAACTTTGTTGTTTTCATCTTAGCTATTTCCCTGTTCCTGCTTCCCGCCCAATAATAAATATAAAATGGCCATACGTGATGCCACACCATTCAACACCTGATCCAGGATTATGGCTTGATCGCTGTCTGCCACCAAACTGTCAATTTCTACCCCGCGATTCATAGGACCCGGGTGCATAATGACAATTTCTTTTTTATGCATAGATAAACGTTCTGTCGAAATACCAAACAGGTTTCGATATTCTCTAACGGATGGCAAGAGCCCGCCCCCCATTCTTTCCCGTTGGATGCGAAGTACATTGAGTGCATCTGCCCAATCAATTACCTCATCTACATTATAATTTACTGATACCCCTAAATCTTCTGCAAAGGGTGGAATCAACGTTGAGGGACCGCAAAGCGTGACTTCTGCACCCATAGTTTTCAATCCATGAATATTACTCAGGGCCACACGACTGTGAGAGATATCACCAATAATACCAACTTTTAATCCTTTTAAATATCCAAATTTTTCATGAAGACTTGTCATATCCAATATGGCTTGGGTCGGATGTTCGTGGGTCCCATCCCCCGCATTAATGACAATTGAATTAATATGCTTGGTTAGGTGCAAAGGTGCACCCGGTGTGGGATGACGCATCACCACCGCATCAATTTTCATTGCTTCAATATTTTGTGCTGTATCCTTGAAAGTCTCACCTTTTTTCAAACTGGATGTGGATGCCGAAAAATTAACGGTGTCTGCGCTGAGTCTCTTTTGCGCCAATTCAAAACTAATCCGCGTTCGCGTTGAATTTTCGAAAAAAAGATTTACAATTGTTTTACCTTGTAAAGAAGGTACTTTTTTAATGGGACGGTCTAACACTTGTCTAAAGGTGAAGGCCGTATCAATAATGGTTTGAATATCCTCCGCTGGATATCCTTCCAATCCAAGTAGATGCTTTTGCTGCAGCATTACTCATCTCCTTCAAATTGCGCCAAGGACACTTGGTCTTTTCCATCCACTTCTTTAAGTTGAACTTTTACATGTTCACCCTCGTGGGTGGGAATATTTTTACCAACAAAATCCGCTCGAATGGGTAGCTCTCGATGCCCCCGGTCCACTAGAACAGCTAATTGTACTTTTTGAGGTCGGCCGAATGCATTTATTTCATCCATAGCCGCCCGTATGGTTCGCCCCGTAAAAAGGACATCATCTACCAAAACAACCGTTTTATTATCGATGGAATCGTTGATATTGGTTCCCTTCACCTGTGGAACGACCAACCTATCTCGGAAGTCATCCCTGTGAAAAGTGATATCCACCGAACCCATGGGCACAGCAAATTCAGCAATTTTTTGAATGAGAGATTGTAACCGTTTGGCTAAAGGTTCACCACGAGTAAGAATGCCAACCAACAATAGCTGATCTGCACCGCCATTACGTTCTAAAATTTCATGGGCCAGACGCGTAACTGATCGGTTCACATCCTTTGAATTCATGACACGTTTTGTGTAAGTCGATGCCATCGGCACCTCCTGATAATAAAAACCTCCGGGCAGCATGGATTCCGTTCCAACAGATTCCTGATTCGGAGGTTGATTTACTGCCCTTACGATCTCTCTGGAACGGTTTAAAGGACACCCTAATTTAAAATGAAAAATCAAAAAGGGAAAAGGCTTTCCTAATAACTTATTCCTTTAAGAATTTCATTGATAATGTCCTCATTCGTTCGGTTTGGGTTCATATTTATTGTCAGATGAACTTTTTCATTCCGAAACCACTGGATTTGTCGTTTAGCAAACTGGCGTGTTCGAATGATTATTTTTGATTTCATTTCTGATTCTGATACTTCACCATTTATAAAAGAAATGATTTGTCGGTATCCGATCGAATCTAATGGGTGTAAATGTTTGTTTGGGTATGCTTCCAATAGATTTTGAACCTCCCTTACCCACCCATCCGATAACATTTTTTCAGTTCTTTCAGCAATTCGATCTTTCAAAATGGACCGATCCCACGTAAGATATATAGTAAATAAATCCAATGTATCTGTTGGGGATTCCTCTTGTTCCTGAAAATGACTGGAAGGAGATTTCTTCGTTAATTCATAAATCTCCAAAGCACGGATGAGACGTTTTTTATTATTGGGGTGCACATTTTTCGCATAATCCGGATCGACTTCTTGCAGTCGTTCCAACATGAAATCTCCCCCATGTATATCATATTCTTTTTCTAATTTTTTCCGAATACTTGCATCGGAGAGACTCCCCTCAAAAATTCCTTTTTTTATCGCCCTATAATAGAGTGCAGCTCCTCCGCAAATAATAGGTATCTTTTTTCTTTTTTGAATATCCGCTACTACCTTAATAACCATTTCAGCGTAATGACCGGCAGCCACTTCGGTATCGAGGTTTTGAATCCCAATGAGGTGATGGGGAATACCCTTTTTCTCTACTAATGACGGCTGTGCTGTACCGATGGACATTCCCTTGTAAATTTGGCGGGAGTCCAAACTAACGATTTCACCTCCAATCTTTTTTGCCATGGCTACAGAAATCGCTGTTTTACCGCTTGCAGTGGGACCAATTATGGTTAATATTTTTTTCATATTATATGATAAGAAGCAATGTAAACTCTATCTTGCCCATTGCAAATTTAAGATGGGAGAAAAAATGAATTCAAAGAAAAATTCACAGTTAAGAATCCATTGTAGTTTAATTATAAAACGATTCTTAACCAAAAATAATACCCTCACATCCATATTATCCCACGCCATAATAGTTTGATTTTTTTTTTAACATCCTATGTTCAAGGACAACAATCGGTAAGAGCCCGGGATTTGGGGATTCCTTTTGACGGTAAGCCGGGACCATTCAATGCCATTACAGATGTAAAAGGAATGGAAATTGGCCATGCTACAATAATTCGAGGGGATGGCTCTTTAACAGTTGGGAAAGGCCCGGTACGTACTGGAGTCACAGCAATTCTTCCCAGGAGAGATCAAAGTTAAGCCGGTCAGTTTAATTGGATGATCTAATCATTCAACATTGGAAATCGATAATCAAAAATATCAATAATTTTATTCATTAAATTCGCTCAAATCTTCTGTCCAGTTCATCCATGGATAACTGAATTATGATAGGACGCCCGTGAGGACAATAATAAGGATGTTTGGTTCCAAATAATCGATTCACCAGTTCACGCATTTCTTCCCCATTCAACACGTCTCCCGCTTTAACCGCTGCCTTACAGGAAAAGCTCGCCGCCAATGCTTCCTGGAATGATGCATGTTTCTTTTGGGTATCCAAATAATTATCCAGCATTTCCCGTATAATCGTTTTTTCATTCCCCCAGGCCATTTCAGATGGAATGGCTTCGATCATGACCGTATTTTTTCCGGATTCCTTCATTCGAAATCCAATTTTCTCTAAATAAGGTAACACATCCAGCAAGGTAGAGTACTCATCGGGGGAAAATTCCATTACTTCGGGGAAAAGCAGTGTCTGGGCCGCCATGGGGTTCGCGTCAAATGCAGCCATGACTTCTTCGTATATAATTCGTTCATGAGCCACATGCTGATCGATAATGACCAATCCGCTGGTAATGGGCGAAACAATATATTTACTATGGACTTGCCAAATTTTTTCTAAATCAACGCGCCCAGTATCAGGATCCGGCCGTGTGGCCAATTGGGATGCATAGGATTTGGCCCGATCCAATGCAGGTTGAAAATTGTTACCCGTATCCCTATGGGTCAAGTGCAATCCTTCCTGATCTGGGTTGGCTTGACCTTCATTGGGTGTAAACGTGGTAGGGAATTCAAAATCTGAGGAAAACCCCGGTTTTTCAAAATCAGGAATCGTATTTAAAATGGGGCTGAGAGCTTCTTCGATTGCTGATTTTAATACATGATAGATCCGCCACTCATCTTTAAATCGCACTTCCGTTTTCATGGGATGGACATTCACATCCACTTCATCATGAGGTACAGATATATTGAGTGAAAAAAATGGATATTCTCCTCGGTTGATAATGGATTTATAGGCTTGGTAAACGCCGGAATTCATAAGACGATTATGGATAAAACGCTCATTGAGAAAAATATATTGCTCTCCAGGGCGGGTGCGAATCAAATTGAGATTTCCCAAATATCCCGAAATCGTATAATCCCCTTTTGTAAAGTTGATTGGCAATAATTGATCCCTATAAGCGGGGTCCATCACATGGACGATACGGCTCTCTAATTTTTCAGATTGTAGATTGAGGATATCTCTATTGTCAGAAATGAGTTTAAAATTGCGATCGGGATAAGAAAGAGCGAATCGTCTAACCATTTCAACTACTTTACGAAATTCCATTCGGGGACTTTTTAGAAATTTTTTCCGTGCCGGTGTATTATAAAACAAATTCCGAATCGTAATGGATGTCCCTTGGATAGCTGGTGCCGGTTCCACTTCTCCTAAATGTCCATTTAAAATATACATTTCTGATCCATCTCCACTTTCATTCGCTGACAAGATATTTACTTCGGATACAGATGCAACACTGGCCAGCGCTTCACCCCTAAATCCTAATGTATCAATATTAAATAAATCATCCAAAGACGCTATTTTACTGGTGCTGTAACGTTCAAAAGCGATGGGCAATTCTTTGGCAGAAATCCCCGAACCATTATCTGTGACCTGAATAAGCTGCTGCCCGCCTTTTTCCACCACAACTGAAATCTCTGTCGCTCCTGCATCGATACTATTTTCAACCAATTCCTTAACCACAGAAGCGGGTCGTTCCACCACTTCTCCTGCAGAGATTTTATTTCTTAAATCTTCTGATAATTGTTTAATCATTTATGAATTGATCACAGCTATCGTTTTGTCGAATATCACTTTATGTTTGGCTTCTGCTTTTTGAATAAGGTCATTTATATCATTTCTTTTTTCACCGCAATAAACCTCATCGTTTACACTCGATAGATTGATCAGGACATTCATGGCCGCACCGCGCACACCGGCTAAAGCCACTTCTGCCGCAACCCCCGCATCACTAACCGAGTTTGGATTCCCTTTACTGACCAAGACATCAGCCAATTCAATTATAGAATAACATAAGGTGGCTACTTCCAATGGAATGTCTATGGCATATTGATTGGCTTTTAGAACCGCATCAGCCTTCATTGTTTTTTCTTCATCATTGGAAGCAAGCAATCGATTTGCAGACATTACTTTATTGAATGCATGGGTATCTTCATCCACCAAAAACGACAACCGATCTTTGATGGCCTGTGCATCTTGGCCAATCATATCCATTTCTGTCTTTTGGGATTCAAATCCTTTTTTCTCGTGTGTCAATGCCGCCACCATCGATGATAAAGCAGCCCCCAACGATCCTGCCAAAGCAGCGACGGAACCGCCTCCTGGTGCTGTACTGTTACTGGAAAGTTCATTCGTGAATCCATCCACGGATATTGACATGAGATTTCCTGATTTTTCGCCCATGGCAAATTCAATAATTTTTTCTTTCGGGACAAAAGGGGTGACATCGTTCAAACCCAAAGATTGGACAGCGGACTCAATTATATCTGATTCAGGCACTCCAATCATCCGACCTTGCTTTTGGAGATAATACTTCCCCGCCATGATAATTGCATCCAATGGAATAAGTCCCACCAGTTCACTCCCCGTCACCCGAATGCCTCTTTCGTCCGCCAGTTTACACGCAGCATCAAAAACGTTATGGATGGTGGATTTTTTATAATTATTGAAATTGATGGAAATCTGTGCTTGCTTAAACGTGTCAATATACCAGCCGACGCCTTTCACATCTTTAAACATTCCCGGCACTTTTACCGGACTTCCATCCTTATTTCTTACAATTTCCCCATCCAGTAAATTGGGAGAATTGGGCTTGGGAATTCGTTCACTCCGACCACTCTCACGAAGTTCAAATGCAATATCAGTTGCTAAGCGCTGATCTTTTGTATTCAGATTAATATTGTAGGCGATAAGAAAATCACGCATGCCCATAACCGTGGCACCGGCACTGGCGTTGAATTTGGAAGGACCATAATCCGGTTTCCAATTTTCATCCTTTAGTTTTTCAGCCAATTCTTCATATTCCCCTTTTCGGATGGTGGGTAATTTTATTCTATCTGGTCTCTGGGCAGACTTTTCATATAAAAAAACCGGAATCCCTAATTCCTCACCTACCCTTTTCCCTACTATTTTGGATAGTTCAATACATTCGTCGTCACTCATATTTGCAATGGGAATAAATGGACATACATCCGTGGCACCCATCCGGGCGTGAGCCCCTTTATGCTTTGACATGTCAATGACTTCTGCAGCAGTTTTGATACCAAGAAATGCCGCTTCTGAAACTGCATCGGGCTCTCCAACAAATGTCACCACGGTTCGATTCGTATCTGCCCCTGGGTCCACATCGAGAATCGAAATACCATCGACTCCCGAAATAGCATCGGTAATGGTTTTGATTTTACCTAGATCTTTCCCTTCGCTAAAATTAGGGACGCATTCAACGAGTTTCATCTATCCTGCCTGGACAATTTGTAATAAATAATTAATAAGGGAAATGACCAAAATCAACATCACAATTGTACTAATTAGAGTCCGTTTACTCCGCCGGACGGGAAATATTCGTCTGAAAAATTGATTGACTTCCTGATCCATTAGATTCCTGCAAATAAAAACATGAAAAAATTCACAAAAGGACTCATAACCCACCAAATAGGTGAAACATTTGTAAACATCCCAAATAGAATTAATCCCATAAGAATTTGGGGACCATGCATTTGGAGTTTATAAACCAAATCAGGGTTTTTCTGAATCATCAGTCCAGAAAATATTTGTGATCCATCTAAGGGTGGAATCGGAATCATATTAAATACGGCCAACATTATATTAATTTGTGTAAATATCATCAGCATGGTCGTAAGGGCACCCATGTTGCCGGTCATCCGAATCAATGTTCCGCCAACGAATGCTAACAATAGATTTGCCGCAGGGCCCGCAAAAGCAATTTTCATCATATCTTTTCTTGGGTCCGCCAAATAACTTGAATCCACCGGGACTGGTTTAGCCCACCCAAATCCCACAAATAGAATCATGAGCGTTCCAAACATGTCCAGATGCGCCATGGGATTCAGAGTTAATCGTCCTGCATATTTTGCAGTCGGATCCCCTAATTTATGGGCCACCCATGCATGGGAAAATTCATGAAATACCAGTGCGAATAAAAGAACAGGCAAAAGCATAACGATCACTTCTGGGGGTAATCGAAAAACCATTAATTAAACCTGGGGTGGTATGTGCGATGCACTTCTTTTAGATGTTCCTTATCCAAATGGGTATAGACCTGGGTAGTAGTAATATCCGTATGTCCCAGCATTTCCTGTACTGACCGCAAATCAGCGCCCCCCTCCAACAGATGGGTGGCAAAGGAATGACGTAGTGTATGGGGACTCACTTCCTTTTTTACTTCTGCAGATTCTGTCCACTTTTTGAGCAAAACCCAAATCATCATTCGCGTTAATTTTCTGCCATTCCTACTTAAGAAAACTTCCGCAACATTGGGATTTTTATCTGCCAACCTATTTCGTTCATGATTTAGATAATTTTTAAGGTTTTCTCTGGCCATGGGTCCGATCGGTACAAAACGCTGCTTACTTCCTTTTCCCTGTACGCGGATCATTTCGGAATCCCATAATATATCTGATGTTTTAAAATCACAAAGTTCTGTTACTCTTAATCCACAGGAATACATCATTTCAAAAATAGCTAAATCTCGTTGAGCCATGGGTGCATTTTCAGGAATAATACCCAATATTTTATCTATTTCCTGAATGGTAAGTACATTAGGAAGTTTTCGAGGAATCTTTGGGGTATCCAATAGTTGAGCTGGATTATCCTTCATATGCCCTTCAGCTGATAAAAAATTATGATACGTACGAATAGAAGAAACAGCACGCTTGATAGAATTCGCTGCCAACCCGCGGTTACTCAATTTTCGGACGAAAGACCGTATGTGCCCCAAGGTCACATTCCGAATCGTCTTAAGCTTTAATTCAGTCTTTAAATATTGGTGATACTGTTGTAGATCCCGTTCGTATGACTCTAAGGAGTTCCGAGCTAGATTTCGTTCAACCTTCAGCATGGTCATGTAATCTCGGAGAAAATTTTCCATTAATTCTCCATAATAGCGGCTTCAACCGATTCACCCAAACCTTCAATCTGACGGGAAAAAATAGATTCATAACCCGTATCATTTGCCCAGGCAGTAACAAAAGAAGAATCGGTTGTTAAAGCTATGGAAGCTATGGCAGGCCGGTCATGGCTGATTAACCCACCCATAAGTTCTGCGGCCATATGCTGAGCATCCGCAGCGGAGCCCCCATTCCCACACCATAATATTTTCCCGGATGCTTTAATCGCATCAATCATGATTTGGGCTCCTTTTTGGATGTCCACTGCACAAGCATCAAGCATGGCTGTTTTTACATGAGCACTATCTTGAATAATTTGTTTGATGTCTAACATGATTAACCGACCCATTCCGTATATTGAGTCGCTGAAAGTAAAGCATCCAATTCGCTGGGGTCAGAAATCGCCATTTTTAGGATCCAGCCAGACCCATAGGCATCCTCATTCACATGTTCGGGATTATCTTCTAAACTTTCATTGATTTCAGTTACGCAGCCATTGATGGGGCCAAATAAATCTGCGACTGTTTTGACTGCTTCGATAGTACCAATTGGTTCATCCATTTCGATTTCCTGACCTATCTCGGGAAATTCAATAAATATAATATCACCCAATTCACCCTGCGCGTGGTCCGTGATACCAATGGTGGCTGTATCTCCGTCAATTTTAAGCCATTCATGTTCTTTTGTATATTTTAAATCTTGTGGAAATCTCATGCTTCTTTTTCCTCTTTATTGTATTCAAATGATTCTAAAAAACTGGTGTCGAATTCCCCGGAACGAAATATTTCATCTTTCATGATGGCCTGATGAAAAGGAATGGTTGTTTTGGGGCCTTCAATAATGGTTTCTTCCAACGCCCGTTCCATAAGATTAATCGCTTCTTCTCTTGTGGGAGAATGGACAATTAATTTCCCGATGAGCGAATCATAATAAGATGGAATTTCATAACCGGCATAGGCATGTGAATCCACACGAACGCCTTTACCTCCGGGCATGTGAAAACTGGTAATGGACATGGGAGATGGGATAAACCCTTTATCAGGATCTTCTGCATTAATTCTACATTCGATCGAATGTCCGCGTAATTTCAAATTATAAAGATATTCAGGGAATTTATCGCCGGCATGCATTTGAATTTGTTCTTTAATTAAATCAGCCCCAGTTACCATCTCCGTAATGGGGTGCTCCACCTGGATGCGGGTATTCATTTCCATAAAATAGAAATCTTTATTTATATCCAATAGAAATTCAACGGTTCCCACACCCACATAATTCACTGCTTTTGCTCCGGCCACAGCCGCTTCACCCATGCGTTTCCGCAATGCATCATCCACGGCTACAGAAGGGGATTCTTCTATTAACTTTTGATGTCTTCTTTGTATCGAGCATTCCCTTTCGCCTAAACTTACTACATTCCCGTAGGAATCTGCTAAAATTTGAATTTCGATGTGGCGGGGATTTTCGACAAACTTTTCTATATACATATCTCCATTATTAAAAGCGGCTAATGATTCTGCAGAAGCGGTATTGTAGGCATGAATAATTTCACTCTCTTCTCGAACCAACCGCATCCCGCGACCGCCACCGCCCGCTGAAGCCTTCAACATAACGGGGAGTCCCATCCCAATAGCCAATTGCCTTGCTTCTTCAGCATCGTTTAGAATACCTTCATTGCCGGGAATAACGGGGACACCTGCATCCACCATTGTTTTTTTGGCTTGGGCCTTATTCCCCATTGCATTGATAATGTCCCCACTGGGACCAATAAAATCGAATCCATTATCTTTACAAATTCTCGAAAATTCTGCATTCTCTGCCAAAAAACCATATCCAGGATGGATGGCATCCGCGTTGGTAATTTCCCCTGCGGCAATGATGCGGGGAATATTCAGGTAGGATTCGTTACTCGGGGGTGGCCCAATACATACTGCTTCGTCCGCAAATTTAACATGGAGTGAATACTTATCTGCTGTGGAATAGACAGCAACAGATTTTAAATTTAACTCATGACAAGCTCGGATAATCCGCAGTGCAATCTCACCACGATTGGCAATCAATATCTTTTTATACACGATTTATTTCTTCTTTATTTCAAGACGACTCAATCATAAATAACGGCTGATTATATTCCACCGCTTGACCATCTTCGAGCAATATTTTGGTAATGGTACCGCTGGTTTCAGCCTCAATCTCATTCAAGATTTTCATTGCTTCTATAATACACAATGGATCCCCTTCTGACACAGTATCGCCTACTTTTACAAATGGGTCTGTATCTGGGGAAGGTGCGGCATAAAATGTACCTGGCATGGGAGATAAGATTTCTTCTTCTCTATCAGATGTTTGAACCGGCGCAGATTCTACCTGCGCTGTTTCAGGTTTATTGCCGGATTGTGAATAAGCATCCATAGTAACAGCCGGTTCCCCAGCAGGAGTCACGGCACCAATGCTGGGCGATTTCACCACCCGAAACCGACGTCCCCAAAAATTGACGTCAATTTCATTCACATCACTGTTTTCCAAAAGGTAAATGATTTCTTTAAGTTTATCTTGCCACATGTTTTGCTTTCACTGTTTATGTATAACGGTTGAAAATACGATTAAGTTTTCACTCGTTCAATATATTCCCCAGATCGCGTGTCGATTTTTAACACGGCACCTTCATTAATAAATAACGGTACTTGAACCGTATATCCTGTTTCTAAAGTTGCGGGCTTTGTGGCGCCGGTTGCTGTATTTCCTTTAATGCCGGGTTCAGTCTCAGTGACTTCCAATTTAACGTGGGCCGGTAAGCGAATATCCAACACTTCATCACCATCAAAAAGAATGTCAACATTCATGCCGCCTTTTAAATAGTTTTTCCCATCTCCTACTGTGTTATTCATGACATTAATTTGATCATAGGTCATATTGTCCATAAAAATATGTGAATCACTGTCCTCATATAAAAATTGCATGGTTCGCGCTTCAATTTTCAAAAATTCTAATTTAACGCCTGCATTAAACGTCTCATCAAAAATTTTCCCCGATGCTATATCTTTCAATTTTGTGCGCACAAATGCAGGACCTTTCCCAGGTTTTACGTGGAGAAATTCAATAACTTTCATGCGTTTATTTTTATGCAGAATCACTGCGCCATTTTTTATACTCGATGTATTTGCCATTTGTATTCCTTATTTAGCCGGGGAATTTACAATTCATGAGATGTAAGTCATTGAGAGAGTTCTCAAACCATTGAATCAAACTTCCAATAGGGAATTGTCTCTTTTACTATATTTCTAGATAAAACCATATCTTGGTAACATTGATCCAAAGCGGCAATATGCTTCGCATATTTAGCCATGTCTGCTCCGGATAATATTTTAAAATAAGATGCAATTTGGTCGTCCGTATAAGGAAAAGCAGGCCGGTTATGCCGGATTTCTTCCGTCGTCATTTCCAGCGTCCGGATATAAAGACTATTTTCTGTGTATTCTCTCAGAATCAGTGAAAGTTGGGCGTAGAATTCTTTAATCTCACCCTTTTCCAATAGTCCGGATTCATCCAAATTATCTAATTTCTGCAAGGCAATAATATCTGGTTCTTTTAAATATTCCGGCCGTTTTTCATAAGACACATCCGCTTTCAATCGTTTTTTCCAAATCAATCCAATGGCAATTAATATACCCAAAAGTAAAATAGATAAAATAATGGTCTGCCATGGTAAAGGATTTCGTACAGGCACAGGGTCTTTGATTGGCATTATCCCTCCACCCGATTGTTTAAAACTGGGATCTTGTTCCGTTATGGATACCACTTCTATGAACATAATATCTGCAGTCACATTATACGCAAATGAACTATCCATATTTAGAATGGTGATGGCTATACCAGGGATGACCACTTTTCCTGTATCCCAGAATACGATTTCATAACGCCCAATGTTTTCCAATCCAGAGGTTGAAAATTCAGACGAGCGAATTTCAAGGGGATCTTCCAACTCCCATTCCGGAAACTTGACAATTTTATCCTGAGGAAGTTGAACGGTTATTAAGTAGGAAATTGGGCTGCCAATGGTGGTAAATGTGGTATCCAGTTCCACCGTCATTTGGACAGAAGTACCAGTATAGTCCTGGCTGCACGCCGCAAGTAAAACTGCAGCAATAAATAAGGGTTTTTTCAAAATTAGTTTCGTTTTTCCCGTCGGCGAAAATAAGTCATAAGTGGTTCCACATAATCTTTATCCGTTCCTACATTGATTACGTCAAAGCGAGACCGGCCACATTCTTTTTCAAATGTTTCCCATTTTGCCATAACGGATTGAGAAAAAGTATTTCGTTCTATTTCAGATAATAAATTAGCCCAAAACATCTCTCCCGTTTCAGGATCATGAACTTTGATAAGCCCCAAATCTGGCAATTTACTTTCGGCCGGATCCGCAATCCGAATGCCAATCATATCGTGTTTTTTATTAGCCAATTTTAAGGATTTCCAGTAGCCATCATCTAAAAAATCAGAAATGAGAAATACCACCGATTTCCGCTTCGCCACATTCATAAGAAAATCCAAACCAGATTGAAGCGATGTACCGGTTCCTTCCGGTTCATGAAATAATACCTCTCTAACCACTCTCAGAATATGAGATCGATCTTTTTTGGGAGCGATGAATTTTTCTACATGGTCGCTAAATAGAATCAACCCCACCTTATCTTTATTTTTAATGGCAGAAAAACCAAGCACAGCTGCAATTTCTGCTGCCAATTCAGATTTGAATTGGTCTATCGTGCCAAAATGGCCAGACCGACTCACATCAACCATAAGATAAACGGTTAATTCTCTTTCTTCCTCAAATATTTTTACGAAGGGTGCATTATTCCGGGCAGTAACATTCCAGTCAATGAGTCGAATATCATCACCAGGTATATATTCACGCACTTCTGAAAAAGTCATGCCACGTCCTTTAAAAACAGAATGGTATTCGCCGCCGAAGAGGTCATTGACCAACCCTTTCGTCCGAATCTCAATATGACGAACTTTTTGAAGTATTTCTTTGGGAATCATTGTTTAGGCTAAGAGGAATAAGTAAAGTGGAGGAAGGATCGGTTTGAAAACATAATAACTGCTTCCCTGCTATTACTCCCTTTTGCTCAATCCTTTTTACTTTTCTCTTACGGAATTTCTATGGAATCAAAAAGTCTTTGAATCACATCTTCGGAAGTCATTTCTTCTGCTTCGGCCTCGTAGGTTAGAATCACCCGGTGGCGGAGAATATCCTTTCCAATGTACCGTACATCCTCCGGTGTGATATAGCCGCGATGTTCAAGGAAGGCTCGGGCTTTGGAAGCAAGGACGAGATTAATAGTCGCTCGTGGACTGGCGCCATATTCAATAAGTTGAGATAAATCACTTAATCCAAATTTATCTGGATTCCTGGTCGCAAAAACCAGGTTTAATATATAATCTTCAACTTTTTCATCTACATAAATATCGTTGATTGTTTTTTGGGCTTCTAAAATTTGTTTGGGTTTTACAGCAGGTTTAATCGGATTAGGCACGCCTGTTTTAGCTACCTGTCGCAGAATTATTCTTTCTTCATCTTTTTGAGGATAATCCACTTTTAGTTTCAACATAAATCGATCTACTTGTGCCTCAGGGAGAGGATAGGTTCCCTCCTGTTCAATCGGGTTTTGGGTTGCCAGCACCAAAAATGGTGCATCCAATTTGAATGTTTCTTCACCGATGGTGACTTGCCGTTCCTGCATGGCTTCTAGAAGTGCACTTTGCACTTTTGATGGTGCGCGGTTGATTTCATCAGCCAAAATAATGTTTGAAAATATGGGACCTTTTCGTGTTTCGAAGCCACCCGTTTTTTGGTTGAATATCAATGTTCCCAATAAATCAGCAGGAAGCATGTCCGGTGTAAACTGGACCCGTTGGAATCCAGTATCAATGGCCTGAGCCAAAGTATTAACGGTTAAAGTCTTGGCAAGACCGGGTACGCCTTCTAACAGCATATGACCATTAGCCAATAGTCCGATCAATATTTTATTAATTAGTTCATCCTGTCCAACAATAACCTCGCTAATGGATGCTTGGAGGGGAGCTATGAAAGCAGATTCTTTTGTAATGCGATCGTTAATTTTTGATAAGCTGAATTCTGTCATATTGCTCTACTTTGTAAGGTGTTTAAGTTCTGGAATTTCCGTGATATCTCGACCAAGGTATTTTAGTTCAAACCCAACAGACTGATTCAATTCATGGTTAGGATATTTTTCAAGAAATTCAGAATAATATTCCTTTGCATTGTCAAAGTCGGCCAGCATGTTAGCGTAAATAAATCCCTGCATAAATAGTGAAAATGGCACCTGCTTAGATTCAGGAAACTTAATCCTCAGATTCCCGTATTGTTTAATGGCAGTGGTAAAATCCCGCATGTCACGGTAATAGATTTCTGCAATTAAATATTGGGCATCCGGTGCAATCTCATGTTCCATATGTTTATCAACGATGATTTGAAGTAATTCAAGTGCCCCCTTCGCTTCTCCCATATTTCGTTTTTGTTCAGCATCAGAAAATAGGTCTTCAGCCGATTTAAATAGACTACAACTGGAAATAACCAAAACGGCCATTAAAGTAAATATACGTATTAATTTCATGTTTATTCTTTTAATTTGAGGCGATGAATTTATAAGATATCTTTATTTTTCACCACCCTGATTTCAACCTAACTCATTGATTGTATTTTTGTTCCATATTCTGATTAATTCAAAATTCTAAAAAGAATAGAGAAATCCAAGGTGGATTTGATTTATTTTAGCGTCAATCACACTTTCAGCATAGTCAATCCGCATGGGACCAATGGGTAAATCAATGGTGACTCCCAAACCTCGGTTCCATTGTAAATCACTTAATTGTACCGATTCAATCCTATCCGTAATAGTGCCCCCATCATAAAATAACACACCACCCAACAGGCCAAATATAGGGAATCGTACCTCCCAATTTGTGAGTATTTTTGCTGTTTTCCCCAAAGGGAGTATTCTTCCGTCTTTTATTGTATAGGTTTGGAATTGAAGCGGTTCCCATGCCCGGAGTGTATTACTTCCACCCAAATAAAATTTTTCAAATAAAATCGTTTCAAACTGATCATATTCATCTTTCCAAGCTGAGATAAATCCAGCATTAACCCTACCGGCAACCGTCACTCCCTTTATCGGTGAAACATATTGTCTTAAATCCAGATCATACTTCGTATAAGCCCGATTCCCCTTCAATAAACCGCCAAATGCATCCATACGAAAAATGATTACATTCCCCTGACTTGGGTTCATGGGATTGTCCCGGTTATCTTGATGAAGATGTATGCTGAATTTCCGTTGCTCTATGTTATCTATAAAAGCATCCGACTCATCAAATCTTTCTAAACGAATTCCAACATCTAAAAAGGAATGTTGTCTATTCCACCGAAAAATATTAGAATATTGTAACCCAAACCTGCGGACATATGGTCCTTCTTCATCATCAAAATTTTTAAATTGCTGATAAAAAACTTTTACCTGTATTGGCAATCTTAAAGCGAAAGGACGTTGATTTGATATTTTAATATCCACACTAAACCGGGGAAATACAAATCCTTCTTCAGTAGGCATTACAATGGAAGTGCGAGCATTAAGTTGATTTTTTGTACCGAAAATCATTCGATCCGACCATTCTAATGATCCGCCCATTCCCACCATCGAGTTCACCCCCGGCACATATTCGATATCTTCATAACCAAAATCAATATTCTGCATGCCGCGATTTTGAAATTCTTTCATCCGAACTTCAATATTAATTAAACTATCAACCTCGGTTGAAATCGGATGGGTAATTAAACTGACGGAAGAAAAAAACCCGGCACGAAGTAGGGTTCTTTTTGTTTTATCCATTAAGCTTTTTTGAAATAGATCCTTCTTCTTAAAAACAAATTCTCTCCGAACATAAGTGGTGTCGATTAATTCAGTTCCTGATACCCATGTATTGTGAATATAAACATCAGGACCTTCATTTATTTCCAATTTTAACTTCACTGAATCTTGAATTTCTTGGTGAATATCTATTTGAGTAAAGAGCTTTCCCTTTTCCTGAAAAGCTTCATCTACCAGAGCTAAATTCGTATTAATTATTACGGGGTTATAGGGACGATTCAATTTCAATCCCAACAAGGAAAGAATCTCTTTATCTTTAAAAGACTGGAGTCCAGTAATGATGACTGAATTGAGATAAAATTGTTTCCCTTCATCAATCATGAAAAAAATGTCCACCTTAGAATCATTGACTGAAAATGAATCATGAACTACTGTCTCAAGAAATCCATTTGAGTGGTAAAAGTTTTTGATGGTAATGGCATCCAGTTTAAGGAGTCTTCTATCAAAGTCAACTCGCGAAAACAATAAAAAGGAGGAAGGCTTTAATTCCACCTGTTTTCTTAGTTGACGATGATTAAAGGAATCATTTCCAATAAAATTTAAACTGCCAACCGAACGTGAATCTCCATGTTGTGCAGATAAAGATATTGAAGCGACAACTGTCGCCAGACATAAAATTAGTTTTCGCATTTAATGAATCTATTAGTATATGCGTCGAACGCGGAACTTCATGTGGATATTACCTATCTCATCCACATTACCAATGACAGAGAAATTAGGATTTAATTTATATTCTACACCCACCTTCTTTTTATAAGCTCCTTCAAGAGAAAAAGACCTTCGGTAACTAAAGCTGAAGTTTTCATTTACCCTGGCGCTAATACTAAACTCTTCTCCCGCGTCCGGATTTAACAAATCCCCGGAAATTTCCACCCCTTCTATGAGGCCAGCAGATTTCAACCCCGTCGCTCGAATAAAATTTCTCTCTAATTGCCTCTCTAAGTATGCGCCAAGAATGGTTTGCGCTTGGGTACCTAATCCTTCAGGTGTAAACCCTTCGTCGGCCACACGGGTATTAAATGTAAGTAATTGAAGTATATCGCTTTCTGTATATCCTTTATTGCTCTCAAATCTCCATTCAGGATTATCAAAAGGTCCAAATACACCCAACATTATTTCTGCGTCTCCAATTTTAGTGGAAGCCGTCAATTCCAAAAAAGGATTAAATCCCTGGCCATCAAGCGTCATAGCTCCCCTGAGATTTTCAAACACATCTCCCACATAATAATAAATTTCTCCCTCTATAAATTCGATTTCTCCTGAATAATTCCATTCGCCGTCAAATTGTTTTGACATGGCCAATTCTCCATTTATTTTTGCATCAATTTGTGAATTTCGAATGGAGAAAGTATCCTCAATCGGAAATCGAATATTATAATTAGTTGATACTCTTCCCTTTTCTTCAGCAGATTCAACTGATTCATCCCCGGTAAACTCTATATAAATGGCACCATTCTTGGCAGAAACTGTTCCATTGATTTCTAAAGTATCTTTCCCAACAACAGTTACATCTAAATCGCCATACCCTTCTATATCTCCATTCAATGATCGAAAGAAAATGTCATCACCCTCAGCATGTATATTATATCTCGGTTCAAAGAATTTGGTAAAATCTAATCCGCCTGTAATTGTGAGATTTTGAGTTGAATCTATTTTTGTTTGGGTATCAAAAAGTGCAGCAGTAAAAGATTGAATAGATAATTGATTATCAACAAGACTACCGTGTGTAGAAATGCGTCGAACAGGTTCATCCATAAGGATCGTATAAACCGTACCATATTCTATAGTGATCTCCCCGTTGCGTACCAATTTTTCCGGGGGGCCTTTTATATCAAGATACATATTTATATCACCAATAATTGAATCAGTTTCAGCTAAATATTCGGATAAAAAGACGGCAGAGTGAAAGTCCCCTTCAGCCGTAACATTTAACTCACCACCCGGATTCCAGTTCCTTACATTTGGAGACATTAAATCGTAATCAATGGGTAAACTGGCGGAGCCTGTGATATGGTTTCTATCCCACGTTGAACTAAATTGACTGAATTCAAGTATTTTATTTGAATAATGTCCAATGCCACTTACCGTTCCCAAAGGTATTTTTCCAAAAAAAGCATCTGTTATTTTTCCGTCCAAATCGAATCGTGTTTCCTCGGTTGTTCCATCCATATTAAAATTTCCAGTAAAATGGCCAAACAACAGGCGATCCCACTTTGGTGCAAATTGGGTGAAAATTGTCATATCAATATTTTTAAAACTGGATTGAAAATCGATCTGGGTTGGTAGTGTGGAATCCGCGAGGATGGGGAAAGTTCCCATGACCTGAAACCCTGTTTTATTTCCGTCCGTCAAAGTCAAATCTTCCAAATGCATAATGCCTTCCTTATATAGGGATGAAATATAGAATTCATCAAAGGGTTGATTCGCTAATTCTCCATTTTTTAAAGTGACATCCAAACTGAAATCATCAGGATTTAAATCCTGGCCCAGTGATACTTCGCCAAAAACAGTTCCCGAAAAATCATATCCAAAATCCCAATGAGCTAATTTAATTATTTCTGCTGCTACATTTGAAAATTTTAACCGCCCCTGAAATGGATTTGTTTTAACGAATCCCTCAATAATCCCATCATCCACATGAATTTCAAAAGGATCAAACGAAAAACGATCTTCAAAAAGGGTAATAGTTAATGGTTTGGGGTTTCCCATAAAATGCCCCTCATAAGCAATCTGAAACCGATCCAAAAATAAAATACTGTCATTGCGTATAGAGCCATTGAACTGAAAGAAATCCTGACCACTTTTCAGTTCAAAACTAGAGATTTCAATTAAATCTTGAACAATTTGAAACTCCCCTGTTCCATTCTCGAACCCATAATCATTCCAGATACCTTTACCAAATTTGAGTTTGATAGAACCATCTCGAAACTGGTTTAGATTACCTAAGTTTCCTGAGAACTCAAAGGAAGAGAGTGAAATATTATTGTACTTAAAATCTGTAATTAAAAGGTCGGCATCCATCCCTAACGAATCAAAAGGACCCATTAATGCCATGGATCCTGTAGCTAAACCACTGGATAAAGAATCTGTCCAAAAATTATTGATTAAAAAGGTGGATGCGTCCGTAAGTGATAAATTAAGATCCATAATTTTTGACTCGAAATTTGCAGTTCCATTGACATATATAATGGATGGTCCAATCGTCATGGTAAGGGGATTGGTAATGGTTAATTCATAATCTTTATATGTAAGGCCGCCTGAGAATGAAGAAACTTCACGATCAAAAAGCAAGGACTCATTGATTTCAATATTTATATCAAACGCAGTAATTTGCGATTCAAATATTTCACCATCAGCCAAAACATACCCGGATAGATTTGTTTTTGGCTGATTAACCATCCATTGACTCATATCCAATGCATCAAGTTCAATGGTCCCATTAAACCGACCCCTATTTTCAAGTAATCCTTGAATATTGAGCATCCCGTCATTGCCGGTTAATGCTAAGGATTCTAAATGATAATAATCAGGATATTTTGTCAAATTAAATCGTCCACCCATGTCAAGGCCAAGATCATTTAGAACAAAGAGATCCCCCTTAAAATGAGTTAAGTCCGATTCGAAATTAAAGGTAGCCGATATTTTGGATAGGTTAGGTTGTAATGGTAATTTGGAGAATATATGACTCGGTATCTCATATTCTGATAATTTCAATTCCGCGTGAATTGCGGACACTTCACCTCTATCAAATGCAAATTTTCCGCTAATATTAAAACCATTAATAATCGCTTTTTTGAACTCAAATTCCACACTATGAGAAGACAGCTTTCCGCTAATATCTTTCATGGTTATGTCGATTTTTGGTAACGCACAAAAGACTTCAAATTCTTTGAAATCAATTTCCATTACCTCCTGACCTTCATTCACTTCTCCAATAATTAGGAAATGGATAGATCGCGTTGAATCATTTATGGGAAAATATACATGTCCATCAATATTTAAATTTTGAATATTTAAGGGGATCTTTTCTGGAGAAAATCCAATTGATTTTTTAGAAATGGTATCGTTTCCTGATTCAAAATAGGGTTGGATGGCAACATTGGATACGGATAATTCTTCAATTTCAATTCGACCAAATAACAAAGGTACTATTTTTATTTTTGTCAAAATACTGGGGAGAGATATAGATGCACCATTATTATGTTTTAATGATATATTATCCGAATGAAGCGTGGAAAACAAGTGTCCGGAAAATTCATTGATTTCTACATGCCATCCGATTTCATTCAATTGGTGGTTAAGATAGGTTTCCATGCGATCTTGCCACATACTTGGCTTAAAAAGCAAATACCCTGTAACCCCAATTAAAAGGGCAAAAGTGAAATAAAATTTTTGTTGTTTGGTCATTTGTGTATAAATCGCTTTAGCATAGATACGAAATTACGTGTCTTCTGTTCCATAAACAAAAAAAGCGTCTCGAATGAGACGCTTTTTTTTACTGATTTTATATGTGAATTAATCTACAACTTCAAAGTCTGCATCTTCTATTTCAGCATCATCTTTTTTCTTGGATTTTGACTTTTTACCTTCTTCCCCTTGTTTAGGTTCTTCAGTTTTAGTCTCTTCCTTGGCTGATTCATACATTTTTGAAGCAACCCCGTTCCATGCTGTATTAAGTGCATCTATCGATGTTTTTAAGTCATCGGCACTGGATCCATCTTTCAATGTTTTAACGGATGCCATTGCATCTTCTAGCATTTTTTTCTCACCTTCATCTAATTTATCTTTATACTCTTCCAGATTCTTTTCAGTTTGATAAACTAATTGTTCTGCCTGATTTTGTAAATCAATCATTTCACGCTTGGATTTATCTTCTCCTTCGTGCTTTTTAGCATCATTAATCATTTTATCTACTTCTGCATCGGATAATCCACTAGCCGCTTCTATGCGAATACTTTGTTCTTTTCCGGTTGCTTTATCT